>ERZ1292623.4296-Hain-H51-01um-R1-4296-length-11731-cov-3_pt1 | contig 11731 bp, 7 predicted proteins | sample MGYA00564398_ERZ1292623 | MGnify/ENA primary metagenome ERZ1292623 (study PRJEB36523, sample SAMEA6512633) | groundwater metagenome | collected 2019-01-07 | study: AquaDiva: Metagenomics assemblies of 32 groundwater samples | reverse complement strand
TATGTGTATTGATAAATCGGCTGAAAAAACAGCTCAAACGTTAGCTAAAAAAATAGCCTATAAGCTAGCCTGTTATGCCGGATTTGCGGGGCTCGGAATCGCTCTTGTCGTTGCTGGTTGCAAAAACGAAGAAACGGCTCCTTCAAATATTCCGAATGTGCAATTAAAGGGCACGGACTGCCTGACTGAAACTCCAGCTGTTATCGAAAATTATCTCAATGGCCGCTCATCTGATGATGAGCTCAGAAGGTTTTGGGCCTGTACGCAAACCGCACTGACCACTTTCAAAAATCGCGTGGTGGGTTCAGATCCAACTCGTGGTTATAAGGCTACTGAGCTTCGTAATTTTCTTCAGGCCAATTTCTTAGGGGGCAACGGCCCTGATGCCATTATTATTAATGATGAACTTTTAAAGCAGTTTATGCAGCTGAAGCGATTGATCGTCGGGGGCCATCAAGATTGGATCACGTATAAAGAGATCAACCAGAGTATCGAATTATTTGGTCGCTTCAGAGAGATGACTATCGGTCTTCGTCCACATATCACGACTTTGTTTAAATCGAAGTCAGAGCAGAGCCCAGATCCAGAGAAGGTGGCAATAGGCCTTGAAAAGTTTCAAGCGGTGATGCTTGAGCTTGGAGACATCATTGCTAAAAATCAGGTGGCCTACACTTTTGCTGATTTAAAGAGCTTCATGATTGAGGTCGACAAAATTTATCGTGGTCGTGGCAATGGCGATGATTTTGCGCGAATTATTGAGATGATACCCCTGATTTCATCAGCGAAGAATCTACTCTTCGGCGGCTTTGCTGAGTCCATTCGCCCCAGCGAGTGGAAGGGTGTTTTTCGTTTTGGTGGGCACTTATTGTCAGCCGGTCTTCGTCTTAAACTTTATATCAATAAAGATAGTGTGACGAATGCGGTTCTGCTGAATGAAGTTGACCGTCTTGGTATTACCTTCTTTTCTATTTTGAGTGACGCTTTCTCGTATCGTCCGGATAAAATTATTCCATCAGCCGATGTGGCTAGTGTTATAAAAGAATTTGCTAAACAATTTGATCTTCCTCTTGAATTAACTGCCGAAAAGACAGCTGAGCTGTGGGTCATTCTCGTTGATAAAATTATTCCTGAATACAATTACAATGTAGCGGGATTTTCTCATGACGAACTCAAGCGTTTAGAGTTTATTTTTAACGAGTGGCTTGAAGTGCAAATGAGTTTGATCGGGATTTCGCGACCGTTATTAACTAACGGCGTAGAAGAAATGAAGTCTTTACTTTCTATTCACCCGCTACCGGTCGACGAGCTCAAACGTATTATTTTCTCAAATGATCCAAATCTCGTTTGGGATATGGAGACTAAAACACGCTTGAATCTTATGCGAGCCGCGATCGGGCCTGTGGTTCAAGCTTTTGCCGCGGATAGCTTCCGTCGCGTGAATAAAATTGGTTTGATTCAGAAAGAGTTTGAGCAAGCCTATAACGCGATTAAGCCCTTCTTAGTACTTTTAGATATCGTTGAAGAAGACAATACGACTCTTGGGCCGCGTATTTTTCAAGAAGCGGATTTGTTTGTTCCGCGCTCTAACGGTGATTTTGTCCTTAATTTCTTTGAAGTGGTGGAGTATGCCCATCTTGTTTTAGCCGGAGTGGATACGGGCAAAGCCCTTGTGACTGATCTACAAACGATTTGTGTAGAAGAGGCGAATCCTGATCCGATGCACTCGGTGAATGCGGCTTGCTTCAGAAAAAACTATCGCCCACTTTTCTATCATCGTTATTCGAATATGCCTGAGATGGTGAAGTTCTTTAAAACCTTAAATGATAAAGACTGGGCGAAAACTCTTAAGGGTATGGAGATCACCAATCGCGATGACGGGGCTTCTGACCTGCCAGTGTTCAATAGTGATATTTATGAAATGGGTGTTTTGGGTCAATATATTGAAATTATCATGCAACGTTTCGATGTGAATCATGACGGTGTTCTCGATACGAAAGAAGGCTTAACGGCTTTCCCGCTTTTTCAAAATGTGATTGCTGAAATGTTGGGGGCAGACCCCAAAGAAGACGAAAAAGATGTGCGCGCTCTCTTTACGTATATGCTCAGATACGGTGAGCCACCAAATCCAAGTAACCCTATATCTTTACTCAGATTTTTAAATTGGAAGTGGTCTGAATCGAAATGGAAGTTTGCTGCAGATCGCGGCATCATTTTGAAAATTTTATCATCCCTCACTACGAAGTGATGACTTTTTACATCAGTCCTCAGTTCTTCTGACGGTTTTTTCGCCTTTTTGATAAACTCCTGACCGGGTATGAGAGTTACAAAAAGTCTTATTTTAAGCTGGATTTTATCAGCGACCATAACTGGTTATGGCGCAGCCGCAATGTCAGAGCAGACATTGTCTTTAGGCGTTTTTCAATCTCAGTATGTCACTGATTCTTCGGCCTCTTCAAATGCCAATCAGACTTCTAGTTTTATTCCCAATTTTAAAATGAGCGAGTCTGTGTTTAAAGATAAAGTTCGCGCCGAAGGGGATATGAGCGCTATCGTGCCCATGCAACAAGGCGGAGAGTTTCATGTTTGGTTTCCGTCCCTCAATCTTCAATTCGGTGATCGTCTGCGTAGCTCAACGACCAAGCGCCAAACCCAAGTGACTTTCGGTCGCGCCATCAAGTCATGGAGCCGTCTCGATACAGAATGGGGACTCGGTCTGTGGCAACCTCAGTTCCGTTTCGACTACATTCGCCCCAAACAAATGGGTTTAACGGGCCTCTTTTACGAAACAGAAAAAGAGCTGCTCAAATTCACAGCCTTTGCTTCAGGGCTCTACTTGCCTGATCAGCAAGGGGAGTTCGACGTCACAGATGGTAAATTCGTTTCAAAAAATCGCTGGTTCCGACCGCCAGTGACCCAGCTTGAAATCGAAAAAGGCACGTCCGATATTTACTATGAACTCGATAAACCCAGCGTTTCCAGCGTTATTTGGAATCCGTCTTACGGCATTGCTTTGCGCGCTGGTGAAGAGGAGAGTGGGCCTTGGATTCAGTTTGCTATGGCTGATAAACCTGCTAATCAACTTCATATTGGTATTGAACCTGAAGACGCTCTTAAGCTTTCTGACGACAAAAAGGTTCACCCGATAATTCATCCTCAACTCGTCAGACACCGTCTCTTAACCGCAGAAGCGGGTTATCAAGGTTCTACAACGAACTTCTACGCTTCTGTGACAGGCGAAAGCTTTGAAGATCCAAAGCTCCCAGAGATGTGGAAAGAAACGCCGCTTGAAGATTCAATTTATTACGGTATCGGCGGATCACAACTCACTGAAGTTTTAGGCTTTAAAACTGTCATCTATTCAGGTTTAGTCTTCAAAGATGTTGTGGGTGACAATGAGCCTGCTGGTATGGGCGAAGAACTCAGTACTTCAATTCAGAAAGTGGCTTTCGAGCGTCTTTTCAATGTCGGTATTCGATATCCCATGCACCCCAAGGTTTTTACAAAGTGGGCTACTGATCTCAAATACACCTACTCTATGAGCGATCGTGCGGAATGGCTTATGGCCCAGGTGAGTTATGCTCCTAAAAAAGATTGGTCTTTTTATTTAGGAGCAGATGTTCTTGGTGCACCTGATAAAGTTGAAAGTGACAAGCTCAGTTTCATTTCTAAATACCGTGATAACGATCGAATAGAAGGCGGCTTCACCCATGTTTTTTAAATCATTCACTCGTTCAATTTGTATTTTTATGTCTTTGCTTCTTTTATTCACAGGTTGCGGTCTGCGCACGGGCGATAAGGGCGAGCCTAAAACCACGGCCAAGTTTTCAGAAGGTGAATTCGCTTGCCTCCATCAAATTTCAGAAGAAGTGAACAAATACGTGAGCGGAGAAATGAAGCTTAAAAATCTTCAGCAGTTTGCGGCCTGCCTGCAGAAAGCTCTTCGCTCGTTTGCCTACTATGCTGAAGGTGACGACAGTCGTGGTTATCGTCCGCAAGAGCTTGTTGATTTTTTAAATAAGCACTTTTTGACTAAGAATAAAATCGGCCCGGGTCTTATGCGTGAGGCGATGAATATAAAAGCTTTGCTAACGGGTGGTTCTGCTGAGTTTATCAGTCATGAAGAGTTTGAATGTTTTGTGCAGATGATTGGTCTAGTGGCTGAAGAAGCTGAGAGACATTTGCCATTTATCGCTATGTACGGCATCGGCTCGAAACAAGTGGTGGGCGAAAAAGTTTCTTATGAGCAAATGGAACAGGCGCAAGCGGCCCTAAAAGCCACCGCCCAAAGAGTAGCCGATGTATTTAAAAGCTCAAAATTCACGTACAAATTAAGTTCACTTCAAGCTTTCGTTGATGAAGTTCGTCAGCTTCTTAAATGGAGAGAGCACCACCAAGATGTTTTTGAAAGCAAGGACCTAGTTCAATTGATCGGAGCTTACAAAAGCATTTTGACGGGTACTTCGGCGGACCAAATTACTCCTCCAGACTGGGAGTCTTTACTTACGTCTTCAGCTGATGTTTTAGGTGCCGTGGTTGAGTTCCAATTTGTGATTCGCAAGGAAGAGCTATTTCAAGGGCGCTCACTTGAGAATTTTATCGTTTATATAGAGAAGATCTTCACCGTTATTCAAAATTCAATTCAAAAGCAGCCAGGCAATGTGATCACTTACCAAAGTCTTGATCATTTAGTTGATTCTTTCGATAAAATTAAATTCTTACCTATGGGATTAAGAGCTTCTTCGTTAAAACCAGTGGTACGTGCTGCTTTTGGCCGCGTATTGCGTGATCCGACCCTTCAGCCGGGTCGTGGGGAGGCCAATGGCCTAACAACTCCGGCGCTCAATGAAGCTCGTAAAGAGTTTTACATCTGGGCTGATTCTCAGCGCTATATCAGCGAACTCGCCAACCGTGATTTTTCAATTAAAGGATTCTATCCAAGTCTGCAGAATCTCAATAAAAACGATCTTTCAAAGCTCTTCAGTCTCACCAACGAGCAAGACCCACGCGTCCAGCACATCACTTATATTGTGAAGAACGTTAGGCCTATGTTCAGAGAGCGAGATTCACGGGTTTGGTTGGTTCCTGAAAGTGAACGTGAAAAATACCAGGTGCGCCATAATTTAGCGAACTTAGGTCGTTTGAATATTTTTGGGTCTTTGATGCGCCTTTTGATTCGTGGCTTTGCTGCTCGCGAGCGCGCTTTAAACATGTCAGGTCTAACAATTGATGAGATGGAGAACTTCTATCAGACGATCAAAGATCTTGGCATGGATATCAAATTGATGGATCCGCGCAGTAAACAAGTGGGAATTCGCTCTTTTAGAGAAGGGAATATGTTTACTTTCTCTGGCAATGGTCTTCAGGCGGAGTCTAAAGACGGAAAGCATCTTCTCAGTTTTGTTGAAGGTCTCGAGCTTTTGGCCTTTATTTGGTCGGGTGGCCAGGTGCGCACGCAGTTTTATGAAAATGGAATGAAAGCCTGCGAATTGCCAAATATCGAGAACGATATCTTCGGTAATAAGAAAATGAATATGAAGTGTTTCTTTGATCATATAGCGGACAATAGATTCACTGAAATTGCTAACTTACCTCATATGAGAAATTATATGTGGAATTTAAAAGGCGATAGAAAAGCGGCCTTCGAAAGCGCGCTCATGGGCATTGCGAAGATTCGCTGTGAAAATCCGTCTTTGATTGAGCAGGCAGAGCTGGCGACGTTTTCGACGATCTTGCATTACGTAGAAGGTCTTTTTGTCATATACGATCGCGACCGCTCAGGGACTTTAAACGGTTACGAAATTATGGCCGCTTTTCCGAGATTTCATGTATTTTTAGGTGAGCAGGTTCAGAAATTGAAGAAAAAATCTTATGACGTTGCCATGTTGAAATCTATTTTCGCTTTTTTAGTTGAGGAGCGTAGATTCCCTACATCTTTTGGCGACAAAGCTGAAATTGCTCTCGAGCGCTATCGTTATTTCGATAAAGATCCGGAGCAGTATTCATTTGCTAAAATGGATAAGCTCAAGCCACAGGCTCGCCCGGCAGTGACGAAGCTAGCGCTTGATCGTCAGGGGTTAGTCGAAGTTCTAGCTATGCTTAACAACGCGAATAAAGCCGCTGAGCCTTGCGCGAAGAAGTGATTCACTTAGAATAATTTTGCCACCAAGTCGTGACCCATCCATTGGATGGGCGCGCGGGGCTTATAAGATTCCGCGAGCATCACTTTGCCAGTGGCTTTGAATACGATTTCACTCAGGTGAGCAGTGAGTAAATGCTTCTGATCTTTATGCATATCTAAAATCTTTTGTGAAGCTTGGCGCATGAGCTCCATCTGTTCTGGGGCATTATGCTGAGGCCAGTTTTTAAATGATGGATAATTGAGAACCTTTGGATTTGTTAAATACTCTTGAGTGGCGGCATCTACATCGTCAAAAGTAAAACCATCTTTGAGTAGAGCCTGGCATTCATCAATCAATTCTTGTGTTTTTTTCGGATCGCGATTTTCTTTTTTAATAGCGCGAATCAAGGTGTAAAGAGAGATTTCAACACCTAAGAAAATGCTCGAAGAGTTGGTGAGAATTTCAGGTACGTTCATAACGTGAGCAGGAATGCCTTTACTGAAAGCTTCGGCAGCCACTTCTTCCATTTTAATTTTCGCCCAGCCTTGAAGGTAAGGTGAGTACGAATACCATTTGTAATCACCGCCAATGAGAGCTTCGTTGCCATGATAACCATAGGCGACGTAACTGACTTGGCCGCCGCCATTTTTAACTTCGTGACGGAGTCCTTCAGATTGTTGAATCAAATGTCTTAAGGTTTCGGCGGTCACTTCGTTAAAGCTCACATCACAAAGCTTGCCGATTTGGCTCTTCCAGAAAGTTTCTGAAGAGAGAAAGCGGGCTCCTGAGCCCTTGAAGACGCGGTTCGCAATAGGCATAACTACTTTAGCGCGCGGAAAACCACCGGCCATAGTGTGCACGAAAAGAACATTGGCGCCAGCGGGGATTAGCTTCTGCACTTCTTTGAGAAAGGCTTGGGTAGCCTTTTGAAAACGCTCAGTGCCGCGTTTACGACTGTCATTGAGGCTATCCCAGTCGAGCTCAGCGGCTTCCCAGCCCGTGAGGCCGTACTCTTTCAGCTGATCAACAGGGCGGCGCCCCTTTGAGTCGGGTTCAAGATCAAAACCGGCTTCAAGCGGAATGTTAATTAAAGGCTGGGCTTTTTCAGCTAACTCTTCAGCGGTGAGAGGTCTGAGATTCATTTCAGCATCTCGGCGGCCTACGGTTGAGTAAATGACTTTCATGCCGATACGTTCTGCTTCTTCAACGATACCGTTGGCGTAACCCCGAGTGAAAAGTTCGCCGAACATAACCATAACGTCGCCCTTTTTATACTGGGGAGATTTCGGAAGCTCACGAAGTGGGATGAATAGACTCATGATAAGGCTCCTTTTTGCTTTAGCCACTGGGTGACCATTTTCGTGGCCCCAGTTTTTATCGTAAATTCTGTTTGAATAATGGCCGCTGTTTTTTCGTTGTGCAAGTCTTGCAGTTTATTGATCTGTAGCAATAAAGAGTGAAGTTCTTCTTGGGTTTGAGCCACTGAAACGGCCGTTGTATTAGAATCTAAGCGCACTTGAGAGAAGATAATAGCTTCACGGTTGTTCTTATAGAAGGGCCCAACGATAACAGGTTTTTTGGCGCCCAGAGGCTCCATCACACTATGAACTTTCTTTTTAAAGCTGCCGCCGACAAAAGCGAATTTGCAATGAGCATAGAGATCTGCCAAAAGCCCCATTTGATCGACAATCAAAACCGTATCTTCGGGCCAGGTCTCGATTTGAGAGAAGCGAACGGATTTAAGGTCGGCACGAGTCAGTTCTTTTTCTAGATTTTGCAAATGGGCTTCGTCGTTTTCGTGAGGAACTAAAACAGTGGGAAGGTCTTGTATTTGAGTCAGAGCATAAATTAAAGCCGCTTCATCTTCAGGCCATGTCGAGCCTGCGATAAAGAAATTCCGCCCTTCATATATCTGACTTTTGCTGCTAGCGATACGATTCTGCAATCTAAATTGAACTTGATCGTAACGGGTATCGCCGGCAACGACGACCGACTTATCGGTAATTTTCTCTAGGCTCTCTTTGTCGGACTCAGAAACCACGTAGATATCAGTGAGAAGATTATAAATTGTTTTTTCAAATGGTTTTAACAGTGGGTTCACGGAGCTTTTCGTATGAGAGAAAAGTAAGGTGGGAATGTTACTTTTCGCGCACTGATTTAAAAGTTCAGGCCAAAGATCAGAGCGTGCGATAATGAGCGCGGTGGGTTTAAACTTTTTAATAAAATTTTGAATAGGACCAGCTAAATCGAGAGGTAAAATCTGTGAATAGTCGACAAGATTGGTTTTCTCAATTTGCGTTTTATAAGACGGCGAAAAATAAGAAACTAAGATTTTGGCTCGTGGATTTATATCTTTAACTTCACGTAAAATAGATTTGGCGTATTCAAATTCACCTGAAGCGCAGTGAATCCAAATGGTCGCCCCACTCACTTCTTTTTGCTCTTGCTGGCTGCGAATGCGAAGAAGCATTCCCTTGCGAAACTTCTTGTTAAAGATAAATAGAAATGGAGCCAGCAGCCCTAAAGACAAAGGCAAAACTAAAGTGCGATAAATAAAAAAGAAGAGGGCGTTACCGGGTTTAAAGCAGGTGCTGAGCTTTCATAAAAACTGTTTCTGGAGTGACTTCAAGCAGACATTTTTTAAATGTCTCATTATAGCAGCGACCTCGGCCATCTTTAGTGCAAGGTCGGCAATAAAGCGGGTGTTCAGCAACTAAGCTGCTCAGGCGCGAGGGGTGGCCAAAGGCCGTCGGGCCTATAATCGCCACCGCCGGCACCTTCAGGCCATCAGCCACATGAAGTGCGCCAGTATCACCTGAGATTAAAAGCGGTGCATTTTTGATCGCATAAGCCGTTTGTGTCCAGCTGAGTTTTCCGGCCAGATTGATAACACCGCCGTCAGCCACTAAAGCATCGAACTCGTCTTCAGGGCCACCCAGTAAAGCAATTTTGTAGCTGGGTAATTTGTTCTGCAGAATTTGAATGAGCTTTTGCCAATATTCAGTAGGCCACTTTTTAAGCTCCCAGGCCGCAGAGGGGGCAAGAAGGATTGTCTTCTGGGTATCCGTCGCGGATTCAGGTGATTGCTCTTGAGTTTGTAGGTAAGGAGCGTCTTCGGTATTGGCGATCAATTGGTAAAGTGGATGAAGGTATGAAAACGCTCCGCGATAAGGCATTTGAAAAGTATTGATGCGCATTTTAAAAAGTAAAAAACGCTTCCAGCGCTCTTTTGAGCGACGGATGAGATTCAGGCTTGGCGTCCAAAGTAAAAGACTAATAATACGAGATCTCACATTGGAATGAGCGTCGTAAACGAAATCAAACTTTTGACGACGAAGTTCTAAGGCAAGCTTTACAAGGCCGATAAAACCCTGGCGTCTTTGAAAAGACCAAACCGTATCGACACAGGTAAAAATTTTTACAAAATCAGTGAAATCAGAGCGGGTCACCCAATGAATGGTTGCCTGCGGATGGCTCTGTTTAAGAGCCTGGGCAGCGGTCAGGGCTTGGGCGATATCACCCAGACTTGAAAAGCGAATAACTAAGAGTTTTTGCACCCTTAATAGTTATAGGATGTTCTTGGGTTAGCCAACTTTTTTATATTCGTCGGTAGAGAATTCTGCCTCAAGATAATCGATAAAACTCAGCCACTCGCTAGGAAGCGTTTTATTCAAAGAAATGCCAATGGCAGACTTCGAGCTGCTCTTCCAAATCACTTCGCCTTCAAGAGTCACTTGGCGGTTGGGTGCGAGATGAACGGTGAGCTTAATACTTTGAGCCATTTTGTATTTTTTAATAAGCGGGCTGTGAGTCATTACGCTTAAGCCTTTATGCGAAACGTCGATAGCTAAGGCTTCCATATCTTCGTGGTGGTCATGAATCATGGCAGGGCACGCCGAAGGATAACGCACATGATGACGTTTGCTCGCGAGAGAATTGCTCAGCGGAATGAGATTACGAAAAGACTTCATGTTATAAATCTTATCGAGCGTGAGCTTGTCATTAATTGTAAGACCCTCTAAGAGCGCGGACTTTTCATTATAAAGTTTTTGCATGTACTGCATTGTTTTAGATGAATACGTGCCTACATAGAATTCAGATTTTGGCATTTGAAAGCGAGTTGCAAGCGCAGCAAAATCATCTCTCTGCTCAGGCGTAAGATGGGTGAGGAGTTCAGAATTTAAATCAAGAAAGACAGGCGTAAGCGGAGTGTTGTCATCTGAGTAAATGATCCTATCGTCTTCGAAAGAATTCTTTGTGTAACATAATACTCCTTCAAAATAGTCTTCTAAAGAGTCCGGAATGGGCGCAATAACATAGTCAATTTTAAGATTGTTTTTGGCGAAGTGGCAAAGGTATTGATTGATCGCTAAGCCTAACGCTTCTGAATTCAGATATTCGTTTTTTAAAAGAGAAAGGCCTAAGAGCTCACCAATACGATGACCATTTTCACGAAGGTGCGCCACTTCAGATGAAGCTTCACAAGGCAAGCCGAGAGGATTATCGATAAGTAATCCACCGACTCCGATCATTTTCTTTTTATGCAGCGCGATCACTAGGGTGCAAGAAGGGAGCGTGAGAAATTTATTAATCTTCCACTTTGATAAGTAATCAAATTGGGAGCGATGGGTCTCTGTACGTTTTAAAAATTCAAGGGCGGCTAAAACCTCAATCTCGCTCTCAACAATTTTAAAAGTGAAATCATTAATAGAATTATTTTTTAAATTTAAGATTTTTCTTTGCAGACTCAAACGCAAATTTTTTGGCGTGAACCAAAACTTGGCTAGGAACTGTAATAAAGCGTGCACGAGATGCGCTTTCACCAAGATTCTCCGTCTTAGTGATAAGATCGGACAATGGAGAACTCGACTGAAGACTGATCTAGTTTATATTTTTCATTCTCAGTTTGATACACTCTCTGACATGGGTAGCAGTAATTATCTCAGGCGAATGAACGGTCTCTTCTCAAAAAACTTTGTCCGCCTCTTGGCGAACCTGTGGCCGCCCTTTCTAGCGGCAGGTATAGGTATCGACTCTATTGGTGATGGCTACCGCGACATGCAGGTCTCAATGACTTTGCGCTGGTACAATCGTAACTATGTTGGGACGCATTTTGGTGGCTCTATGTACGCTATGGTTGACCCCTTCTATATGCTCATGTTGATACAGAATTTGGGTCGCGACTACATAGTTTGGGACAAAGCCGCCTTTATTGATTTTAAGAAACCAGGAACAGGGCGTATTACGGCGAAATTTCATTTATCTAAAGAATTCATTGAAGAAGTGCGCCTAAAATCACATCAAAGCGGCAAATATGTTTTTGATATTCCGGTAGAAATCAAAAATGAAGCGGGTGAAGTGGTGGCCGAAGTTAAGAAGACGCTTTACGTGAGATATAAACTTTTTAAAGGCTGAGTTGCGGGCTATATTTCTCTGGGTTGTCTTATTAGGCTCCGACAAATGATAAGTTGCCGAGCTGAGCAAATTCAGCTTTAAACAGAATACAACTAAGTTAAAAATAAACAGAATAGGCATACACATGAATTTTGCTCAGCTCGGCAACTTACTTTTTGTAGGTCGAGCTCTACGCCTCATCGAGGAAGTGATCGAAG
>ERZ1292623.4294-Hain-H51-01um-R1-4294-length-11731-cov-5_pt1 | contig 11731 bp, 11 predicted proteins | sample MGYA00564398_ERZ1292623 | MGnify/ENA primary metagenome ERZ1292623 (study PRJEB36523, sample SAMEA6512633) | groundwater metagenome | collected 2019-01-07 | study: AquaDiva: Metagenomics assemblies of 32 groundwater samples | reverse complement strand
AGAACGAACCCGATGCCCATGCCGCGCGTGAGCGTATTTTCCGCCTCGCGCTTGACGCAGAAGCCGTTTACCGGCCCGCGACCGTTGGAATACTTGTAGGCGATCAGGTTTTCGAGATCGATCACATCGTTGTCCGCTGACGTGTCCGTGATGCGGATTTTCTTGACATCTCGCCGGTCGAATCCCGTGATGTCGATCTCAAGGCGCTGCCACGCCGTAGCGTCCACCGCCTGCATGTTAACCGTGCCAAGCAAAACACTCTGACCGTTGTAGAACTTGGCCGTGTAGTCACTCGCGGCAAAGGCCGTATCGGAATAAATCCAGCATCCGATAAAATCATAGCCGCGAAGATTCTGCGAGTTGGCAAATACGATCTCGATATACGAGTCGTCATTCGAGGCGAATGCGACCTCGATATAGTCACCGGACCCGCGACGCGCCGTTGGCGTTGCGGAAGCTACCGACACGATAGGCTCGTTCGCCGTAGCTGCGCCCGTAGCTCCTGCACTGTCGTAACCCGTTACTACCGTACCCGTGTTATCGTCCAGAAGATCAAGACGTAACACCGGTGAATCGACGAAAACTACGCCGCCCTCTACCTTACCGAAAGGCGAACGCAGCCCCCGCACGATATGACGTGATTTGCTTCTTATGACGTTTCCCATTTCTCACCTCAAGTGAGCGCCATCATCCGTATATTCTGATCTGACGTTTGATGGCATCGAGGACCGTCTTACGGTTCTTGCCGGAGTTCTCCTGCGCCAGCAGACGATGAAGCGTCTCTGCCGACTGGATGCCGGCGACCGTATCGACTGCCTCGGAGACCTTTAGGCCCTGAAGGTCCGGAGTCTTGGGTTTCTTAGCCTCCGCCTCCGCTTCACGTTGCGCCTGCGCCGCCACCTCGTTCAACGTCATGGAACCCTCCACAGGGACAAGGAAACCATCCCGGATCAAATCGTCTCGAAGACTAACATAATCCTCGAAGACTAACGCCGGAATCGTATCCCCTTCCGCATATCGGACTCCATTGAACTTGATCGGACTTTTGATCTGATATTTCATCTTGCAACTCCTTCAAGGGTTGGCGACGGAGCGTGATCGGGCAGCAGGCGACTTTGTCGAATCACGCCCGCCGCCGTCCCCATTAATTCACCACGTTTTGAATCAGATACGCCATGCGGGATGCGACGACTTTCTGAAGATCGTCTTCCCATCCTTCGACGTACTGACCGCCGCCCGGACGTGTCCAGTCGAACAGATCGACCGTCATGTCCTGCGCCGAAAAGTCGTACCCAAACGATGGCGTATCGACAGAAGGAGCCGGATTGACGTAGATCAGAGAAACGTGTTTTCCCCACAGGAACGACCGCGCTTCCGTCTGTCCCGGATTCGATGAGACATACGAGACTTTGGGAACGATCACGTTGAATCCCCACAGGCTGGACGGAAGACCTGCCAGAGGACCGCCACCAAAAGCATCGGAAAGATTGCCTTTGTTGTCGTTCCCCTGATAGATTTTGATGGCCGGATTCTGCGAGACTTTGATCGCCACGCTGTACGGAATACACAGCGTGTTGGGCGTTATGCCCGACTCGCGGGTGATAACCTCGGCACCCGTTTTCACATCGTCTTCCGGATCGGAGTCCTCGAAGTTGTCCCACTTGTCCGTAACGGTAGACAGGTTGACGTAGAACGAGGACGACGGATAGTTCGCCGTTGTCTGAAACAGGTCTTTCACCCGGTTTTCCTTCTGCAGAAGCAATTGATGCCGGACAATCTTCATCGCGTTTTCCTCGGCGATGGCCCGTCCGAAGTCACGAACGTCCTTCCGGTCTACATCCGCGTAGTTGGCTTTCTCGGTCGTCAGCCCGGAGTTCTTCGTGAGTTCCCACGTCACCGCGTTGACGCCGCCGTTGCCCCCTGCCCGCCGTGCCGCACGGATGTTGTCTTCCAGCAATTGAGCGCCGACGAAATCGAACGTGTAATACGTGAAGTTGGTGCTGCCGTTGAGCGGAATCGCCGGACATACTGCGCGGGCAATGAAATACTGCTCAGGCGGCATATAGGCTACCGCCAGATCGGTCAGATGCCGCTGGACGGATGCTGCGCTGCGAATAGCCATTTTGATGTTTCTCCCTGTCGTTCGCGGGCCGCCTGAGTCCCGGAACCGTTAGCCGCCGTTAGAGGACGAGTCCGATGGGCATGACACGAGCGTAGAGTAAATCAGCCGCCGCCGCGCCATCTTCACCGTCGAGAACGCCACCCACCATGTCAGAGCCGGATGCGAGAACCGTCTGATGATAATTGGCCGTTCCCGCGTTCGCCAGCTTGTCGCCGTTGTTGAGCGATCCCGCCTTGTCGATGATGCGATCCCGACCGAGTATCAGAAGATTACTGTACTCGTTGTCTGCCGCGCCTTCAAGGGCCACGCCAAGACACTGCTGCCCTACCGCCGTCGGGAGTTTGCACTCGTGCGCGCCGGTAGAGCGTATCACCCATCCATACTGAGTGATCGCCGCATCCGCCTGATACGAGTCGATCCATATATGCTGCTTTCCCCTGTTAGCCATCTTTTGAATCTCCAGTTGAAGGTGATGTCAGGAACCTGCTTACGCAGACGGTTTACCCTATTCCCGCGTGTTAAGTCCGAGTTCGGTCATGGCCTTACGCCGGTATCCCGAAAACTGGACGTAGTTTTTCTTGAGGTCTTCGTATTTGACGCCTTCGCCTGCCGCCAGTGCCACGATCTTCTCCGTGATCCGGTCGTCCACCGTCTTCTCGGTCCCCTGACCGCTTGCAGGCAGATGAGGATCACTGAACTGCTCATTCTCCGTCTCCGTCTCACCCAGACGCACGAGCAGGGTTCCCGCCACCGCCGCTTTGACCGTTTCGGCAAAAGCGTTCATGATGGCCTGAGCGATGGGGGTCTCCTTGTCGGCGAACTTGACCATCGTGCCGTTTGCCGAGAGCGCCAGGTCTTTGAACGGAAACAGGTCCACGATGGCCGGAGCTACCGCAAACCGGAAGTGATGCTTCTCGTCTGTCATGCCGGGAATCAGTCCGCGCTTGGCCTCGTCGGCGAAATGCTCCACCGCCTCGATACGTCGCGACTCCTCAAGCTGCGTGAGTGCCGCTTGACCATCGGTAAACTTCTGCCGGGCTTCGTCGCGCTCTACCGTGATAGCCGCGATCTGGCTTTCGAGGCCCCCTGTCTTCTCCGTGACGACCGTCTCTACCCATGCGGACAGTGCCACGCGGTCATCGTCGGAGAACCGTCCAAGAAACGTGTTCTCTGCCATCTTCGTTTCCCCTTCTGCTTTTGCAGACATCATGGCCGTTATCTCCGGCTTGGCCTGCTCGATGATAGATTGAAACTCCGAAATAAGCGCCTGCATCCGCCCCTGCTTGTCTTCCGATGTCAAAGACTTTTCCGTCATCGTCGCCCGCATCAGATCCTGAAATGCCCACCATGCATCGCGCACCTTGTCGAGTTTTTCTTCGATAACCCGCTCTCGCTTCTGTGCCGATATGGCGGAAGCAATCGTCGTTGTCGTTCCATACAGGTTCGCCATCTGAAGGTCATTTACCATGCCAAAGTCCTCAGCAAACTGCTCGCAGAACTTGACGGCAAGTGGAGGCGTCTTAAAATAGGGCGGCGTCTCACCAAGCAGTGAAAGACTGGCAAATATACTTTTTTCCTGTGAGACCGTCGCCGACCGGTACGGCCACGCCCCTTGCTTGATCTCCTCGAAAACCACGTCGGGGATTTTCATGAGCGAAGCCAACAACGCCTCACCAGACAATTTTATGCTTTCCACGAGTCCAACAGCAGGAAGCTCGGGACCGCCCTCTTGCGTATGGCCTTTCGTGATCGGCGGCTTGTACCCCTTGGCAGCCAGCGCATTGAAATTGGCGACCGTCTTGTTGGCCCATGCCGCGTCATACTTGAGACCTTTGTGATCGCCAAGATAAAAGACGGGTACATCCGTTATGGACCACGTTCCGTCTTCCGCTTGCGCCGCCTGATAGACAGGCTCATCGGCGAATGCTACGTTCGGCATAATCAACCTCCTTAGGAAAGAAAATCATCCATTATCATAAATATCTACTGTTCATGGATAGCGTGTCAATCTGTTTCAATCACTACCGGCTCAATATCCGCCATTTTAGGCGTAAGCGCCCATCCGCCGAACCCCTTATCGGGAGCAACCGTACCGGCAAGCGAGTTCTCCGCGTCCGGAGCATCCGTCACAGGGATCGGAATAACCGTTGATCGACAATCATGATGGAGCGGCGGCGTAATCGATCCCCAGATGGGATTGTCCATCTTGAACTTGCGACCGTCCCAAGATTGACATATCCTCGTCGTGCGGTCGTCCATGAGGGCGGAGAACATGCCATACGTCACGAATCCCTTTACATCAGGATCGGTAAATATGTTCATCCGACCCTGATTGAAGGCCGACATGACGTTATTGCGGAAAACCGTCTGTAGATGAGCGGCATCCACTGCTTGTCCCACTTTGATGGCCGTGCCTTTTACAGTTCCCGTATACGTCAACATGGCCTCTTTTATCCTGTCGCCCACATCCCCGAATGACATACCGGATTCGATGGCCTCTGCCAGAAGCGGTTGTATGCGCTGCTCTATGGTTCCCTGCGTAAGACCGGCCATCGTAAAGGCTTTCATCTTCATCTGAGCATCCATGACATCGAACTTACCGCGATCCACCGGCAGACGCCCCTTGAACGTGTTGATCGCCGACTGATGGGCCGTAATGATCTCACGAGGTTCGTCGGCAAACTCCTCGAACTTCTCAAATCGTCGTGGCTTGAACCGGAACCCCAACGCCTCAAGGTTTCTCACCCCGCTGTCGGCTCCATGCAACCATGACATGACCATCGTATCGTGCAGAACGTTTCTGAGTGGAGCCACATTCACCGAGACCCGCGATGCCCCCGGTCCCACCTTGCCGCGAACCAGCTTCTTTCTGACCTTCTCGATAAGATCATCCCGCGTTGTCTCCATCGCCGGAACGCCCAGCATGACACCCGCGTCGATAAGCTGATCCGTGATCGTCTGGATATGCGGTATATCTGCGAACTGTTCAAGACGACTTAGCTCCCGCCAGAACAGGGGCGGCAGGTTCGTTACCCCCGCCCCTTCCGCGAAAGGGACAGTATTGGGCCTCAATATATCTTCCGGCTTCTCTGCCGTCCGTATTTGGAGACGCTCGGCCACTTGCTCTTTATCGAGGTCAAGACCCAGTTCCTGCGCGATCTTATACCCTTCACCTATCGTCTTCACATCCACAGGCTCTTCAAACTTCCAGAAAAACTTGGGGACTTTCACATCCGGGGGATAATTGAACCGCGTCACTCGCCTTGCCGTCTGCTCCGTAAATCGATCCGAGATGAGAAGACCGTCGAACCGCGCCCGCAGATTCATAATACCTGCATGGACTTCGCCAAGAGCACGCGCTCCACGATCACCAGCCTCTGAGACGAGCGTCGCGCCGATATACCGCTTGGAGATAGCAAAGTCGCAGTATTGCAGGAAGCGTTCGTAACCGACATTGCCCTCCTGCTTGGATTCAAGCAGTTCAAGGACAAACCTGTCGCCTTCGGGGCCATCAGGGAACGTCACCGACATCTGCTCCGCGAAGTTCTTGCAGATGGTTTTCATTTCATCGATCTCAGACGACGACGCATTAGTTGGATAACGTCCTACAACGGCTGGGTTCCCAAAACGCTGCAACAGGATATTCCACGAGCGCATAGCTACCCGTTTGAACATGACGTACCACGCCACGTCTACGACAAGGCCGTTGCCGTACCAGTTGCCGCGACGCTTCCGATAGGAAATGACGATAAACTTTTCGGGCGTAAACTCGTTGACGATGCCACCAAGACGATCCACATACTGGACTCCGCGCTCCGGATGAAGATTCCCGAACTTATCCGTCAGAAAACGCACCTGCTTCTGGTTCTTATCCTTGATGGCTCGAAGACGGTACTTGCCTTCCCAGTCACCTTCATCCACATATTCCCACACTTCTTCGGCGATGGAGAACCCTTTCGCTACACAATCCATAAGCGACTCGAACACCTCAAAGATCGTGCCTTCCATATTCTCAAGGTTCCATTCGAGGAACTCGGCAGCCTCAATGTCTTTCGGGTCTTCGCCGCCCGCCTCCACCACATAATCTTTCGACAGGAGAGCCAGAACCCGCGTTTCATGGACAGAGGCAAGGTGCGGATCTTTCTGCATGTAGTCATCGAGCAGAGGAATACCGTGCTGAACTTCTTTCCCTACCTGTAACCGAGCAGCAGGATTGACCTGTACGTAATCGTTGGCAAGCCCTATCATCCAGTCGGAGACAGCAGCGAGTTCCCTGTCTACGACACCAGTCTTTTCCTGAAAACGACGATAGGCGCGAAGGTCGCCAAAAAACTCTTTAACCTGCGTCCTCGTCCTGTCGATGCGATGTCTCATCTCTCGGATCATCTAATACGCCCCCGCCGTTTCCATATTCCTTTGCGTGGCCGCCAACCGTTTTTCGTCCGGCATCGGCGCCACGTTTTCTGCGATCCGCGTGCACATTTCCAAAGCATCGGGGCCGTCATCGTGATCCTGTGGAAACAGAAAAAGTTGTTGCATCAATTCGGGATACGCCTGCTGCCAGTCACGCCGGAACCGGATAGACCCGTTCTTCAACATGGGTTGCATGGCCCGAATACGAATGTCCTTCCGGATATGCTGACCCACTTCAACAACGGGAAGCATAATACCACGCGACTTGGCCTTCTCAAAAAGTCGCGTGGCCTGCAATGCCTGGAACTGGACGGACTCATAACCGAACCGAACGAAACGATGATCCTTATGCCATGCCTGTATCAATTCGTCGGTCGTATCTATGGGACGCTGGCGTATATCTGCCCTGAGCACAAAAAGAGTTCTATCTTGGTCGATACCTACCTGAACCACAGCAGATGGATCACCCTCATCGGTATCACCGAGCGATGGATCACATGCTCCTATGATGGCAAGTTTCTTAAGATCGAGCGTGGAATAGTCAAAGAGGTGAGGTTGGATATCATCTTCATCAATGAAGACCTGGCCGGACGTGATGGGCTTGTTACGCATGGTCGCCGAGAACAACTCCGTTTCCATCTCGGTTTCCTTGCGTTTCAATTCGGCTGTGGAGAAGATACGGGGGAAAGCGGACTCGCCATGTGCATCATAACAGTCGGAGAGTTCCACCTTATATTTATCGGATCCGGAAAGGGAGGGGTTGAGGTCATTCAACAACCAGTCGTATGCATCGCGGTGATGCCACCTTGTCCCGATGATGATAAGGCGTCCTGACGTTTTGACCATAGGGATCATAGCCTGCAACCATCTCTTGTTACGTTTACGGCCTGCCGCGCTTTCTCTATCATTGCGCGTCACCAGATCATCGACGATCACGATATCATAATGGGACGATACAAGGTTCGTTTCCGCGCCGGCTGCCGTCCACGTAGCATGACGGACCTGTCTGTTGCGTGTCCTGACCGTCGCTTCTGTTCCTGACCACTTGGCGCGGGCCTTGCGGTCGCCCTGATACAGATCGCCGTATTTCGTCCGGAACCGCTCATTGTACTGTACATGGCCCATGATCTCACCGAGCATCTCCGCAGAGCGACTTATCGTGTTCGAGGCGATCAAAATAGCGACGTTTGGATTGCGGACGGCTTCCCACAGGGCGTAGGATACCGTGCACAGGGTCGTCTTGTAGGTTTCACGGGGCCACAGGATAAGTAAACGGTCATGCGTTTCATCCTGTACGACACGGGAAAGGTATCCGTGATCGTGTTCATTCAGAAGGTTGTATCCAAGATCGTCATGAGCGAAGGTGTACAGATCGGGAACATCTGTCTTTCGCTCCGGCTCAAGTCCGACGACAAGACGTTCAAAACATACGGCCAGCGCTGATTTTTTACGGGATACAGGGATAGGTATATGCCAGTTCAATTCAGATGTCAAGATAAATCTCACCCCGTCTCACGAAGGTCGAAAACCAGAGACTTGGGAAACATCTCGCGTTTGAGTCGTTCGAGGGCAAAAACAAGTCCATCCACGGCTTGCTCCGACACGAACCTGAGTTCCACCTTGACGCCTTCGCCGTGCGGAATACGCTGAGACAGAAGTCCGTCAAGGGGCTGTATCGCCAGTGCGCCCGTCGTACCACGCAGAACGTTGAAGACGAAAATATCGCCCTCGCCGAACGTCACGACAACGGGATCGCCTAACTCTTTTTCAGGATTAAGTGGATCGATGTACAGAGATGGCATCTTGCACCTCTTTGGGGATTCCGTGAATATCGCTGCCACACTCCGGGCACGGAAAGAATGGCCGTGTCCAAAGACTCCCTGATTTGCCTGCCTCTATTGGGACTAATTGACCTGACCTCTCGCTTTTCGCCAACCCGTACCCAAAACAAGTCTCACAGTCATCATAATGCGGTATAGGGCATTCTCGACATATATGTTCAGCCATCAAATATCCTCTCGCGTGTACGCGCGCGCATTATGCGCGCCTACGGGAACGACACCGTCTGAAACAGTGATATTTGCGAAGTCACACATGATGGACTGAAATACACCACCTCGTTTTTGCGGTTCTCGCTGTTGCGGGTATCACTACGGGAGAGCCAGGAAGAGCCTGCCGTCCACCGGTAAGGCGTCCACCCTGGCATGGCGAAGTCGTCCATGTAGCCGCACAGGGCTATCTTTATCCGGCTGTCACCCTCATAGCGCCGGCACCAGTCCAGTATCTCCGGGTACAGGTCACATGTGTCGTGGTTATACACGTCATCGCGTCCGGCCATAGTATACGGCGGGTCAAGGAATACCCCTATCCTGTTACCGAAGACCATAGCGCCATCGGTTACGACGCGCTTCCAGTCGCCGCAGCATACGCGGGTATGGCGCAGGCGCATGGAGAGGCCAGCAAGGTATTCATGCAGGGATACTGTGGGACGGTGGACGCCCTTCCCATTATGGCCGAGATGCGGCAGCTTCGTATAGGACGCCCTGTGAATGCCTTCGCCGCCAGTTGTCAATTTCGGGAGTTGTTTCGATGCCCTTCCGCACCAGCCGCTTCCTATCCACTGGCTTATCCCCCACACCCACCACCCCGCTATCCTCACATCGTAGAAATCAGGGTCTTCCCGCAACCGCTCCACAATAGGCGCACCGTGATTCAGCAGCCACCCATGCCTGGCATGTAAATCCAACTCGGACACCGGGCAGTCCGCATGATGCGCCACCCCTTCCGCATCCGCCGCAAGCGCCCTCCAGAAATTGCACAGGAACCCGTCCATATCATTCACCGTCTCAGCGTATCCCGTATCAGGAAAACACTCATGCGGCCTGCCAAGCAAGACGGCCATACTCCCCGCAAACGGTTCGATATAGTTCTGCACCGCCCCGAACCTCTCCCACACATCCCCGGCGATAATACGCTTACCGCCAAAATACGGAAACGGAGCGCGTAGATCAGGAATCATCCGCATGGTTGCCTAATCGAATGAGACATTTCCATTCCCCCGGCCTCCGATGTTCTCCCCGTCATCTCGAAGTAGCACCGCGCCGTCGCCTTCACATCCGCACTGGCCGTATGGGGATTCGCATACGGCTCCCCGAACAGCGCCAGATGAAGCTCCGTGAGCGAAGGCCACCGATCTCCAGGCTTCTTTGCAATCTCTATCCCATTGTTCATGGTGCAAAACGTCGGAATCCCCATGAGTTCCTGTGCTCCATTATCTTCCCTCAATCTTCTGCATTCGGCGACAACGCAACCGATGTCGAAACGAACATTGTGGCAGACGATCATCTTGACTCCCGCCGCATCTCTGAGAAAGTCCGTAAGCACCTGCCGGATAGGAAACCCATGCTGGATCGCCCGCTCCTGGGTAATACCGTTGATGGCCGCTGCACCATTAGGAATGATATATCCATCCGGTTGGATAAGCGCCTGGCCGCCATGCGACAGAAAACCACTTTCAGTGCCTATCTGCCACGCCAGCGATACGATACGGGGCCATCCGTCTATACTGCCAACACGCGCTGATCTGTCAGGAAGCCCCGTCGTTTCCACGTCAAAGATGAGGATCATTTCTCTACGCCTCTCGCGTGCGCGTGCCTCCGCGCGCATAATGCGCGCCTACACGACCCACGACGCCTTGTCACCCCGTAGGACGCATATCCTGATTGATTCGTGTAATGATGCGACTGAGCACTTTGGGGTCCGATACTTCCTCTTTTACTGCCGCCACCGCCATCGAGACAATCATCATGCCCTGCTCGACTGTCAAATACTTCTCCGACATGTCCTGAGCCTTCCTGTCCGTCTCCACAAGCCGCCTCAACTGTTCCAGATTGTTTTCCAACGCTTCCCATCTGCTTTCCTGTTGGCCGCCAGATTCGAGGATAAGCCCAAGACGTTGTAAGGCGTCCGATATCCTCTGCGTGTCTTTCGAGCGTAACCCTATCTTATATTCCATATATTCGCGGTTTGCGTCCAGCCACGCCGCCGAGACATCCATAGACTCCAACCCTACCAAGAGGTTTTCGATTCTTCCACGCACGATGATTATTTCGTCCAACAACGAATGTGGATCGGGATCGGCGAGCAACTCTTCCCATCTCTTGAACAGGGAACGGCTTACGCTGTACCGCGAATATCTTCCATGCTTGTACGCTGGACAAGCAATCCCTTTCAAGGACAGTCCACCGTGATACCGGCATTTCGTGTTTCCAGGAACCGCCCAGAATTTGCACGGCGTTCCCCGTCGTCTGTTATGCCCATCACATTTCGTAGCCATATACATCACTCGATATTTATAGGGTTATGATAGCTGTCGGGTAGCTGTCAGGAACTCCATGCGGGCAGCGTCATTTTCCTTCATAGCGCCCCTTACGACGGTCGTAACCATTTCAGTATCAGGCTGTTCCACACCGCGGCAGCCCATGCAGAGATGTCTTGCCTTCACTTCGACACCTACACCGACAGCACTGAGGTGTCGTTCTATGGCATCAGCGATTTGAGAGGTCAGGCGCTCCTGTATCTGGAAACGTCGTGCGTAGCAAAGAACGAGCCTTGCGAGTTTGGAGATGCCGACGACCTTGCCGGGGATATAGGCGACGGTGGCAATGCCGTAGAAGGGAAGCAGGTGATGCTCGCAGAGCGAATGAAATCGTATACCACGCAGGATGATCATCTGATCGTGCTTTTCATCGAAGACGCGTGAGAGGATCGGGCTCGGCTGACGCTGTAAATCTGTATGGCTTCCTCCTCGGTCATTTGCTGATGTCGAATGTACATAATCGCTGCTCTCGGTAAGAGCATACACCCGGCGAGCCACGAGGCCTCCTCTTCCTGCCTTTTATCATATGAAATGACCATCATGTAGCCCTTCTCGTTAACCACGATTTGGGCAGGTTTATGACCACAGCCGATATGGGCCAGTTCGTGCATCAAGTTACTGGCCGGACGGAACCCGGTATGGGATGAGTTCAAAATTATTAAATTGCCATGATCTTTTGATAGAGTAACAGCGGACCAGCTATCCTGATCTTCATTCAGAAGCCTTTGTATCGATGCTGTATCGAGGCCAGGCACGTTTTCTACGTTCACGACAGATATTCCCCAGTGACGGGCCAAATTCCACGGGTTTAACGGCGC
>ERZ1292623.4292-Hain-H51-01um-R1-4292-length-11734-cov-8_pt1 | contig 11734 bp, 12 predicted proteins | sample MGYA00564398_ERZ1292623 | MGnify/ENA primary metagenome ERZ1292623 (study PRJEB36523, sample SAMEA6512633) | groundwater metagenome | collected 2019-01-07 | study: AquaDiva: Metagenomics assemblies of 32 groundwater samples | reverse complement strand
ATCGGTTTGAATAGGGCAGACTGCTAGTGAGGCTCCTGGGACTCTGTAGTTTCTGCTTCTTGATAAATACACTTCTTTTCTAACTCCATTGTAGTCCACTATAAGAGTTGCTTCACATTTTTCTAATGTACCACCTATAGTTTTTACTCTAAAATTTAGCATATCTTCCGGGCTGCGAATTGAAGATCCATCGCCTGCTTTATATCTTCTATCCACTTGCATTTTTGTCATCTTGTTTTTTATAGTCTGGATTTTCGGCTTTCCAGTTTGGATTGAATTCAAATTCCCAAGGGCGCTTGCCTTTTCTTAATGCCTGCAGAATTGGCAGATTTCTTTCTGATTTTTTATCTGTTTTTTTTATTAGTGCGTTTGGCGGCAACGAGTGGACTGCTGTGCAAGCAGGATAGTTGCTGCATCCAACGAAATAATGCCTTGTTTTTTTAGAATAGCGTATTTGTAAGTTTCCATTATTGCATTTTGGGCAAGGCATCAATGTGTTGTTTTCTTTTTGCTGTTCTCTTAAATCTTGTATTCCTGAAAGAATTTGCTGTCCTATTGATAACTCATTTACTTTGAATTCTTTTGATATATCTGTTATTAGTTGTTCTACTCTTTGGACTGTTTCGTCCTCCATATTTTTCCATCCCGATTTCGCTTCTTGAATTTTTTCTGTTTTTTCTTCTACTTGTCTTGTTAAATTCTCATCTATAATTATTGGAGAATATTTTTCTAACGCTTCAATTAATTTTACACCTAAAGGTGTTGCTTCTATACTTTTTCCATCTAAGTAACCTCTGTTAAATAAAATATCTACTATTGCGGAGCGTGTTGCTTTTGTGCCGAGATTCTTTTTTTCTAACAAAGTAACTAGTGACGCGGCAGTGTATCGTTTTGGAGGTTGGGTTTCTTTTTCATCAAATCTTATTTTGTCTACGTTTACTGGACCGTTTATCGTTGGAATTTGCTTTTCTTCCATTGTTGTTGGATAAACATTTGTCCAGCCTTTGTCTGTTATTGTCAGGCCGTTTGCTGTGAATTTTTTTCCGTTGTCTGCTGTTAGCAGTATTCTTTTTGCTATTCCTTGTGCGTCTGGAGAAAAACATGCAAGAAATCTTTTTACTATTAAATTGTATAACTCTTCTTCTTCATCGGTTAGTTTTTTGAAGTCTCCTGTTGGGTAAATTGAAGGGTGCGCTGGGTCTGATTTCTCGCCTTCAACTGGATTTGTTCTTGTCGCCGCTTTTGTTTCTTGGAATACTTTTGATAATTTTTCTATTATTTTTTTTGGCTCAATTTCTTTTGGAATTTTTTGAGAGCTTGTTCGAGGGTATGAAATTATTCCATCTAAATATAGTGATTGTGCGATTTGAAGAGTTCTTGAAGGCGACATCTTATGATGTGCGAATGCTTCTCTTTGTAAAGTTGTAAGGTCAAATGGATGTGGGGGGGCATATGACTCTTCTTTTTCTGTTGTTTCTGCTACTCCTTTTTTTATATCTTTGAAATCGTCTAATTCTGTTTTGTCAAATATATCTTTTGGGTGTTTCAATTCTGTATTTTGTGTAATCGCGAAAACCTGCCAGTATGGCTGAGATTTGAAGTTTGCTATTTCTCTATCGCGGTCTACAATTATTTTTAACGTTGGACCTTGGACTCGGCCGATTGATAAAATTTTGAATGAGCCTGTTTTTTTTATTGCGGACATTAGCGCTCTGGACAGATTTATTCCATAGAGCCAGTCAATTTTGTGGCGAGTTTCTCCTGCGTATGCTTGCCCCCAGTCAAGAGTCTTTAGAGGGTTTTCATATGAATTGAGGAGTTCGTTTTTTGTCAAGGTAGAGTATTTCATTCTTTTCGCGTCTTTTGCGCCGATGATAAATCTTAGAACATTCCAACCAATGACTTCGCCTTCTACGTCGTAGTCTGTTGCTATTATTACTTCGTTTGCTCTTACACCTAGTTTTTTTAGGAGGTTGTAATAATTTCTTGTGAATGCTGCGTGTTTTTCTGTGTAGGATGGTTTCCATTCAAGTTTGAAGATTGGCCAACCTGTCTGGCCTTTCACATAAGTTAAATTGAATAAATGTCCTACTGCGGATGCAACAATTATTTTTTTCCCATTATGTTCTAATTCGTAGTATGGGACGTTGTTTTCAGAATATTTTCTTGGAGTTCCTATTGCGCTTGCGATTTTTAGGGCGGCCTGCGGTTTTTCTGTGATTATTAGAATAGAATCTCTTTTTGGTGCGCTTATTTTTGGGATTGCTTTTGCTTTTACCGATGCTTTTTTATGCGGAGTTTTTATCTGGTTTTCTTCATCATTTTCTTGTGTTTCTCTTCCTGGTTTTTCTATTGTTGTCAGCTCGGCTATTTTTGGCTTTTCCTTCACTTGCTTTTCAACTGTGAGTTTTGATTCGCTTGGCTGGATGAATGACTCTATCGGCATGATTTTGGCGGGTATTGGAAGTATATAAGTTTTTCAGCAGTTTTATAAGTAGGTTTTATAATTAATTTTATGGATAGACTTGAAATGAACCGAATTGCTAAAAATCCTGAAACGCAATTTGTTAATTTTCCATTTGGGGAAAACTTAAAGACTAAATGTAAAATGAAGCCCTTATTTGAGGAGAGAATGAGACAACTTCTTCCTGATGCTGATGACTTTGCTAAATATGCCGAAATTGTTCATAAAAAACCTTTGAATTATATTAGATGCAATACTTTGAAGATTTCCTGTGATGAATTGTTTGGACGATTGAAGAAAAGATGGAATGTTGTTCAGCCCTTTTCTAAATTTCCAGAAATTATGCTTATTGACCAGGAGCTTGGACCTGGAGAACTTGGAAATGCAATTGAGCATTTGCTTGGATATTATTATATTCAGGAAGTTTGTAGCATGATGTCTGTTATTGCTTTGGATCCTAAGCCTGGCGAACGCGTGCTTGATTTGTGCGCGTCGCCTGGAAGCAAGACGACGCAAATTGCTTCTTTGATGGAAAATTCCGGAACAATAATTGCTAATGATATTAAATTAGATAGATTGAAAATTTTGTCTGCTAATTTGGAACGCTGCGGAGTTATGAATTGCGTTTCTGTTCGCAACGACGGGGTCGGGTTATGTGTCCGTTTGGCTCGTGAGGGTTGGAAGTTTGATAAAATATTATTGGATGCGCCTTGCTCTGGCGAGGGAACTTTGCGAAGCTCTTATAAGACCTTTTTATCTTGGAATTTTAAAGTTGTTGAAAAATTAGGTCGTGAACAGAAGAAATTAATTGCTAATGCTTTGAAATGTTTGAAAGTTGGAGGGACTTTAGTTTATTCCACTTGCACCCATTCACCCGAAGAAAACGAGGCAGTGGTTGATTTTGCTTTGAAGAATTTTCCTGTTAAACTTGAAAAAATCAGCAATTTAGATATTAACCCGCCCAACTCGCGAAGTCATTTCCCATTATCTATCAATAAACCTGAAATGACTTCGCTCGCCCGCCCAGACGGATGTGAAAACAGCTCTACAATATTGCCTTTGAAATGTAGGTCTGGAGTTACTTCCTGGAATGGTTCGCGGTTTTCTGAAGATGTTTCAAAGTGCTGCAGGATTTATCCGCAAGATAATGATTCAGAGGGATTTTTTGTTGCTAAGATGACGCTGATGGAGGAAGTTAAATGATAAAACATTTGCTTAGACTAATGGGGATTAAATGCGCCGTTGCCGGAATTATTCTTAAAGGAAATAAAGTGTTTTTGACTAAACGTTCTAAGGGTATTGCCGATGGCGGTAAATGGTGCTTGCCCGGTGGCGGAGTCAAAAAATGGGAGCGTGCGGAGGATGCTATGGGGCGCGAGATTAAAGAGGAGACTGGTTTTAATGCTAAAAGAGCTAAATTTTTATTTTATCATGATGAGTTTGTCGGGCGGCTGAATTTGCACGCTTTGGTTTTGGTTTTTCGGGTTGAAACTGATGGTATTGGTAAAAGCAATTGGGAAGTTTCTGATTCTGGATGGTTTTCAAGACGCCAGATTGCTAAATTGGATTTAGCTTTTACGCATAGAGAAATTCTGGAAAAATTTTGGAGGAAGTGGAATGAGGACTAAAAACTTTAATAAAATATTTATTGTGGGAATGTACGGAACTGGGAAATCTACTTTAGCTAAGAAATTGTCAAAGTTGCTTAGAATAAAATGTTACGACTTGGATGAATTGAAATATATTCGAAAATATGATAAAATTAGAAGTGTAGAGAGTAGATTGAAAATATTAAATAAAATAACTAAAAGAAAATCATGGATTGTTGAAGGCGCTTGGACGTCTTACGCTTTAGATGCCTACAAAAGAGCTAATCTTATTGTATTTTTTAAAATTCCAAAATGGATATTATATAAAAGAATTTTGTTGAGATATTTCAAAAGAAAGATGGAAAATAAAACCTATGTAAATAATAATTTAAAAAATACAATCCAGATAATGAAGAAAGTTGGGAAGTACTATAAAAATTCAGAGGATTATTTGTCGTTGGAAACTCATCAGAGATTAATTGACAAACATGCGAAGAGGGTTTTGGTGCTGAGAAATAATAAAGAGGTTAAAAGATTTGTAGAGGAGATTAAAAATGAGAAATAATAAAATTATATGGCTTATCGCAGGGATTTTGCTTTTTATTTTTGGAATTTATCTTTCTGTTTTTCAGAATGAACCCCATTTTTATACTTTTTTTTCTGTGGGATTGCTGATTTTTGCCATTTTGGCTTATAATGAGATGTCCAAGAAAAATATTTTTAATAGCTGGAAAACTAAAGAATTTGTAATTTTCTTTTTTGCTGTTTTAATTATTTCAGTTATTATTGATAAAATAGGCATTGCTTTACAATATTGGCGATATCCTCATTTTGATTCAGTTTATGATGAAGTTTTGAAATATCTATTTGAGTGGGTTGTTCCGTTAACAGCTTATATGATTTTGTTTATGACTGGAAAGAATATCTTTTCAAAGCTTCTTTTTGTTTTATCTGCTGGCATTATTACTGAATATATTAATTCGTTTGCTTTATCTTGGCAGATACTAAAGATGCCTTTGCTTAACTATAATTTTGGGGTGTTTAATTTAGGGTTTGTTAGTGTTGGTTATTGGCTTATGGCGCTGATTACCTATTCGATTTATAGTTTTGTTGAATGGAGGCGAAAATGAAATTAATAAAAAAAGATTTGCAAAGTATTGCTGATAGATATAACTTGGGAAAGATTAATAGCCTTTATTTAATAAAAGGCGGATTAATCAATACTAATTTCTTAGTTTCTACTAGCAATGGCAATTTCATTATAAGATTCTTAAGGAAAAAATTAAGTAAAGATTATTTAGATCGTAAGGCGATTGAGTTTTATGTTCTTGAGGAGTTTAAAAAAAGAAAATTCCCTTATAAAATTCCTCAACCAATTAAGAACAGTTCTGGTAAAATTATTGGCCTGTTTAACAGTCGCCGTTTTTTCGTATACCCTTACATTTCCGGAGAAGAGGTTAAAAAATTAAATAATTCACAAATAAGAGAGATTGCAAAGGGTCTTGCGATATATCATAATTATATTGAAAAAATACCTCTTACTACTAATAAGAAGAACGTATCTGATCTTACATGGGTAGCAAGAAATTACGTGGAGATGGGTAAAGTTAGACCAAAGAATAAATTAGATAGGTTAATGAAGAAGAACTTAGAATTTTTCAATAATGAGCTGCAAAAAAATATTATTATGTGCTTTAAGGAAAGACGCATTTTAGCTCATGGGGACTTTCAGCAGAGCAATTTACTTTTCTCCAAGAATAAGCTTATTGCCATTTTAGACTTTGACAATATCGACTGGTCTTCTAGAATGAAGGATATATCTATCTCAATCAAACGCGTTTGTTTAACAAATGATTATTTAGACCAGAAAAAAATAGATCTTTTCACTAAGGAATATAAGAAATATCATCCTTTATCAAAGAGAGATATCCTTTTGATAAAACCCTGTATTTTACATAATTATTGCATTATTTTTTGGTGGGCCTATAACGGGCATATGAAAAATGAGAAAAACAGATATGGTGTCTTGAAAAGAGTCATTATTGAGACTAAGAATCTTGTAGAGGTTATGCCATGAACGTTGAATTTTACGATTCCAAGAAAAAAAGGAAATTGCTTGCGCAGTTGAATTCGCAGTTTGGCGTTACTGAAATTCCTCGTGTGCTTTTTGAAACTGGAAAGGAAAAAGTTAGAGGGTTTAGTGGTGATTTGACAATTGATGAGTTGTATTCTCTTGACAGACTTGCTAATGTTGAGTTTATGGGGCTTTATTTATTTAGGCCAGATTTGGGGTATTTGAGAATTAGTTTTGACGGCGCTTTGCTTTTGAAAGAACAGATTTCCAAGAATGTTGTTTTGCTGACTGATGAGCAGGTTGAGAAATGGATGAATGGCGCTAGTCTTGAACTTGGATTGGAAAGGGGGATTTATGCTGTTAAACATGGCGAGGATGTTTTTGGATGTGGGATTTCTGACGGGAAAGTTTTGATAAATTTTGTGCCTAAAGAAAGAAGAATTAGAAGGAGTTAATTGAAACCATCTGAGCCAATTAATCTTAAGACGTGCTTTATTTCTTCAATCACTCTTTGCTGATTATTTTTATTAGACATTCTTACAAATCTAATTAATAAGTCCTTTAATTTTTCCTCAGAGATAACTCTTATTTTGTTTCCATCAACTATAAAATAAAATCTGAAAGATCTATATTTTAATTCCTTGATTAACAGACCTCCTACTTGACCAATTGGCTTTCCTTTTAGGGGGCTATTTTCCAAGGACTTCATTAACTCGAAGATTTCTATTGATTCTTTTTTAAACTTTCTAAGAATTTCTTTTTTTAAACTTTCGACTATTTCTACTTTGGCCACATTCTTTTAGCCTCTTCTATAGCTTCGTCTATGGGTATTGCTTTTTCAGAAGACATTAGAAATTCCCTTAATTGAATTTTGACTGCCATATTATAGATTCTTCTAAGTATTTCATCGTAGCTTTCGCCCTTTGAGCCGAAAGACGAGATTTTTTCTTTTGTATCTTCGCTTAATTGTATTGTTGTTATTTTCATATTGTCTATAGTAGCTATGGATGCTATAGTTTATAAATATTTGTTTTGCGTGATTTTATGTCTCGATGTCTCTTGAAAAGTTGAAGTCTTGGAAACTTATTAGTTTCCAATCCGTTAAAATTCTGAAGAATTTTAATCTTCGTTGCAAATCTCCAACTTTTAAGTTGGAGTTACGATGCTGTAGATTTGCAACGGAATCACAAAACCACGACAAACCCCACACTTTAGTGTGGGGTTAAAAACCCGAAGGGTTTTGTGATGTCTGAGAAAATTGATATGTCGACGTGCTTCTTGATAACTCCAGCCTTAGAAAACTGACGTGTCAAAGTGCGTGCGAGCACTTTGAGCATCCAAAAAACAAAGAATATTGTTTTTTTGATTTTCTAATACGTTCAAATCTTACGATTTGAAGTCTGAGAAACTTGAAAGTTTCTCATCCATTCAACACTTCGTGTTGAAGTCTTTAGTGTGTGGTGGTGCATCGATTTTTTGATGATTAAATATATTTTTATAGTGTTCTTTAATTTACTAATTATGGAACAGGAAATTATTGACAAGATATTGAAAGCCGGCAAGATTGCGCAGGAATTGAGGCGATATGCGCGAGAAGTTGTTGTTCGCGATAGGCCGCTTTTTGAAATTGCTACACTTATTGATGAAAAGATAAAACATCTTGGCGCGAAACCCGCTTTTCCTGTTAATTTGAGCATTAATGAAATTGCGGCTCATTATACTCCTTTTTACGGAGATAAGACTGTTGCTCATGGACTTTTGAAAGTTGATATTGGAATTCAGATTGATGGATATATCGCAGATACTGCTTTAACTATTGATTTGGAAAATTCTGATGAAAATAAAAAATTGATTGAGGCGGCTGAAGCCGCTGTTTCTGTTTCTGTTTCTGAATTTGCTTTGAGTAAAAAATTGACGGAAATCGGCGGGAAGATTCAGGAGGCAATTATTGCTAGAGGTTTTAATCCCATTGTTAATTTGTCAGGGCACAGTATTGAAAGATTTGTCATTCATGCCGGCGAGACTGTGCCGAATTATAATTCTGGGCAAACAGATGTTTTAGAGGAAGGACTCTATGCGACTGAACCATTTGTTACTGTCGGACATGGACGCGTTCGCGATGGCAAACCATCTGGGATTTACAGAATTGATTCTGATTCCGGAGCTGTTCGCGACAGGTTTGCGCGCGAGGTTTTGAGTTGGATTGCTGACGAGTTCAAGACTTTGCCTTTCGCGTCGCGGTGGATTTGGAAGAAGTTTGGTTCGCGAGGGCTGTTGGCTTTGAGACAGTTAGAGCAGGCTGGTGTTCTTTATCAGTATCCACAACTTGTTGAAGTTTCTGGCGGAAAAGTTGCACAGGCGGAACATACTGTGCTTTTGGTCAATGGGAAAAGATATATTACTACTTTAGAAAATTAATTACTTTTTTGATCTTCGTGTAGCGGTTTATTGATTGTTTGTGCAACTGTGTGCAGTGCTGTATCAAAGTCTTCTTTTGTGATTATCATTGGCTCCTGTTTTTTGTCTTTGTCTTTTTTGATATAGTGTTTTTTGATTGCGATTATTCCTGCGTTACGGCAGATTGCTTCGATGTCCGCGCCTGTCCAGCCGTCGGTTTGTTTAACATATTCATTGATTGGTATGCCTTTTTCAAGAGGCATTTTTTTCGTGTGAACTTCAAATATTTTATTGCGTGTTTGAGAGTCTGGTAGACTTAACTCCACAATTGAGTCAATACGACCCGGTCTTAGAAGTGATGGGTCAATAAGTTCTTTTCTATTTGTTGCTGCTATAACTACGACGTTCTCAAGTTCTTCTATTCCGTCAAGTTCTGTAAGGAGCTGATTGACTACTCGTTCTGTCGCATCTGAAAATGAATGTCCTCGTATTCCTGAAATAGAATCAAACTCATCAAAGAAAATAATTGATGGCGCGACTTGGCGTGCTTTTTTGAATATCTCACGTACGTGCTTTTCACTTTCACCGACCCACTTGCTTATGAGTTCAGGTCCTTTGACTGAAATAAAATTAGCATTTGCTTCGTTTGCGACTGCTTTGGCCAAAAGAGTTTTTCCCGTGCCAGCGGGTCCAGATAATAGTATTCCTTTAGACGGCTTAATTCCTGCTTCTATAAATAGTTCCGGATGTAATAATGGAAGCTCCACTAACTCTCGGAGTTTTTCTTTTGCATCTGAAAGACCTCCTACATCATCCCAGCGAACATTTGGCTTTTGTATCATCACTTCGCGCATTGCGCTCGGTTCTACTTGCTTTAATCCTTCAATAAAATGATGACGCGATACTTTTATTTTGTCTAAAATTTCTATTGGTACTTTATCCTGCAAGTTTTTTAATTGTGCAAAATATGGTTTTATTGATTTTAGTGCTGCTTCTTTGCATAAGATGTTTATATCTGCACCTGTAAAACCAATTGTTTTGTTTGCTAGTTCGTCAAAGTTTATGTCTTTATCCAAAGGCATTCCCCTTGTATGGATTTTGAGAATTTCTTTTCTTCCTCTTTCATCTGGCGCATTAATTTGAAGCTCTCTGTCAAACCTTCCCGGTCTTCTCAATGCCTGGTCTATATCCTCTGGGCGATTTGTTGCAGCCATTACTACTACTTGACCTCTTGACTTAAGACCATCCATTAAAGTAAGCAGCTGGGCTACAATTCTTTTTTCTGTCTGGTCTGTTCCGTCCCCTCTCTTCGGAGCAATTGAATCTATTTCATCTATGAATATGATGCTTGGGGCATTTTTTTCTGCTTGTTCGAATATATCCCTTACGTGCTTTTCACTTTCACCATAATATTTAGACATTATTTCAGGACCAGCTATTGAAAAGAAGGAAGCTTCTGTTTCATTAGCAACCGCTTTAGCCAAAAGAGTTTTTCCTGTTCCAGGAGGACCAGTCAATAACAATCCTTTTGGGGCACCCACACCTAATTTTTGGAATACTTCGGGGTGTTTCATAGGCAGTTCAACCATTTCTCTGATATGGTCTATTTCATTATGCAATCCTCCTATGTCTTCATAAGAAATTCCTGTAGCTTTTAGGTCTCCTACGTAAGGTTTGTCTGAAACTACTATTTTTGTGCTTGGAGTTATGATTACATATCCTTTTGGATCTATACGGGAAACTACATACTCAAGTCTTGTGCCAAATACGTCAATGATTGTTTTTTGGTTTATTGATAGAGGCTTATCTAATAGTTTTGTGTGGAAGTATTCTGTGGGGTCATCGCTGAATCGGACCTCCTTTAATGGAGAGAGCGTTACCGATTTTGCCGGCAAGATATTTGTTTTTGAAATAATAACTGCATCTCCAATTGATGCTCCTATTGCAGATCTTGTAGATCCATCAAGACGAATTATTTTTCTTTCAGAGTCAGATGAAAGACCTCTAAGAACTTTTACAGCGACACCTAATTTGCCTTTAATTTCTAATATATCTCCAGATACCAAGGATAGTCTCTTAAGAGTTTCAGAAGTGATTCTTGCGACTCCTTTGTCTATATCTTCCTGCAGAGATTCTGCTACTTCAAGTTCTACTTTTTGTTCGTTCATTTTTTGATGAATGTGATCTCCAACACGCCGTTTCTAAATGTTTTGCTGAAATTTTTGTTTTTTATATTATACGGAATTTGTTGCTGTGTAGTTATTCCTTCTCTATGTTTTTGAGCAAGATAATCTTGAGTTTCGGGCTTTTGCGATGCTTTTGCTGAGACAAGCAGTATATTTTCTTTTACAGATATGCGGATATCTTTCTCTGCATATCCTGGAAGATCCATGATAAAATAAATATATTCTTCATCCTCGATAAACTGGGTATTCTGCTCTTCTTCATCTCTTATTCTGTCGACACTTCGCCTTCTTCTGACTGTTGCAGAATTTCCAAAAAATTGTTTCACAATATCTTCAAATGGATCATTATCGAACATATTTTCTCCTTAATTTGCGTAAACTGGGCCGAGTTCAAGACCACCGGCTTTTGCTTTTTTGAGATAAAATTCTTCTATCTTTCTGTAGCGTTTTGCTGTGTCTTCTGATACTGATGGTTTTGTTTTTGCAATGGCTTCTTCGAAGTCAATCATTGAAACTATTTTTGTATTCATGTCTTTTCTTAAAGCAATGAGCGCTGCTTCTCTTGCAAGATTTTCGATGTCTGCACCGACGAAACCTTCGGTTTTCTTTACTAAATAATGTATTATCTTATCTTTGTTCGGCAAATCTTCTATGCTTAAGTTTTCTTCCTTTGGTTTGTTAATTATTTTGCTGGCTTCTTTTGGATTGACTGCTTTGTCTGAAGCCATGTCGGTGACAGCGCTTAATCTCGTAAATTCTTTGCCTTTGCCAAAATAGTTGATGATTATATTTGATTCTTCTTTTGTGATTTCAATAGGCATTTTCTTTGTGTGTATTTCTAAAATTTTTTCTCTGCTTTTTTCATCTGGGACATCTACTAGAAGAATTTTATCAAAACGGCCTGGGCGCAAGAGCGCTGTGTCAAGCATGTCTGGACGGTTCGTTGCGCCGATTACTACGACGTTTTTTAAGTCTTCGATGCCATCCATTTCTGCAAGCATTTGATTTAACACGCGTTCTGTTA
>ERZ1292623.3026-Hain-H51-01um-R1-3026-length-14639-cov-4_pt1 | contig 11735 bp, 14 predicted proteins | sample MGYA00564398_ERZ1292623 | MGnify/ENA primary metagenome ERZ1292623 (study PRJEB36523, sample SAMEA6512633) | groundwater metagenome | collected 2019-01-07 | study: AquaDiva: Metagenomics assemblies of 32 groundwater samples | reverse complement strand
ATTTAAAATGTTTTGCTAGTTTTTCTGCCTCTTTTTCTATTTTTATTCCGAAATCTTTTTTAAGGCCCTTTTGATATGAAATAAGTCCTTCTCTCATTGATTCCCTATCTGTAAATCTTGGCAAAAACTTGAGTCTATATTCTTTGGCTAAAAAATCTATTGAAGAAAAATCTTCCATATGAAGAAGTGCCACTTCTACAGAAAATTCATCTCTATCGAAAGCAATAATGTTATGTTTTCTTGATATTGGTTCCGGGATTATCTGTAAAATTTCTAAACTTATGTTTTTATTTTTTAAATCAACAAACGGCACTCCAGAAAGGTTGGCGTTTATACGCCTAAGATCATCCTCTGTAATAAGTCCGTCCTTAATTAAAACCTCCCCGAGGCCAGTTCCCGTTTTTTGTGCCTCTTTTTGGGCTTTTAAAAGTTCCATCTTGGAAACTAGCCCAGAATCAAAGGCAAATTCACTAAATTTTTTTTCGTCTAATTGCATCTAAACATCATTCTAGCAAACATTAGATTAATGTTTGGCTCTGTATAGCCAAACTTGCCAAAAAATGCTTTATGGTGTAGACTTGCTCTATTACAAGATAACGGTTCGCCTCAAAAAGGCGGGCCGTTATTGTTAAAAGATAATAAATAAACAACATGTTTGATCTAAAAGTCATCAATTCAGTACTTGCAGAACTTGAGGAAACAAGAGGTATTCCAAAAGAAAGGGTCATTGAAGCAATAGAAGCTGCGTTAGCCACCGCTTACAGAAAAGAATTTGGAAAGCGCGGGCAAATTATCCGTGCAAAATTTGATCTTTCTTCTGGAAAAGTAGACTTTTTCCAAGTAAAAACAGTGGTTGATGACACTCGTGTTGTTATGACAGAGGAAGATCTTTCAATAGAAAGGACTGATAGTCCTGAATCAATGCGTGTTCTCTTCAATACCGAACACGACATAATGCTAGACGATGCGCGTCTTATAAAAAAAGATGCACAAATTGATGACGAAATAATTTTCCCACTAGAGGCGAAAGCAGACTTCGGGCGCATTGCATCCCAAACTGCAAAGCAAGTAATAATGCAAAAGATTCGTGAAGCAGAAAAGGTTTCTGTTGTTGGTGAATTTGGCAAACGTGAAGGTCAAATTATCACCGGAACAGTGCAAAGGATTGAGCGTGGAAACATCTTTATTGACCTAGGACGAGCAACTGGACTTCTTTCCTATGATGAAAGAATACCCGGTGAACATTTTAGCCAAGGCGAAAGGGTGCGTGCATACTTATATAAAGTGGAAGAAACACCTCGTGGAGTATTCTTGAGGCTTTCTCGTGCCCATCCAAAATTTGTTGAGGAACTATTTAAACTTGAATCTCCTGAGGTACAAAATGGAACCGTAGCGATAAAGGCAATTGCTCGTGAGGCTGGTTCTCGTACAAAGATCGCGGCATTTTCCGACGATTCTCATGTAGATCCCGTTGGTTCTCTTGTTGGTCAGCGTGGAGTGCGCGTGTCCACTGTTATGTCTGAATTGGGCGGAGAAAAAATAGATATTATCGAATGGTCTCAAGACCCAAAAACATTTATTGAAGACTCTCTCTCCCCCGCAAAAGTAATGGAGGTTGTTGTAGATGAGGCAAACCAAAGTGCAACAGTCGAGGTTTCTGAAGATCAACAATCTTTAGCCATTGGTCGTGGCGGTCAAAATGTTAGACTCGCGGCAAAACTTACTGGTTGGAAAATCGATATCAAATCAATGCAAGGTAAAGAATTGGCCCATGCTGAGGCTAATTCTGTAAAGGCAGAAGTGATTACAGAATCTCCAGTAGAAGAAATAAAAACTGAAGAAAAATCAGAAGTTCCTGTTATAGAGGAAGTGCCTGAAATTAAACCCGAATCATAATCCATTATTCCTTATTCACTACCAAACTTAAATGAATCTGTGGCACGAAATAGAACCTGGAACAAAAGAGGCAATAAACGTAATTGTCGAAATTCCAAAGGGCTCTAAGAATAAATACGAAATAGATAAAAAAACCGGATTAATTGCTTTGGATAGAGTGATGCACACCGGTCAAGATTACCCGTTTGATTATGGCTTTGTTCCACAGACACTATGGCACGACGGAGACGCTGTAGATGTTGTAATCCTTTCCACCTATCCATTTGCACCTGGAATACTCGTTAAGGTACGTCCTGTGGGCCTAATGCATATTGTTGACCACGGAGATAGGGATGACAAAATAATCGCAGTACCCAAAGAAGACCCGCGGTTTAATAACGTCAAAGACATAGAAGACGTTAACGAACATACCTTAAAAGAAATACAACATTTTTTTGAAACATATAAAGATTTGCAAGAAAAAGTAGTGGTAGTTTCTGGACATAAGAGCAAAAAAGAGGCTGAAGACGTTTTTGAGGGTGGATTAAGGCTATATTTTGAAAAATACCCCAAATAAGGGCTGGTTTGTGTACAAAATCTTAGCTTGAGAAACAAAAAAAATATATACTAGAGTTAGTTCTAATTTATAAGAAATAAAAAGTTAAAAAGCATGCTTAGCAACAAAAAAGGTTCTACAACAACAAATATCGTTATAGCAGTGGTTGTTATTATCGTTATCTGGGCAATCTGGAACTGGACAAAAGGAACATCCGCTCCAGTAGATAACACTGCTGCGGCCACAGCAGTTACAGAGACAGCCCCTGCAACACCTGCAGAGGCCCCAGTAACAGCACCAGTAGCTCAATAAAATTTTTCACATATAAGAAAAAACAAAAAAACGCCCAAAAATGGGCGTTTTTTTGTGGTTGAAAAAATAAGTAGAAAGAGATATATAATAGTGCTACCAAACCCTTGATTGGCTTGGTTTAAAAATTAATAACTAAATAATGAATAGGACACTAAAAAATATTTCTGGATTGGTATTAGGGTTGGCGCTATCGCTAATGTTCTCTGCTACTGTGTTTGCAGAAGAAAATACAACTACTAACACCCAAAAAACAGCAATCGAAAACACAAAGCAACTCATTAAGGAGCGTGCCGAAGCGGTAAAACAAAACATTGAAAATGAAAGAGAGTCCGCCAAAAATAAAGCTGAGGTTTTACGAGAAACCAAGAAAAATGAATTGGATGCCCTAAGGGAGGGTAAAAAAAATGAAATTGAGGCATTGAAAGAAAATAAGAAAAACGAAATAGAGGCCCTAAAGGCAGAAAGAAAGATCGAATTTCAAAAGATAAAGGGGGAAAAAAGGGATGAAAAAAGAAAAGATCTTGAGAGTCGCTTAGGAAAAATTGCTGGAAAGGCCGTGGAGCGCTTGAATGAAAGCATTTCAAAGCTTGAGGGAGTTTCTAAAAGAATAGAAGAAAGAGTCGCTGTATTAAAAGCAGCCGAAAAAAACACAACAACAGCGGAAGGATTTATTGCTGATGCCAAGGCAAAAATTCAGTTAGCAAAAGACGGTATCGCAAAACTACCAGCAGTCCAAACAGACAGCATGACAGCAGAAAAACTATCAGAGGGCCTAGTTCAATTAAAGATAGCCCTAAAAGAAATAGGGTTGAATTTGAAGGCCGCTAGAGATGACCTTTCAAAGGCAATCGGTAATGTTAAAGGTCTTGGGCCAATAATTACGCCAGCAACAGACAAAACAGAAACCGGAACAACAGCCACAACCACAACTCCATAATTAATAGACATTAAAAATGTATACACCTAATTACAACAACGCTATGATGCAAAACGAACCAACAGAAGGAGGCTCAGTAGGATCACTTATTGGAATTATTCTAATAGTCGCAATAATTGTTCTGGGGGGTGTTTACTTCTGGGGCAAGAGAACAGCCAATCAAACTCCAGCAGAAACCAATGCTGCCGCTGTACAAGAAGTGAATGCTATTGAATCAGACTTAAATTCTACTGATACTTCAGTAGATGCGGACTTAAATTCTCTGGACGCAGAACTTCAAATTCAATAATTGTTTGGAGTAGTGCTCAACAAAAAATCCACTTAGCGGTGGATTTTTTGTTGCAAAAATTATATCTCTAAAGTATCCTCCTAAAGACAATGAGTAATACATATAAAAAAGCCACATCAAAAAAAGACGGAATGCGCATTACCATAAGCGCGGTTATTGATTGGAAAATCCTTGAAGAAAAATCAAAAATAGCCCTTGATGAAATGCTTACGAAAGCAGAATTGCCGGGATTCAGAAAGGGAAAGGTTCCAAGAGATATGTTTGTAGAAAAAGTTGGAGAGCTCACAATTCTTGAGGAGGGCGCCGAAAGAGCCATCGCAGATGCGTATCCAGAAATTGTTGCGGAAGAAAAATTTATGCCTATTTCTAGACCTAAAATTCGTATTACTAAAATCGCCCCTAAAAATGATTTGGAATTTGAAATAGAGGTTGAAACAATGCCCGAAATTACCCTTCCTGATTACAAAAAAATTGCAGGAGGGATAAAGGAAGAAAAAGCAGACGACACCGTAAAAGATGATGAAATAGAAACTGTACTGCATAACCTACAACACCAGATAATGAATGCCGAAGGCAAAGCTGGAGGTCCTGGGGGGCACAGCAACGAAGGACATCCAGAAATAAATGACGAGTTTGCAAAAAAAGTTGGCAATTTTGATAGTTTGGAAAAACTTAAAGAAAATGTTCGTGAAAATATAAAGATGGAAAAAACTTTGCGCGTGAAAGATAAAAGACGTTCTGAAATTGCAGAAAAATTAATATCGGATACAAATGGTGAAATACCAGAAGGGCTAGTAGTGGAGGAATCTCGCGCTCTTCTTGAAAGGCTTAAGTTTGATCTGGGGAATGCAGGAATAAAATGGGACGAATATTTAAGAAATATTAAAAAAACAGAAGAAGAAATATTGAAAGATGTACGCCCCGATGCAGAAAAAAGAGTAAAACTGGAAATGATTGTGGCAAAAATCGCCCGCGAAGAAAAATTTGAACCAAACGCAGAAGAAATAAAATCTGAAGTGGAAAAAATAATGAAAGTTCACACTAACGCAGACCCAATGCGCGCAGAAGAATATGTCCGCTCTATCTTCACTAATCGTTCTGTCTTTGAGTTCTTAGAAAAACAAAAATAACTTATTTGTTCGACATATCGAATAAATCGCGCTCTATCTTGTGAGTATTTCCATGCCTAAGCATTCCTAAATAGGACTGCATTGTTTCAGAGTTGTTATCTGTCTCCATTAGCTCTCGTATCATTTTCCGTTTGGTTGATGTCCTTAAAACTCGATGATTCGGAAAGTGAACCTAACCTAAGAAATCAATTCCTGAAGATAGGGTTTTTATAAACACCTTGTTTGGATGTAATTGAAGTTTTAATTCTTGATTTAGATAATTTGCTATATATCGTAAATTAGCGGTTAGATATTGTTTATCTAGGTGAAGTATTAAAAAATCATCTGCGTATCTTATGTAGTATTTAACTTTGAGTTTATGTTTAACATATTGGTCAAATTCATTCATATAGATATTTACCAAAAGCTGTGAGGTCAAATTTCCAAGAGGTAGACCCTTTCCAGCTATTCCTGAGTTAAAACTGTTTATTACTTTCTCAAGAAGCCAAATTGTATCTTCATCTTTAATATGTCTCTTTAAAATTTCAATGAGTATTTTTTGGTCGACTGAAGCAAAGAATTTTTTAATATCACACTTCAAAATCCAACAGGTTTTTGTATTATTTTTTGAGACTGTATATCCAAATTGTTTAAATCTCTCCATTGCCTTGTGTGTTCCTTTGAAATTCCTACACGAATAGGAATCGTAAATGAATCTATTATCAAAATATGGATACAAAACTTTATATATTGCGTGATGAAGAAGCCTATCTCGAACACTGGCCTTGTGTATATTTCTAGGTTTTGGGTCGGAAACGTTGAAGGCTGAATAAAAGGAGTGCTTATATGTTTTATCCATTAAATCCTTATACAAAAGGAGTATATTTTCTGAAAATCTCAAAGAAAATTCCGCCACATCTGCACGCTTTCTTTTCCCACGCAAGAACTCCCTCCACGAAACAAGCAGGTTTTCTACTGATATGATATTTTGATACATATGTATCAAAATACTACCCCCCCCCCCGAGAATTACCACAGGTAATTCTCAAAATAAAAGAAACATATCAGGTCTGGCTAGCTTTACATCGTGATTTTCCGAAAGTTGAACGTTTCGGAATTGGAAATAAAATCGAACAAACATTTATTGAAACACTAGAACTCACGTTTTGCCTAAGCTATTTATCACTAGAGCATAAAATTCCTTTACTCAACAAAGCAATAACTAAACTCGATATATTAAAATTTTTTAGCCAACTTGCGTGGGAAAATAAACTCATACCAACAGAAAAATACTCCTCCTTTTTAATACAGCTTGGAGAAATTGGCAGACAGCTTGGTGGATGGAAAAAAGGTCTTCTAGCAAAACTCCCGCCAAAATAGCGGGAGAAATAGCCTTAGTTTCGGAACCACCACACGATGACGATTCTCGGCATTCCAGACATTGTCGTTCTCGAACCGGTTCACGTTCACCTTGAGCTGGCCGTCGTTGACGTTCACGTTCGCGACGAAGATTTTGTGTTGTATGCCATCCATACCACCATCCTTCGAATAGTCTCAGGATTGAATCTCACTTGGGACATATAAGTCCACCAACATACAACACCAACTAAATTATTTTTTGTTATGAAAAATATTTCCACTCTTTCGCAAGGCATACCCGACGAAACTCTCAAAAATATCTTCATGTATTCACGTCGCTCAAGCCTTAGCCGAAGCATTCTTATGAACACATATTTATTATACAAATGAATTGGGCCCCCGGAATTTCTCCGAGGGCCCAAGTGCCAGGGCACCCAAGGGTCAAGAGTACTAGACCCCAAGCGTCTGTTGCGGAACCACCACACGACGACGAACCTCGGCAGGCCAGACATTGTCGTCCTCGAACCGGCGCACGCGCACCTCGAGCCGGCCGCCGCGGACGCGCACGCGCGCGACGAAGAATTCGCCGTTTTCCTTGAACAGGAAGACTGTGGCAAAGCCGTCCGTGCGCAACCAGTTGCGGTTGTCGCGAGCGAAGCGCTTGATCTGTGCCTGCGTCAAGCAAAGCTCGTCGAGAGGACGCTCGAGACTGTTGAAGATGCCATTGAAATCTGCATCGCCAACCATCTCGTGAACCTCGACTTGCGTCTTCGCAGTCGCCTTGCCAGCGACGTCGAGTCCCCAGTAGTTTTTGAAATCTGGGTCAACGTAGCCAGTGAAGACGTCCTTCGCCTTGGCGAGCGTCTCCCTGCCGTCCATCTCACCAATCTCGATTGACTGGCCAGCCGAGATGAGGGAGAGGATGCGGGGCTTCGTGGTCGCTGTCTTCTTCCACGACCGCACGAACTTCGCGAGGTCTCCGTGGAATACTTCACCCGATTCGCTATCCGTGTTGAGACGGTTGGCGATGTCGAGGATGATACCTTGCCGATTGTTCGGCACACCGACGAGTGCCCGCGGAAGCGGACCGAGCATGTCTTTTGTGGACATGGTCTATTTCTCCAAATAGGAGCCTGCTAGAGGACTAACACCGAGTGTGTTTCGCCATAGCTTTTAATTCTCCAAGAAATGGAGTGCTAAAAGCTATGGCGAAGTGGTGGTTTTCTTAAAGGACTTAACTCTTTTTAGTATACACCCTATCACATGGTTTGTCAAGTGCCATAACGGCGTCTAACTTGGCCTATTTGAATTCTTAGAAAAACAAAAATAAAAACAAACCGCGCGACAGAAATCTCGCGCGGTTTCTAAATAACTAAACCCGGCCCCTAGTGTGGAAGTCTGCCTTCCACATACCAAACCATGTCTTGGACCGTTCTAATTCCATCGATATCATCATCAGAGATGCAGATGTCGAAGACCCTCTCAAGCTCAAGCTCAATCAAATCCAGACTGTCGGAGTTGATTTCGTGTCCAAATCGAGCGTCGGGTTTTAATACCCTCTCCTCAATCGCAAGCTCATTTACGATGACTGCGCGGACCCAAGTGCCAATATCCTCTCCGGCCCGATACTTCGCTGTGGAAACCATTCGCATTTAAACCTCAAGGAAAGTGGGAATGTACATCTTCGGAGTATTAAACGCGCTAAATAAAATTTAGCAAGTCATACCAAAAAAATCGTTGAGGCGACAACCGCTGCAGTTTCTGCGCGCAAAACTCCAGAGCCCAACGATGAAATGTGTGCGCCCTGTTTTTTTGCAATGAAAATTTCTTGGTCTGTGAAACCGCCCTCTGGCCCCACCACTAAACACGCACTGGTCTCCCCTTCCCTTGTTTCAGTTGAAACCTCCTGACCTTTTGGATTAAAAAGAAAAATATCCATTCCTCTACATTCAAAAAATATTTCTTCAAATGAAACTGGCTCACGCACAACAGGGACTGACGCTCTTTGAGACTGCTCTACCGCCTCTTTTACAATTGCTAACGATCTTTCTCTATTAAAGCCTTTCTTCTCTGATCTATCAGAAATAAATGGAAGAAAGCGTGTAACACCGAGCTCGGTCCCCTTTTGCAATACCCACTCCATTTTGTCTTTTTTTATCAAAGAAAATGCGAGAGTAATTTCGCGACGAGGAAGAGTGGAACTTTTTACAGATTTCAAAATGTCACAAGTAATGCCTCTGAAATTTATATCAGTGATAAAGGCCGTATATTCACGCCCCGTGCCATCCAAAAGAACAATTTGACCGCCTACCGTCATACGCAAAACATTTCTTACTTGATGAATTAAATCCGCATCTTTTATAAGGATGTGTTTTGCTCCCGCAAGGGAATCTTTTACGAAAAATCGGTGAAATTTCATATGCTTAATAACTATACGCGAAGTCTTGGTAATTTTGCAAAATTTGTTTGATTGAGTAAACTACCGACATGCTTATACCAACTGTCATAGAAAAAGTGCCCCAAGGCGAGCGCGCCTACGATATTTATTCACGACTTTTAAAAGAAAGGATTATTTTTCTTGGTGGCCCAATAGACGACCATGTTGCCAATCTTATAATTGCCCAACTATTGTTTTTGGAATCAGAAGATCCTAAAAAAGATATTTCCCTTTATATAAATTCCCCAGGAGGTTCCGTGACGGCAGGTCTTGCAATTTTAGACACCATGAACCACATAAAGCCAAACGTATCTACTGTGGCAGTTGGTATCGCTGCATCAATGGGAGCAATAATTTTGTCTGCCGGAGCAAAAGGAAAAAGATTTGCTTTAACAAACGCAGAAATAATGATTCATCAACCACTTGGTGGAGTAGAAGGACAAGCATCAGACATTGAAATAAGTGCAAAGCGCATTGTAAAAAATCGAGAAACAATGAATAAAATCCTTTCAAAAAATACTGGCCAACCTCTATCAAAAATAGAAAAGGATGTTGATCGTGATTTCTTTATGGATGCTGAAGAAGGTGTTAAATACGGAATAATAGACAAAGTTTTTACTGGTAAAAACAAGTAAGTTGGTTAAATTTGACTCTCTTTATAAATAAGAGTAGAGTGTAAAAGTTCCCTTAAAAAGCTGAAAATCAGAACGAAAGTAACGGAAGTCAGGCCAAAAAATCCCCTAAAAATTAAATTATGTCATTACGATTAGTACTTCTCGCTGTAGCACTTTCTGCTGCAGCTGGTATTGCTTTTGGTTATTTTTTGAGATGGATTATCTCTCTTGGCCGTCGTGGTTCAGTGGAGCTTGATATCAAGCAAAAAATGCTTGAGGCCCAAGAAGAGGCATCTCGCGTAAGAACGGAGGCAGAAAAAACAGCTGAAGAGATTTTAGAGACTGCGAGAAAAGAAATAAAAGAAAAAGAAGAAAAAACGCTCAAATTAGAAGAGCGTCTTTTAAAGCGTGAAGAATTTTTGGATAACAGGCAAACAGACTTAGATTCTGAAAGTGAAAATATTAAAGAAAAAATAAAAGAAATTGATATTCTTAAAGAAAAAACGGATATTTTATTGTCTGAAAGACATGACAAGCTACAAAAAATATCTGGCTTAAGCAAAGAGGAGGCAAAATTAGAGGTTTTAAAAATTGCAGAAAAAAATGCAGAAAGCGATATAGAAGTAAGGCTACGGAAGCTCGAAATGGAGGGCAGTGAAAGGCTTGAGAGTAGGGCAAAAGAGATTTTGGCTACATCTATTCAGCGTTTAGCAACAGATGTGCCGGCAGAATTAATGACAACATCAGTTCCTATTCCATCTGAAGAAATAAAAGGAAAAATTATTGGAAAAGAAGGAAGAAATATAAAAACATTTGAAAGGGCAACGGGTGTGGAGGTAATCGTTGACGATACCCCTGGAACCATTACCCTATCTTCTTTTGACTCAGTACGCAGACAAATAGCTCGTGTCGCTTTAGAAGAATTGATCAAAGACGGCAGAATCCAACCAGCGCGCATTGAAGAGGTTGTCGAAAAAGCCAAATTAGAAGTTCAACAAATAATTAAACAAAAGGGTGAGGAGGCTGCATATGAGTGTGGGGTATTTAATCTTGATCAAAGAGTAATAGCCGTTCTTGGGCGCCTACACTTCCGCACTAGTTACGGACAAAATGTTTTACAACACTCTATAGAGATGGCCCACATCGCGAGAATGCTTGCGGAAGAGCTTGGCGCAGATGAAAACGTAGCAAAAACAGGCGCCCTGCTTCACGATATAGGCAAAGCATTGGATCATGAGGTTCAAGGCACACATGTGGAAATAGGAAGAAGAATTCTGCAAAAATTTGGAGTGAGTGAAGACATAGTAAAGGCCATGCAGGCACATCATGGTGAATATCCATATGAAACTATTGAATCAATAATTGTGCAGGTGGCGGACCAGATTTCAGGCGGACGACCAGGGGCCAGAAGAGACACCGCTGAAAACTATGTAAAGAGATTAAGGGAATTAGAGGCAATAGCCCAAGAATTTACCGGCGTAGAAAAGGCCTATGCACTACAGGCTGGCCGTGAAATAAGAGTTTTTGTATCCCCTGAAGCAATTGGAGATATGGAAGCGAAAGATTTGGCGAGAAATATAGCCTTGAAAATAGAGCACGACCTAAAATACCCCGGTGAAATAAAAGTAACTGTCATTAGAGAGACTAGAATTACAGAATTCGCTAGATAATAGAAAACATTATACATATTTTGGCAAGCATTAACTACAAAATGTGGCTTGCTTGCGGTCTTTTTTGATAGGTCTATAATTGGAGCATCTTTAGTTTGTGTAAAACAAACTAGGAAAGCGGGTCGTTTATAAGAAAAGTTAAATTACAAAATGATGAATAAAGCATCAATCGTTGAACAAGTTCACGCAAAGATTGGAGGAACAAAAGTTTCTTCCGAACAAGCAGTTGAAACTATGATCGACTGCATCGTAAATACTTTGAAAAAGAATGGCGAAGTTTCAATTGCAGGCCTTGGTATCTTCTCAACGAAGACTAGAGCTGCAAGACAGGCAAGAAATCCACGCACAGGGGCTGCCATTTCTGTTCCAGCAATGCGTGTACCAAAATTCAGAGCAGCAAAAGCATTAAAAGACGCAGTTAAGTAATCTCGCTTCGATTTAGCGGAAAGACCCGCTTCAACATAAAACTCCCCTTTCGGGGAGTTTTATGTTTTTATTTCGGATATTTTCTTATAGAAAGAAAATAATAATAAAATTCTTCAAACTTTTTCAGCTCCAGTGAAGAACTGGTATTAAC
>ERZ1292623.4287-Hain-H51-01um-R1-4287-length-11741-cov-8_pt1 | contig 11741 bp, 14 predicted proteins | sample MGYA00564398_ERZ1292623 | MGnify/ENA primary metagenome ERZ1292623 (study PRJEB36523, sample SAMEA6512633) | groundwater metagenome | collected 2019-01-07 | study: AquaDiva: Metagenomics assemblies of 32 groundwater samples | reverse complement strand
GGCGCATCACAACTGTGTCATGACCAAGCAGCCGGGCTTCAGCAGCGAAACCCATTGGCATCAGGATATCCGCTATTGGTCGTATGCGCGGCCGGAACTTATCAGCGTGTGGCTGGCGTTGGGCGCTGAAACCGCCGAGAACGGGTGTCTGTCGTTATTGCCCGGCACCCATACCCAGGAATTCGATGCCGCGCGTATGGATGCCGGGCAATTTCTACGCCCCGAGCTGCCGGCGAATCAGGCGTTGATCGCGACGCGCGTGTTGGCGCCGCTTGCCGCCGGCGATGTGCTATTTTTTCACGCGCGCACCTTTCACGCGGCCGGCCGTAATCTTACTCAGGAGACCAAATTTTCGATCGTCTACACCTATGGTCCGGACGATAATCCCGCGCGCGCCGGTTCGCGTTCAGCTGCGGAGAAGGAGATCGCGCTGGATTGGATCGCGTGAATCCGCAGGCCTGTTGGCTACGCACGCCAGAGCGCGGCCAGCGGCGAGAGTTCGGCGCCCGGTGCGACCGGCAGGCGCCGGCGCCAGAGCCGGTCGAGAGCATTGCTGATCGGCTCGAAGTCGTGGCTTACGCGCCTGAACACCGATGCACGCTGCGGGTTGGCTTCGAGGCGTGCGCAGCGCGCGAACGCATCGCGTCCGTGGTCGCGGTAATAACCGATCTGACCGCGATGCCGGAGGCGTTCGCGGAACACCCCGCTCATGAACAGCGTGTAGTCGGCGAGGTGGTGCAGCACCAGGGTTTCGTGCGCGTGGGTGGGCTTGGTCGTGTCGCCAGTCAGCGACGCCATGAGCAACCCGGCGATGGTTTCTACCGGGCGGCCATCGGTGTGGTGGAACGGAAACAGCGCGTTCGACTTGGCAAAGTGTGTGAGCAACTCGCTGACATAATCCACGAGCGCCGGTTGCGCGAGACCCTGTTCGTCGAATCCGCGTTGAACATGGCGGCGGAAGAATGGATAAAGACCCGGAACATGCATCGGTGCCTCCAGGCGGTAACGAGAGGCCGCCAAATCTTTTAAAGAGATTCTCACCAACTCCCCCTCTCCCGCATCAGCGGGAGAGGGATGGGGTGAGGGCTTCCTAATAAATGATTCTCACCAACTCCCCCTCCCGCGCCCTCATTCCCATCCCTTCTCCCAGAGGGAGAAGGGGGCGAGCCGTTGTGCGCTACGCGCACCACTCTTTCACCTTGCGAGAGGGCAAGGGGTGAGGGCTTCCTTTATAAATGTATAGACCATGGCGAATCGATGCGCACGCGGGTATGATTTGCGCCAGCGGTTCCAGAGAATTCCCGTTTATCATTTATTGGAGGGTGTACGATGCGTCGAATCACTGTGATTGCACTCGCGGCTGTGCTCGCACTGGGACTTGCCGGTTGTGGCGGCAAGGAGAAAGAGGAGCTTCGCCAGAAGGTGACCAACCTCGAGCAGCAACTGGCCAAGGCCACGAGCCAGGTGGCCGAGAAAGAAGCCGCCATGGCCAGCATGGAGGCCTCGCTCAAGCAGGCGCAGGGCGATGTCGCCAAGGTCAAGATTGAGCGTGACAAACTGAAGGCGGAAGTCGCCCAGCTTAAGAAAAAGATCGGCAAGAAGTAAAGTCGCGGGCTTTTCGCACATGCCCCGCGTGCGGGGCGTTTTTTTATCTCCAGGGATGGCGTGTATGCCGCGCGAGCGGCTCAACGGGGTGAATCATAATGAAAAGACGAACGAATCTTATGGACTCTGTTCCGACAAAGACATGATCGGGTTTCCTTCATGATCTCGATCGGAACGCCACTCAGCAAGAACGCCACGCGCATCCTGCTGCTCGGCAGTGGTGAGTTGGGTAAGGAAATCGCCATCGCCGCCCAGCGCCTGGGCGTCGAAGTGGTGGCCGTGGACCGCTACGCCAACGCACCGGCCCATCAGGTGGCGCACCGTGCGCACGTCATCGACATGACCGACCCGCAGGCGTTGCGTGCGCTCCTCGCCAAAGAGAAGCCGGACATCATCGTGCCGGAGATCGAGGCGATTGCCACCGAGGTGCTGGTTGAGATCGAATCCATGGGGCAAGCCACGGTCGTGCCGTCGGCGCGCGCGGTGCAACTCACCATGAACCGCGAGGGCATTCGCCGGCTTGCGGCCGAGGAGTTGAAGTTGCCGACCTCACGCTACGCCTTCGCATCGAGCTATGTCGAACTGGAAGCGGCGGCGAACGATGGTGTCGGCGTGCCGTGTTTCATCAAGCCGGTGATGTCCTCGTCCGGCAAGGGCCAGTCACGCGTTGACCGGCTGGAGGATCTTGAATCCGCCTGGAATTACGCCGCCAGCGCCGGACGCGTGAAGGGCGCACGCGTCATTATCGAAGGCCTGATCGAGTTCGACTATGAGATCACGCTGCTCACGGTGCGTGCACTCGATGAAGACGGCAACATCGAGACGCACTTCTGCGACCCGATCGGTCACGTGCAGGTAAAGGGCGATTACATCGAGAGCTGGCAGCCGCATCCCATGAGCGAAAAGATACTGGCGCGCGCAAAGGAGATCGCCGGGGCGGTTACGGCGGCGCTGGGCGGGCGCGGCATCTTCGGTGTCGAGCTGTTCGTCAAGGGCGACCAGGTGTGGTTCTCGGAGGTCAGCCCGCGTCCGCACGACACCGGCATGGTGACCATGGCGACCCAGGCGCAGAACGAGTTCGAGCTGCACGTGCGCGCCATTCTCGGGCTGCCGGTTGGCACCCGCATGCGCCGTCCGGGCGCGAGCGCGGTGATCTATGGCGGCATCGAGGCCGAGGGGATTCGCTTCGAGGCGGTGGACGAGGCGCTGCGCGTGCCCGAGTCGCAGCTGCGCCTGTTCGGCAAGCCGGTGTCCTACGAGCGTCGGCGCATGGGCGTGGCTCTCGCCACCGCCGATAACGTCAAAACCGCACGCAAACGTGCCAAAGAATGTGCCGCAAAAGTGCGGCCGGTGGGTTGAGCGGCTAGCGGAGGTGCCGGTGGGGATAGGGTCGGCCCCACGGATACCACGGGTCATACCAGTACGGTGAGCGGTAGTAATGGTGCGTGGCCTTGGACGGTATTGGCCATAGGTAAATGTGTTCGACACGCACCACCGGGTAGATATAGGGGTGCTCGCCGATGGTGCGTGTGCTGTTGCCATCGAGTGTTCCGGCAGTCGTCACCAGACGCTTCGGGGCGAAGATTGCCGGATCCAGAAAGCCATTCACCCGCGCCAGAAAACGCCCGGCGCTCTTGTCGGTGTCACGCGGCTGGCCGTCCGCGTCCAGCGACCGTTCCACAATCTCGATCCAGGTCTCGTCGCTCCGGTTCTCCACCGAGGCAATGGCCCCGCCCCAGCGCACTGCGGTAGCGCGGTGTTTCTCCGGATTTTGCAACGCCTGCGTGAGCGCGATGCTCCCGGCCGGTGTCTCGCGGATCGGGCGCGGAATGTCGCTCGCGCAGCCGGCAAGTATCGGGCCCAGGAGCAGGGCAATTATTTTCATGCGATTACCCTACACCTCTGCACACACCCGGGATAGTCTCGCCGGTTTTGTCGCACAGGGCGGTTTGCCCATTGGGATAAACAAGCGAGCCGCAGATGAACACGGATAAATGCAGATAAATGTCAAAAACCAGAAAACCGGACTCTTTATCTTTGTGTGTCTGTGTTCATCTGCGGCCAAGCCTGTTCTTCACGCCAGGCGGACACTCGTTCCCGCCTGTTCGCTTACCAGGCGCGAGAGTTCGCCGAACAGCTCTACGCCGTTTTGATCATTGCGCCACTGCTGCGCGCCGGCGTCGTAGCTGTAGTGGAAGCCGCCGGACTTGGCAGCGACCCAGATCTGCCTGGCGGCGCCCTGCTTGTTGATGATGATTCTGGTGCGGTTAGTAAATTCAAGTTCGAGTATCTCACCCGCGTTCTCGAACTCGATGTCTGCGCCACTCGCCTCGACCGCCGCCTCGATGCGGTTCAGGGTAGCGGTGGCGGCGTTCTGAAATTCTGCTTCGTTCATGCGGGTTCCACGTACCTGCGAAAGCAGGTATTCTAGCATGGCTGTTTTTGTGCGGGCTGGCCTTCCCTAAGAACAGTTATTTTTGTGCAGGCGTGCTTCCCCTAAACGAGCCAGGCGCACCGACCGACAAAACCCATGCTGCATCTGAATGATTTCAAGTTGCCCATGATCGCAGCCGTGCTGGCCGGCCTGCTGCTGGCCGGTTGTGGCAAGAAGGGACCACTTTATCACCCCGACAGTCCGCGCAAACCGGACCAGAAACAATCCCAGAACTGAACCATGAGCCCGTTCACCTATCGCGGCGACCAACTGTACGCCGAAGGCGTGGCGCTGGCCGATATCGCCGGCAAGGTCGGCACACCCTGCTATGTGTATTCGCGCGCGCACATCGAGGCGCAGTGGCGCGCCTTCGATCGGGCGTTCGGCGCGCGTGACCATCTTGTGTGTTACGCGGTCAAGGCCAACTCCAACCTGGCGCTGCTCAATGTGCTGGCGCGTCTCGGTTCCGGCTTCGACATCGTGTCGGTGGGTGAACTCGAGCGTGTGCTGGCCGCCGATGGCGATCCCGGCAAGGTGGTTTTTTCCGGCGTCGGCAAGGGTGTGCACGAAATGGAGCGCGCGCTTGAGGTTGGCATCGCCTGTTTCAATGTCGAATCCGAGGCCGAGCTGGTGTTGCTCAATGAGGTCGCGACCCGCCTCGGCCGGCACGCGCCGGTGAGCCTGCGCGTCAACCCGGACGTGGACGCCAAGACCCATCCTTACATCTCCACCGGCCTTAAAGAAAGCAAGTTCGGCATCCCGATGGCCGAAGCGCGCGCCGTCTACCACGTGGCGCACAGGCTCTCTTGTTTGCGCATCGTGGGCGTGGATTGCCACATCGGCTCGCAGCTCACCGAGCTCGCGCCGATTGCGGACGCGCTCGAACGCGTATTGGTGCTTGTGGATCAGCTCGCGGTCGACGGCATCGCGCTGCAGCATCTCGATCTCGGCGGCGGCCTCGGCATTCGTTACCGCGACGAGCTGCCGCCCGCGCCCGGTGAGTACGTGGCGGCTTTTCTCAAGCGGCTCGGCACGCATGGCGACCGCTACCGGAATCTCAAACTCCTGATCGAGCCGGGACGGGCAATCGTCGGAAACGCCGGCGTGTTGCTCACGCGCGTGCAGTATCTCAAACATGCGCAGGTCAAGAACTTCGCCATCGTGGATGCGGCCATGAACGACCTGATGCGCCCCGCGCTGTACGACGCCTGGCAGGACATCGCGCCGGTGCAAACGCGCACGGGCGAGACGAAGTCTTCTTACGACGTGGTCGGGCCGGTGTGCGAGTCCGGCGATTTTCTCGGCCATAACCGCAGGCTCGCGCTGCACGCCGGCGATCTGCTTGCCGTCGGTTCGGCCGGCGCCTATGGTTCGAGCATGAGTTCCAACTACAATACCCGCCCGCGTTGCCCGGAGGTGATGGTGGAGGGCGAACGCTTTCACGTGGTGCGCCGCCGCGAGACCATCGAAGAAATGCTGCTGCCTGAGTCGTTGTTGCCGGGTTGACGCGCATGGCCTTTGCCAATCCACCCGATGAAGAAATCCGCGCCCTGCTCGAACGCGTGCACACCATTGCGGTCGTGGGGATTTCGCCCAAGATGGATCGCCCCAGCCATAGTGTGGCCTCGGCCATGCAACGCTTCGGTTACCGCATTATCCCGGTGCGGCCGATGGCAAATGAAATTCTTGGGCAGAAGGCCTATCCCGACCTGGCGACGGTGCCGGAAAACATCGATCTTGTCGATGTGTTCCGCGCGCCGGAACAGGTGGACGAGGTGGTCGATGCCTGCATCGCGCTGAAGCTGCCGGCAGTCTGGTTGCAGGAAGGCGTGGTCAACGAGACGGCCGCACAACGCGCGCAGGCCGCGGGTCTCACGGTAGTTATGGATCGTTGCGTCTATCGCGAGTACGTACGGCTTTTCGGCGCTGTGCCACGCTCTGTACCTTGAGATTCAACCCGCGCATCCGTTGCCCCCACCAGCTGATCAGCCACCGCGACAGGCGTCGCGCCCACGGCCAGTCCACGGCCAGCAGCGCCAGCCCGATCGGTATCATCCAGTAGCCAAGTACCGGCAAAAACCCGAGCAGCCCCCCGATTATGAGCAGGATGCCGATGCTCTTGCGCAGCCAGTGATTCGGGTGGCTCTTGAGGCGGTGAAAATGGTAGCGAACGAACTTCTTCAAGCGCCACTCCGGATCGGATGGAACGGCCACTATTATGACTATTTTTGTGCAAGCGTGCCTTCCAGATTATGGCTAATTTTGTGCAGGCGTGCCTTCCATATCTCAGGTTTCATTGGCCGCTGGCAAGCGCTAACCTATAGGCATGTTGCGATTTACCAAGATGCACGGCCTCGGCAACGACTTCGTCGTTTTCGACGCCGTCACCCAGACGGTAGCGCCCACTCCCGCGCAGGTCCGGCGCCTCGCCGACCGGCGCTTTGGCGTGGGTTGCGATCAGGTCCTGCTGGTCGAGCGGGCGCTGCGGCCCGGCACGGATTTCCACTACCGCATCTTCAATGCCGATGGCGGCGAGGTCGAACAGTGCGGCAATGGCGCACGCTGCTTCGCGCGTTTCGTGCGCGATCGGGGCCTCAGCGCTAAAGATGAAATCGCGGTCGAAACGCTCGCCGGCGTGATCTACCCGAAAATCGAGCCGGACGGCGCGGTGACGGTCAACATGGGTGTGCCGCGGCTCGACCCGCGCGATGTGCCGTTCGAGGCCGGCGCGCGTCAGCTTGTTTACGATCTCGATGTAGACGGCGCGGGTGCGCCGGTCACGGTGTTGTCCATGGGCAACCCGCACGCCGTGCAGGTGGTGGCGGACGTGGAACGCGCACCGGTGACCACTCAGGGTCCGGAGATCGAACATCACCCGCGCTTCCCGAAACGCGTCAACGCCGGCTATATGCAGGTTGTGGACCGTGGCCATATCCACGTGCGCGTTTGGGAACGTGGCGCCGGCGAGACGCTTGCCTGCGGCACCGGCGCCTGCGCCGCCGTCGTGGCCGGCCGGTTGCGCGGCTTGTTGGATGAAAAAGTGGCAGTGCGCGTGCGCGGTGGTACATTACAGGTTACGTGGCGTGGAGAAGGCGAGCCGGTGATGATGACCGGCCCCGCGGTCCGTGTGTTCGAAGGAGAGATCGACCTGGAGCGTTTGTGAACAAAAAACCGTCGAGCGAAGGCCTGGAAAAAGAACTGTCCTGGGAAGAGGCGGTCGGTCGCTACCTCGAACAGACTCCGGATTACTTCCTGCGCCACCCCGAACTTCTCACCGCGCTGGCCGTGCCGCACCTGGACACCGGACGCGCGGTGTCTCTGGTCGAGCGCCAGGTGCTGGTTCTGCGCGACCGCAACGACCGGATCACGCACCAGCTTCAGGAACTGATCGGGTTCGCGCGCGACAACGACCAGCTCGGTGAGCGCGTGCAGCGTTTTGCAATCGCCATGATAGACACGACCAGCCTCGACGATGCACTGGACACGGCGCAGGACATGCTGCGCCAGGAATTCAATCTCGACGGCATGGCCGTGCGGCTCATGGGCATTGCGTCACCGGGAGGCGCGCGCGGCGAGTTCGTGGCTGCGGGCGACGTGCTGGTCGAGAACCTGCTGACGCGTCTTAAGGAACACAATGGTCAGCCGTTGTGCGGCGGCGTACACGAAGCCGCCACGCTCGCAGCGCTGTTCGGCGCCGCGGCCGCCGGCACCCGCTCCACGGCCGTGATCGGGCTCGCCCGCCACGCGCTGCGCGGCGTGCTGGTGCTCGCCAGCTGCGACCCGCAGCGCTTCCGCGCCGACATGGGCAGCGTCTACCTTGTGCGCATCGGCGAACTGCTCATGGCCGGTGTCGCCCGGCATCTTGCCGTAGCCGCGGAATGAAGGCGCAGGCCTCCCACCAGCGTGAAGCGTTCTTCCAGTACCTGAAAAACGAGCGGCGTCTGTCGCCGCACACCGGGAGCGGCTATCGCCGCGATCTGGAAGCGCTCGCCACGTTCTGCAAGGCGCAGAATGTCGACGACTGGCGCGTACTCAACGTTCACCAGGCACGCGCCTTCGCTGCGCACTTGCACCGTCACGGACTGGCCGGCCGCAGCATCGCGCGCGCCCTGTCGGCGGCGCGTTCCTTCTACCGTTACCTGCTACGTGAAGGCCTTGCGGCGCACAACGCCTTCGCCGGAGTCGCCGCCCCCAAGGCCGGCAAGCGATTACCGAAGGCCTTGAGCGTCGATCAGGCCGCGCGCCTCATGCAGATCGACGGCGACGAGCCGCTCACCCGCCGCGACCGCGCGCTGCTCGAACTGCTGTACTCCTCCGGGCTGCGCCTCGCCGAACTTGTGGGTATTAATATCACCGATCTGGACCTGCGTGACGGCGCGGTGACCGTCACCGGCAAGGGCGCCAAGACCAGAATTGTTCCGGTCGGCGCCCAGGCGCGCGCCGCGATCCAGGTCTGGCTCAAGGAACGCGCCGCACTCGCCGCCGCCGGCGAGACGGCCCTGTTCCTCGGCCGCAACGGCCAGCGCCTCGGCGCGCGCGCCGTGCAATTGCGTCTCAAGCAATGGGCCGTGCGCCAGGGCATCGAAGTGCCGACCCATCCGCACATGCTGCGCCATTCGTTCGCCAGTCACCTGCTCGAATCGAGCGGCGACTTGCGCGCCGTGCAGGAGCTGCTCGGCCACGCCGATCTTTCTACCACCCAGGTGTACACCCATCTCGACTATCAGCATCTCGCCAAGGTTTATGATGCGGCGCATCCGCGGGCGCGAAAGAGGAAGTGATGTTCTCTGAATTTATAGTGCGCGGCGGCCCGGCTGGCTAATTCGTCCCTGCCGGATTCCGCCACGCATTTTTGTCTGGACGGCTTGCGGTGCTCAGAACTCGTATTCGAGTCTGCCGTAGAGAGTCTTCTCCGGTGTGGACGCACTGAGCCCAAAGAGAATGCCGAGCTGATATTTCCAGGCATGACGCACGTCGGTCTTAATCTTGCCGAACAGGGATGGTCCCAGTTGATGTTTTTGCATTGACGATGGGCTCCAGTGAGTCGCATCACCCAGCTTTCCATAACCTTCGAAGCCAAACTCAAGGGCCGGATTTCCGAGCCATTTGTACTGCCAGGCGTATTCAAGTTCCCATTTCTTTGCCGCGTTATTACCGGTTTCGCGCACGAAGGGGACGTTCAGAGTAATGAGTTGCTGGCCCAGCTGTTTCTGCACAATGGGTATCAGCTCCCACTCGTTTGGATCGGTCGATTTGCGCGCATGGGAGTATTCAATGTTAATGCCCATGTCTGCCCAATATTTTCCCGGCTCTGTCAGCTGAAACAGATTTTCCCATTCGTACGCTTCTGTCGCATAACTTGAGTTGCCCGCGTCTTTCTTGACTTCGGCGTAGAGCTCCGTGAACCAGAAGTCGGTAAAGCCGTGACCGACGCCGATCTTGTAGCTTTGCGCGTTGTCGATGGCTGGATCCTTGTCATAGTTGGCATGCCCGCGTAACTCGATTTCAGTCTCGCCTTGCTCGACCTTCGGGTAGTACACCTTGTGGCCGGCATGGACTGGCGACGCGGTGAACAGCGTCAGCAAGGCCACGGCCAGCGTGGCCACGGCGAAAACACCCGCGGTTCTGATGCGGCCGGGTGTGCGTGCCGCCAGGGTCAGGCCGCCGATGAGGGCAACGGCGAACAGGTATACCAGAAGCTGCATCCCTGTCGGGCGGTCTACATAACCCACAAGCGTGTGCAGCATTTGACCGAACAGAGATTTCTCGGACAACACGGCCGAGGTGTCCCACAACACGGGCTTGATCGCCGGCAACAGACCCGCCTGGATCAGAAATGCCGACGCTTGCGCGGCCATGCCGGCGGCGAGCAGCACCAGCAGGCCGCTGGTGACGGCGAACAGGTGGCGAGTCGGAATGCGCAGCAATCCAATATACAGGGCGCCGCCGACTGTCACACCGGTGACAATGCCGAGCAATCCACCCATGAACAATGTGCCGGTATCGGTGCCGGCGGCAGCGATGCCGTACATGAACAGCACGACCTCGGCACCTTCGCGCAGCACGGCCAGTGCCACCACAACAGCGAGCACCTGCACGGGCCGGTTGCCCGTTGAAACAGCCTGCCCGACCTGATTCATCTCTTTTGCCAGCGCACGTCCATGTTGCACCATCCACAGGTTGTGCCAGGCCAACATGGCCACGGCCACCAGCAGGACACCGGCATTGAACAGCTCCGGGCCTACGCCTTGCGCGGCTTGTGCGAGTGTGTCGGCAAAATACGCCACCAGGCAGGCGCCGCCGATGCCGGCAGCGATGCCCAACGCAATGGAACGGGCCCGGCCTGCAACGCCACGGGTCGCAGTCAGAACAATGCCGATAATCAGTGCGGCTTCAAGAACTTCACGAAAAACAATCAGTGCAGCGCTAAGCATGGGATGGTCTCGGTATTATTTGACAATGATGTTGCCGGTGGCGGTTTTCGGATTGAACTCGCCGAAAAACGGGTAGGTGCCTGGATCGAGCGGCCCCAGGAATACGCTGGTTTTACCGTTGGCCGGAACGATTTTTTCACGGTTGAGTTGATGACTTTCGAACTCCTCCGCGGTCGGGTCCAGGTTTTCGATGACGAGCTTTATTTTTTGGCCAGCAGGAATTACCAGGTTCGCCGGGTTGAAACGGTGATTTTTAATAACCAGGCGATATTCCGCCAATCCGGCAGGTACCGGTGCTGTGAGTGCGAGCATCAGGGCCGTGGGGAGCATCAGGTATGTGGGTTTCATAGGGGTTTCCATGGGTTCGTTGTACGGTAGTACGAATGATAATGATTCTCATTAATTATAGCAAGCGGTTTGTTCGTGGTGTTCCGGGGATTCGCTGGAAGCCGCTGGAGGAACGTCACGGCCGGGGAAGCGCTGTAACGTTTCGTAAGGACGCAGAACAGGGGAAGCGAAGGTGTCGACAGTAGCCTGACGTCAGGGATTTTCGCGCGGCACGTGGCGTGTCAGGCGGGGTTCGGGTAAATTTGGCCGCGTGAATTAATGAATGAGCGGTGGAGACGGGTATGAGTGACAACATCGGTAGCGGTTGTGCAGAGCTCGAACCCTATGCCTTGCGCGTGATGGATGACAGCATGGCACCCGAATTCTGGGAGGGCTGCATCATTATCATCGAGCCGCGGCATGTCGCCCGAAGCGGCCAGTATGCGGTTGTGGATTACGCCAACGACACGACCTTCCGCCAGTTTGTGGTGGACGGCGACCGCCACTTTCTCAAGCCGCTCAACGATTCCCACGAAACGGTCGAGCTCACCGGGCCGTACACAGTGCGTGGTGTTGTGATCCAGCGCGCCGGCACGCGCCGCATGCACCACAAGCATTACGAGTGATTCCATGCAGCGGCTATACGTCGCCGCCCATCTCCCCGAAGCGCATCTGGTGCGTGGCCTGCTCGCGGCCGCTGGCATCAAGGCGCGCGTGCTTAACGAATACGCCACCGGCGGCCTCGGGGACTTGCCGGCCGACGCGGCGCGGCCGGAGGTCTGGGTTGAAGAAGCGCGGGACTTGCCACGTGCCCGGCAGATCGTCGATGCTTATGAGCAGACGCTGGCGTCGCCGGGCCTCGTCGCTTGTCCCGCCTGCGGCGAGGACAGCCCGCGCGGGTTTGCGCTTTGCTGGAAATGTCTGCGACCGTTACCGGACTA
>ERZ1292623.4283-Hain-H51-01um-R1-4283-length-11744-cov-4_pt1 | contig 11744 bp, 9 predicted proteins | sample MGYA00564398_ERZ1292623 | MGnify/ENA primary metagenome ERZ1292623 (study PRJEB36523, sample SAMEA6512633) | groundwater metagenome | collected 2019-01-07 | study: AquaDiva: Metagenomics assemblies of 32 groundwater samples | reverse complement strand
CGGGAGAACCCATCAGCAAAACTCCTTTGGGAATACGCGCCCCGATATCCAAAAACTTTTTGGGGTTTTTCAAAAAATCCACAATTTCCAAAAGTTCTTCTTTGGCTTCCTTTACTCCGGCTACATCTTTGAAAGTAGTTTTTTCTTTTTTGTTGTTTGGATCAATTATCCGCGCGCGCGATTGCCCAAAAGTAAATGCCTGCGCGTTACCGCGCTGAACTTGGCGCGCCGTAAGCCAAAAAAACGCCACAATCAGCAAAAACGGCAGTAAAAACGGCAATAGCGCCCCGAACCAATATAAAATTCCTGAAGGATTTTTAACCTCAATTGAAACTGAGCGCAAAGCCTCGTCGGAAACTCCGTAGTTTTTTAAGGTTTCTGAAAGCGCGGCTTCAGACTCTTTTTTGGATTTAAGTTCCGTGCTGTTTTTTAAAGTTATAGCTAAATTGGAATCTTCCACCACAATTTTGGAAACCGCGCCGTTATTTATGCGCTCAACCAGATTGGAAAGCGAAATTTCCTCAATTTTTTTGAAACTGCCGGAAAAAAATGTATACAAAAACGCCAAAATAAAAAATAGAAAAAGCGCCTTGATTAAATTATTAGAAATGAGTTTCATTTGATTTATATAATACCTCCCCTAGCCCCTCCTTGTAAAGGAGGGGATAATTCTGATTCAATTTTACTCAAAACAAGTAGCAAATTTCGAGAAACATCTTCGTTAGAAAAACGTAAAAATTTAACTCCGAATGACTCTATAAAAACCTGTCTTTCTGGATCGTATTCTTTCATCTCACCAAATTTGTGATAAGGGCCGTCAATTTCTATGGCTAATTTCAAAGCTGGACAGTAAAAATCCACCACATATCTACCAAAACCGTATTGACGCCTAAATTTATAACCGCCCAACTTTTTTGTCTTCAGTTTTTTCCATAAAGCAATTTCGGATAAAGATAATTTGCCGCGAAGAAATTTTCTTTTCGCAGTTTGTGATTTTTTATTATAAATTCTAGTCACTATATAAAAATATAAGAAGCTCCCCTCCTTAGTAAGGAGGGGGTTGGGGGAGGTTTAAAAAAGAGAAAACGGCTTCGATGCATTGCATCGAAGCCGTTTGTTGTTAGGGAGAAAAATTATTCCTCTTCTCCTGATCCCTGCTGGGCGTTGCGAGCCTTGATCACTGCGGAATACAAAGCCTTCGGAAGAGTTTGCAGGTTATAAGTCTTCTGCTTAAACCCTTCAAGCCCTGGTCCCGCATTGACCACAGTCACCGTGTACTTGGTAACGTTGAGGTGCAAAAATGACCGCACCTCTACGCCACCGTTGATCTTCCACGGAAACTCTGGCGAGTAGTAGGGACCTTCTGGATGCCCCTCATCTCTGCCCACCAAAGTTGCAAAGGGGTTGGAATGCCTTTTTTCAAGCTGTGGGTTAAAAACCCCCGGCTTGTGGAAGCTCTCCCGATTCCGGTTGTCGTCACGCCCACGTCGGCCTTCCAAGAGACCACCGGTCGTCTGAAGAACCCCCTGGACGTGCTCGGCGAACCGTTCTCGGCGCTGACTTTCCTTCTGCTCTGCCTGTTCAATCGCCTCACTTTGACGCGAGGCTCTCTCCGTGGCATCCGCGTAGGTCAGAAAGGCAATATTCTTGCCATTCTTTCTACCTTCTTCGCGGATGAGTTTAGAGCAAGGGTAATCATACGCCTTTACTATCCCGTCTACAGCAAGAAAGTTTCCAAAAGTTCTGGATTCTTTCTTGTCCGGAGGTCCAACGAAGACCTCATACTTCATTGGCGTAAAGAGATAAGCGCAACCCACGCAATCAACGGGTTCACCGTCGATTTGCATGTTTTGCTCGCTCCCCCGGCTCAAACGGATTTCCGCGATCTTTGAAAGCACTTCCTGCTCATCAATGGCCTCGCGACCATTGAAAACAGCAAAAAGTTCTTTCTGGAGATCGGGATTGTGCTTGATAAGCTTGAATGCCCCGTCCGAAAACATCTTTGGAGCATTCTCGCGCTTCTCAACTGCCCCATCGCGCCAGGAGCTGTACTCCTCGAGCGTCACAGGGTTGGCTCGATCGCCAAAAACCCTCTGCACGTTCGTAAGATTGCAAATCTTACGAAGTCGAAGGCTCTTTACATCCTCCTTGCGCTGGGCGTGAGCCTCGGGGCTCAAAAAACTCCCTTTCTCAAAGCCCTCGGAATCCTTCGCCTCGCCATTGGGTTTCCCCTCGGACTTGGCGCCGGACTCAGCTGCAGTGGCGGATTTGGCCGCTTGCCCGCAATCATGCTGGGCAAGAATATCAGCCGTTATCTTGTTATCTGCCTCGAATCGAGCCGTGTTAGCCACAATCTCCGCGGGAGTCGATTCATGAATATCGCCCTTCTCCTGTCCATTGGGTTTCCCGTCCGGACTAGAATTGGGCTGAGTCGGATCCTGGACAACCGGGGGTTCGTTCAAAATCACACCAGGTTCTGGTGCCGACGCCGGTGGCATGTCAATCTCCGGTTCCATCCTTACAACAGCATTTTCTACAACTGTCCCTTTCGGAACCCTCTTGGCTTTCGCCATAATACACCTCCGTAGCCACGCCGTAAGGCGAGCTAACTAGTTTAAAGTTATCAAAACCTGCTCTTTTGGGACCATCCCTTTGAGCAAGAACCAATCCTGCCTTACATTATACTCGGTTTTAAAAGTTTGTCAACCCCACATGACGTTTTGTCTTTTTTGATCTCCCCTCCCTGCCTGCCGGACAGGCAGGCTTTACAAGGAGGGGCCAGGGGAGGTATTTTAATCTAAATGCATCCTCAAATCCGCCAAATCAGTCTAAATAGCCCCGATTTCCCCAAAAATCTTACCGAAATCCCCTCACCGCCCAAAGCGCTCAATATCTGGGGCAAAATCCCAAAAACAGAACATTACCTATCTATAGTGGGCACCCGCAAGAACTCGGCTTATGGCGAAGAGATTTTGCGGAAAATTGTGGCAGGCCTTGCGCCACACAACTTTACAATTGTAAGCGGGCTTGCTGTGGGTATTGACTCAATTGCCCATAAATCAGCTTTGGAAAACAATATACCTACAATTGGAGTGCTGGGCTCTGGTCTCAACCGCAATGTGTTTTTTCCGCAAAAAAACTGGGGGCTTGCTGAAGAAATTGCTTCACGTGGCGGAGCGGTGATTTCAGAATATGAAAATGATATGAAAGCAGCGTACTGGAGTTTTCCACAAAGAAATAGGATTATCTCTGGGCTGTCTTACGCAACCTTGGTGGTAGAAGCCGGGGAAAAAAGCGGTTCACTAATTACAGCACGCTTTGCGCTTGATCAAAATAGAGAAGTTTGTGCGATACCGGGAACAATTTTTTCCTCAAATTCCAAAGGAACAAATAAACTTATAAAACAAGGGGCTTATTTAATAGAATCCGCCGAGGATATTTTAGAAATTTATGGCATAAATTTTCAAAAAGCAAACAACGAAAAAATTGAGTTATCCCCGCGTGAACAAAAAATATTTGATGCAATCCAGGAACCCACAGACATTGACTCAATTATCAGAGCGTGCAAAATGTCCTCTAATGAAACCCAGGCTCTCGTAGGGCTCATGGAGCTACGTGGTATTATAAAAAAAGTAGGAAATGAGTATGTTAAAAATGTCTAATTGTTCTAATTATTCTAATTAACCTAAAGAAACACCAATGACTAATTTAAAAAATCCAAAATATGATTTAGAAGAAAGAACAGCAAAATTTGGAGAAAACATCATACGATTTGCAAAAACAGTGCCCGTTAACAAAGTTACGGAAAGAATAGTTCCTCAACTTGTTGGATCAGGAACTTCTGTGGGTGCAAACTACTGCGAAGCCGATGATGCAGAGTCTGGAAAAGATTTTAAACACAAGATTGGCATTTGTAAAAAAGAGGCACGAGAAACAAAACACTGGTTAAGAATGGTTGTGGTCGCTGTTCCGGAACTAAGAGATAAGGCTATAGTTTTGTGGCAAGAAGCAAAGGAACTCCATCTAATCTTTAACTCTATTTCTAGAAAAGTAAATGCAAAAAATTTAGAGATTAGACATTCTTAAATTGATACTTGATTAGAATAATTAGGTCAATTAGAGTAATTAGAATAATTTTATGAACTTAGTCATCGTCGAATCACCAACCAAAGCGCGTACAATTTCCAAATTTCTTGGGAAGGGTTTTTCTGTTCAATCCAGTTTTGGTCATGTACGCGATCTGCCAAAGTCAAAACTCGGGGTAGATATTGAAAACAATTTTGAGCCGCAGTATATAATTCCAATAAAAGCGCGGAAAAACTTAAATGCCCTAAAAAAATCAGCAGAAAAATCCGATCGCATAATTTTAGCGACAGATGAGGATAGAGAAGGAGAAGCAATTGCGTGGCATCTCGCTCAAGCGCTTAGCGCCAAATCCCCCGAGCGGATTGTTTTTCATGAAATTACCAAAAAAGCGATCGATGACGCGTTGGTTCATCCACGTCAAATAGACATCAATTTGGTAAACGCCCAACAAGCGCGAAGAATTTTGGACCGTCTTGTAGGATATAAACTCTCGCCTTTTTTGTGGCAGAAGGTGGCGCGCGGGTTATCCGCAGGACGCGTTCAGTCAGTTGCCGTGCGGCTTATTGCCGAGCGCGAAGATGAAATAGAAAAATTTATAAAAGAGGAGTATTGGACAATCGTAGCCTCGCTGGAGGGTAGTTTCGAAGCCAAGCTTGTAAAAATTGGCGAAAAAACGCTAGAGAAATTTGATATAAAAACCAGGGAAGAAGCCGAAAAAATCACGGAAGAAATCGCAAAAAATTCAGCAGTAATTCAGTCTGTAGAAATAAAAAAAGAAAAAAAGAATCCTCCGCCTCCGTTTATTACCTCAACCCTGCAGCAAACAGCAGGACAACGCATTGGATTTTCCGCAAAGCAAACCATGATGCTCGCACAACGCCTCTATGAAAGCGGTCTTATTACATACATGCGAACAGACTCTTTAAACTTATCTGAAGATGCGCTCGGGGAAGCTCAAAATTTTATTTCGGAAACTTTTGGAGCAAAATATTTACTTGCCTCTCCCAGAAAATTTAAAACAAAATCTAAGGGTGCCCAAGAAGCCCATGAAGCAATTCGTCCAACGAGTATTAAAGAAACACCCGAAGCCCTCAAAGCTAAAATAGAAGAAAAAGAATGGAGACTATATAATTTAATTTGGAGAAGATTTTGCGCATCTCAAATGCCGGAAGCTGAAATAGAAAGCACTAAAGCTGATATAGCGTCAGGAGAGTATTTACTTCGCGCAAATGGAGCAAGCCTCGCTTTTTATGGATTTTTGAAAGTTTATCCACTGCAAATCTCTGAAAATATTTTGCCTCAGCTAAACGAAGGCCAAAAACTTAAAATAGAAAAAGTAAGCCCACAAGAGCATTTTACCGCGCCGCCTCCCAGATACAGCGAAGCAACTCTTATTAAAATCTTAGAAAAATATGGCATCGGCCGCCCATCTACTTACGCTCCTACAATTTCTACAATACAAGAGCGTGGCTATGTAGAAAGATTGGAAGACAAAAAACTGCACCCTACAGAAACCGGGAAACTTGTAAATAAAATGTTGGTAGAAAATTTTCCGGAAATAGTAGATATCGGCTTTACTGCCAAAATCGAAGAGGAGTTCGATGAAATAGCGGAAGGCAAAAAAGAATGGATGCCAATAATTAAAGAATTTTACGACCCGTTTGCCAAACATTTGGAAGAAAAATATGAATCGGTTGCCTCGCAAAAAATAGAAGAAAAAATAGATGAAAAATGTCCGAATTGCGGAAAAGACCTGGTTATCAAGCGCGGAAGATTTGGAAAATTTATTGCCTGCTCTGGCTTTCCGGAATGTAAATTTACCAAAAAACTGCCGGAAGCTGCACTAAACATAAAGTGCCCCAAATGTAACGAAGGCGATGTAGTCCGCCGCCGCTCCAAAAAAGGCAGGTATTTTTTTGGCTGTTCCCGTTACCCACAATGTGATTTTATTTCATGGACGCTTCCACAAAAAGAACCAAAAATAAATCCATGACTTGGGATGAATATCAAAATACACTCAAAGAACTTGGCTATTCTTTCGGGGATATTTTGGCTATAAAACCAGCTTTTGAGTTTGCGCAAGAAACGCATAAAAATGAAAAAAGAATGTCTGGCGAGCCATATTTTACACACCCCGTTTCAGTATCATTGCATGTCGCGCAACTAAAGCTAGACGCGGATGCCATTTCAGCCTCTTTACTGCATGATGTGGTAGAAAATCAGGGAATTAAAATAGAAACAATAAAAAAAAGGTTCGGCGATGAAGTGGCTTTTTTGGTTGAAGCTGTAACAAAAGTGGATTCGGTGCACTACAAAGGCGTAGAGCGCGAAGTAGAATCCTTGCGAAAAATGTTTCTAGCGCTCGCGCAAGATATACGAGTTGTAATAATAAAACTCATGGATAGATTGCACAACATGGAAACCCTTGAATTTCAAGCCCCAAAAAAACAACAAAGAATCGCAGAAGAAACGCTAGAATTATACGCCCCCCTTGCCGATAGACTAGGAATATGGGAAATAAAAGCAAAGCTGGAAGACTTGGCATTCCCTTTTGTAAATCCACAAAAATACATTTGGCTTAAATCACAAGTAGAAAGCCAAAGAAAGCACGGGAAAGAACTTTTGGAAAAGCTGAGGCCAAGAGTTGAGTACGAACTTAAAAAAGAAGGAGTTAAAACAGAAAAAATACTTTACCGCACAAAACATCTTTATAGTATTTGGAAAAAACTCCTCAAGTACGAAATGGATTTTGATAGAATTTTAGATATTGTAGCCATGAGAATCATAGTCAATAACATTGCGGATTGTTATAAAACACTGGGAGTAATCCATAAATTATGGAAACCGGTACCCGGAAGAATTAAAGATTTTATAGCACTCCCAAAGCCCAATGGATATCAAAGCCTGCATACAACCGTATTCGGACCAGAAAAAAGAATAGTTGATTTTCAAATACGGACAACAGATATGCACAAAGAAGCAGAATTTGGTATCGCGGCACATTGGGCATACGACGAAAGCGGTAAAAAAAAGACGGTTACAAAAATAAACGACAAAAAAATTGAATGGGTATCACGCTTTCAAAAATGGTACCAAGAACACAAAAATTTTCCTACAAAAGATCTTCTTTTGGATCTTAAAATCGATTTTTTTAAAGATAGAATATTTGCATTAACCCCAAAAGGCGATGTTATTGATCTTCCAGACGGAGCATCGCCAATTGATTTTGCCTATCACATACACTCTGAAGTAGGAGACCGCATGTTTGGAGCAAAAGTCAACGGTAAAATGGCACAATTTAGTACAATACTAAAATCTGGGGACACCGTTGAAATACTTACACAAAAAAATAAAAAACCTACTGCCGACTGGCTTAATCACACAAAAACTTCGCTTGCAAGAAACAAGATAAGATCGTTTCTAAAAAAACGCGGCCAAAAACCACAGGAAATCAGCGAGACTCTCGAAATTACAGTAACCGCAAAAGACAGAGTCGGAATTTTAAAAGAATGTTCGGAAGTATTTTATCGATTTAAAGTAAACATTGATGATTTGAAAACAGATTTTAAAGACAAAAAATACCCCAAACTTATATTTTCATGCAAAGAACCGGGCAGTAATTCTTACAAAATACTTTCTTCTTTAAAGAAAATTAGAGGAATTCTGAATGTTGCGGCGCGATCTTCCCCAAGATAGAACGCAATTCCTCCTCTGAAAAAAATTCAATTGAAATTTTGCCTTTTACTCCTTTTTTTTCTATGCGTACCCTGGTGCCCAAAGCATTTTCTACCTGCTCCTGAAGACCCTTCATAGCCGGATCCAAAAAAGTCCGCGCCCGTTCAAAAGCCACGTTGCGGGAAATAAGTTCCGCCTCTCTTACAGAAATATTTTTTACAACTATTTCATCATATAGAGCTTTTTGCTCATTTTGATGATCTGCAAGCATCAAAAGCGGACGAGTGTGCCCTTCGTTAATAATTCCAGAGGCTACGGCGTCCTGCATGTATTGCGGCAGGGTCAAAAGCCTCATTGTGTTTGCCACCGCCTCCCTGCTCTTTCCAACTTTTGCAGCTACTTCTCTTTGCAAAAGACCAAACTCTGCCATCAGCCTTTTAAAGGCCACGGCTTTTTCAATAGGATTTAAATCCTCACGCTGGAGATTTTCCACAAGCGCCATTTCAAGCTTAAGTTTGTTCGTGAGCTCGCTCCTTATGATTACCGGAATTTGCGTAAGTCCCACCATTTTTGCGGCTCTCAGTCTGCGCTCGCCGGCTAAAAGCTCATACTCCACAGCCCCTTGAGTTAGGTCGTTTTCTTTTCTTGTTACAACTATCGGTTGCAGAATCCCATACTCTTTTATGGAATCGGCGAGTTCAAGAAGCGCAATTTCATTGAATTCTCTTCTGGGTTGAAATGGATTTGGCTTAATGCGCTCTATTTCAACCCAAAAAACGCTTTCTTTTGCTTTTGGCTGCTCGAAATAATCCTTTTGAAAAGAAGTAAAAGTAGTTACATCCTGTGCAATGTTTTCTATGGAACTATCCGATATATTTGTTTTTTCCTCCTCTCCCATTTATATAAAATAGCAGATTGAAAAAAAATGTAAAACCCGCTATATTATTAACATAATTTTGCCGCGGTGGCGGAACTGGTAGACGCACAGGACTCAAAATCCTGCGATCGCAAGATCATGAGAGTTCGACTCTCTCCCGCGGCACTACGATTGAACAGATTTTTCGGGGTAAAAAGAAATTCCCGATTCCGTTCACCCTGAATGCATTGAAGGGTTAAAAACAGAAAAGAAAAATTTTTCAAATACTCCCAAGAGGCGGTACTTGCCATCTACAAGATTGAGCTTTGATTGAATATATGCAATATAATTAAATGGGTTGACGTACTTTTAAAAGAGGGGGATGAGATGCAAAATAAACAACTGTCGGCGGCGACTCGAGCATATATACAAATGACGCATCGTTATCTCGCTAACCACTATGAAAGGTTTCCAGTAGCCGTGGAAAGCGGTCAGGGTTGTTGGGTTAAGGACGTAGATGGACGCCGTTATTTGGATATGTTTGCGGATTATTCCGTCCATAACTTTGGGCGAAGTAATAGTCAGCTATTAATGGTTTTTATAGACCAAGTAACCAAATTGTCGCTTTGTGCGGGCAATTTTTATAATCCGTTTCTGGCTCAATTGGGAAAAGCACTGGCAGAATTTAGCGGAATTTTAAATGCTAAGTTTTTACCGGGAAACTCCGGAGCCGAAGCCGTAGAAAAAACCTTAAAAATTGCTCGTAGGTGGGGGTGTATCAATAAAAAGTTGGATAAGAGCAAGGGTGAGGTGGCAGAAATTATTGCGGCTTTCTCTAACTTTCATGGACGAACCATGGGAGCGCTTAGTCTTTCTGCCAATCAACATTATAAGGAAGGGTTCGGGCCTTTTTTGCCGGGGATCCGCTGGGTGAAATTTGGAGATGCGGCTGACCTTAAACGAGCTATCAACAAAAATACAGCCGCTTTTATCGTGGAGCCGATTCAGGGCGAAGGTGGATTTATTTTTCCTCCGGACGGCTATTTCAAAGAAGTGGCTAAAATTTGCCATGAAGAAAATGTCCTCTTGATTTTAGATGAGATTCCTACGGCTTTTGCCCGGACAGGTTATAACTTTCCTCACGAGCATGACGGCATTACGCCTGATATGATTATTCTGGGCAAAGCATTGGGGGGCGGCCTGACGCCTTTCTCCGGAGTAGTTGTTCGTCAGCCAGTTATGGATGTGCTGGGTCCGGGCAGTGACGGCAGTACTTTTGCGGGAAATCCTCCTGCTTGCCGGGTAGGTCTGGAGGTGATTAAGATGATGCAATCCGGATCATGGACGAAAAAAGCCCATCAGCTTGGTGATTATTTTTTGCAGAGTCTCAAAGAACTGGACAGTCCGCACATCAAAGAGGTGCGGGGAAGAGGACTGTTTGTGGGAGTTCAGTTGCATCCAGAAATCATGGCGCGCGAGGTTTGTGGCCGGTTGTTGGAAGAAGGAATTATGACGGTAAGCGCAGGACAAAATGTGATCAGATTTACCCCTCCTTTGGTGGTTAATAAAATAGAGCTTGAACTCGCAGTTAAAGCGCTACATCGAGTTTTGAGTAAAATCAGCCCCGACGCACATCGGGGCTGATTATTTTAAATTTTGAGCAAAACTTCTGCGAGTTTTTCAGGGTTATGCCGCACAAGCGATCCTTCTTGCATAAAATTTTCTAAAATAATTTTGGGCTTTGCTTTAAATCTATCCAGTTCAGAAAAATCTACAAATTCGGAGCCCTCTTTTTGATATTCCTGAAGAACCCTATCACTTGGCTTTCTGGCATTGCATAAAACAAAATCCAAAGTATTTTTCCCGGCATACTTTTCAATTTTGTAAATAAATTGTTCTGCTCCAAATCCATCCGTTTCTCCAAATTTGGTCATTAAATTGCAAATATATACTTTCTTTGCATCAGAACACAAAATAGCATCGCAAACGCCGCGGACAAGAAAGTTGGGAATTAAACTTGTATATAAATCACCTGGTCCTATCACAATAACATCCGCATCTAAAATCACCTCTCTTGCAACTTCGTGAATCTTAGCACTCGGCTCAAGCCATATATCTTCTATCGGCGCTCTTTTTTTGCCAGCTTTGGGAATATCGATATTCGTCTCTCCTTTTATTACAGTTCCATCCAAAAGCCCCGCGTATAATCTTACATTATCCAGTGTCACAGGAATAACCTTTCCTTTTATATTTAAAATTTTGGAAGACTCTTCCACTGCTTCAGCAAAATTTCCGGTAATTTTTTCAAGCGCGCTTAAAAACAAATTTCCAACATTATGCCCCGCAAAATCCCCGTTTTCAAATCTGTACTCAAATAGTTTCCTCATAAGGCTACTGTCTTCAGAAAGCGCAACCAATGCTCTTCGAACGTCCCCGGGAGGCAAAACTCCGTATTGATCGCGCAGCACGCCGGTAGATTTGCCATCATCTGCCATAGAAACAATAGCGCTTAATTTAACCGGGTATTTTTTTAAAGCTGTAAGTACTGTAAAAGTGCCGGTTCCTCCGCCGATAACGACAAAATGTTTTTTATTGCGTTTTTTTGGCATTTGATCCCGCAGTTTTCTTCTCAAATAAAACTATCACTAAAGCGCAAAAATAACAAAACCTCTATGACCGAGGTCATAGAGGTTTTTGATGAGCCAAAAGCGTCCCCATCGCTTCCTTAAGATTACCAACAACGGGATTTGTATCGCGCAATACCTGAATAGCTAAAATATGTGGAAATTCTTTTTTTATGGCATCAATCACATTTTTGGAGTCATCAAATAAAACTACTTTATCTTTTTTGGTACAAAGAGATGGGATAACAAAACACTTTGTTGGGTCTTTAACCACTTTATATGCAGTAAGAAATTGCAAAATCCCGGACCCCGCAATTTTGGCTTCCTGAAACCATGCCGTTCCCGCTGTCACCAAAAAGGTATTATATCCATGAAGCGCAAGTTCTTTTAAAAATAACTTGGTGTCAGGAAAAAGATATTCTTCGGCGTGTTTCAAAACAAAGCACCCAACATCCTCAAAACGTATAAGGTCACCACTGATTTCTGCGATCAGCTGCAGATGA
>ERZ1292623.3220-Hain-H51-01um-R1-3220-length-14028-cov-4_pt1 | contig 11749 bp, 19 predicted proteins | sample MGYA00564398_ERZ1292623 | MGnify/ENA primary metagenome ERZ1292623 (study PRJEB36523, sample SAMEA6512633) | groundwater metagenome | collected 2019-01-07 | study: AquaDiva: Metagenomics assemblies of 32 groundwater samples | reverse complement strand
AAAAAGCGAATGATAGCACAGCGGAGATATCGTGATACTGGTTGGACCCCCGAGCAGTATGATGAAACTTCGAAACTGCAAAACGGAAAGTGCGCTATTTGTGGTCAAGAAGAAACAAGAAAACTGCACGGTAAAGTAGTCACATTATGCGCCGATCATTGTCATGCTACCGGTAAGAAACGAGGGCTACTTTGTCAGAAGTGCAATATGGCTATTGGATTATTCAATGATAGTCAAAGACTTATAATTAAAGCTTGCAATTATTTGGAGCAATACTTAGAATGATAATTTCATTTACACCAAAACCCAAACTATATGGCTATGTTGTTGATAGCGTTATAGTTGTTTACGACCCAATTGAAATGAAATTCTGGCATTTTTATAGAGGGACAATGGTTCGGAAAGGCACTATATACGACAAAGAAAGCTTACAAGGATTTTTAGACCTATTAAAAATAAAACCAAATATCAAAATTAACAATCCGCGAGACTATGAAAAAGGTGATGTTTTAGAATGCTCTATATCTTAGAATTAGAACCACTACGTGAAAGATATACTTTTTGGTGGAGGAGCTACATTCCGCGCCAACTACAAAAGTATTTCAATATAGAAATCATTTCCGGAGAGAGTCTTACTGATAAAGTTGAAACAGGGACAGTTCTAGATGCTGGTTCTACTTGTTATTGGAAGTCAGTTCAGTTACAAAGAATCTGCGAGAAATTCTACAAAAAAGAAATAGAACCGCATTCTGTATTTTTTGTCGCTGATATTTGGTTCCCCGGTATTGAAATGATTCGCTATATGTCTACACTATATAATATCCCGATTTACATTTACGGAGTATGGCACGCTGGTTCTTCTACGCGAAATGATTTTGCAGAGCCAATGCACGGTTGGTCTAAAGAATTTGAAATAGGTTTTCTCAATTTATGCGACGGAGTATTTGTTGGGTCCGAATATTCTAGAATGTCGATTATAGAACGGTTATTATATAGTCTGCCTGACTACGAAATTGATTCTTTAGCAAAGCGTATTCATGCTTATGGTATGCCCCTCAATTTCAGCGACATACAGCAATACAGTTCGGAAGAAAAAGAAAACATAGTAGTGTTCCCACATCGACCTGATCCTGAAAAAAATCCAGATGTATTCGTGAATTTAGTCCGTACGTTAGATATATGTTTTAACGACTTCGGTAAATATAAATTCGTTTTCTGTACATCGAAAGAAAAATACCAATCATCTTCTTCGTATATCAATAATCTAATCGGTAGTCTAAAGTTTGACCTTGACAACGTTGGAATACACGAGAATCTAAGCAAAGAAGACTATTATACTTTGATTGGCAAATCCAAATTAGTAGTCTCTACTACCTCAGAAGAAAACTTTGGGTACTGCGCTGTAGAAGCAATGGCGTTGGGAACTTCGGTTTTATTGCCGAATAATTTTTCTCATCCAGAAATCGTAGAAAACCAATCACATTATTTATATAATAATCACGACGAAATGATAGAAAAAGCTATACATTTGCTGTCTACTGAGTATAATTATAGTGCAGAACTCAAAGAGCTAGTCAAGCCCTACGAATATGTTATTGACAAGTGGGCGTCTATTATGAAAACGGGGATAGCACAATGACAACAATTTTAGGTTGGACAGTAGCTATAGCAATAGCACTTATTGCCTTTCTGTCTATAGCGGCAATATTTTGGTTGATATTAATAATAAAAGAATTTATGGGAGACTTTTTTAATGTCTACAAAAAGCCAAGACAATGACAATGAAACAAACAACAATCCTGATATAGATTTCGATACCCGCACAATCTATCTTTATACTGATGTCAACAGTCAAATAGCTAAAGAAATTAGCCGCGCTATTAGTCATTTTAATCAAGGTAAATATCCTATTTATTTATATATCAACAGTCCCGGTGGAGATGTAGCAGCCATGATTAGTATAATGGCTTCACTCAAACAGTCGCAAAACCCTATCATTATTGATATAACTGGAGAAGCTGATTCTGCGGCAGCTTTTATTGCTCTATGCGGAACTTACACACGTATGTTTAAATTGGGCTCAATGATGTTCCATAAAATGTGGTTTACCCACATTGAGGGAAGCACCACTGAAGTAGAAGAAATCAATAAAAATACACAAAAGACGATGAAGCGTATTGTTAAAGAAATGCTTAAAGACAAGAAAATTACCTACGCAGAATTCATGGATAAAATGGGCGAAAAAGATTGGACTATTACTCCCGAAGAAGCTAAAAAATACGGCTTTATTAATGAGATATATTAATGGGGAAAAATCAAAAAGACCTTGAATTGTCTTTTCAAGAACGCGCTAGAATTATTAATAAGTTTGGCGGTATAATTCCAACTTCAATTTTGTCATATGACAAGTCGCAAACAGCTATAGATTATGCAGCTAAAAATAGTTATGAAGAAGTAAAAATTCAAGGACCAAATTCTAAACATTTTAAAATGTCTGGCCAAAGCGTAAGGAGAGGTGCTTTATCTAGATTCCCACAAAACATCGGCAAAATTCTATTAGCTATGTATACTGAAAAGGGCGACACAATTTATGACCCATTTGCTGGACATAATTCACGTATGCAACTATGCTATGAAATGGAACGTAGTTATATCGGAGTAGATATATGTGAATCTTTTATGCAGATGAACCAAGAAATTGCTAAAAATTGCAAGTCTTTGATTAATACTTCAACTATAGAGCTTTATTGTAAATCGTCAGACAATGTGCCTGAAATACAAAATAACTCGTGCGATTTTACATTAACATCTCCGCCGTATTATGATTTAGAATATTATGGCAATGAACCACAGCAATTGGGCAAAGCAAAAACTTATCAAGAATTTTTATCTAATATCAGTAAACATATAGTTGAGAATTATAGGATATTGAAATCTAATGCCTATTGCGCTTACAATATAAACGATTTTAAACGCGGCGGTGTATTTGTGCCATACCACATAGACATAGCTTTGATTATGCAAAAAACAGGATTCATTCTTAAAGATATTATTATTATAGATTTAGGTCCTAATCCACTCGGGGCATGTTTCGCAACACAAATTGAGAAGTTAAAAATCTTTCCTAAAAGACATGAATACGTCGTAATTGGACAAAAGTAAATGATGAATTTTCGTTCAGCCTATATCCCCGCGCTTTTGACCGGGATAGAATCGCCCATCAAACAAGTCAAATTATATAACAATCACGATGCTTCGTGGTTCACGGATTTAGCATATTTTTATCACCCCCACATGCTTGTGTCTTATTATTATTCAGGTAAAATATTTGAATATCGCAAAATGTTACGAATACTTGATGATATTGAATTATGGGCTGATTCCGGCGGATATTCATTAGCTACTCAAGGCGGAGAAATTGACGTAAGGAAAGTATTAAAGTGGCAAGAACACAATGCTAATGTTGCATTTTCTTTAGATTTACCGCCTAGTTCTACCGAAAATACCACACGCATATCTCCCGGCAAGCATTCTTATCATACGTTAGAAAAATTTGAACGTAATGCCGAAATATCACGACAAAACAATTTAGATTTTATGACACTACGTACTAGTGATAAACTCAAGATTTATAATGTCATACACGGATATAGTAATGAAACAATAGATTTATGGTGGGATTATGCTACTAAAGATGTGCAATTCGAGGGGTATGCTACGGGGCTAAAGCCCTCTAGCGACGCTCTATTGCAAGCTATGTGCATTATGAAGCTATATGACAAGGGAGTTAGAAAAAATTTACATTTACTGGGTGTCGCCGGGATTACTGTTATCCCATTAATAGTATGGTGTTCACAGTATATTGATAGAATATCGTTTGATTCTACTTCATATGGATACGGGTCTCGGACAAGAGCTTATGTATATCCTGATAGAATAAGGGACTATACGCATTTTGGCAAAAAATACTTGACTAAGAAAAATCCTATGAAAAAGCTATATTGCGAATGCCCCATATGCCAAGATGTTAAAACGGTAGATTACTTCTGTGAGAGTAATGTTACTTGGCCCGGACTTTTAATCTCGTTACATAATCTATGGTGCTTTCAAAATTATACTAATTTACTAAACCAAACATTACACGCTGAAAAAAACAAGGAAAAATTCATAGCTCTAATTAAAACACATACAGGGGATTGGGCCGATAAGACGTTGTATGCTATTAATTTTGTAGAAGACTGTATGAAATATGGATACGACAAAGCATATAGTATGTATTTTCAAGAACATGACTCAAGTAAACAGAAGTTTGCTCGGCAAAAATTAATATAAATATTGAGGAATTAATGACATTTGAAGACGCATTACAATCTATGAGGGAAGGAAAAGTCATAAATCGTGAAAGTTATTACGGAGATTTTATTGGGTTTTTTATGACTAAAAGATTCGATAAAATTATCATTGCGGAGCATTGGAGCGGGGATGGAACATGGCTTGAGGGCGATATGGCAGATTTTGACGGAGAAGAAATCATGGCAGACGATTGGGAAATAATTAGTTAACTAGTTCGGCAAAACATATATGATATTGAAAACACCGACATTAGCAGATATTGATTATGAACGACACTTGATACCATACTATCGGGAAGCAGCTAATGGTGCCGGCTGGCCCGATGTAGTTGAGAAGCTTGTTGGGTTCTGCGATTCTCTTACTTCTGAAAATGCCGCTCTTCGCACTAACATCGAGGCGCTTGAGACAGCGGCAAAATATTTAGCAACCCAAGTTATTGCAGCCCATGATGCAATCCATAGCGAAGATGATGATTATTTTGATGATAAGTGGTCGGGATTGAGGGCTGATGAAGTGGTCAATGGTATCTGGCGTATTGCAAAAAACTTTTTGCACGAAATAGAACAGCGAAAAAAATTATAAGTTTATATGGTTATAGCACCTACATACTTGGGTAATCATAATTATGCAAAATATGACGAAATGAAAAATATTTTGTCGGAATTCCTGTATAAAGAAGATAGCATAACAATAGATATAGACTTCTTACATACTAATGAATTAGATGTTTATATGAAAGATATAGCTATCCCGGTTTTACATGACACAAAAGATATAGAAGAAATAGATTTTCAGACCAAAAGCAAAGAGCGTATTAAGAAGCTAATCCGGATATTCAAAGCAACAATGCAAGTATTTGGGCCGGTTGTGCAGCAAGACAACTTCTATATCATTAAATTATATCTTTGAGGTAATTATGCGAGAAATTGCAATAGTTTTTTGTAGCTATGAAGGCTGTTCTGAGTGCGGTTATCGTTTAATCCCTACTATAACTGAATGGTCTAAAGTATCAGAAGAAGATTTTAAAATTATTAAAGAAGGTTCACGCAAGTCTATACAACAAGATTGTTATGAACATTATATAATAATAGAAAAACAAACATTTGAACAACAAGAAGCATTTATACGAAAAACAGTTCAAGATTATGTAGAGCATGAAAAAACAGAAGCAATACGCCGAGAAAAAGAAAAAGCCGAACGCGAAGCAAAAAAGCAAACAAGAGAATTGAAAAAAAGAGCCAAAACAGAAGCACAAGAAAAAGCACTCTTGGAAGAGTTAGAAAAGAAGTACAAACAATGATTATTAAGTTTCATAAAAAAGAACCTGCTAAAGAAGAACAAAAAGCAGATAAAAATCAAAAAACGTACGATTGGTTTGCAGAATGGGCAAATACATCTAATGCGTCAATTTTCCAACATGTGATATGGCCAACAGAACAGTTGAATGCACTAAGACGACAAACGAGAACTACGTTTTATGATGAATATATAAATCAGCCGTTAGCTGCGGAACCAGATTTGACAACTACCCAAAACATACGAGATGGTTATGTCAGATATGAATATAGATATGACCAACGAACAAATCAATATACATTAGTGAGATTGCAATAATGAATAAGTTTGAAAAAGCTTTTGAGCAAGAATTATCTTATATAACTGATAATACATTTAAAGGTTATATAGTTAAATTTCTAGATACCTGTCCAGATTGGATTTTATCGTCACCTTCTTCATCTACGGGCAAATACCATCCCGCAGATGAAATTAATGAAATGGGCATGATTATCCATGTAAAACGCTGCGTTGCAATGGCTTTAGAATATTCACGCTTAAAAGACATGACACATCGGCAAACAGATGTTCTTATCGCAGGATGTATGCTGCATGATGTATATAAAGCAGGAAAAACTGAACGTATAAATTTCACTAGTCCAGTACATGCGTTAGATGTATACAATGCTCTTACAGAATTTACACTCAATAATATTGGTATGAACATATATAATGACATGTTTAAAGTCCTTGCGTGGCTATGCCTTAATCACGAAGGCGTATGGAATATTATACAATCAAAAGACATTCAAAGGCCAAATGTTGTTTTCAATTGGGGTAATTTAGAAGAAGGAATTCATCTTATAGATTATATGGTATCACGCCGGTCTATTTGGGAATCTATGCAAACTATTATGACAGCAGAAGAGTATAATAAAATCCATGCTGATTAAATTTCATAAAGAAAATGCCTTTCAATGCAATATGGGATTTTGCTTTGGCAAAGTTGTAGAATATTCATCGTTAAATGGGGAAAGAGTACCTCAGTTTTATACAAAAAAACCATTTAGATGTGTTAGTTGTGGCTCATTTTATGACTCTTTTAAAGGGAAACCATATACTATAGCTATCAATATGTCTTCTGGTATAAAATGGGAGCAAGATTGGCTCGAAAAATATAATGAATAATTTCGTCAATTTGCATGGCCATTCGGAATATTCTTCATTAGATGGTTTTTCTCAAATAAAAAAACTTGTTCAGGCTGTTAAAGAAAATGAACAGCCTGCTATTGCGTTAACAGACCATGGCAATCTAAACGGAGCATATAAATTCTATCAAGAATGCATTAAAAACGGCATAAAGCCCATTCTCGGTAATGAAATGTATTTAACAGAAAGCTATGACAAATCTGAGAAATATTATCATGGAACAATTTTATCCTACAATAATAGCGGCTGGGCCAATTTACTCAAACTGCATAAAATTTCTTTTCTCAATAAATACTACAAGCCCAGAATCAGTTTCAAAGATTTATTCGCCCACAAAGAAGGACTTATTATACTATCGGGGTGTCCGTCTGGTGTGTTATCAAGACATATCAAAAACGAAAATATAGATAAAGCTGTTGAGAATCTTAAGTTATTTCTTGCTGAATTTGGTGACAATTTTTATATTGAAATAATGGACCATGCCTTAGATTTTCAAAAACAAATCAATGACACATTAAGAGAACTAGCGATTCAATACAACATCAAAAAAGTCGCTACAACAGACTACCATTATCCCAAAAAAGAAGATTATATATATCAAGATTATTTAGTATGTGACCAATTGAAAACCGATATTTATGATACTACGCGGGTAATGAAGCTCGATAAACCAGAGTTCTATTTAAAGAAACGAGGAGAAGTCTCGGCAACAGAAGATGAATTAGATTGTACTTTAGAGATAGCCGACAGATGCAATGTTGAGATTAAAAACAACGGTTGGCTACTTCCGCAAATAGAAAATCAAGAAGAAATCCTTGTTAAATTGATAAATGATGGATTTGAGCATCGAAAATTACCAAGAGACGAAATACATTTATCTCGTTTACGTGAAGAATATCAAACTATAACAGAAGCTAATTTAACGGGGTATTTACTAACTGTTCAAGATTATATAGCTTATGCCAAATCACAAGATATATTAGTCGGCCCCGGAAGAGGTAGTGTGGGCGGCTCATTAATTGGGTATCTTATTGGCATACACGATGTTAATCCAATCAAACACAACTTATTATTCAGTCGTTTTTATAATGCGGGAAGAAGTCATTCACTACCTGATATAGATATAGATTTTCCGGAAAACGACATACAAAAAGTCCGTTCTTATATATATGAAAAATACGGTAAGGAAAAAGTAGCCCATATTGGTGCTTCAACTTTCTTGCAGCCAAAAGGAGCTATGAAATTATTATGCCGAGTTTTGAATATAGATTTTCAAACATCTAATAGATACAGTAACACTATAGAAGATGTCTCAGCTTCAAAACTCCTCGCTCTAAACGACCCCATTTACGCTGATATAGTCGAAAAAGCGAAACACTTTGAAGGGTTAGCATACTCTAGCAGTATCCACGCGGCGGGAATGATTATCAGCCCCGTAGAGCTAGAAACTCTCGTACCGCTTAGAATCAACGATAGTAACGGATTTTATGTTTCTGGATGGGATATGAAAGACGTAGAAAGCGTAGGTCTTGTTAAATATGATTTCTTATCCCTTTCTACATTAGATGTTATACAAGAAACCCTCCGTCGGGTTAATCTAAAAATCTCAGATATTCCTACTGATGATGCACGAACATTTGAGTTAATTAACACCACTAATAACATAGGAATATTTCAATTAAGTTCCGACGGCATATCTAAACTCGCCAATGATGTTAAAGTTCATTCAATAGACGATATAGCAGCAGTAGTGGCGTTATATCGACCGGGGCCAATGGGGTCCGGGCTGCATACTAAATATGTCGCACGTAAACATGGACAAGAACCTATTATCTATGAACATCCTTTATTAGAATCGGTTCTTAAGCATACTTATGGGTTATTGATTTTTCAAGAACAAATCACAAAAGCAGCTATGGTATTAGCTAACTTCTCCGAAAGAGAAGCTGATGATATTCGTAAAGCTATGGGCAAAAAAATACCAGAGCTAATGAAACAACAAAAAACAAAATTCGCAGAAGGCTGTTTAAAAAATAATATTGAATCTGGATTAGCTAATAAGATATGGGATGAAATAGAAAAATTTGCTGGCTATTCCTTCAACACTGCACATGCTGTAGAATATGGCTATATTACATATTATACATCATATCTTAAAGCTCATTATCCACACGAATTTATGGCGTCCTTATTGAATCAAAACTATAGCAAAAATGATAAGCTTCGTACATACTTAGAAGAATGTCAATGTATGGGAATTGAAGTATTGCCGCCTTCAGTTAAGAATGGCGGATACGATTTTACTATCAAAGACAATCGTATTGTCTTTGGGTTAAAGGGCGTAAGCGGTATGGGAGAAAAAACTGCTAAAGCTATATATGAGAACGCTTATGTTGACTTTGAAGATTTTTGCCGCAAATACAATCCAAGTAAAGATACTATTGTAATTTTAGCTGAATCCGGCGCATTGGATGACTTTAACTATAGTAGAAACGCTTACATTATAGCGTCTGAAAATATAGGCGACAAAATCAAAAACAGCAAAATCAATAAAAAAGCTCGTACTTTATTTGAAGAACAAACTCAATTTATAGAGAATATAGAAGAATTACCTGATACTATTTTGGCAAGTAAAGAATATTCTCGCCTCAATACATATTTAATATATAACCCGCTCAAAGATATAGACTTAGTTACTCCAGAAGAATTATTAGGAGATGTATTTATTGAAGGATTTGTCAGTAAGATAGATACAAGACTAACCAAAAAGAAAAACACTATTGCTATTGTACATCTGTCTACTAAATTAGGCAATATAGAAATATTAGTTTTTGCCAAATTACTATCAATGAAACGAGATATTTTACAAGAACATTCGTATATAGCAGTAGAAGGTACATACGAAGACAAATTAATAGCAAGAAAGATTTGGCGTAAAAATGTTTGATTTTCTCATATATGGAGATTGGATTGGATATGGGCTAATTTTAATAGGACTGCTTTTATACGCTCCGCATAGAAATTGGACTTGGTTTGCACAGATTTTGGGATATTTAGCTCTTATGGGATTTGGGTATTTCACACAGCATCTTGGAATGATTATTATGCCATTCCTGTTTATGATAATCTGCGTCAATGCCTTCATAAAACAAGACGAAATTAATCAAACATTAAGGAAAATTTTCAATGCTGAGAAATAAACTTCTAAAATCTCTCAGATGGTATGCTGAAAAATTAAAAGACTACCACATTTGGGTTGCTGATTTTAGCCATAGAATTGACGATAGCACAGAAGTTTATCTTATTTTGGTTGACGACTTGAGAGGATATACTTCTGTTAAATTATTGTTAAATGAAGTTATTTGTCCGTTTGAAGAAGAAATCTATCCAAAATTTCGTAGATTACATTGGAAAGACAACAATACTAATCTGTATTTTTATATGTCGGTATATCCTGCTGAAGAATACGAAAATATTAGAAAGACTTTTACAAATTGGAAACCTATCACTACGATAGTTGGGCCTATTGAATAAGAACATTTCTACGTCGCAACTTACTTTATATGCAGAGTGTCCATTAAAATATAAGTTCCAATATATAGACAAACTTGAAAAGCCTGCGGTATCTGTCCATTTAGCATACGGTTCTGCGATTCATAAAGCTTTAGAGTATATGAACACACAAACTAATGCTCAAATATTAGATATATATCAAGTTTTTCACGATTCTTATCTTAACGAAATGTCTAAGATGAACTTAGACCCATTCGGATATTACAACGCCGGATTGTATTTAACGGCGATTAAATCGCTTGAAAAATACTTTGTTGATTTCTATCAAACATATGAACCGACAATTTACAAAGACGAAAACGGCGAAAAACCTTCTTTGGAATGTAAATTTACTGTGCCAATTTACGATAAAGACGGCTCTTTAATAGAAGGATATAGTTATCACGGTATTATAGATGTAGTAGGAGTGCGAGATAAGAAAATATTCGTATTAGATTATAAAACCGCAAAAGAAGATTATACGCCATTTAAAATTAAGACCAGCATACAATTAACTCTTTATGCATATGCTATCAGACACTTATTAAAGAACGGAAATTTCCCTAATATAAAAAAGAAACAAGAAGATTTTACGCTATATCATATTTTGATTAAATCTGACTCTCCTGAGATTATTGAAAAAAAGAAAATTATATCAGAAAGAGATATTAACCGATTATTGTATATTACTAAGACTTTTATCAAAGGAGTCAATAACCAAATCTTTATTCCGAACTATCAAGAAAACTGTAAATGGTGTCAGTATAAACAAAATTGTTTAGAATTTGATGGAAGTGGGTAAATGTCATGGCAATAGAAGAAGAAGTAAAATACAATATACAAACATTAAATCGTATTCTGCACCCAAAATGGGCAGAATATTTATCTAGTCTAGTAGAAGACTGGATAGAATTAAGAGCGCACAATAAATATCAAGCAGACGAAATTCAATCTATTAAAAAGCGATTATCAGAAAATGATTCAAATAGCGAATTTCTTAAATTCATACAACAAATGCAAGAACAACACTTAAAAGATATGGAATCATTAAGAAGTCGTTGGAGAATTTAATTATGTCTTATCGAATAAAAGGATTTTGGCAAAAATTGTTCAAGGAACATGGGCCATGCCTACAGTGCCACCATGATTCTACGGAACCTTATTGTAAAGACGATAATTGCGCGTCAGATGCAGGATTGGACATAGAGACTAAAACAATACGTCAGAATACAATATGTGAAATGTGTGGGCATCCCGATGGCCATTGGACATCTCATGGCCCATGCAGTTATCTGGGGCCGCCCAAACTAAAACCGCATAAATGGCGAGACAAAAAAGGAGGACATACGTTGATAGTTGA
>ERZ1292623.4279-Hain-H51-01um-R1-4279-length-11752-cov-8_pt1 | contig 11752 bp, 7 predicted proteins | sample MGYA00564398_ERZ1292623 | MGnify/ENA primary metagenome ERZ1292623 (study PRJEB36523, sample SAMEA6512633) | groundwater metagenome | collected 2019-01-07 | study: AquaDiva: Metagenomics assemblies of 32 groundwater samples | reverse complement strand
AATACTTTCTTGGAAAAGAACTCATATGAACTAAGTAGCCTAACTCTTCCCCCCAAGAAGTTGTTACAATTTTGGGTTGATGTGAATCCTGGTCATTAGGAATATCTTGATTCCCACCTTTTAAAAAAGGAAAAACCATCTGCACAGCATGCTTATAAGTTTCAAAGTCACTATGAAAGATCCTTGCAATCTGAGAACCATGTCTGCGCAAGATACCCTCTAATCCTTCTTCCCATGTTGATGATATTGACATTGTATTATCTTCTTTTCCTCCAATAATAACATTCAGTCCTCTATTTATCAGCCTCTTTATCTTCCCAAGAATCTAAACTTTACAGCTCCCCTATCAAATCATGGTGTTTTATCCATTTAAAAATGTATCGGTTTTTAGTAGTTAAAACTTTATATAAAATATATAGAAAATGTTTTCTTTTGCTGTTTTAAATTATTTTATTCCTTATTTTGAATAATAACACTTATTTTACTCTTTTTTTCCTTTAAATAATCAATTAGATTCCTATTCAACTCAAAAGCAGCCTTATTTGCCTTTTTTGCAAACGTTCTTTCAGATGCGAAGTCCGTCTTTCTTATGATGAATTCCTTATCATCATCAAAATTCAGATTAAGTTCTGCGGAAATCATATCCTTTATTTTTTTAGTTGTAGAAATTGTTTTTATCGTTATTGAAATTTTTTTGTTCCTTGAATTTTTAATAAATTGTTTTATTTTTTTTAATTCAAAATCTGCCTTTACCCCAACAATACAATCGCCCTTTAAGCTGAGTTCATTGTCTTTTGTAAATTCCAGTGTTGTTTTATGCGTTCCAAGAATGTTAGGATGCCCGCAAGCATGGAATTGGTATTTCATTTTACAATTTTAAAAGTCACTTTAACAGGCTCTGCAGATAATCTTTCTTAAGCTTAAATCCATTCTTTTTAGCCAATTTCTCAATCCCATTTACAAAATTGCTTCCGTATTGCGCAGCCTGCTTCCTGCGCCATGCAAACTCCTTCTTCAATCCAATAAACTCTGCTGCTTCTCTTAAAATAATTTTCTTGTTTTCTTTGTCAAGCTTGAACATAGGATGAATACTCATCGCAACCTTAATTAAATCTCTGTCAAGAAAGGGTACCCTTAAATCCAACCCAAGGCTTTTAGCAATTGCAAAATCTCTAGTCAAATCCCTGCTCCACATATTTTTTAACCCATTCCAGCATTCCCTGTGCAATGCCTCGAAATTATTTTCCTGCAAAGCGCTTTCATGCCTTTGGTAGCCGGCAAATATTTCCTCGCTTCCCAAGCCGCCAAACAAGACATTATTGTTGTCTGCCAGAGCAAGCTTTCCAGCTGCGTACAGGACAGAGCCAACGCTTGCCTTTACAATATCTGCATCATTAAGCAGCTTAACAACATTTTTCAATATAATCTCCAATTCTTCTAGCTCAATTACTTTGTACTTAAAGTTGAATTTGTACTCATCAACAACTTTCTTTGCCCATTCAATATCATCAGAGCCTTCAATCCCGACAGTATAGCAAGTAAAATTGGATTTAAGCTGCTTGCAGACAAAAGCTATTAATGAACTGTCCACTCCGCCAGAAAACAAAATTCCGAATTTTGGCGTTATTCTTTTTTTTACTGAATTTATTATCGCTTCTGCCAGTTCCCTTTTTGCCCTTTCCTTGTTGGTTTCAAGGTTTTCAAAGTTATTTTCAATATTGTTAATGAATTTTACCCACAAATCTTCAGGTATAAGCTTGCCTTCCTTTACAATGCCTAAAACTTGCGTCATGAATTGAGTAATTGGTTTATTTTTAAAAAACTTTAGGTTATTAAATCCAAATCAGAAACCCTTAAATACTCGCCTTTTTTTGTTTCTCAAATGTCAGAAATCAAAGATTTCTGAACATTCCCAAATGTCGATAAATGCTTCGCATTTTCGATCACACTCGAAAATCAAAGATTTTCGATGAACCAGAGGTTTTTGATAATGCCAAAAGACATAAGCAAGGACGAGCAAATTGGGTTTCACAAAGGGGCATTGACAACGCTTGCAAAAGAAAGGGAGGAAATGCTTAAGATATTGTCAATAGTCGAGCAGCTGATGCAGATGCACATCAAAAGCCTGCAGGATCTTGGAGTTGACTTGCAAAAGGAAGCTCATCAGACAAAGGCAAAAAAGCCAATTGAAGATGTTTTGAGGTAATGTTATTCCTTTAATGGACAGCAATAAAATATTTACACTTATTTTTTGAATAATTTGCCAAATATGCTTGGCTTTTCTTTTGATTCCTTAACGCCACCCCTCTCCTTTTCTATTTTTTTGAACAGTCCAAGATTCCTGATTGCATCTTCCAGCTCTTCAAATTCGCTTTCTGTGCTTTTTTGCTCTTTGGTTTTTTCTTCCTGTGTTTTGGTTAGCAGCTCTTTAGCTTTGAATAATCTGCCAAATATTGTTGGCCTTTTTGCCAATTCCTCTGATTTTTTCCTCTTCTGATCAAGCTCTTTTCTTCGCTGCTCTTCCTTTTGCTTTTCAAGCTCTCTTTGCCTTTTTTCCTGCTCTTCTGCTTTATTCTTTTCCTCTACAAACTTTTTCTTTTCTTCTAAGGCTCTCTTTTTCTCCAATTCTTTTTGTATTTTAAGTTCTTCTTTTTTACTCAACACCTCTTGTTTTCTTTTTTCTTCCTCAAGCTGTTGCCTTCTTTGCTCTTCCAGCTTCCGCTTTTCTTCCAGTTCCTTTTGCCTCTTGGCTTGTTCTTGATGCTTAATTCTTTCCTGTCTTTCTCTTTCCTTGTGCAGAATAATCTGCTTCTTTTCTTCGGGGGTCTTATACAATCCAGTCTTATGGAAGAATTCTATTAGTCTTTCTTTTCTTACCTTAGATAATTTTTTCCTTTTCAGTTCTTCTTCTTTTGCAAGCATAATTAATTTATTATATAAGCCAGTTAATTCAGAATAAACTTTTTTTTTCTCTTCTGTTTCAAGCTCGATGTAAAGATTTCCTGCCTTAATGTAGAGTTTTTTTGCTTTTAGAGTATCTTTTTCAATGACTTGCTTTAAGTCGTACAATACTTTACTGAATTTCCAAAATTTATCACTTGGCTTAAGCTCCCCTTCTTCCTTTTCAGCTGGTTGTTTCTTTTGTACCAATTCGACTAATCTTTTTTGATTTTTCATAATCAGATTGTTTTATTTAATCAGCCCTTTTTCTATTTTTCGCTTTTATCTCTGATAATAAAATAACAAATTTTAAATATAAGTTAAATTTTAACTGCTGGAATGGCAAGGGGTGATGGTGCAAGGTCTAGTTCCAGTTATGCCTCGTCTCATAATCATTATACCCACATATACGAAAAGCCATCTTTCCAGTATATAATAGTTCTGGCAATAATAGCCACGCTTTTTATAAGCATATTCGCCTTGATCAATACTTATCAGCTAAAAAAAGTCATTATTCCAAGAACAGTGAATGTAAATGATTTTCTGAAGAAATTAACTTCCCATGATGAAATGAAGGGCTATGTCGGAGTTGCTCCATTGAACATTATTCAGATAAACAACAACAATTTTGCAAATCTGCAGGCGCAGATAAGCGGGCTTGACCAGTCATATGTTGGGAATTTTATTGTGCAGTACACAGACAGAATAGCAATCTATGATTATGATAATAACAAGGTAAAAGGGACTGTAAGCCTGCAGCAGCCCCAGCAAGCCCAGTTGCCAGCTGACTTTTTTACAAAATTGAATAGCCATGCTGAACTTAAAGGACTGCAAAATCAGCAGCCTATAGGGGGCCAAATCGATGCCGCGTCGCTTGCAACATTGAATCAGCAATTCCCTGATGTTTATGCAAACGCAAAAGCCGGGGATTTCTTATTAAGGTACCAGACAAGATTGATTATTTATGATTACAATAACAACAGAATTGTGAATGCTGTTAACTTGGGTTGATTCTTTAAGAACTGTTAATATATTTTATAATTCTAATTTAAACATAAAAATTGATTTGAACCTTTACCCAAGCCTTGTGATGATGCCGTTGACTTTTGTCATGCAGTCCAATTGTGGAGCTTGGAGTTGATTTACAAAAAGAAGCCCAGCAAACAAAGACAAAAAAGCCAATTGAGGATTCTTTAAGGTAAAAATTATTATTTGCCAGATAGTTTATTGTACAGTTCCATTAACTCGCCATAAACCTCTTTTGTCTCATCAGCGCTCAAATCAACATAAAGGTTTCTTGCCTCAGCATAAAGCTTTCTGGCTTTTGCAATGTCATTTTTGCCAATGGCTTCTTTTGCAGCATTAAAAGTTTTTTGGAATTTGTCAAGCTTTTTGCTTTTTACAACAATTTTTTTCTCTGTTTTTTGTTCTTTAATCTTTTTCTGCGGTGTTGTTTTTTCAGTTACATTCTTAATCAATTTGGAAAATATCTCAGCCTTTTTCTTCTCTTCTCTGATGCTGAGCTCTCCCTTTTCCAGCGTCTTGAACAACCCCAATTTCCTTATCGAATCTTCCAATTCCTCTGCTTCGGTTAGTGCTTTTTTCTCCTGGGGCTTTTCTTTCTCGATTGGCTTTTCTGGCAATTGTGAGCGAGTTTCTCTTCGCTCACTCGCATTCGACGCTATTTTTCCGAATAATCTGCCAAAAACTGTTGGCTTTTGTATTTCGGATTTTGCTTTTTCTTCTGGCAGTTTCTCACGTTTTTTGAATTCAAACTTTGGCTTTCTCCTGAACAATCCCTCAAACAAACTTGGCTTTTGCTCTTGAATTATTCTTTCTTCTTCCTTTGTCCCTTTTTCCTCTGCTAGTTTTCTTGCCTTTTCTTCAAGTTCCCTTTGTTTTCTTGCCTCTTCCAAATCTTTCTTTTCTTTTTCAAACTCCTTTTGCTTTTTTAATTCCTGTTCCTTTCTTGTCCTTTCTCCTTTGGCTTTTTTCCTTTCCGACTCTGGCTGCTTTCTCAACTCTTCTTCTCTTTTTGTTTTTTCTTCCTCAGCTTTTTGTTTTTCAATCTCTTTCTGTTTTTTTAGGACTTCCTGTTTTCTTAATTCTTCTTGCTTTCTTTTCTGCTCCCAAAGTTGTCTTATTTTCCTTTTCTTCTCTTCCAGCTTACTTTGCAGTTTCCCTACGCCTGATATCAAATTGCTAAAGAATCCTACTTCAAGCTCTGCCTTAAGTTTCGATAATTCTGCATTAAGCTGCTGTTGCTCTTTTGCACGGCTTTCAGTGCCAAGCCTTATTTTCTGTATTTTATTTTCTTTATTGCGCAGGTCTTCTGAAATGTTGATTTTTTCACTTAGGATCTGTTCCTTGTGGCTCTCCAAATCCTCAATTTCTTGCTTTAAACCTGCTTGTTTTTTATTTATTTCCTGCAAGGATTTTTTGTAATTTTGCTCAATCTCTTTATTATCAATTCCTTTGCCTTCATACTTTTTGAGCTCTTCCTCTAAGGCGTGCTCCTCTATTTTTAGCTTGGCTTTTAGCTCCAATCTTTTCCATTTTTCAGTTGCTTTTCTTTTCTCCAGGCTTAATTTGCTTAGCTCTTCTTCTAAAGCCTTGGTCAAAGCATTATGTTTAGCTTCCAGCTTTTCTTTGAGCTCTTTTATTTTTGACGCCTGAGCGGTTTTTTGAATTTCCAGTTTTTCGTATAACTCAGCAGTCTGTTTTTTGTAGTTCTCATTTAGAGAATTTCTTTGCAGCTTCAGTTCTTCAATATTCTTAGCCTTATCGAGGATTTTTTGCTCGATATTTCTAACTCCAGCGTCAAGTTGACTTATACTATTTAACAACTGCTCTTTTTCTGACTCAAGCCTCATCAGCTTAGAATTAAGTAACTCGGCAGCTTCTTTGTTGCCTTTCAGTTTAGCCTCAACCTGACTTATTGCTTCAAGCTGATTTGCCTTAATTTGCTCTTGTCTCTGCTTTTCTAATTCCTTTTGCCTTGCCTTAGCTTCCTTTTGCGTTATTAACTCCTCTGCTTTTTTTATTTTTTCTTCTTCTGCCTTCTGCTTTTCCAGTTCTTTTTGCTTTCTCAACTCCTCTTTCTTCAATGTTTCATCATGTCTCTTCTTTATTTCCAAAAACTTGTTTTGCTGCTTGTACAGCTCTGTCAATTTGTCATAAACTTCCTGCTTTTCAGAATTTGACAAGCCAATGTACAAGTCCCTCTCCCTTTTGTAAAGATCGTCGATTTTGGAAGCGTCATTTCCTATGAGGGCTTCGTACGCCTCATCCATAAGCATGTAGAATTCCTGGAGCTTTTTGCTTGGCCTGCTGATTTTCTTCTCCAGCGCTTTTCTTCTTTCCTCAGCAAGCTGCCTTAACTCTTCTTCTCTTTTTGTTTTTTCTTCCTCAGCTTTTTGCTTTTCAATTTCTTTCTGCTTCTTTTCTTGCTTTCTCAACTCTTCTTCTCTTTTTTGTTTTTCTTTCTCTGTCTTTGCTGTTTCCCTTTCCCTCCTCCACTCATCAAGTTTATTTTTTATTTCTTGAATTATGCCGGGCTTTTCAGCAACAGTTTCTTCAGCCTCTTCGGCTTCCCAAGCCTTTTCCATTTCCTCCCTTTTTTCCTCCCTTTTTTCCGGCAGCCTGACAACTCCGGTAAATTTCTCATACAAGTAAGCGCCAATAAAGAAATAAAGGTACGCCATTAAGGCAAACAACAGCAATATTGTTGTAAATGACAATCCAAGGCACAATACATTGTTCTTGCAGAACTGCGAGAAGCTTGCTTGCTCCGGACCGACAACCTCAAAAAGATAGCTTGCAGTCCCGACGGATCTGCCAAACCTTGCTTCTGCAGCAAAAACATAAGGGCCTGGCTTCAGGTTTTTGGGAATTGAAATTGTCTTGAAGAAAGATGCCTGTGTCTTCACAACAACTGTCTCGCTTTCTGTCACAATTGTGTTGCTGTTTATGTCCTTGACAAAATAGTCAACGTCAACATTTGTTGATTCAATGCTTTCAAGGTTGAATAACCTGACTTCAATTGTTGTGTCTGTGCCCTGCTTTATTTTTCTGTCAAATGCCACAGGATTCAGGTTCAGGTCAAAAGGCACATTCTTTGTTTCTATCTCAACAACTGCCGGAATTTCTTTTGCTGCTTTCTCTGACTTGACAATAAGCTTGCCGATATAAATCCCGGGCTGCTGCTCAATTCTGCGTTCCTCATCAAAGGAAGAAAAATTCAATGTCACAATTTTTGTCTGTCCTGGCTTGATTGCAAAAGAAGGCGCGTCAATTTTTACAATGTCGCTTAATCCGGATGCTTCAATGCTTATGGAAGCAAGCTCGCTTCCGGTGTTCATGACTCTTATCTCTTTTTCCAGGGATTCCTTGCTTTTAACAAGAACCTTGAGCAGAATCTGGTCAACATCAAAATCGCTTTGCTGCGGCTTGACTTTTTTTATCAGGTAATTTTTATTCTGCATGACAAATAACAAGCTGCCTGTAATCAAAATCAGGATTAACACAAGAATTATAAAAAACAATGGCTTTCTTATCCTGTGCTTCGGATGATGGTGGGGGTTTGTGCCGACATAAATTGTCCTGACATTTCCGCCAGGGCCCCTGATGTTCTCGTAATAGTAAGGTCCGAGCTTCTTTCCATGCCTGTGTATGTACCTCTTAAATACCAAGGGAAGCCACCTCAGACAAAACCAGGAAATTAGAATACATAAATCTAGATGAAAGGCTAAAACTCATCAAAAAATCCACCTCTTTTTTGTAGTGTAACGCTACTTTAAGAACTCAAATTTGTATGTTTAAATATATTTCTATTGGTGTGCCAGCTCAAATCAGATTGATTCACTACAGATGGAACATCTTACAAATAGTAAGATTTTTATTATTTTATAGTTCTCTCTATTTATGAGAAGACTTTTGTATTTTTTATTGGTTGCTTATATATTGAATATTTTTATTGCCAGTGCCCAGCCATTTGGACCGCCTTTGTACATAGCAGACCCTGCAGAATTGAAATGCAGGTATTATTTTGCAGGCGACCAAAAGCACTTCAACCCAAGGCCGGAAAATTACACGATAAATATAGGTTATACAACTGATTTTAAAAGCGAATCCCAAGCCTGTGAATTCTTTAGATGTGTGTATACGAATGGAAGCGTTAAAATTGACGAAAACAAGAAGCCAATTGAAAAGGATCTTTGCGTTTGCCCTGAAAACTCTTACTGGGGCAATGAAACCGGCTGTGTTAGACTGAAACAACAAGAGCAAATTACTTTTTTGCAATTGATTTGGAGATGGATTAAAGGGCTATTTGGGCTGGTGTAGGCTGTTATTTCAGTCTGTTGTACAGCCTCATCAATTTATAGTAAACCTCTCTTTTTTCTCCGTCTTCCATAGCAAGATAAACGTTTCTAGCCTCGATATAAAGCTCCTTAGCTTCAGAAATATTGTTATTGCCAATGGCTTTTTTTGCTTCATTTAGCGCTTTGTGGAACTTGTCGAGCTTTCTGGAAACCATTAATTTCGGCACCAGCAAATACCCGAATAAGAATACAATCCCGGCAAAAACTGTAAAAGCCAATATAAGTATATTATTTAATTTCGCAGCCTTTTCAGTCTCGGCTTTTCTTGGCACCACTTTAAATAATTCACTTGAAACAGCAAATGAGTTTTGATACCTGACTTCAATAATTGCGAGATATTCACCTGGCTGCAAGTTCTCCGGTATCTTGAATGACTTAACAAATGAGGTTTGCTTTTCAACGGCAAATGTCTCTGATGACTCATAAACAGCACTTCCTTGCTTGTCTTTTATGATGTATGTTGTTGTGACATCCACTTTTCTTGGCGGGCCTACATTTAGCAATGTAATCTGCGCCTTCAACTCATCCCCTGCCTGGACTTCCTTGTAGCCGGAAGGAATGTCTATTTTTGCATCAAACAAAACCTGCTCTGATTCCACATCAATAACAATGCTTATTGATTTTTTAATGCCATCAGCTGTAAATTCTATTTCGCCAAAGTAGGCGCCAAGCTTCTTGCCTATTATGTTTGCCTCCACAGTTTTTTCCTGTCCTGGCGCTAAACTGAAGCTGGTATCAGACAAGAAAACAAAATCAATAATTGTTGCAACATTTAAGCCAAAGCTCAATGCCGCACCTCCGGTATTCTTTATAGTAATTTCCCTTGTCCTTGCAGTGCCTAATGCCAGCTGCTCCTTTATGGAGCTTAGGCTTAAGCTGAATTCTTTAACTTCAATTGGAGTTGGCAATGGCCCTCCGCCGCCGCCGCCTGCAGCTGCTGCAGCCCCGCCGCCTCCGCCGCCGCTTGGGGCAGGCGGCGAAGTCACTGTAAATGTCAGCCCAACTGAAGTATTGTAAATCGAATTGCTTAAGTTGTCTTTGCATCCAACTGATGTCACACTCCATGCGCCAACTTCGCTAGTCTCATTAGCATTGAAAATAGTATAGTTTAAGATAAATGACCTGGAAGCTGAAACATTGAAGTATGCTGGCGAGCTTCTATTCAACAATTTGCTTGCCGGGCTTTGCAATGTAAAGTTAATCTGGGCTAGATTTGATGTTGTATCTGAGCAGTTTATCCTTAAAATTAAAGTATCGCCGTCAGTGATTGAGGTTGAGGACAATGAAATGGTATTTAGTGTCGGCGGTGTTGTGTCATTAACTGTTATTATCTGTTCGCTCTGGTTCCTGTTGTTTGATGTGTCATTGACAGCAACTGTGAAGTTTATGACATTTCCAGGAACAACATCTATGGTGAAGTTTTGAGAGCACTGGTCGCTTATTCCAGTGACTGATTTGTTAATGAACTGCTTTGCCCCAGTTTGATTTATAATAAACTGACAGAAACTTAAGGCGATGTTGTCGCTTAGGTTTGCACTTACATTTATGCTTTCTCCTAGTTCAAGTATTGTGTCGTTCAAAGACATATTTATTTGAGGGGGTGTGATATCGCTTACATTTGCTGTTCTTTCGCTTTGATTTAAGTTATTAGCAGTATCATTAACTATAACTGTGAAATTAACAACACCAGCTATCCTTAAAGTGAAATTCTGCGAGCATTGATCACCAGTTCCAGTAACTGATTTATTGACGAACTGCTTTGCCCCAGTTTCATTTATCACAAACTGGCAGAAGCTCAATCCATTATTATCGCTTACATTAGCAGTTACATTCACAACATCCCCTTGTGCAATAGAAGAATCATTCAAAGACATATTAATCTGCGGCTTTATTGTGTCTATTGTGAAGTTTCTTACGCTTGAATTGCTTCCGTTTAGGCTGCCATCATCACAATTCGCTTTCCAATAATAAACTGTGTTGTTTAGGTTAGTCCAGTTGAATGTGACAGAGGCTATGCCGATAACCTTTGCTGTCACATTTATTGTTGCATTTGGCAGTGATGAATTCTCTCCATAGAAATAGCAGGTAAAGTTTGTGTCAAATGAATTCGGGTCGCTTGTTGTGATGTTTAATATAGTGTAATTAGTGTTGATGTATGCATCAACTGCAGGCGCATTCAGTGTTGGGGCATTTGGCGCAAGATTGTTTTCAACATTGAAGTTTATTGAATTTTCGCCTGAAAGATTTCCATATGTGGCATTTACCTTTATCCGGTAATTCCCGTTTGCTGCCGGAGCATTAAAAGTGTAATTATAGTTGCCAAAAGCATCAGTGAAAACACCGGTATAGTTGATTGCCACATCATTTAGTATTGGCGTTAAGTTGGAGTTGCTTGTGTTGAATTTTGCCAAGTACCTGAAATACCTTGCAAGCATGTTTGTTGCGCTTAAAGTGCTGTTTGTTGCTTGCTGCCAATCGCCCCATGCTGTTGAATCGTTTGAAGCTGAGTAATAGATTGTTAGATTTGTCCATCCTCTTTGGGCGTGCTGCAATATAATGTTTGAATCCAAAGAAACGTTCCAGACTGCTGCTTCGTCAATGGTGCCGTTGAAGAATTGAGATATTCCGCCGGAATTAACTCCGATATATATATTATTAACGGTGCGTGAATTGCTGTCTGTAAATGTGGTGTCTAAAATACCGTCTATGTATACTGAAACTGTTGTTCCGCTTCGTGACACTCCAACATGTCTCCAGTTCCCATTGTTTAAAGTTGCATCATTTGAGTAATCAGTTCCACCAAAATAAAGCTTTCCTATATTACTAACATCATTAATATTGGCAAAAAAGTTAGTGGCTGGCGAAAAAGAAATCATGGCACCTCTTGCAACCATTGAGGTTTTCATCCAGAATTCATAAGCGTAAGGGCCTGTGCCAAAGTCAAGATTTATTCCACCTTCACTTACGTTTACATAGTCATTCACCCCGTCAAACACCAATGCCTTTGAAAATTTGCCAGTTGTAAAATTCCTTCCAAAGTCGCTTGTTGAATTAAAGTTTCTTGTTCCATTGTTGCCGTATTGCGAGTAATCAATTATTTTTGCGCCTGCGTACTCTGCTATTTTATCTGGCGTAAGAGAAATGTTCCAGATTGAGAGTTCGTCAATGGTGCCGTTAAGGTAATTAGGTTGACTGCCTTGTCGTCCTATTGTTGGTGGTGCCGAGTAGTCATCAAGCGAGCCAGTTGGTGCAGCAATATCTTGAACTAACACACCATTTATGTAAACTCTATGCCTGCTGGCATCATCTGTTCCAGTTATGTGAGCCCATTCTCCTTTATTGATTGAAGGTGTAGTAGCTGAACTGACTTCTGTATCTCTTGTAACGAAAAACCTAATCTGTCCTGAAGGATTAATGACTAAAATAGCTCC
>ERZ1292623.2078-Hain-H51-01um-R1-2078-length-18416-cov-4_pt1 | contig 11752 bp, 6 predicted proteins | sample MGYA00564398_ERZ1292623 | MGnify/ENA primary metagenome ERZ1292623 (study PRJEB36523, sample SAMEA6512633) | groundwater metagenome | collected 2019-01-07 | study: AquaDiva: Metagenomics assemblies of 32 groundwater samples | reverse complement strand
ATGGGGAAGTCTTCCAGCGGCGAGACATGCTGCAGGCCGGCATTGTTGACCAGCATGTCGATCGCACGGAAAGCTTCGGGCAGGGACGCCAGCGCCGCATCGATCGCGGCCTCGTCGCGCATGTCGAACACCAGCGGGCAGAAGGCGTCACCGATTTCGGCGGCCAGCTTTTCCAGCCGATCGGCACGGCGGCCGGTGCCGATCACCTGCCAGCCATCGGCGGCAAAGGCGCGGACGGTGGCTTCGCCGATGCCGGCGGTGGCGCCGGTGATGAGGACGGTCTTGGTCATGGGGCGCTCCTGTCTTTTGTCGTCAGCCCAATAGCGAGATCAGGCCGCTCCGCCCAGCGCCTTCACCAGCGCGACGCTGGCGCGCATACGCTGGGTCTGGGCGATCAGCACCGCGCGCTGGGCGTCGAGCGCATCGGTTTGGGCGGTCACCACCTCCAGATAATCCGACGCGCCATCGCGATAGCGGGTCAGCGCCAGGTCGCTGGTGCGCTGGGCGGCGTCGGCGGCGCTGCGCTGGTGGCCGATCTGGTCGGACAGGTGATGATTGGCGGCGACCGCATCCTCGACCTGGCGGAAGGCGGTGAGGACCGTGTCGCGATAGCCGGCGGCCAGTTCCTCATATTCGGCGCGCGACATCTTCACCTGCGCGCGACGCTTGCCGCCGTCGAACAGGTTGAGCAGCGCCGATGCCGGGCCCAGGCCCCAGAAGCTGTTGGGGGTGGAGAACAGGTCGCCATGGGTGGTTTCCCACCCGCCGGTCAGGCCCAGCGTCAGCGTCGGGAAGAAGGCCGCCTTGGCGACGCCGATCCGCGCATTGGCGGCGAACATGCGCCGTTCGGCCGCTGCGATGTCGGGGCGACGCTCCAGCAGTTGCGAGGGCGCGCCGGTCGGCACGTCCGGGGCGGCAAGCGGCTGGGTACGGGCGGCGATGCTGAAGTCCGACGCGATCGCGCCGACCAGCGCGGCGATCTCATGCTCGGTCGCGGCGCGTTCATTGGCGATGGCGGAGATGTCCGCCTTCGCATTGTCCAGCACCGTCTTGGCGCGATTGACGTCGATGCCCGACGACACGCCGCCCTTGTGGCGCCGGTCGGTCAGGTCATAGGCCTTGCCGAAGGCTTCGACCGTCTGGTGCAGCAGTTCCGCCTGCGCATCCAGCCCGCGCAGCCGCGCATAGGCGTCGGCGACGGCGGCCTGCAGGCTGAGCCGGGCGGAGGCGAGATCGGCGTTGCTGGCGTCGGCATCGGCGCGCGCCGCCTTCACGCTGTTGCGGATGCGGCCCCACAGGTCGAGTTCATAGTCGAGGCTGCCGCCCACGACATAGTCATTATAGGTAACGGCGCTGCCATTGCCCTGGAATCGGTTGCCCGACACGCGGCGGCGGCCGGCATCGGCGCCGGCACTGATCTGCGGGAACAGATCGGCATTTTCCACCCGCGCGGCGGCGCGCGCCTGGTCATAGCGGGCCAGCGCAGCCGCCAAAGTCGGGCTGGCCTGCTCGGCGCGGGTTTCCAGGTCATTGAGGACGGGATCGTTGAACGCCTCCCACCAATTGCCGCGCGGCGTCGCGTCGGCCGGCTGGGCGGCGGTCCAGCCCGCCACTTCCTTATAGGCGGCGGGGGCGCTCGTCTGGGGCGGCTGATAGGCCGGCGCCATCGAGCAGCCGGCTAGCAAGGCGGCCGCCAATGTCATGCCCGCGCCGCCGATCCGGCGGTCAGCGCGCATGCGTCGCACCCTTTCCGCCGGCGGGCGCCGACGCCTGCACCTTCACCGTGTCGCCGGTGCGGATCGCATCGGGCGGGGTGTCGACGATCCGGTCATTGGGGCTGAGGCCACTGGCGATCTGCACCGTGGCGCCCTCGTCACGGGCGATGGCGACCGGCTTCATGGTGATGCGATTGTCAGCACCCACCACGGCGACGCTGGGGCCGTTGTTGCTGTAGAGGATCGCGCTGCCCGGCAGGGTCATGCCATTGCCCTGGCCGGCGCCGACCTTGAAGCTGACCTGGGCGAAGGCACCCGGCTTCAGCGCGCCATCGGGATTTTCCGCCTGCAACTGGACCAGCACTGCGCCCGACTGCGCATCGACCGCGCCGGAACTGCTGGTCAGGGTCGCGTTGAAGCTGCGGCCGGGATATTCGGGCAGGGTCAGCGTGGCGCCCATGCCCGGCCGGACCGAAGCCGAATAGCCCTGCGGCACGCGGACATAGATGCGCATGCGATGCACGTCGGACACGGTGAACAAAGGCTGGGCGGCGGCATTGCCGGACACCACCAGTGCGCCGATCTGGGCCGAGCGGCTGGTGACAACGCCGTCGAACGGCGCGGCGAGGCGGGTGAAGCCCTGCTGGGCCTTCAGCCGCTTGACGTTGGCGAGCGCCGCGTTGGAGACGGCGGTGCGGGCGGCGAGATCGCCGGCCTTCTCGTCGGCCTCCTGGCGCGAGACGGCGTCCTGCGCCAGCATCGCGCTCCAGCGCTTCGAGGTGGTTTCGGCGAGGCGCTGGTTGGCGAGCGCGGTCTGATAATCGGCCTGGGCGGCGGCGACCTGCTGGTCGAGGTCTGGCGCGTCGAGGATAGCGAGCGGCTGGCCCGCGCGCACCCGGTCGCCGATATCGGCCAGCCAGCGGCGGACATAGCCATTGGTGCGGGCATAGATGGCAGCGCTGTTATAGGCCTGCACATTGCCGGGCAGGACCAGGTCGTTGCCCTCGCCATTCATCGTCGGCTTCACCACCGCGACAGTCGGCACCGATGCGTCGGCGGCGGTTTCGCGCAGCTCGTTGGTGGCGCTGATGCGCGAGGCGACGCCCACGCCGACCACGGCGAGCGCGACCACCGCCGCGCCGATGCCGATCTTCTTCAGCGTGCCGCTGTCGGGGCCGGCCTGCTCGGGATTTTCGATGCTGTTATGGTCAGACATGGCTCGGCTGCATTTCCATGTTGTTGGCCTTCGCAGCCTTGCGGCTATGGACGAAGGCGAAGACGGTGGGGACGAAGAAGAGGGTGGCGATGGTGGCGCAGATCAGGCCGCCGACGACGGCGCGGCCCAGCGGGGCATTTTGTTCGCCGCCTTCGCCCAGGCCCAGGGCCATCGGACCCATGCCGATGATCATGGCGAGCGCGGTCATCAGCACCGGGCGGAAGCGGACCATGCCCGCCTCCAGCGCGGCCTTGGTCGCGTCGCCCAGTTCGGCCAGCCGTTCGCGGGCGAAGCTGACGACCAGGATCGAGTTGGCCGTCGCCACGCCCATGCACATGATCGCGCCGGTCAGCGCCGGCACCGACAGGGTGGTGCCGGTCATGAACAGCATCCAGATGATGCCGGCCAGCGCCGCGGGCAGGGCGGTGATGATGACGAACGGGTCGACCCAGCTCTGGAAGTTGACGACGATCAGCAGGTAGATGAGCACGATCGCGCCGGCGAGACCGAAGCCAAGGCCCGAGAATGCGGTGTTCATCGTCGCATATTGGCCGCGAATGGTGATGGTCGAACCCTTGGGCTCCTCCGCCTTCAGCGACTTGATCGCGCGGTCGATGTCGCCCGCCACCGCGCCCAGGTCACGGCCCTGGGTGGTGGCGAAGATGTCGAGCACCGGCGCGATATTATAGTGCGACACGACCGGCACGGTGTTGGAGCGGACGATGGTGGCCAGGCCGCCCAGCGGCTGCACCGCGCTGGCGCCCGCACCCGACACCGGCACGTTGGACAGGTCGCTCATCGATCCGACCAGATATTCGGGCGCCTGCGCCACGACCGGATATTGCACGCCGTTCTGCGGGTTCACGAAGAAGACCGGCGCGGTCTGCGAGGTGCCGGCCAGCGAGCTGGCAAGGCTGGTGGTCACGTCGCGTTCGGTCAGGCCATATTGACCGACGCGCGAGCGATCGACATCGACGTCCAGCTGCGGCGCGCGGCCGGGCTGCTGGATGCGGGCGTCGGCCAGGCCCGGAATGGTCGTGATCTTCGCCAGCAGCTTCTGCGCATAGGCGCGGTTCGCCTCCGCATCCTTGCCCGCGATCTGGATATCGATCGGCGCGGGCGCGCCGAAGTTCAGGATCTGGCTGGTGATGTCGGCGGGCAGGAAGGCGAAGGTCGTGCCGGGGAAGCGGCGCGGCAGTTCACGGCGCAGCTGCGAGACGAACTCGTCGGTCGGGCGATGGTCCTTGTTGAGCGCGATCAGCATGTCGCCGTCCTGCGGACCGATGGTGCCGCTATTGTTGTAGACGGTGTTGATGGAGCTGACCGGCAGGCCGATATTGTCGGTGATCGATCCCAGCTGGTCGGCCGGGATGATCTTGCGCACTTCACGCCCGATCTGGTCGAAGCGGGCGGCCGTATCCTCGATCCGGGCGCCGACCGGCACGCGGATATGCATGGCGATCTGGCCGGAATCGACCGACGGGAAGAAGTTGCTGCCCAGGAACGGCAGCAGGCCGAAGGACAGGCCGACGACCGCCATGAAGCCGATCAGGAAGGGCTTGCGGGCGTTGAGGGCGCGGTGAAGCATCCCGACATAGGAGGTGCGAACCTTCTCGAACCGATATTCGAAGCCGCGCTGGAAACGGACGAGCGGGTTCCTCGACGTCGCCGTTCCGGCCAGATGCTCGTCCTCGTCGCCGACATGGTGCGGTTTCAGCAGATACATCGCCATCGTCGGCACCAGCGTGCGCGACAGGATGAAGGACGCGATCATCGCGAACACCACCGACAGCGCCATCGGCACGAACAGGAAGCCGGCAACGCCGGGCAGGAAGAACATCGGCACGAACACGATGCAGATGCACAGCAGCGAGACGAAGGCCGGCGTCACGATCTGTGCCGCGCCGTCCAGGATTGCCTCGATCACGCCCTTGCCCTGTTCCAGGTGCCAGTTGATATTCTCGATCGTCACGGTCGCGTCGTCGACCAGGATGCCGACCGCCAAAGCGAGGCCGCCCAGCGTCATGACGTTGAGGGTCTGGCCGAACATCGCCAGCGCCGCGATCGCCGCCAGAATGGCGAGCGGGATCGACAGCGCGATGATGACGGTCGAGCGCCAGCTGCCCAGGAACAGCAGGATCATCAGCGAGGTGAGCGCGGCGGCGATCGCGCCTTCATGGATGACGCCCTCGACCGCCGCCTTCACGAACAGCGACTGGTCGCCGATCGGCAGGATCTTGAGCGTGTCGGGCAGGGTAGCCGAAATCTTCGGCAGCGCCTGCTTCACGCCGTCGACGATGGCGAGGGTGGAGGTGCTGCCGTTTTTCAGCACGGTCAGCAGCGCGGAACGGCTGCCTTCCACATGGACGATATTCTGCTGCGGACCGGCGCCGTCGCGGACATAGGCGACGTCGCGCATGTAGATGGTCGCGCCGTTCACCACCTTGACCGGCAGGTCGTTGAGCGCGGCGATCGATTCCGGCGCGTTGTTCAGGCGGACGCTATATTGGGTCGCGCCGATCTTGACGAAGCCGGCCGGGTTGATCTGGTTCTGCGCGGCGATGGCGTTGCCGACATCCTGCGCGGACAGCCCCTTGGACTGGAGCGCCAGCGGATTGAGGTCGATCTGCACCTGGCGCTGCTTGCCGCCCGAGGGGAAGGGCATGGCGAGGCCGGGGATCGTCACCAGCTGCGGCCGGATCTGGTTCTGGCCAAGGTCGAACAACTGCTGTTCCGACAGGCCCTTGCCGGACAAAGCGAGCTGCAGGATCGGCACCGTCGATGCGCTATAGTTCAGGATCAGCGGCGGGGTGACGCCCGGCGGCATCTGGCGCAGCACGGTCTGCGAGATCGACGTCACCTGCGCGGTGGCGGTGCGGATGTCGGCGCCGGGCTGGAAATAGATCTTGATGACGCCAATGCCCTGCAGCGACTGGCTTTCAATATGTTCGATGTCGTTGACCGTGGTGGTCAGCACGCGCTCATAGGGGCCGACGATGCGGCCCGACATGTCCTCGGGCGACAGGCCGGCATATTGGAAAGCGACCGCGATCACCGGGATGCGGATATTGGGGAACATGTCGACCGGGGTGCGCGCGGCGGACAGGATGCCCACGATCGCGATCAGGATCGCCATGACAATGAAGGTCAGCGGGCGATGCAGGGCAACCTTGACGATACCGATCATTCACGACTCCCGGCGCATCTCCCGGCGGAACGATGCCGGGGTGCGAAAATTTGGCGCCTCTCCAGAAGGAATGCCCTTATTTTACGGGTTCTGCAGCCGGGTTGCCAGAGCGGCATGGCGGCATGAGCCTATGAACGGCATTCATGAATGTGACGGCAATCCGCTGGTCGGCCGCAATATGGCACGCGCAGCGGGATCGGGGGCGAATCCGCGCACAATGCCATGGGACGATGAGGACCACCGCCACATCCGCGATGGGCCATGCGCCCTTGGACATTCTGCGTCTAATATATAATATGGCATAATCGATATTTCTAACGAATGGATCAATGGATCTCCGCCATCTCCGCTATTTCCTGACTGTTGCCGAGGAAATGCATTTCGGCCGGGCCGCACTGCGCCTGGGCATATCGCAACCGCCGCTCAGCCAGCAGATCCGGGCGCTGGAGGAGGAACTGGGCGTGCGCCTGTTCGACCGCACCAGCCGCCGCGTCCGCCTGACCGAAGCGGGGCGGCTGTTCGAGCCGGAGGCGCGGGCGACATTGGTGCAGGCGGATCGTGCCAGCCAGACCGCGCGTCGGGCGCAGCGTGGCGAGATCGGCCATCTGGGGCTGGGCTTCACCGCGTCCGGCCCGTTCGTGCCGCAGATCGCCAGCGCCCTCTATCGCTTTCGCCAGACCTATCCGCAGGTCGAACTCATCCTGCGCGAACAGGGGCGGGACGAGCAGATCGAGAATGTGCGCAACCATCAGCTCGACATCGGCCTGGTGCGCGACTTCCTGCCGCCGGTCCTGCCCGAGGACATGGTGTCGCACTGCCTGTTGACCGAGGATATGCTGCTGGCACTGCGCGACGATCATCCGCTGGCGCTGCGCAAGGAGGATCCCAGCATCACCGATCTCGCCGGCGAGCCGCTGGTCCTTTATGGCGCGCCCAATGGCGCGGGCTTTACCGAGCATTTCTTCGCCCAGTGCGAGGCGGCGGGGTTCGTGCCGCGGATCGCGCATGAGGCGCGCAGCCTGGCGACCTTGCTGGGCCTCGTTTCCGCCGGTTTCGGCCCGACCGTGATCGCGCGGTCGATGGCGCGGCTGCATGTCGACAATGTCGTCAACCGCCGCTTCACCTCGCCCGTCACCAGTTCGCTATGGATGATCCACCATCGCACTTTGTCGCCCCCGGCCGAGGCGTTCCGTGCGACCGTGCTGGAGGACAGCCCGGCGCGCTGACATGGTTCAGGGCGTCGGGGTGGCACCATCCTGCGCGAACCAGGGTTCGGCCAATTTGGCAGGCGTCGGCCAGATTTCGTCCAACGTTGCGGGATCATAGAGCCGGCCATTCTTCATGACGGCGCCGATCTTCTGCGCATTGGCGATGTCGGCCAGCGGATCGGCGTCCAGGATCAGCAGGTCGGCAAACTTGCCCGGCTCCAGGCTGCCGACATCATCGCTATGGCCGATCACCTCGGCCGACCCGATCGTCGCGGCCTTCAGCGCCTCTAGCGGCGTCGCGCCGCCAGCGGCAAAGGCCTGCAACTCCCACTGATAGCCAAGCCCCTGGATCTCGCCATGGCTGCCAAGGCCGACGAGGCCGCCGGCGCGCTGGATCTTCACCGCGTCGGCCGCGATCTGCTGCCAGCTCTGGGCCTCTGGCGGCATCCAGTGGCGGTTGCGCAGCTTGTCGCTGACTATCCCCGCCGGCACGAAATGGGTCCATTTCGCATCATCCTGCGGCCGTTTGTTGATGATGAAGTCGAACAGCGCCGGGGTGGTGCCATAGGCGACCAGGATGGTCGGCGTGTAGCTGGTGCGGCTCTGCGCGAACAGGCGGACGATATCCTCGCGCAGCGGCGATACCGGGATGGCATGTTCATTGCCGGAAAAGCCGTCGATCGCGTGGGTCAGGTTCAGCACCATGTCGCTCGCGCCTTCGGTCGTGGGCATCATGCCCAGTTCCGCCGCTGCCTCGACCATGAACTGGCGCTGGGCGCGGTCGCCGATCATGTAGCTCTTGATGTTCCGGGTGCGATAATGGTCGCGATAGCGGGTGAGGACGTCGACCGCATCCTGCTTGCTGTGGATTTCTGCGTTCACGAACACGCCCGGCCCTGTCGACCAGGCGCGCGGCCCCCGCATCATGCCGGCATCGATCATGTCCTGATAGGCGAAGATGTCGGTGGTGAAGGGCTGCGGGTCGAGCGCCGACGTGACGCCGAAGGCGAGGTTTGCGGCAAAGTCCCAATGGCCGCGCTCCTGAATGCCGCGCCGTATCTCGAACCAATGGGCATGGGTGTCGACGAAGCCGGGGACGATATATTTGCCGCCCACATCGCGGATCGTCGCGCCCTGCGGCACGGCGACCGATCCGCTGGCGCCGACCGCGACGATGCGATTGTCAGTGATGACGATATCGGCATTGCGGATCACATCCTGCCCGCCCGCCATCGGCATGACGGTCGCGCCGCGCAGCACGACGCTGCCGCGGGGCACATCGCGCGGCAGCTCGACCGGCAGGGCGAAGCTCTGCGCCGCCGTCTCGGCCGTGCCCGGTGCTGCGGACAGCGCCTGATCGGTCGGCAACCGGCGGAAGGTCGATCCGACCGACCAGGTGACGGTCGCGCCCTTGTCGGCCCAGTCGATGAAGTCGGCGCCGACCCGTGTCAGCTTGCGTCGCGCGACCGTCGGCGTGTCGAGATTGACGGTCGCCGGCTCGCCGCCATTGGCCGGCGGGATATCGACCAGATAGGCCTGGCTGAACGACTTGATGAGCGCGCGGCTGCCGTCCGGGCTGATCCGCACGTCCTCGACCGGCGCCGGGCCGGGGAAATATTGGCCCAGCCCATGGGCCAGCACGCGCAGCAGCGGCTGCGGATCGCCCCCCGCCAGCGGCACCGACGACAAGCCGCCGGCGCCATAGAAATAGAGGGTGTCACTTTCGCTGCCGAACTGCTGCTGGCGCGCGCCCATGGCATGGGTGACCAGCCGCGCCGCGCCGCCGCCGACGGGCATGTGGATGATGTCGGTCGGGCGCGCGGGATCGATCTCCGACGCGGTGCGCAGCCGGTCATGTTGGTTCGCGCGCAACGCCACCACGCCCTTGCCGTCGGGGGTGAAGACGGGCTGGCTGTAATAGGCCGGGACCTGGGTCAGCCGCCGCGGCGTGCCGCCCGCCGCCGGGATCGTCCAGACATGGCCGCCCTCCTTGGCGGTCCAGCTGACATAGGCGATGCTCTTGCCATCGGGCGACCAGCTCGGCTGGAAGGCATCGGCCGCGACCAGCCTTCTGGGTGTCATGTTCGCTGTCAGCTTCTGGACATAGAGGCCGCCCAGAGCGGTGAAGGCGACGCTGCCGCCATCGGGCGACTGGCGCGGCGCCTGCACCACGCGGACGCGGACCGGGCCGGTCTCTTCCGTCTGCCGCACGCGGGTCAGCGGGCCGAGGCCCAGTTGCACCGGCGCGGTGAAGGGGTTGTCGCTGATCTTGCCCGACGCAATGTCGAGCCGCCTGATCCCGCCGCCGACGCTCATCAGCATCGCCTTGTCACCCGGCAGGAAGCTGAAGCGCGGCAGCAGGTCGGCATAATAGCCGCCATCCTGGCCGTCCCGGTCGATCGGGAAGGCGATCCATTTGTCCTCGCCCGTCTCCAGATTGCGGAGCCTGAGACCGTCCTTCTGGCCCTGCCGGCTGGCATAAGCGAGCAGCTTGCCGTCATGCGAGAGCGCCGGGCGCATCGCCCCGCCGGCCGACTGGATGATCGTCTCGTCCTGCCCGTTCTTGAGGTCGCGGCGCGCGATCGACCAGTTGGGCAGATCGTTCTCGGTCCAGGTATGGCCGCGCTTGGTCGCATAATAGAGATAGCGGCCATCGGGCGTCGCGACCGCGCCCATGGCGTTCATCTTCGCGTCCCAATTGTCGGGCGATCCTGCCTTGGTGATCTGGATGCCACTGCCGCCGTCGCGGTCATACATGAACAGCTCGAACGCTAGGATCGAATGGACCGTGCGCGAGACATAGACATAGCGGCCATCGGGCGACCAGGCCGGCGAGGAATAGATGGCGAGCGACTGGTCCTGCGACAGCTGTTTTAGGCCGGTGCCATCGACATTGGCGATCCAGAGATTGGTGACGCCCGACCGGTCGGAGAGGAAGGCGAACTGTTTGCCATCGGGCGAGAAGACCGGATTGCGCTCGAACGCCATGCCGGTCAGCAGCGGCCGCGCCGCGCCCCCGCCGGCGTCCAGCGCATAGATGTCGCCCAGCAGGTCGAACAGGATCGTCTTGCCGTCCGGCGACATGTCCGGCTGCATCCAGGTCGCCTCATGCGCGTCATAGCGCAGCGTTCGGGTGGGCGTCAGGCTCAGCCCCTTGCTGTCCTGCGCCAGCGCGGGATGGGCACAGAGCAGGGACGCACCCAGCAGCAGGGAGGCAAGAGAACGCATTGCGGCCTTTCGGTCAGAAGCTAGGAAGGCAGATAGGGAACGGGGCCGCAGCCTTGCGGATGCGGCCCCGTTCTTCAAGGCGGTTAGAGGCTCCAGTCGGCACGCAGGCCGATGGTGCGCGGCCGGATGATCGAGCCCTGCGGCGTCGCCGCATCGTTCGCGAACGGCGCGTTCAGCACGCCATATTTGTCGAACACATTGTTGGCGAAGGCCATCAGCCGGACCTTCTCGCCCAGGCTGACCGAGGCGCGCAGGTCGAACACGTTGAAGTCGCCACGGCGCGAGACATCGTCGAAGCTGGTCGGCGCCGACGACAGGTAGCGATGCGCGATGTCGAAGCTGGGCGCGCCGGTCACATCGGCGAAGCTGAGCGTCAGATTATTGGCGATCGACCATTTGGACGAACCCGGCAGCGTCGTGCCCTTGGCATAGCCGCCCAGCCCCGCAACGTCGAACGGATAGGGCAGGAATTCGGTCAGCTCCGCATCCTGCCAGGTGACGTTGGTGGTGAAGTGGACGATCTTGTTGACATTCACCGTGCCGGAAAATTCCACGCCGTTGACGCGCGCGCCGCCGGCATTGACGACATAGGAATAATAGGAGGGCGCCGGGCCGAACAGACGCGCCTGGATATTGTTCCAGTCGAGGTGGAAGCCGGTCAGGTCGATGGCGAAGCGGCCGTCGGGCGTCTGTGCCTTCACGCCGATTTCATAATTCTTGACCTTGTCGCTCTCATAGGCCTCCGGAATGCTGGGCAGCAGGCCGGCATTGGGGTTGATGCCGCCGACGCGATAGCCCTGCGAATAGGTGGCATAGACCATGACATCCTTCGACGGGCGCCAGGCGATCGTCGCCTTGGGCAGGAAGCCGTCTTCCTTCTGGTTGACGCTGCCGCTGCTGTCGGTCGGCGTATAGCCGCCCTCATAGCCGCCCAGCGCACCGGCCTGGTTCAGCACGTCGGCCTTGGCGGTGGTGTCATAATAGCGACCGCCCAGCGTAATCTCGATCTGCTCCACCGGCTTGTAGGACAGTTCGCCGAAGATGCCGAAATCCTCGTTCGTGCTCTTGGTGAAATAGCCATAGAGGCGGTCGCCCGGCGTCAGCCGAGCACCGGAATAGCCGCCGAACAGGTCGGGATTGGCGTCGATATAGTCGGCGGCACCGGCCTGGAAGATCTGGTCATAGCTGTTCTTCTTGG
>ERZ1292623.1353-Hain-H51-01um-R1-1353-length-23850-cov-9_pt3 | contig 11753 bp, 2 predicted proteins | sample MGYA00564398_ERZ1292623 | MGnify/ENA primary metagenome ERZ1292623 (study PRJEB36523, sample SAMEA6512633) | groundwater metagenome | collected 2019-01-07 | study: AquaDiva: Metagenomics assemblies of 32 groundwater samples | reverse complement strand
TTAATGATACCATATATAGAAAAAGCTTCAAGAAACTTATACTTTTCAAAATCTCTAAGCGCCATCGATTTATTCATCCGGTTAATTATAACCTCAGTTTGAGCAAGATTACCCCCCATACCATGGGAATCAGCCCTTCTCGCATTAGTTACCCCCATCATACGTTCTCCTAACCTTTTGTATCTTAAAAACGCATGAAGTATATCAATTTGATAATCATAATACTTTTCATCCCTATCTTTAATAGGAATGGTCAAAGCTCTTTTTAACCCTTCATTGTTAAAATTCTTTACTTCAGGAACATCCTCAAAAGATTTTCTTGAAGATAAGGGTAAAGCTAAGGAAACAAGTTCCTTTAAAGCTTCTGATTCCGCAAATCGTCCCTCTGCACCGGAATTGTCATATATTTCTACAAGCTTTTTTATTATAGGTTGAGACAAAAACAAATCTGCTGCCTCTAGTCCATGACCGCTACGTACTATAACTCCCCATACAGGAACAGTAAAGGAGTTAATATTTAAAGTAAATAGAATAGGATCGTTAAAATTATCTACACTAGCGCTTATTCCTTCGGAAAGATCCTGTGTTATCAACCTTTTACCTGGAAGAACAAGATTATAAACCTCGTCTAAACTCTTTCCCTTCTTACCGTTAAACTTTATGAATTCTTTTTCCATAAGAGGATACTTTATATCCTGGGAAATAAAGTGATCGTTTTGAATCATAACGAACTGGGCTCTTAACCTATCCCCTATAACACTTCGGAAATATACTTCTGTTTGAAACTCATGACTCAAAAAAGACAATTCTTTTTTACCTAAAGCTGATTGCTTGTTTACAAATATATCATCTTTCTTCATATTCTCTGCACTTACAGGAGTCATCATTTCCGGAAGAGATTTGATGTTAGAAGCTATACTAACAGATATATCTATTATGGCATTATCTCTTGCTTGACGAGAGTTTTCTTCCGGAAGAAGATTATGGTCATATTCAATCTTTCTTACATTCAATTTATCAAGACTTACCTCGAAATGTGGTAATAGGATAGTAGCCTTATCAAAATCAAAGTCATGTCCCATCTGAACGGTAGAACCAGCAGGAAACCTTATAGTTGCACCAAAAGATTTAGGAAGGAACCCTTTAATTACAGCATGAAATACGGACGACTTTCCATGTCCAGGAATACGAAAAGTTATTCCAGACAAAAGATCTGTAGGGAAATTCATAGATAAAAGATCTTCTTCAGAATATCCTTTACCAAGAAGCTTTTCTGCAAGAGCGTAAGGAAGCTGAATTTCTGCAGCTTCTATAATTTTATCATCTTTATTAACTTCAATAAAGTTTAAACCTCCATCTTCTTCATAACCGTAATCACTTATTTGAACAGAATAGGAGCCAGGAAGCTTTTGTCTGGTTACTACTTTTCTAAATATAGAAGAGATGAGGGCTTCCGCTTTCTTCGATATTATAGGAAAAGACAATGGAGCCATGTAAACAAGTTTTTCAAGATTACCCGGAAGGGATCTGCTTCTGAACTGCCTTCCGACAACTGCTTTAACCTTCTCTTTTGACGAGAGACGTTTTAGCACTTTAAGGTAATCTTGTTTTATGTTTTCGTACAATAAGGAATGATAAAGTTCTTTTAACACTTTACCAGAGATTGAATTTCCATCAAGAATATAGGTATCATCATCCATTATATTTCCTATAATCTGGCGCCTTATCTGAACTCCGTGATTAGGGAAAGCCTTTCTTGTAGGATTATCAGATACAATTCCTTTGTTTTTAGTAGAAAGAACTATCTTTTTCGCTTTACTTATATCGTCTCCAGTTGCTTCTCCGTGAATACCTACCTTTACAGCAGATTTAAAGTTAATTTCATCAACACCCTCATTATCCATATCCTTTCTAAGCTTTTCTAATTTCGGAACATCTTTGGTCAGTTCTGGCAATAAAGGAAAGGAAGCATGTTTTATCTGAATAGGTACTATTAAGTTGTCTTGGGATATGAGATCAAAAAAGAAAGTCTTAAAGGGTTGAAGTAATACACTAGCATCTTTGGTTGGAATACCGTCTAAAATCGATTTTAAAGCCCTACCGTGAACGTTCTCCTTCCAAAGGCCATATCCCTTCATAAGCGAGATATGATACGACAAAGACGTTATTCCTTGACCGTCAGTCCTTACCGTCTTTCTGTATCCTTTAAGAATATCTTCTATCTCAACAGGCGAATACCCCAAAGATTTAAGTCCTTCAGCGTAACTTTTAAATAGAAGAGGTTTAAACTCCTCCATATTAACTTCCTCATCCTCAAGTATAATCGTAGTAAAAGTAGGCTTTGTACCATCCAAAGATATCCTAAAACCATTTTTTTGGGAAGTGGCCTGGTAGATTCTTTTTGAAAGATCATCTTTAGACTTATAAAAAGCCATATCTCCGGCAAAAATAGAGGTTAACTCATTGGTAGCTAACGTAGTATTGTAAATATAGTCTTCTATAAGATCCTTTACGTTACCACTATAATTTTGACTTAATGCTAAAGAATCCAACTCATTATTACGTAACACTCCTTTTCTTAAAGATATGATTTTCAACTCTTTAAGTCTTCTAGTAAGTCTATTAACTTCTTCTGATATATACCTTTCAATTTCTTCTCTTATACTATTAAGCTCTGTGGAACCTATAGAAACCAATTTGCCTTCTTTTATAAGTATATCGTTAAGTCCAGGAAACCTATGAAACTTAAAGGCATTTCCTGATTTGCTTCTTTTTGCTGTTCCTTTTTTATAATGGTAATAGAGGATAAGTCTTTCTTCAGGAAGAGAATCCACCTGGGAATCGGCCTGAGATATCCTGGCTATTTCCTGAAGGACCAACCCCATCATCTCTTTATCCCGTCTCTCCTTAGAAAGCTTCTTAAACTGAACAAACGTTATCCATGATTTATCTGATGGAGTGGGCATAGCAAACCATCCTCTTTTTAACCCGCTATTCAAAAACCCATTTATCCATACCAGCTCCCTTTCTTTCGTACCAAGAGTTTTATATCCCCTGGAACGTGCTCCTGGAACTTTAAACCTGGTTGAATCAAAGGTAGCCCATATCAATTCCCTTCTTGCATCTTCAGATGTAAAAAGAGTTCTTAACCACGAGGAAGCATATTCATAGTTAGTTCCTCCTTCCGGCGGATTAAAATAAGGAGAGTTGAAATAACTTAAAATAACTCCTTTGAATGTATCTTCATTCTGTAAATCCTCAAGGCGATTGGAAAGAAAACTTGGAGCTGTTATTGAATTTACAATTTCCTTGTCTCCGTTTCTGAATGTGGCAGTAAATCTATCAGAATTAAACTTAGCAGATAGTTCGGCTAAACTTTCTAATCCAGTCGTCTCTTTCTCATATATGTTTACCCCTTCAGAAAACTTTTTTAACAATCCTAATATAGATCTCTGGCCAGCAGATAAAAGCTTCATAAAAGGATTAAACCCTAGTATGGTATATCCTTTTTTAACTATATCTCTTGCAGCATACTCCAAGACCATTGGATTTATCTCTATTCCCATGTCTCTCAATACCAAGGAGATATCCTTAAAATCTTTCTCAGAAAGCGATCTTTTTGCTTTTATTCTTTTTATAATACCTTCAAGAAAATTCAAGTTCGTTTTAGCTACCGGAATATTAACCTTTACTTTTCCATTAATAAGCAAAGAAAACCATGAAGCTGAAGTATTATTGAAATTCTCTTGCCATTCTGATACTATTTGACGAGTTAACGATTGCCTGTTGGTATATATTATATTAGAAACCCTCTTGCCTTTTGGTCCTTTCTTTAAAAAGGTTATAAACCTCATCTGTTGGTTAGAAAAAGCATGAAAAAAGCTTGATTTAAGACTCTCTAAGGTATCCGGGTTATCTCTAAGATCATATACTATTTTTGAAAGATAAGGTTTAAACTCGGAGAGTTCATCCATCCTTTCAATCATCTGCTCAAAACTTAAGTTACCGGCGAGATTAGTTTTAAGATAAGAATATGCTTCACTGAAATTTACTAATTTAGGGTATCCTAAATCGTCTAAAGAAACCTCCCATTCACCTATATCATCCCCCTGTATAGTGTCTTCTAAAAGAAATAAGTACTCTCTTATATCCTTAGAAAGCGTTTGAACTCCGCCATCAAGAAATTTGGGTCTTCCGTAAATCCTTTCTTTTATATTAAAATCTTTTTTAGTTACAAGTTTAAGATTAAGAAAGTTAGTGACCTCTTTAATGGTTAAATCGGCAAGCCCCCATAGTTCTATCTCTCCTGTTTCTTCGTTTACTCCAAGATTATCTATTATCTTTTGCTGTCCCCTGTCTCCAAAAGACTCTATATCTGATTTAAGATCTCTCTTTATCTCTTTAAAAATATCTACCGCATCGGCTTTTTCTCTAGATGCAATCACCTTGTCCTTAATCTGCCTGTTTACAATAGTCATAAACTTATGTACAAGCATCGGAACCCTTATAGCATCCGGTTCCTTAATCCTGTACCTTGTTTTTATCTCACTACTCGGTATAATTTCCTTAGAATCAAACTTACCGTGTTCTATATGATGAAAAAGCTCCTCTATAGTAAGATTTTGTCCAAGAAGTCTTTTTATGTATATAAGAAGATTTTCAAAGAACTCCCTTATCTTTGATTTTTTTACCTGATTTTTAGGCAAGCTATAGGGATTAACTTTCCCATCACTAAGAACATAATTACGAAACTCTTCTGCTAATAGCTCTTCAAGCGTTTCCGTGGACTTCTTTTGCTTATATTGTCTCTGTGCTTCTTTAAATATAGCCTGTCTCTGCTTCTCTGTAAGAAACATATTCATAACAACGTGAAAACTTTCATGGTAAATAATACCTTCAATAGCAACGTCTGAAAGTGTTACCATATTGTCATGAAAAACACCAAACGCCTCTTTACCTTGCTCTGCTGCGTTTATAAGTCCTTCTACAACTTCAAGCAGAACGCCAGAAAAACGCCTTTTAAACCAAGATAACTCTTTTTCTTTATTCCATATTTGATATTTTTCTGCTTCTTTTACAAGAAATCTCTTTTTTCTTTTTGCCTTATCTAAAACATCCTTAACGCTTTCAGACTTCTTGCCTTTTACCTCGCCTTCAACAAAAGGAGTTATATCGGGAGAATACTGAATAGTAGCCTGATAAAAGTGATTTCCTGGAGCGACATCTGTAGTAAGTATTCTCGTATCAGACAGATACTGGTTATAATTTACATAAGCTATTTTAGTTATCGGATCTATATATTCTTCTCCACGGTTAATCTTATCTATCAAAACAGCACGAAACTGTTTTTTAAGAAAAGCATCTATTTTCCCTCTTTCGGATTCAAGTTCCGAAGTAGCAAGATTTATACTAACAACAGATTCTCCGTTAAAGTAAGTTAATCTAGTTCCTTTAATGTTAAACGTATGTTCCCCGGTAGTATAACCTCCTTGGTTTAATATCTCAGATATTTTTCCTGCTACCTCTTTCCAGTTCTCTTTCTTAATAGTGCCTAATAGTTCTACAACTTTATTCGCAGCTTGTGTAAGCACTTTTGATCGAAACAGCTTAACCGGAAAAGCGTTTCCTGCTCCATCCGGTATAACTCCATATACAAACCCGTTTTCGCCTGCGCCTGAGTAAACGCTTAACCCGCCTTCAGCATTACTATTTTCGGGAACCTGAAATGAGGATATTCCATCATGGGTTACAAATATAGCAAGTGTAATAGATTCGCTCGATACTTTTCCTTGGTGATCTATATAGGTTAAAGTATCAATATTGTTTTTTGAAGGAGAACCATTTGCATTTTTAAGAGTAAGCAACCAGCCTCCATACTTCCTAACAACCTCTGATTCAAAGACTTGATCTTGGTTTTCAAAAATAGTTTTTCTTATTTGAACAAGAGCATTCCATCCTATTCCCTCTTTATTTAAAGAAGATAACGTTTTTCTGGAATATTCAGCTTTATTTATATCTGTAGCATCTTGAACTTGAGTTACAACAACCCACTTCTTCGTCTCTTTGTTAAAGGCCTCTATTTTAATAGGAATATCTTCGTAATTAAATTGACCTTTTTTATCTTTATAGTGTTTCAAATCTTTCCATACAGATAACCTTATTTGTGTTCCGCTTTCAAGGTTTAAGGGAGAGTTCATAAACCAAAAATCAATTTCCTTTGAAGCGGGTGTTTTCTGTAAAACTCCTTTTATTCTTTTGAGAACACTTTGTTTAAAAGATTTTATATACCTTGTTCCACTTTTAATCTTTTCAAAGAAGTATTCATTTGAAGTTCCTTTAAGAACAACGGAATTAAGAGAGGAGTTTAGGGCCACGGAAACCAACAGCGCCGGATCTTCCGAGCCAGTTTCCTCTTCTTCGGCTTCGGGACTTACAGGAGCAGAGTTTGAAGAAGATACATTTTTAGAGGAATCAATAATATCCTTAATAATTTCCTTTTCTCCAAAATGTTCTATTATTGAAGACTTAAGAATACCCATACTAACACTTTTGGAGGGATCGGAAAGAATCTTCTTAAAGACTTCTATCATATCTTGCGGAGAAGCAACTTCAAAAAAGTTGTGTACTTCAATAAAAGACTGGTTTATTTTTCTTTTAGCAGCTTTCTTTAATACCCCTATCATATCTGCTTCAGCATCCTGTTCTGTATATTCCTTTTTTATTTTATCAAATTCCATTGAGTTACTCTCAACATCCTCTTCAGAAATACCGTCTTTTAAGGCAAGACCCTTTACAGCCGTTTCTTTTCTTTTCTCCTCTCTGTCCGCCTCCTTCTTGCTTTCCTCTTCTTCCTGATTTTTTTCAGTTTCGTCCCATTTATCTGCAAGATTCTTCTTTATTTTTTCAGCTTCTTTGGCAACCTTTTCTCTTACTTTGGGATTTTCTAAAGATTCATATATACCAAGAAAGACCTCTCTTCGATTAATAAGTTTTTCTATATCTTCTACAACACCATCTAACTCTTCTATTTCAACAGGGTTAAGAGAGTTCTTCTTTTTATATTCCTTCCATGTACTATTAAGCACGGATTTAAAACTTTTTTTAGATGTTTCAGCTTCGCTTTCTATAGATTCAATAGAAACCTTTCCGCTCGTAGCTTCTTGTATTCTTTTTGAAAGTACTCCTAGTCTAAAAGTAGAATTGCTTATAGATGTGGAAGCATGGAAAAGATGAGATACAACAGCAGAATCATATTTTCCTCTGTATCTTTCGTTTATACCGGTATTCAGTTTATTTATCTCGTTTGCCTTATTTATTAAAGGATCAATAAACTCGTTAACAGGCTTAGGCAAGGGCTGTCCTTCTTTAAATTTTATCAACATTTTAAATTCTTCTTCACTAAGACCTTTAACATCTTCTAGCTGTTGGATAAAAAGATCAAAGGTACCTGTATCTATGTGAGCTTTTACTATAGTTTTAAACTGATCGTATTCTGCATTTTTATAAGCAAAAATATTACTACCATCGTCTGTTAAAGATTTGTCTATATCTTTTTGATATTCAGCATACTTTACAGAAGCTTTATAAAGAGTTTTAATCTTTTCAGGAACCTCATAACTATTCATAAAGCTTGCAGCCATCTGAGTTCTCTTGCTCCTTGCTTTATATTCTCTTTTTCCTTTACGATATTCGCTTACACTTACAGGCATACCTATGATTTTTCCTATAATAAGTTGCTCCTGACCTTCTTTGGTTCCTAATGTTTGTGATAATCCAAAGATAGCGCTTTCTATGATATTGTTTACAGCTTCCGTACTATCTGGATCATAGTCATTTGAAAAGTAATCTACAACCCCCTTTTCTGTAATAAACTGGGCGCCTTCTTGAAATGCCTCAAGGCTGGATTTAAAATCGGCTTTTATAAAGTTTTTTACAAACGTCTTTCCTTTACCTACTGGAGGTTTTGCAACATATTTTTCACCTTTTTGTATTAGTTGGTTTATAACAGCTTTTTCGGTTTTAAATGCTCTTGAAAGGAATTTGCCAAATACAATAGAGTTTATAGGAGTTAGTAAAGCCATATTAACCCCGAAAGTAACGTTCTGAGCTGATATTACAAGATCTGCTATCTCTTGTTCTGAATAGTCATTTATACCTTGTGATCTTTCATATTCTAAGGTTTCTTTTAGTTGTTCTCCCATACCCCTCGTTTCTATAGAAGCTTCCGGTATAGCTGCTACACCAGCTGCTTTTAAAACCTCAATAGCTCGCTTATATGGAGTCCCCCTAATGATTTTTTCCATAGCCTCAGCAGTTCTTTCCGCCTTGGTAATATTTTTCCCAAGAGAAAACATTTTAGCCTGATATTTAGCTGCTTTAACAAGAACGTTAGCACCTCTTACTATAGCCCCTCCTCCAGTAAGTGCTCCAATGGTAAACCCCGCAGCAGGAAAAACCTTACCAAACCAGGCATCAGCCGCCCCTCCAGAAAATGGGACAAACTGCTCTAGGGCACCAAGTGATTGGGATTCTTCTGTTTGATATATTTTTGTATTTTCCTCTACCCAATTTCTAAAATCATCCCCAAGCTTATTTAATACGTTTTTGTAAACTGGGTGAAGCTCCCCAGTCAGACCTGCTGATGGTACCCCATATAAAAGATCTACAACAGTTTCTCCGAAAGTAGCGGCTGCGTTTCCTGTAAGTTTAGCAAGTCCATATAAAGCTTTTTCAGTAAATCCTTGTTCTTTAGCTTTTTGCTTATAGTCAAGGTCAATAGGAACTTCTTCTATTGCTCTGCTTGGATATTCCTCACCGTGGATCTTTTGAAGAAAAGACAAAGGTTTATCTTCTTTTTTTTCTGGAGCATCAAATAATTTAAGCTCTTTGCCTAAATATATAAGAGAAGTAGAAGCGGATAGCTCTTTCTTTTTCTTTACCGGAGGAATTTCACCCTCCATCTTTTCTGTTACAGGAAGATGGGTTATTGAAGAGATAGGTTCTTGACCTAACTCTATATCGAATTCGTATAAAGGGCTGGGAACCATTACCAATTTTTATTTTCCTTTATAAAGGCTTAATATTACCTGAAAAGCAGATTCAAAACCGTCATATACTTCTTTTCTTGGTTTCGTTTCTCCTTTAACTGCATAAACTAATTCTACTTTTTCCTTATCGCTTGCTCCCCTAACATCACTTTTAGCCAGTACCTTTAACCGAGTACCGAAAAAATCTACTGAGGCATGACGATTTTTGTTAGCATATTCAAAAGCATCATAAGCCACCCGTCTTAAATCTTCCTCATATTCTCCTTTAGAAACGGCCTTTGAAAATGTTTCCTTTAGATCAGAAACTGGAACGAAAAAAGGCTTCGTTTGTTTACCGTCAGACAGTGTTCCTGTAAAATTAACAATAATTCCGTGATCGGGGTGAAAGTTTATACCAAGATTGTTGATGCTTTCTCTTGAAATTCTTTCTTCTTGTTCTTCGCCTTCTTTTGTAGTTATAGTATAAGGATCTCCGGAAATATCTGTATAACTACCCTCTTCAAAACTTAATGGTTTACCTGTATTAGAATCATATATTTTCTTAAATCTATATCCATCATATAAATCTTTTTCAAGACTTTCATTTAACTTAATACTTTTAAACTTCACTGTTTTATAGGATTCTAACTTAGGTTCAATATCTTTTGCAAACATCCTGTTATATTGAGGAAGATACGTTTGATCGTCTTGCCAGGCATCTTTTATTTCTTTATTATAAACATTCATAGCCTCTTCATCTGAAAGCCCTGCCGCTTTTGCCGCTTTATGCGCTCTTAGTCCAATAACACGAACAAGCGCCTTTGTTGAATCATCTGGATTCTCTCTAGCCTGAGACTTTATATAATTTTGGTATTCTTCAATATTTTTGTTTTCTTCATGTAATTGAAATATGGCATTATCAAACTTTTTAAATTCATCCATCGTATTATAGTCTTTATTTCTAGCAATAAAGTTCTTTTTCCTTTCCTCAAGAATACTCACCGATTCAAGGTTAGCTTTTTTAGCAGATACAGTTTCTCCCATGTTCTTATATAATGTACCTTTAACCTGATATTCTATCTCATGAATTGGACGAGAGGGCTCTTCATCCTTTAAAGCTGCTTTTGCTCTTCCTTTAGCATAAGACTCTACAGTTATTTTTCTATCTACATCAGCATGAACATACTTGCTTATAGCATTTTTAAGTAAATCATCTACAATAGCCTCCTTTTCAATCGCCCTGTCAAATGGTTTATTGTTAAGATCTGCAAGAAAATTCTTTTCCTCTAATTGCTTATCTATATCAGTCCTCATCTCAGAAGAGTTCATTATAGTATTAAAGACGGCCTCTACCCTTGGTCTGCTTTTCCCACTAGAAGTAACACTAATAAGATAGTCTTCCCCCTCAGTGCCTAAATTAGTTACCTTCGTATCCTTTCCCAATAAAAGGTCTTCTTTATTTAAATCTCCAGACTTCTCCATACCTTTAAACCCTTCACTTATAAAATCAAGGCGGTTTAAATGACTTGAAACCTCAGCAATATCATTTTCAAGTTCTAAATAAGGAATACTTTTACCTACATCTGGAGAGTTGAAATCAAGAGAGTTTTGACCTATAGCATATTCAAATTTCTTCTTATTAACGTTAAACCACCTCCATGAACTATTCTCATAGTTAGTATCATTATACTTCGCAGTAGTAACCTTTTCTATTTGATTTTTATTATGTATAAGCTTCGGAGTAATTCCGTAATTTTCCTCATCGCTGATAGTTTTTGCATATTGTTGAGCATCAACCATATTAGAAGGATTTCTGGGATCGCTTTCAAAACGTTGAACAAGCTCATCCCTTCTGGATTCTTTAGTTTTAGCAAACGTTTTAAGATAATCGTTATCAAGAACAGGTAAATCCATTTCAAAAGCAGAAACCTGCCTTAATCCATCTTCGGTAGTTCTTTCTCCGGAAGGCAACTCACTTGCTCGACTCTTTTGAGAACCAAGACTTTCAAGTTGTAATAGTTCTTCAAAAGGGTAAGGAACAAAAGGGCTTTCTGCCGGGGGCCCCAAGGCGGATTGTCTTTGGGCTATTGTAAAATGAGATGGTGCCATCGACTATTCGAATTTCTTAGGACTCGTTTCGGTTTTTTCTTCTTTTTTCTTCTCAGGATCCCGCAACCCTAAAGAAGCAAAAAAGTTTGCTCTCGTTGCTTCATCCATATTCTGTTGTTTTGCATATGCTAAAGCATTTATTAAAATATCGTCTCTATATCTGCCTTGGGAAACCCCAGATACCTGTTCAAGTCCTTTGGGAATATATTGAGCTTGGTTGGCTTGAAACTGGAGGTTAAGTCCTCTTGCAAGATTTCTTGCCTGTACATCCTGTTGACCAAGGACATCTAATGCCCTTGCTTCATCTGCTCTGAATCCTGTATTCGCAATATCAGATTGGAGCCTGGCTGCAGACAAGGCTCTTTGGGTAGAGTTACTTAAAGCAGTTCTTGCAGAAGAATATAAAGCAGCATCTCCCTTAGAAGCGCCCCTTATGCTTCTTTCTCCCGTAGCTCCTTCAAGCTCTATGTCTCTACGAATAGCGTCAAAATCAATTTTTCTGCCCGCATAGAGATCTCTTATCTCTTTTCTATTTGGGTTATACTCAGGTTGTTCCGTTGGGGTTTTACCAAAAAGCCCCATGGCTAGATTATATATTGCAGGAGCGTACTGGGCGGC
>ERZ1292623.3551-Hain-H51-01um-R1-3551-length-13254-cov-24_pt1 | contig 11759 bp, 9 predicted proteins | sample MGYA00564398_ERZ1292623 | MGnify/ENA primary metagenome ERZ1292623 (study PRJEB36523, sample SAMEA6512633) | groundwater metagenome | collected 2019-01-07 | study: AquaDiva: Metagenomics assemblies of 32 groundwater samples | reverse complement strand
CCGTTCTCCTCGATAGCACTCTGCCGACCAATGCCTTTTCTGGAAGCATTCTTTACTCTCAAGCGACACTTGAGCCAATTGCCATAAATGACGGAAGTTCCATCATAAGTCTATGGATTACTCATCCCGCCGTGCCGATCTCTGGCGAATCGATCGCATTTGCAGGGATTACCCCGGGAGGTTTCTCCGGTACCGGCGGCGCGCTTTTTTCTGTGTTATTTAAAGCGAGGGCGGCGGGTACGGCGAACGTCTCTCTCGGAGATATCGAAGTATTGCGCAATGACGGCGCGGGAGGAAAAGAACCAATAACCGCGAAGCCGCTCACTCTGTCTATCGGACCCTTACCCTCGGGAGGATATACGGAACCGGCCGACCATACTCCGCCAGAATCTTTTACCGCATACCAGGGCAATGACCCCCAGTTGTTTGAGGGTCAGAACTATCTTGTCTTTACGGCGGTCGACAAGAGTTCAGGTATAGACCATTACGTCGTCGCCGAGAGTCGTGTGCCATCGTTCCTCCTTCCATTCTTCCCACTTTCATGGAATAAGATGGCAACAAGTCCGTATGTCCTTACAGATCAAAACCTTACCAGTACGGTATATATAAAAGCAGTAGATCGCGCAGGGAATGAGCGGGTAAGTGTTTTTCCACTTCGACACCTCTTTACCGTATATGAAAAGATTGCATTTCTGGTTATACTTATAGCAGTCGTTCTTCTTTGGCAGAGAAAGTGGGGAAGACGGCTTAAAAAGAATCCATGACCTTGTCTTTTCGGGTATACCTGTCTGCGGTCGCCGCACTCTTTTTCTTGTTGTCGCCGACGACCTATGCGGCGACACTTGGGCTTTCACCGGCATCCGCTACCACCGGCGTCGATTCGACTATTACCGAGGCCGTATTGGTATCAAGTACCGATCAGGCGATGAACGCTATTTCGGGGACGATATCTTTTCCAGCCAATCTCCTGCAGGTAGTATCGGTGTCAAAAGCGAATTCAGTATTGTCGTTGTGGGTACAGGACCCAGTATTTTCAAATACCGACGGGACCATTTCTTTCAGTGGTGTCGTGCCAAATCCCGGATACACAGGCAGTCGCGGCCAGGTTTTCTCAGTCCAGTTTCGCGGGAAGAGAGCGGGCACGGCGGCGGTGCTGTTTTCTCCCTCACCCCAAGTGCTTGCCAATGACGGGAATGGCACGGATATTTTAACGAGCACGAATGCCGCTACGATTACCATTATCGCTTCGACTCCTGCGCCGACCCCGCCGCCCGCCCCTTCTTCCACAGGAAATGTCGACCTTCTCGCGCGCATCACGTCATCCACGCATCCGGACCAGACACAGTGGTATACGCTTTCCCACGCGGTCTTTGATTGGACGAATGCCCAGGGCGTTTCCGCCGTCCGACTTGGCTATGATAAAAATGCGGACGGTAAGCCGGGCGTTCTCTACAGTGACCCGCTCTCGCACAAAGAATTAGATCTTGATGATGGCATTTGGTATTTCCATGTTCAACAAAAAGGTTCGGATGGTTGGGGCCCTATAAGCACCTATCGAATACAGATTGATACCGTGCCGCCTCTCCCATTTACCGTGACATTCCCGAACGGCACAACGACACCATTTGGCAGCACGATTACCACACAATTTACCGCGCTCGATGAGCTCTCGGGCATTGACCAGTATCAGGTTGCCGTCGACGGAAAAGAATTTGTAGTCAATACCGATGAGGGAAGTCGGCCCTATACCGTGTCCGGAGATTCGGGCACGCACCTGCTCTTGGTGCGCGCATATGACAAAGCAGGAAACGTAACGATTGCCGATGCAAAATTCTCTGTCACCGGAGGGGAGCCGTCGCCGTCTTCATTTAATCTCTTTACGTTTGGATGGTTAGCGGTCAACTATCTTTCATTTATCCTTATAGCTTTGGCGATACTCGGCACGCTGATTTTCTCTGCATGGTATATCCGAGTTCACTTCTCTGCCTACCGTCGCCTACTTAACCATCGACTCGGTATCACCCACGCCCATGTGCATAAGGAATTCGACAATCTGAAAGGCGCTCTCACTGAAGAAATACTCAACCTCGAACAGGCAAAGTCAAAGCGCGACCTAACTCGCGAAGAGGAACGACTCATGACCCGCTTTAGGAAATTGTTGGATCAATCAGAACGGGCAATAGAAAAAGATATAGAAGATCTACCAAGATAGAATCTCGGTTTGCCGTGATTTCCTTTATATACAAGCCAGTTTTACAGCTTCTCGTTTATCCGAGAATCTTGTAAGGGTTAATATTTAATTTTCTCATTCAAAATCCCTATCCAATGTAAGCTTTTGGTTCAAAGTGTTTATCCACTAAAAGCGTTTTATTTCAAGGTTTTTTTGACTCATTGTAGTATCATGGTGGGTAAAAGATGCATATGAGTATCCGCTCTTATCTCAATATTTATGTGTGGTTTTTTATTCTCATCCTGGGGGCGGTTTCTCTTCTCTTTGTCTCTGTCTGGAAAGCTCATGCGGCACAAATTCCACCACAGATTTTTACCTATCAAGGTCGGTTGACCGATAGCGGAGGAAACCTACTCGGCGGCGTCGGCACCACCTACTACTTCAAGTTTTCCATCTGGAACAATCCGACCGTAGGAAATGGGAGTCGCGTGTGGCCGAGTGCCGTTCCCACCTCTATCGGGACGACAGTGAAGCAGGGTGTCTTTACCATTAATATCGGCGACACTGCAAACGGATATCCGGATGTTCTTAATTTTGATTTTTCAAGCACTCCAAATGTGTATCTTCAAATTGAAGCGTCTACAAACAACAGTACATTTGAAACACTCTCGCCGCGCCAACAAATAACTTCTGCGGCATTCGCACAAGTGGCGGGAGCGGTCGTTGGCACCACCACACCGTCCGTCTTCGGCACCACGACGCCCGCGACAAACTCTTTTGTCACGATTGCGGCAACGAGCACTGATTCGATCCCGCTTAGCATTGTCGCCGCACTCAATCAAGCCGCAAATCTTTTTCAAGTTCAAGATAATACAAACACAAATTTATTTTCTATAAGCGCAACCGGTGGTGTAACCGCAGGCGCGGCGACGACAACCTCTCTCTTCTCCACAACCGCGAGTTCGACGAATCTCTTTACTTCAAATTTTTCCATTGGTTCGCTCACCGGCTTTCTTAAAGCAACCGCAGGCGTGGTTGCGACCGCGCTCGTTGATCTCGCCTCCGACATCACCGGTATTCTTGCTGTCGGGAATGGAGGGACGGGTGTCGCCGCAATCCAATCCGGCTCCATTCCCTACGGCAACGGCACCTCCGCAATCGCAACCACCACCGCAGGCACCGCAGGCTACGTACTCTCATATCTCAATGGCATCCCGACGTGGACAGCGACCACGACCGCCGGCACTGGCCTCACCTACACCAGCGGTGCGTTCAACGTGAACACGACCCAGAACATCGCAAAACTTTCTAACCTGACGACAAACGGATTCGTCAAAACATCGGGTGGCGACGGCACGCTCTCGGTGGACACCTCCACCTATCTCACCACCGCCCTCACCGCCATCGGACCTCTCGGACAAACACAAACAGGTCCCACCGTCACATTCGCAACCTCCTCCACCGCATGGAACGGACTCACCGCCTCCACCACCATCACTGGGTCAAGTAATACGCTCACCTTTGTGAACACGCTCGCGGGACTCTTGAATACCGCAGGCGGCGGCACGGGACTCTCATCCATCGCCGATGGCTCGCTTCTCTTCGGCTCTGGCAGTACCGCGCTCACCGCGCTTGCCACTACCTCTGGATCTGGACGCTTCCTCTCGCTTGACTACAGCACCGGCCGTCCTTCGTGGGTTGCGACTTCCTCTCTTGGTGTTGCGATTTCCGAAACCACGGGCACGCTTTCTGTATCGAGAGGCGGGACGGGTCAAACCTCATTCGGGCAAGGGTGGCTCCACTCCGACGGCACGACGTTCACATCCTCAACGAGTCCGACGGTGAATTATCTTATTGCAACATCCACCACCGCTTCCCAATTACCCTACGCCTCTTCAACCGCACTTACTGTCTCCGGCACCGCATCAACATCCAATCTCATCGTCTCCAACAATTTCACTTTCAAAACTGTCACCGGCTTTCTTAAAGCAACCGCAGGCGTGGTTGCGACCGCGCTCGTTGATCTCGCGTCTGATGTCACTGGTGTTCTCATCGTTGGCAACGGCGGCACCGGCACCACCACTGCACCCACTTCGCAACTCCTCTACGGCGGTAGCGGAGGAGTGTATCAAAGCGTCGCCACCTCTTCGCTCTCGGTGGGCACCGGCCTCACCAATTCAGGCACGCTCGGGTATCAAGTGGGCGGCTCTGCGGTCAGCATCAGTTTCGCCCCCATTGCCGCCAACTCACTTTGGGTGAACCAGACCGGCGCCTCGGCGGTCCCGACCGTCATCGCCACCTCGTCGCTGTTCCAAAATGCTTCCGCATCGCTTTCAGGACTTCTCACCTCTACCGACTGGACAACGTTCAATGCAAAAGTCGGCGGCTCTGGCACCACCAACACCATCCCCAAGTTCACCGCCAGCGGGACGATAGGGAATTCGTCTATTACGGATGATGGGACGATTGTTACCGTGAATACCGCAGGATATATAGCTACTCGACTTGGAATCGGAAGCGATTCACCTCCTACTGGCGACCCCAATTCAATTTTGAACGTCAAGGCGACCTTAAGCCCTGGTAGTCTGGGGACATATCCAGGTCTTGATTTCCACGTCAAAACGACAGGTGCTACCGTCAATGTTCTTCCTATTGGGATTCGTGCAATAGCAGAATATATCGGAAGCACGTCCTTGGCGCTTACACCTCTGCAAGGTATTGTGGGAGAGGCAAGGTATTCAGCAGTGGTAACCCCAACCTACAAAACACAAGCAGTGGGACTGTTGGGGATAGCAACACAAAATTCCGCAATTACGATGGTGGGTGGTGGTGGTGGTGCGTATCCAGGAGGGAATATCGGAGTTAAAGCCGCAATAGAATCTACAGCGTCGGGAACTGGTTTGATGGGTGCCTCTTTCGGATTTTATGTGGACAGTATTTCGTTGGATGGTACTGGCTTGCCATCTTCGTACACACTATACGGAGCTCGTGTTCCTGATTTCAACTATAATACAGGGAATTCAACATATTCTATTGGTGCTATCACAGGTCAAGTAAGTGGCATGATTTTGCCAAATATGACAGCGGCAGGTTCGAGTTTACAGGTCGGACTTCAGATAAATGCACAAACAGGTGGTGCAAATGTCCTTGGTTTATGGCTCAATGGAAATGCTCTTGGTGCTGATGTTGTTTTCGGCACAGCGAAAAGTGCAAAGATATATTATGACGGAACTAATCTTATTATCAATCCCAAAACTGCGGGAGCAGGTGTTTTGAGTATTCTTGGAAGTACTCGATTACAATCTACGGCGTTATTGGGAACTGCTGTCGCTGGGGGGGTGGAGTTCTTAACAGATGATTATTACGCTACCATCACTACGGGAGCCAGCCGCAAGAAATTCGTACTTGATGACGGCACTGCTCTTACGTCTGGGAGAATTCCGTTCGCCACGACAAATGGGCGTTTGACTGACAGCGGAAATCTTGTTTTTGATGGGACTAATTTCGGCATCGGCACCACGAGTCCGTATGCGAAACTCTCGGTGGTGGGACAAACAGTAGCAGAATACTTCACTGCAACTTCTACGACGGCTACTTCAACCTTCATGGGCGCAGTGGGGATAGGGACGAGCACCCCCTGGCGCACACTTTCGGTCAATGGCACGGTAGCGCTCAACGGCCTTAGCACCGACACAACCGTCGGTCTTGCTGGCTCGATATGTCTTGACGCGAATAACGAACTCAAAAAGCTTAGCGGATCAGCTACCTGCATCACGTCAAGCCAAGCATATAAGCACAACATCACTGATCTTCTCCATGGGCTTGATTGGGTGCGCGCGCTCCGACCCGTCACTTTTGCCTACAACGCCAATAACACAGAAAGTCTCGGATTCATCGCTGAAGAAGTTGACCAAGTGTCGCCCCTGCTTACCGTGCGAAATGACAAGGGCGAGGTGTACAGTGTCCACTACGAACTCATCCCCGCCGTGCTCACCAAAGCGGTGCAGGAGCTTGATGCGCGTGTCTCGGCGCTTGAAGCGAACGCAGGGGTGGCGAAAGATATGACGAGCGGATGGAGCATTGATGCTTCGGGGCGGCTTGTGGTAAATGAGATACAGACCAACAAACTTTGCGTCGGTACCGTCTGCGTGACGCAGGAACAGTTTCTTAAAATGGTGCAATCAAGCGGCGCCGCCGTGACGGAGGTTATTCCTCCTCCTGTTGTCGACACAACAGCCACTACTACTGTTGTTGCTACCACGACACTTCCCGCTGATACGACGCCCCCAGATACTTCAATAGTTTCGACCACCTCGACAGACGTTATTCCTCCTCCTGTTGCCGACGCAACAAGCACCACCGTTATAGCAACGCCTTAGGGGAATAAATATGTTATAATTAAACATATGTCGCCATTGCTATCGCCGCTTACAAAAAAGAGTTTATTTTGGGATACTGATACAAAGAATATTGATCTTGCGTTGCACAAAAGGTACGTTATTGAACGCATTTTAAGATTTGGTAATATCGCTGATTATTCTTGGCTTAAAAATGTATACTCGGAAGAAGAAATAAAAAAAGTTATCCAAAGAGAGAGAAGCGAGCTTAATCTAAGGTCTATGAATTTCTGGTGTTTTATTTATAATATCGTGCATTAACATGCACTCTGAAACTCTTAGCACAGAGACAAGTGAAGTTTTTCGCATACTGAAAGATTGTGTCTCAGGATTTTATTTGGCTGGCGGTACAGCCCTCGCACTTGAGTTAGGTCACCGGATATCTATTGACCTAGATTTTTTTACCCAGCAGAGTTTCTCAGTCAGAGAGGTTGCAGATACATTAAAGGCAAAAGGTCGTTTGGAAATAACATCTCAAGATGAGGGAACGTTAAACGGAGAATTGAATGGTGTTAAAATCAGTTTTTTTGAATATAAATATAAGATGCTTTTCCCAACAAAAGAATATTTGGGTGTGCAACTTGCAGACGAAAGAGATATCGCGGCGATGAAGATTTTGGCAATTTCTGACAGAGGGAGTAGAAAGGATTTCGTAGACCTTTTTGTTTTACTGAAAATGTACTCATTAGATGAAATCCTTATGTTTTTTAATGAAAAATATAAAGAGTATAATTATAATACGATGCATATTTTGAAAAGCCTGACATATTTTAATGATGCAGACGAAGATCTGGAGCCGATATATATACACCCGATTTCATGGGCGGAGGTGAAAAAAAGCATACAGAATGCCGTTACCGAGTATCTCAAGATAAAGGAAGGCGAGGTATGATACAACAATGGTGAGACGACTTCTCGAACGCATCGCGGCACCGGTACGCGGCCTGCATCAGGCCGCGTATTTGCTCGCCGCACTCACGCTCGCCGCACAAGCGCTTGCGCTCCTGCGCGACCGCACCTTTGCGCATACCTTCGGCGCGGGTGAGGTGCTCGACCTCTACTACGCGGCATTCCGCGTACCGGATCTCGTCTTCGCTCTCGTTTCTTCGCTCGTGAGCGCCTACGTGCTCATTCCGCGTATCACAGGAATGGATAGGGAAACAACGCGACGATTACTCTCCGAGTCCGCGACGTTTCTTTTCGGTGTCGGAGGGATTCTCTGCGTGATACTCGCTTTCTTTATGCCGCAGTTCCTCGCACTTCTGTATCCGAACTTCGTTACGTCTCCCTATCAGGATGGGTTCGTGCTCCTCGCGCGCATCTTGCTATTACAGCCCATTCTGCTCGGGCTTTCGGGCGTGCTCGCGAGCGTGACACAGGTGCATCGTCGCTTCACACTCTTCGCGCTCTCGCCAGTTCTCTATAATCTCGGCATCATTCTCGGTACCGTTGTCCTCTATCCGCGGTGGGGTCTTCCGGGAATTGGTTTTGGCGTCGTGCTGGGAGCAGTCGCGTATCTCGCGGTGAACATTCCGGTGGTTATTGAAGCTGGTGTTATGCCACAGTTTCGATTCCCGACTCTTGCTCGTATGCTACCAGTCGTACGCGACTCCGTTCCGCGCTCGCTCGCGCTCGGCATGGGTTCGATTACGGCGCTTATACTGACAGCCATGGCGTCGCGAGTCGGCACGGGGGCGGTCTCGGTCTTCACCTTCGCGAGCAATCTCGCGGCAGTACCGCTCGCGCTCATCGGCTCTTCGTATGCCATCGCGGCATTCCCCGCGCTTTCCGAGGCATCGGCTCTGGAGAGGCGTGAAGAGTTTACTCGTATCCTCTCGGCGAGCGCGCGACATATCATCCTCTGGTCGATCGTATCTCTCGGGCTCATTGTGGTGTTGCGCGCACACATCGTACGCGTCATTCTCGGAACCGGCGCATTCGACTGGAATGCGACGCGCCTCACCGCCGCGCTCCTCGCCATCCTTGCGGTCGGTCTTGTCGCACAAGGACTCATCCTCCTCTTCTCCCGTGCACTCTATGCTGTGCGACAGTCCTGGCGGCCGTTCTTCTATCAGTTTGCAGGTGGCGCGCTCACCATACTTCTCGCAGTCGTATTCCTCGCTCTGCCAGCACAAGGGTTGCCGACATCGCTCGCCGCCTTCTTGAAGGTCGGCGATGTTCACGGGACTGCCATCTTGCTTCTCGCGCTCTCCGCGACTCTTGGCCAGATATTCCTTGCTATTCTTTCTCTGTATGCACTCTGGAGCGTTGCTCCCGGGCTCGGGAAGACACTCCTGCGACCGCTCCTCGACGGTTGTGTTGCCGCGCTCGCGGGCGGTATAGCGGCTTATGCGACGCTTGCATTCGAGGGCGGCATTGCGCCACTCACGACTCTGATGGCTGTCTTCACACAAGGATTGGTTGCCGGTATCGTCGGTCTTGCCGCCTCCTCCCTCGCGCTCTTTCTCCTTGAGAATGAAGAGTTTCGTATTGTGGCGAGCGCGCTCGGCAGACTCGTTCGCCTACCCGGCGGACGCGCGAGTGTGCTCGCGCCCTCCGCTGAAGAACCGCTGCAACCATGAATCAAAAAAATATACGCAACTTTTCCATTGTTGCGCATGTCGATCATGGTAAGTCGACTCTCGCCGACCGTTTACTTGAACGCACCGGGACTATCCCTGCACGCATGATGCGCGACCAAGTGCTCGACCGTATGGATCTCGAGAGAGAGCGCGGAATCACTATTAAAATGCAGCCAGTACGGATGCAGTACGGCGACTACACACTCAATCTGATAGACACGCCCGGACATATCGACTTTTCTTATGAGGTCTCGCGCGCACTACGGGCGGTCGAGGGTGTGCTCCTCCTTGTCGATTCGACGCAGGGCGTACAAGCGCAGACCTTGACGACGCTCGCAGCTGCCGTGGCGCAGAAGTGCGTCATCATCCCGATTGTTTCGAAAATAGATTCTCCCGCCGCACGCGTGAGTGAAGTCGCGACCGAACTCGCGAAACTCGTACAGGTGTCGCCAGACGAAGTTCTCTTCGTGTCGGGGAAGACGGGAGCGGGCGTCGATGAGCTTCTCAAAGCGATTGTCGAGCGGATTCCGTCTCCGCAAGCTGCGATAGCGGACGAACCGCGCGGCCTTATTTTCGATTTTTCCTATTCAACGCATCGCGGTATCGCGGTATATCTGCGCGTCTTCGACGGCACGTTTAAAAAAGGACAATCGCTCACCTTTCATGCCGCAGGGAAAGATTTCACTGCGCTTGAGACCGGCATCTTCACACCGGGAGAGACTCCCGCCGATTCTCTTTCTGCCGGCGAGATTGGGTATATCGTGACCGGCATCAAGGAGCCGGGTATTGTGGCAGTCGGCGATACTATCGGCATGGTGAAAGGTTTGTTACCCGCGCTCGCGGGCTACGGGCGTCCGCGGCCGGTCGTCTGGGCTTCGGTGTATCCGGAGAGCCAGGACGATCTGCCGCTCTTGCGGAAATCGCTTGAGCGGTTGCGGCTCTCCGACTCATCGCTCTCTTTTGAAGAAGAATCCTCGGGCGTGCTCGGGAGAGGATTCCGCTGTGGTTTCCTCGGGCTCCTCCATCTCGAGATCATCACCGAACGCTTGAAGCGCGAATTCGGTCTCGCGCTCATTGTGACGATTCCAACCATTTCCTACGTGGTTACGAAGATGAGTGGCGCACGCGAAACCATCTACACGCCCGCAAAGTTTCCCGAGCACGGCGATATCGTTCAGATTGAAGAGCCGTGGGCGAGAGTTGTCATCATCACGCCGCCGGATTCGGTCAGCGCACTCGTGCAGATGTTGTATGAACACGAGGCACAGACGCTCGCGACCGAGACGTATCAGGATGGTCGCATCGAGATGATCGTGGAAATGCCGCTACGGGAGCTCATGCGCGGTTTCTTCGATACGTTGAAAAATATCTCTTCGGGCTATGCGTCGCTCTCCTATGAAATTATTCCCGAACGGCCGGCGGATGTCGTGCGGCTTGATGTGTTAGTCGCCGATGAACCAGTACCCGCCTTCGCGCGCGTCGTCGCGCGCCGCAGAGTTCAAGAAGAAGCCGAGAAGATGGTAGAAAAGCTTCACGCGATTCTGCCGAAGCAACTCTTCACGACGAAAATTCAAGCACGAGTACAAGGCCGTATCATCGCCTCGCGGACGCTCTCCGCGATGCGCAAGGATGTCACCGGCTATCTCTACGGCGGCGACGTCTCGCGTAAAAATAAGCTTCTCGATAAACAAAAGAGAGGCAAAAAGAAAATGCTTGAGCGCGGGCGGGGCAAAGTGAATATTCCCGCAGAAGTTTTTATGAAAATGGTGCAGTCTTCTTCCGAGTAGGCGTATACTGGAGGAATGCGCGCGAAACAGTGGCGACAAGGGATTCTCATCAGTGTCCTTTTGCTTGTTGCTTTCTGGCTCCTGTCGCTCATCGGGGGGCTCGTCGGAAAGGCGCAAATAGCGATTGGAGAAGCGCGCGATGCGAAGTGGCAGTATCAAGCGCTTGAAGAGCGCAAGACAATGCTTGAAGCGAATCTTGCCGCGTTCGCTACGGAGCGCGGGCGGGATGCGGCCATTCGGACGGCTTTCGGAGTCGCGCGTCCGGGAGAAGAAGTTATCGTGGTGGTGCCACCCGCGCCGGCGACTACGACACCACCTTTGTCCTGGTGGCAAAAGATATTGAGTTGGTTCTAGTTCTAATGTTTTACCGAAGTCAGACTTCGGTATGTAAAGCGGAATTGGTTTAGTGCCCGCCCAAAGGCGCCCAGCGCCATTGGGGCGGGTCCGCCTAAATGCTCTACGAGCTTTTGGCGGAGTAGAATTAAGACAGTCTTATGTATTACACCTATGTATTGTTATGTAAAAATAAGGACGAGAAACCCGATATGTATATTGGATCAACAGGCGATCTCCGAAAACGGATCTCCAGGCACAAAATGAAAGGTGTAGACACGACTAAAAAGTTTGATACTATCGAACTGATCTATTACGAAGCATGTTTAAGTAAAAGAGATGCGCGCAAAAGAGAGCTTCAGTTAAAAACAGGATTCGGCAGAGGGTATTTAAAAAGAAGGTTAGAAAGTTACTTTGCGGAATTGGTTTAGTGGCAGAACAGTTGCTTCCCAAGCAACGGGCGCGAGTTCGATTCTCGCATTCCGCACTA
>ERZ1292623.4277-Hain-H51-01um-R1-4277-length-11762-cov-5_pt1 | contig 11762 bp, 16 predicted proteins | sample MGYA00564398_ERZ1292623 | MGnify/ENA primary metagenome ERZ1292623 (study PRJEB36523, sample SAMEA6512633) | groundwater metagenome | collected 2019-01-07 | study: AquaDiva: Metagenomics assemblies of 32 groundwater samples | reverse complement strand
TTCCATAGCTGACTTAGCGCCGCGCACAAGTATTTCTCTGCCGCGTAGTGGATCAAGCCATATCTTTAGATCTTTGGCTGTCCACATGTGAGCTAGATCTCCCCATACTGACGGATCGGGCTTTAGATATGCTAGCACGCGACCCGCCATAGATGTACCACGATTGACACGCAGCGGATTCCAGTCACCGCGTCGTGTGCGGTTTGGATTGTGGAATGGAATGCCACGCTTGCGCAGGAGTTTAATCGTTTCGCTAAGCATGTATGAACACGACGTAAGAAGCATAACACTCTTCTTGTCCGCTATATATTTCTCTACCGCGTCAATTACACGGGATGGAAAACTATACTGAGAGTTTATTTTAGTTACTTCACCTTCAGCATCACGTGGTTCGTAGTCAACCGCTAGGCGCTTGTGTGCCTGTTCAATCCAGCGTTTTGCAATACCGTGTACTGCACGCGGCACACGGTATGACTTAGGTAAAGAGCGGAATCCGTCAGGCGACGTATTGATAATTCCTTCCGGGTCAGCACCCTTCCAACGGTAAAGTGTCTGATCGACATCAAAGGCCATGACAATGTGACTCATTTTTTTCGCCATCTTGCGCACGAGTGCAAGCTGAAGTGTATCAAGGTCTTGACACTCATCAAAAAAGCCGATACTTGGATTGCCAGGCCAGCGGTCAAAAGTTAGATACACCGTCTCCAGCATGTCCGTAAAATCTATCAGATTGTTTATTTTCTTCCACTCTTCCCAGCGTGCAGAGAAGGAGCGCACCGTTGTTGGCCAGAGTCTTTTATCGACCATACGCGCACGCAGAATATTCATTTCTGAGAGAAGTTGATCACCCCGCGTAATGTTTCTGCCAATTTCAGCGTAAGGTTCATCTTGATTTGATGCGTCCATCTCAAGTGCGTATCCCTGATTCTCAGTGTTCCAGTCTTTAATGTACTTCTCTGCTACTTCATGCTCTCTTCCAATTGCTCGGTAGCAGAGTGCATGTAACGTACCAACCTGACTAGAATCGAGCGATATATCTCTTCTCGCTATTTCCGCAGCCGCCGCCCGCGTATGCGATGCAACAATTATTTCATCGCGTCCATGTTCCACCATGGCATTGCTAATTTGCCGGCTTAGATATGTTGTTTTGCCAGTGCCGGGCGGCCCCGCAACATGATACTCTATCCACTCACGTGCTTGATTCATGTTTTATCTTCACTTCTGTATGGATAAACTTAGAGGTACTGTTTGATTTACAATCCTTTTAATCGCCAGATTTGCATACTTAAGCGAAGCATCGATACCCACGAACCGACGGCCATAGTAGCGCGCTACTATCCCAGTTGTACCGGAGCCGCAAAATGGATCAAGCACTGTATCTCCTTCTTTTGTACTCGCTAGCAAACACTTTTCCACCAGCTTCTCAGGAAATGTTGCCAGGTGCGAACCACTGGTTTTTTGAATTGGAATATTCCAGACAGATTGCAAGCTACGCTTGTACAGATTGATTTCCTTCCCTGTGTAGCTTTCTAACCTAAAGTTTTCTACACTTTCTTCTTCGCTAAATTCTTCAGAGTCCTGATCGTCAACATGCTCACTCTTGCTTTTATCGGCAGGTATACCAAGGTCTTCTATTGTATTGTGGAAAGATTGTGCGTTAGTATATTTATCTCCACGAAAAGGTTGCGTCACATAATTTATCTCATCTCTCGCATCTGTGTCGTCGTAGTAATATTTGCTGTTTTTAGTTAACATAAATATATAATCGTGACTGCGAGATGGACGATCGAAGCGACATTCCGGTATTGGATTTGGTTTGCTCCATACAATATCACTCCGTACATACCAGCCGGCATCTTGTAGAGCAATAGCTACACGGTGAGGGATGAGACAGAGATCCTTTTGCTTAAAACCTGTAAGGGGTTTGCTAGCAACAAACTTTAAGTAGCGAGTTTTTGCTGAGGTTATAAATGTATCACCTATATTTAGCCAGACAATACCATCATTCTTAAGCACATTCCATACTGTTTGCATACTTTCCACAATATGAGCGACGAACATATGAAAGTCAGACTCTAATCCAAGCAATCCAAACCAAGCACCGCACTGAGTGCAAGTACGTTCTTCCAGCTGACGCGGCGCATCTGTCCAGGTATGCTCACATGTTGTATCACCACCCCAAACTGCCGGTAGTACACCTTCGAAGGCGCGAACAATCCAGTATGGCGGCGATGTGATTACACACTGTACCGAATTTGGGTTAACAACGTGGGCAACTTCGCGGCAGTCACCATGATACACCTGTGAAAATTGATCGCCATAGATTTGACTGATGCTCATTTATTCTCTCATTTACATTTTTACAATGTCGTACCAATCAGACATAGGAGCGAAAAATGTTAGCCATTCTACAGTTAATTTCTCCGTCATATTTTCGCAGCTCTTAGCAACCTCATCGATTACACTCCCGTTCACTGCAACAACCAACAGCGTATAGAACGCTTTCGGACTGTGATTTTTACTACTTACAATCTCAAAATCTGGAGTCTTAAATACTACGACTGTAAAATACTCATAGTATTTATCCCAATTTCCATGGATCAGTTCATTGGCTATACGAAAGTTATCATCAACTTCTATCACACAGAAAATTCCTGTGCGAGATATTCTTGTAAGAATACTCATTTAAGAATACTCATTTAAAGGATCGGCATATTTCTAGATATTTCTAGCTTTTCTTTCATCTCGACAAAATTAGAAAACAGCTTGGCTAATAAAATTTCTTGATCAACAGATACAAGCCAAAAATCTCTTTCCCATGCATTCCTTGCCACTGCATAGCTTCCAAATGGGAGATTATTAGTAAGAGACTCCAATATTTCTATCTCCTCTTCATTCGTACCCTCTTTGTCATCTACATCCCAAGAAAACCGCCACATCTTTTGACCAAAATAATCTATTTTCATTAATGTTTTAATAAGTGCCATTCTATGCTCTCCTATCTCTAGTTTTTGTTTGTATCCTCTAATATTTCTTCTGTAATATACGCGGGTAGCTTCCATACTCGTACCTGCCTGCTTCCTAATCTCTCACGTAAAGAAACAGCTCCGACATTCTTCAACATCGTGGCTAAATCACTGTATTTTACTTTTTCTCCTTCCTCTAATGATAGCCACTTCTTTAGTGAGCTGGCGAATATATGTACACAGCTATTCTTTACAAATGGAGATTCTGAATCAGAAGCTTTCTCAATCTGATCTCGGTAAATTGTAATACTGCGCATGTACCCTCCAAGCCAACTCTCCATCACGCCTAATGTAGTCGCTTCAGGCCCGCGCTCAACCTCCTCGCATACATGTACGAGAACTTGCTGTACGTCGTACCACGTCTCGCTCTTCAGCGGTGGAATAATATGGTTGACCCCAGCGGCTATTCTATGCCTTAGCTGCGTTTGCCCAATTAGATGTTCCACACTGCCTAAATCAATACCTACGTCCCCGAAATACATCGCGTACACTGGATTACTGCCAGTATACTTGACAATGCGCGTGACTGTAATACCAAGTAGAGAAGAGAGGTGATCGAGTATATCAATTTTGCGTAGGTCATAGCCAATTTTAGGTGTATCCACAAGCAAATCGGTTGCCTGGTCACTGGAAAGTCCATTTTTAACTTTGCTGATTGTGCGTTGATAGTACTGATCGCTCTTTACCTTTCTATTTACACCAAACTCACGACGAGATGCAATGAGCAAGTTTACTATCTCTTGGTCAGACCACTCGGCATGTAAGCACATATATGCCAATGACATATCGTACTCACTATCTGTCCAGGCAGGCTTATCTTTACGCTCTCTTTTCCAAGTATCAAGAAAGCCACTAACATTCACACACATTATTTCTAGCTTGGCTTTATCTGCCTCTGCGTTTCCATTCAGTGTAAATATTATATTGGTAAGATTGCTGGAATCTCCAGATACGTGCTCACCAACCGCATGTGATATTTCTTCGCTCATAAGGTAAGAAAATCTATCACGCGGATAGCGCTTGCCACTAACTGAAATTATTTTAGTCAGTACGGGATGATCAGGATCCTTAATATTCGTCGTACCAGCTACTCTCATTACACGACTGAGATCATGGGTTGCATCTAAGCCCCATCCTTGTGCGTATGCTTTCAACCTAATAACTCCTTGTAAATTAATCAGCATACGCCTTGCTAAATCTCTATCGTCGTCATTAAATAGCCACGCTTTATCGAAGCACCACCACGCATGTATACCGTGACCAGTATTGATAACAAGCGTAGGTTCCACTTCGATACTTGTGAGGAGTCCAACTGCCTCATTTTCAGTGGGCGGAAGGTTACGCTTCTTGTGTACCTCATGTGCAATATCTATGTCTACCCACAGCGATGTTATACCAGCTATCTCGCCAGGTGAACATCTCTTTGCCGGCCCAAAGTCACGCGGTGAGAATCCAGCTCCTACGTGTACACTCTCATCTTGTTTCTTAAAACAGAAACGTGCAGCTCCACTCCAATCGCGAAACCACACGGATCTTTCACTCGACAGCAACCATACGAGTATCCAGGTACCAACCGGTTTGTTGGCAAAGATTGTTTCCATAAAGGTATAAACATCTGACATTCCATCGCGTACCTTTACCTTCGATTATATTCCTAAGTATATTCTCAGATGCTTCTTTCATATGAGACATTTTCTGTGTTATCATTCTACTTGGTGTCAAGGGATAGCTTCCTGGCTATTCGTTTGTTGCTACATTCTGATCTTGCTCCAATTCTCCTCCACCTTCTACTCCTTCTCCTCCACCTTCTACTTCAAATGCTATTTTTTTGGCATTATTATCTACCCAAATGACATTATTATCTTTAATCCCTTCTACCCAAATGACATTATTATCTTTATTCTCATCCTCATCTTCATCCTCACTCTCTACCTCTGGCTGTAGCTGTGCTTTTTTCAGGGATGGTACAATCACGCTGGCAAGAGCTTTAATTCTGTCAATTGCGTCTCCATCTAGGCGGCCAGGAGATAGAGACAAATTAAGGACAGCTACATCAAAGTTACCGACTTTTTGCTTGTCAAGCCGGAATATCGTTTCTACATGGTTGTACATGAGAAACTTACGTGTTAGCCGGTAGAAGTACTCCTCAACTGGGCGGATAGATGTAGGCGGTGCAATAATAATCACGGGCAGAAGCTCGTCCGGCATTAGCGTAAAGAGTGCAATATGTTCACGGCAAGGCTTAGCACCACCATTTGGAGCCGGCCGGTTAAGCTCACATGTAGAGCAATCCTGCCAACCTTCACCATGTACTCCTCTATTGCCAAACCCTCTCACTCCATCCTCAGACTGACAATCTGGTGGAGTCTTTTCCCCCTCACCATATTTCTTTTGCCAGTAATTTCTACCGGTTTTAGCAAAAAGAATAATGCCGTGCAGCTCTTTTACCGCGGTAATATCTTCAGCGGTGTGTACAAGAAAGCTGGTTTGACCAGCAACCGGTACACGAATACGATCAAGACGCAGAGGATTGATCATACCACCAGAAATATTTGTATTGATTAGCTCAATAAGGTCATCCTTGTTAACTTTGAATATCTCATACTGAAAAATACTATCTCCTTCATCTTGAGTTTGCATCTCAGTAGACTCTTTCTGAATCGGTGGAGCGACAAGTTTCTTAGGCACCCATTTAACCTCCAGGTTGCTATTAATATATTCTTAACCTAAATTGTTGGACGATGTTTTGACCAGTACTCCCAATCTACATCCAATGTACAAATACCGGTTAAGCTCTTTAGTCCATCTATATTCTTAGGATCTGGTTTGCGTTCTCCACGTTCCCACAGGTAAATACTCTGAATACTTACCTTTAGCAAAATAGCTACAATCCGTACCGATACAATCGGATCGCTCGCGAGGCGCCATCGACGCAGTGGATTATCTTCAGTCCATTCGTCAATTTCATTTAGTAATCTAAGGCTGATAGCCATACATACCTCGTTCCTTTCGTGCTAGAAATATACTACTATACTTACAATACTAACACTAACTCAACCGTTTGTCAAGTCAATTGACTCAAGTGACTTGACAAGTTTTCCCTCTTCAGATTACAAAGCAACATCGACATCGGTATATTCCATCTCTCCAATAATTGAATCAATCACTTCCTTCTTCTGAGCAAGAATGCGGTAAATCTTGCGGTCAACCGTGCCGCGCGTGATTAAATGTATATTGAGTACTGAGCGCATCTGTCCAGGACGGTGTACTCTCGCCAAACTTTGTGCATAGCTGCCACGCGAGAATGAAACGGAGTAGTAAATGCAGTATGCCGCTCTCGTTAAATCAATACCAAGACTACCAGTACGTATTTGTACGGCGAGGAGATTGATATTCCCTTGCTGCCACTTCTCAAGATCATTACGTGAACCAGATAACTCTCCCACACTACGCTGTACACTTGGAGCTAATTCACGAATGAATTCCAAGTCCTGCCTAAAATTCGCAAATACTACCACCGGTTCAGTACTCGGAATCTCATTTGCTAAAACATCACGAAGTAGATCTTGCTTGGCACGATGAATGATCGTTTGTATTCCCGCATCGTCAGTAATATGACCACCAGCCAACTGATGCAGACGCAGGAGCTTAACCAGTGCATTTGCCGGTGTTACTTCACTCCCTTCTTTAATCCATGCAAAATAGTCTCTCTCTAAATTTTTATAAATACGCTTTGCTTCACCATCTGGAAGATCGCAAAAGCGCTCGGTAGACATAGACATGGGTAGATCAAGTACATCACGAGAGACTTGAAATGTGACACTGCGATACTTATCACGCAGCTCGTCCTGATTACGATAGTTTCTCACTCCACCATACCGATCTTCATCTACATAGCGAGACTTAAAAGTGGAGTAGCTTGTGCCAAACACACCCGGATCAAGAAATCGAAACTGCGCATAAATATCTAGCGGTTTATCATCCATCGGCGTACCGGAAAGCAGCAAACGCTTGTCACAGCGATTACGCAAATGAGATAAGAACATACTCGCTTTGCCACCAGGCGCTTTCGCTCTCTGCGACTCGTCCAGCACCACCATATTCCACTTATTATTAAGCACAAGATCATGCATGGGATTACGCCATACACTCTCATAGTTAACAACCAGAATAAGTGGAAGAATAACTGGAGATGAATCGATAAGAGCGACAGCAGCACGAACCGCTTTATCTTGGACTGAACCATCAATTAGAGTAACAACACGAGAACAATAAAGGCTATGTTTGTCAAACTCCGCTTGCCACACCGGTATGACAGATTTGGGGCATACTACCAGCACACGTGACATGCGCAAGTTTCCGATAAGAGCAAGTGCTACCCAGGTTTTGCCCGTACCCATGCCCATTTCAAGTAAACATCCGGATTTACGCAGTGCATACCAGTACGCCTGACGCTGATGCAACATCGGCGCGGTTTTCATGTTCTCTACGGCAGGGAGATTACTCGCATACTTCGTTATGTCCGCCACGAGGGCGAAATTATATTCATCAACCAGATCGATAAAGGACTGATCAAGCGCAGCATAAATATTGCCAAGGCCGGCATAGATCGTATGCGCGACAATCGGGGTAGCCGGACACTGCCACACGCGCTGAGACTCAATCCAGCGTCTTCCTGGTAAAGACCTACACCAGTCTCTATGCATATACGGTAGCCTAATATAAATAAAACCATTCTGCACATAGATGTTCTTTTGAGGCTTTGCGAATTTAACAGTGCGCTCTTTAAAATCCTCACTCATATGCAGCTACTCTTTCAAGCGAACAACAAAATCATCAACCTTGCAGCTCAGTGCTTCCGCTAGAGCACAAGCACTGACAAAAGAGGGACGATAGCTTTGTACATAGAGCATACGATACAATGTATTTCTGGAAACACCAACTGCATCTATTAATGAGGTGAGAGTGAAACCGAGATCTTTATAGCGACGTTTCACAAACGCCGTATTGAGACGGAATCTCTCCACTGGACTACTCATTATTATTCTTTTTGACATCTTTTCCATATAATCTCCTAATAATATTCATCCTCCCAGGTAAATCATTTTCCCTCAAAATACTTAAGATTTGTCCTACGGATGTACCAAGAGAAACACTAACATCGCGTAGACTATCATAGTTTAACATTTCATTTATTAAATAATTTCTCACTTTCATACCGCGTTTACTGGCAGACCTAGAAATAAATTCTCTTATATCATCTAAGGATCGATATTTTTCTCGACCCATAATTTCATCTCCTCTGATAGTTTATAAGTACCGCCATTAACTAAATTATCCTTCACTACAGAACGGGAAACCATAGCCGGTGAAGGATTCTCATTTAAGATTACCGGCATGTACTTGTCATTTCCAACATGAAAAGCTAAGATGGGAGTTTTATCAATAACAAGAATAACATAATCATCTCTGCCTTTCGGGGCTTCATTTTCCAGGATCTCTGTTTTCGGAGATGATTTATCTGCTACTATCGTCCATATAATCCATGTTGCTAATGCCAAAATAACAACAGCAAACAGAGAATCAAATTGTATTCCCAATAAAGCAACAAGAAGGGACAAAATCCAAATCAAAAGAAATCCATTAAACACCGCACGGAGAAGATTCATACGTGTAATTCCTCTTACTTAGAGACAGCAGATAGCTTTTCAATTTCACCTCGAAGTAGAGTCTCAATATACCCTATATCGTAAAAAGCATCTTTTATGTCACCAGCATAGACAAGAATCAACTCTTTATTTTTACTATATAGACCAACCTCTACTTCCCACTTAACATAGACACGTTCTCCATCCGGCATTTCTAATACACGAGATGGTAAAACAGAAATGGACACAAGATAGTGATAGAAATACTCATCTGCTGAAAATGAAAACCACTCATTATCTAAGTAATGAGCAGGATAAAACCTCATTTCCGTCAATCCCACATCAGTAAATTTCATAGATCCGGCAATAAGATAAGCGGTAGCATATTTAGGCTTCATCGATTGCCAGTTATTACCGGCCATGCGGTACGCATTGAGTATCTCCGGTAGTACTATAGATGGATCACCATAGCTATCACAGCGAGCGTAAGAATATTCCTTCAAGGTATATACCTTGTCTGATACATCTTTAGCATTAGTAAAAACTATATCTGCCTTAGTGCTAAAAGGTGTCACGCCTTCACTCCTCCAGAATCCATAAACAAATGCACATGAGTCATCTACAAACGACTCATGTGCATTTGTATTAGTTACGGTCGCCGTACAACACTACTCAGATAAAGCTTTGCTGCATCTTCAAGTATAGCTTTAAAATTATCCTGATTCATCTCTAGCGCATTATTATTGGCAGGCTTCTCATTAGAGACAGTCACGACATAGTTGCTAGGAAGGTACTTTTTAAGGCGCTTCTCTAAAAGATCCTTAGCACTCTGATGAGGTGCTTGCCCCTTCTCAATTCCAATCGCTTGAACCGCCGCTTCGCTAGAAGAAGACGGGAAATAGTGATAGCAACTACCATCATAAACAACTACATACACACCGCCACTCATACGACTGCGTGCGCGCGGCTGAGATACCTTCCCGGCATCCTTCTTGCGATACGCAGGCGAGAGCGAAGTAAGAGAGAATTTCAATAAACTGTCATCTCCCTTCTCAATTTTACCCGAGAACATCACAACACCGGTGCTACTCTCTGCCTGCACACGAAGGGCTGCATCTCGTGCACTATCAATACCAACTAGATCATTTAAAGATATCTCCAGCTCAGCTTGAAGCTCCTCTAACGCCTTATTGTACTCAGCCTTCTTAATTTTCCTTTCTTCTTCCTCTTTAGCTCGTTCTGCTCTTACACTCACCGCAGCAGCTTTCTTGCTGCTATTCTTCGTAACCAGAGACTGAGCCTTCCTAACCTCCTTCTCGATAGCTTCCTCACTCAGTCCAAGACCTCTTAGGGCAATCCTAACGTCCCTAAGATGATCGGGGCTGTAAGGCAACTGACCTCCATCGGTTACGTTCTTCTGATATGAAGAACTTTGAGTCACTTCCTCTTGTGACTCTTCTACTGGATCGCCCTGAGTCACTTCTTCTTGTGACTCTTCTACTAACTGAGCATGACGCTTCTTCGCGGCAGTCATAGAAACCTCCTTTGACTGCACTAAATACAGTTACACTAAAACATAGTCTACCACATAGCGTAGAAGAAGTCAAGCAAAATCGCTAAATTGTTCTTCGCATTGTTTGCTCCTTTTTATTATCGGCAAAAGTATAGATTTCTTCCAATGCCATTTTAGTCGCTGCGATACCAGCAACACTCATAATATTCTTAGTAGTACATTTTACTACTAGTTTATGTTCTAACGATTCAATCATTTCTGGGCTCTCTCTTTCTGTATATCTCTGCACTTATTCTCATATGCTTTTGCTAGCTCCATCACTTTTCTGTAGCTCACGGCAGTTGGTACATACTGATTTGATATATTCCAGGCACTCCGCCAGCACCCCGACTTGCGCGTCATGGTCTTTCTTAATACTTACTGCGTACTCCTGCCGTGCCTCACATTCAGGACAGTTACCCACCAACATAAGAGTATTGCGCTTGAGACAAAAGCGCAGACCCTCCAACGTCATCTCTATGCTAGAAGGTCTAACTGGATATCCAACAAGATGAGAAAGAGCACTCCCAAAATCCTCTAGCTGCCTAGTGAAGTATATCTCCCTTGTCCGTTCCTCCTTCACCTGTTTGCGCGTCAGTGCAGCTTCCACCTGCTCACGCAGGCTTTTTTTCTCAATAGCACTCATCTCTCTATCCTTTCTACACATTGCTTCTAGCAATACATACTTTAGCCATACATGTTCCCATGATAATCTTAAAATGCCAGGAAAGCTCATCAATTTGCGAGATGCGAGTTGGCTTTAAGGCAACCTCTCTCTCTTTCCTTACTCCACATTGCGGACAATTGCCGACCAGATAAAGACGATTATTCCTGCCGGAAAAGCGCAAACCTTCTATCTCGATTTCTAGGCTGGAAGGATTTACAGAATATCCGACAACATGCGAAAGATTGTTGCCAAACCTTTTAAGCTCCTTATCCCAAATCTCCGCCTCTTCCTCATTTTGCCTGCACACCAGATACTCCTCTATCTGTTGGCGCAGACTCTTACGTTCTATCACGACATTACTCCTTTCCATTATTTTACATGATTATCCAACTTCTAAATCACCCCACTCTGCCCGCGCAACACCTAACGCTTCATCTCGTGTGTCGTATGGGCCTTCATCGTCCCACTCTCCACCCTCGTCAAAAAATACACAGAAATACCATCTCCCTAATTCGTATCCTTTCTCTGCATGATTTTCATCCGCACAAAAGAGATCTACCGATATATTCTTACTGATCCTAACTTGATCTTCCACTTGTTATTTCCCCAATCTCTTCAGGCCGGCGTTTCAGTCTAAATAATCCGAAATCCCCTGACTGCCTGCCCCATTTGGCCTACCTATGGCATCCAGGCCGGTAGCACAGTCCACCCACACTACTCAAGGGCATTGCGCTCGCGGTAGGCCTTCCACGACTGATCGTAGAAACCCAGCATCGCTGCAACAGCCTTAAGGGCTGCAGCGCGTGTTTTGAAAGGGCCGTGAGCGCATGGGTAGGACACATCGCCGTTGGCCTCCACTGTGTTGCGGC
>ERZ1292623.4275-Hain-H51-01um-R1-4275-length-11766-cov-5_pt1 | contig 11766 bp, 9 predicted proteins | sample MGYA00564398_ERZ1292623 | MGnify/ENA primary metagenome ERZ1292623 (study PRJEB36523, sample SAMEA6512633) | groundwater metagenome | collected 2019-01-07 | study: AquaDiva: Metagenomics assemblies of 32 groundwater samples | reverse complement strand
TGAAAGCACGGATTTGGCCACCGGCCGACCGGCCGTCGGGATGTACGGAGGGTTTGCCAGGATGTAATCATATTTCTTGGCGCCGATGTTTTTAAGGACATCCGAACGCACGTAACCCGCTCTTCTGGGATTTATGTCGTTGGCGCGCAAACTCTTCCTGATACCCGTGAAATATTTTTTCTCTATATCCGAGAAATCAACCAGAGCTTCCGGAGCGTGCTTCAGCGCCGCCACGCCTATGCATCCGGAGCCGCAAAAAAGATCCAGAACCTTTGGTTCGGGGGATTTGGATTTTTTTATGTCACTCAAGACTTTTTTGGTCCAGTGTTCCGTCTCCGGGCGGGGGATGAGCGGTTTCCCGGAAAGATCTATTCGGCAATCCAGGAATGGAGCCCAACCGATCAGGTAATTGATATGTTCACCTCGTTTTAGGCGCGCGACATCACGGGCCGCCGCGGCAGTCATGCGTCCATTGTATTTGTCGCGAAGAAGCCATTCGGTCTCGCGGCCAATATCCATGGAATATATTATATAACAAAGCTTCGCTTGGTCGGGCTGCCGGGAATTGAACCCGGTCTAAACCCACCCCATGGGCTCGTACTACCGGTATACTACACCCCGATTATTTTGCTTTTACCAACGTTCTTAAACACTTTGTGCAAGCCAAGACCCTCTCGCCGTTCGGAAGTTTTGTTTTTTGCAGATTGGGATATTTACGGCTCCAGTTAACGGGATTATAGTGGCCACGCAACAACTTTCTGGCGCCCACCATAATAGAGCCCTTTTTGCATATTTCACAGTGTCGCATAATGATATAGGATACTATCACAATGTCTGATATTACACAACAAATAAAAGATAAATTAGACATAATAGATTTTCTTAAAAATTACATCCAGCTTCTGCCTGCCGGCAAAAATTTCAAGGCCTTATGTCCCTTTCATAAAGAAAAAACCCCATCATTTATGGTTTCTCCCGACAGGGACTCTTGGCATTGTTTCGGCGGTTGTAATGAGGGGGGAGATATTTTTTCATTTTTAATGAAATTTGAGAATTTAGATTTTTATGAGGCCTTGCAAATTTTAGCGGAAAAAGCCGGCATTGATTTAAAAAAAACAGGGGGATATTCATCCGACTATAAACAATACGACGCTCTTTACGCCGCCAATTCCGCCGCAAAAGATTTTTTTAAAGAAAAGATATCTTTCGCGCTTTCTTATTGTCTTGAGAGAGGACTTAGCAAACAAACTATAGAAGAATTTGAATTGGGGTATGCCCCCAATGCCTCTGACCAATTACTGCGATATTTATTAGGCAAGGGTTTTAATGTTATTGACATAGAAAAGGCCGGTTTAATTTTTAGAACGGACAGAGGAACTTATTGGGACCGTTTTAGAGGCCGTTTAATGTTTCCTTTATATAACTCTTTTGGGAAGGTAGTTGGATTTACGGGCCGCATTATGCCTGACGCGGCTCGCCCTGAGCTTGCCGAGGGGCTGGCTAAATACATTAATTCTCCGGAGACCCCTATTTTTAACAAGTCAAAAATTTTATACGGCTTGCACAAGTCCAAAAACAGCATTAGAGAAAATAATTCAGTGTTGCTGGTTGAGGGGCAAATGGATTTTTTAATGACTTATCAGAGCGGCATTAAAAATGTCATAGCGACTTCCGGCACGGCTTTAACCAACGACCATCTAGTCGTTATTCGTCGTTTAACCGATAAAATTATTTTAAGTTTTGATAATGACGAGGCGGGACAAAATGCCGTTGAACGCGCTATTGATTTGGCGTTGGCGCATGATTTTTTGGTTAAGATATTATGTTTGCCGGAGAAAGACCCGGCCGATATTGCCCAGCATAATCCTGATTTATTAAAACAACTCATCGCGTCCGCCCAATCCTCAAAGGAATTTTATTTTAATCGTTACTTAAATAATAAAAGCGATGACTATCAAACAAAAAAAGGCATTAGACAGGTATTGGCAAAAATAAAAGTTCTACCCAGCCAAATTGACCAATCCAATTGGCTTAAAGAATTATCCGTTCGTACGGGCGTGAATGAAAGTTCTCTGATTTTAGAAATGGAGCAATTGCCCGCGACCCCTATAAAAATTAACAAAGAAAAAAATCCTTCAGAAAAATTGGCGGAGAATGAAATTTGGTCTCGCAAGCAATTAATAGCGCAAAGAATTTTGGAATTAGGCGGCGCGCCAGAATTATCTCTATTTGCGCCTGAATTATTGCAAAATCCGTCTTCGTCATTATTATCACTAAAAGTTTCTTTGGATAACAGCGAATTGTCTTCTAATAAAATTGAAAAGGAAAAACAAGAATTGGTCAGGCAATTAAAATTGGAATTCTATAAAGAGAAGTCCTCTCTGCTTAAAGGCGCTATCGCGAAAGCCGAAAGAGAGGGCGACTTGGTTGTTTTGAATAATGTTTTGCGTGAATTTGACAACGTCAGTCGCCAATTACATAATGTTATGAATGAAGAAAGCTCCTAGGAAGTCCCCGCGTGTTTTTAATAAAAACAAGGCAAAAAATAAGAAAAATATAAAAAAAACCAGGCCTCAAGGTAAAAAAGCCCTTAAATTAAAAAGCAAAAGTTCTAAAATAAACGAGGTTAATTTAAAGCAATTAGAAGAGTTAATCAATCGCGGCAAGGGCCGTGGTTTCGTTACTGATAATGAGGTTTTATATTATTTTCCCAATATAGAGGAGAATGTGGAGTTTTTAGAAAATATTTACAATGAACTGGAGGGAGCCGGCATTAAAGTAATAGAGACCAATCAATTGATAGACGTTCCCAAAGAAGATGAAGTGGATTTAGAGGCCGTTGGCAATCTTGAAAGTGAGAATCTTCCCGATGCCGTCCAGGCCTACTTAAAGTCAATCGGTAAGACCGAATTGCTTACCACCGAAGAAGAAAAAGAGTTGGCTAAAAAAATAGAGGGTGGCGATGAAGAGGCAAGGCGTCGTTTTATAAGAGCGAATTTGCGTTTAGTGGTTTCTATTGCCAAGCGTTATGTCAACAGGAGCCCTAATTTGAATATTTTAGACCTTATTCAGGAAGGCAATATAGGGCTCTCAAGAGCGGTGGACAAGTTTGATTATCGCAGGGGCTTTAAGTTTTCCACTTACGCTCATTGGTGGATTCGCCAGGCGATTACGCGCGCTTTGGCCGACCAGTCCAGAACCATCCGCATTCCCGTGCATATGGTAGAGACGATTTCTAAATACACTCAAGTTAAAAGGCGTTTGTTTCAGGAGTTGGGCAGAGAACCTCTCGCCGAAGAAATAGCAACCGAAATGAATGTGCCTGTAGAAAAGATTTATCACATTCAAAAAATTTCTCAAGAAGTCATTTCTTTGGAGTCGCCTCTGGGCGATGAAGATGAGGACTCCGTTTTGTCAGAATTTATTCAAGACGAAAAATCATTGACTCCCCAGCAAAGCGCGGCGCGGGCTTTATTGAGAGAAAAAATTAAAAGCATATTGGTGGACTTAACTCCGAGAGAAAAGGAGATTTTAAACATGAGATTTGGATTGGAAGATGGAATAATGCATACCCTTGAAGAAGTGGGTAAAAAATTTGGAGTTACAAGAGAAAGAATCCGTCAAATTGAGGCAAAATCTTTAATTAAAATAAGACAGCACGACAAGGCCCATACTTTGTAAGGATACTAGCTAAAAGGGTGTAAATATGCTACAGTAAAAGCATATGATAAGGGCTATTAAATCGGCTTTTTTTGTAGTTTTATTGCTACCAATATTAGCATTAGGAAGGTCTGCGTATCCGAGTTTGCTACCGAGCAACCCGTTCTATTTTACTAAAGAAAGCATGCGTGGTTTGCGCCGAGCTTTTACTTTTAATTATATAAACAAAGCTGATTTAGAATTGCGCATCGCCGATGAAAAATTAAGCGAAATTCAAAAACTAATTGACCTTGATATTAAAGATTCAAATTATCTGAAAAATGCCATAACAAATTATCAGAATAATTTGCAAGTTTTAGAGACCCATCTATTATCTGTAAAAGAGACCAATCCGGCCATACTAAATCCGCTTCTTGATAAATTAGTTGATTGGTATATAAGGCACGCGTTGGCTTTCAGCCAATTCTCCAACGGAAATAATGAAGTTAGGGACATGATAACGAAAGTTTTAGCGTCGTCTTTTGATAATTTACAAACTACCGATGATTTTAGGAGAAGAGTGAATGATATATTGATGACCAACAGCGACCCGACTAATGAATTAAGGGTCGTTGAAGTCATTTCTGATTTGGAAAAATATATGATTTCCAAAGATTTATGGACTGGATGGTTTGGCTTGAAAGAAGATTTATTAATAATCTTTGCTAACCGCGTTAATAAAAATGAAGTATCATTTAGGACATTAGAGAATTTGCCAAACAATGAGTTGGTAAGGTTAAAAATTTTTGATGAAGCCAGGGGAAAGGTGTCAGATACAAATTTAAAAAGCCAAATTAGCGTATTGCGTCAGCAATTATTAAATAAATATGATTTTTTGGGGATAATAGAGAGTTCGGCCGTTGCTTCTGAAATTAGCAATATTCAAAGGATGGTTAGCGGCATTGACGCCAAAAATATTGGAAATTTATTGGATCAGATTAAATATTCTTTAACGCAGGCGCAAAAATCGTTTGCGAGCGGGAACTATGGGGTGGCTTTTAGTCATTCAAGCTTGGCTAACGCTTTAATTGGCGGTCTATTATGGGATTTATCCTTAAGCGCGGAAGGCAGGATGGCAGAGGTAATGATATTAAAACGGGAGTATGATAGAATGCCGAAGCAGTCGAGCAATTTAGTCATAGAAGGGAAAATTATCGCGCTTTCTGAATTAGTCAAAGATCGTCCCCAAGATTCCAGAATTATTCCTGCTATTAGGGATATTAAATTCATGTTGGCGCAGATGCGTTAATGATGTTAAGTTCTCAAGAGATTAGAAAAAAATTTTTAAATTTTTTTGGAGAAAAGGGGCACATAATAGTGCCTTCCTTGTCCCTGGTCACCAGCGACCCTTCGGTTCTTTTGACTACCGCCGGAGTTCAGCAATTTAAACCGTATTATACGGGACAACTTGACCCTAAAAAGGATTTTAAATCCAGCCGTGTTATTTCTATTCAAAAATGTTTTCGCGCTACTGACATTGACGAAGTCGGCGATGACACTCACCTTACATTTTTTGAAATGCTCGGCAACTTTTGTTTTGATGATTATTGGAAAAAAGAAGTGATTGAGTGGGGTTATGAATTTATAACCAAGGAATTGGGGATTGAGCCGGAGCGTGTTTCCGTCACCGTTTTTTCCGGAACTCAACAAGTTCCTCGCGATGATGAGTCATACAAAATATGGCATGAGCAGATTGGTTTGCCGGAAGAAAAAATAAAATTTGCCTTATGGGATAATTTTTGGGGGCCAACCGGCAGTAATGGGCCGTGCGGGCCGACTACGGAAATTTATATTGACGGCATAGAGGTCTGGAATATCGTTTTTAACGAATATTTTTGCAATGACAGCCGCGAAAATTTACTTGCCCAGAGCAACGTCGAAGGGTTGGCGGGAAACGCAATGCTAGAGAAATTGAAAAAAAACGGCATTGATACCGGCATGGGGCTTGAAAGATTGTCTATGGCGGCGCAAGGGGTTTCCACTATATTTGAAACGGATTTATTTAACCCGCTAATGATTGCCGATAGTAGGGTCTTGGCGGACCATATTCGCGGCATAGTTTTTTTAATTGCCGACGGCGTTCGCCCTTCTAATAAAGAAGCCGGATATATTTTAAGGCGTTTAATGAGAAAGGTTATTGTTATAAGCAATTCAACTATTATCAGAGAATTATTTAAAAAAACGGTGGACGCCTACGGAATTTTTTATAAAGAACTGAATTTAGAAACAATACTTAAAGTATTTGAAGAGGAAAATGCCAAGTTCGGCAAAACATTAAATAATGGCTTGAGAGAGTTAAAAAGATTAAATATTATAGATGCAATGTCCGCGTTTAAACTATTTGAAAGTTTTGGGCTTCCATACGAAGTAATTAAAGAATTGGGAGGAGAAAAAACTAAGAATTTGAAAAGGGAGGATTTTGATAGGGAATTTAAAAAACATCAGGAAGTATCTAGGGCCGGCGTTGAAAAAAAATTTGGCGGACACGGTTTAATTTTAGACACCGGCGAATTAAAAGCGGGCAATGAAGAGGAATTAAAAAAAGTAACCCGTTTGCACACGGCCACTCATTTATTACAGCAAGCCCTAAGAGATGTTTTGGGAAATGAAGTTCAGCAAAGAGGGTCGGATATAACCGCAGAACGAACCCGTTTTGATTTTTCTTTTGATAGAAAATTGACCATTGAAGAAATCAAAAATATAGAAGAAATTGTTAATAAAAAGATTCAGGAGGATTTGCCGGTAAATTTTCAGGAAATGTCCAAAGAGGAGGCGGTTAAAACGGGGGCTCTGTTTTTCTTTAAAGAAAGATATCCGGAAAAGATTAAAGTATATTATGTGGGCGATTCTTTAGAATCCGCTTACAGCGCGGAATTTTGCGGCGGTCCGCATGTCGTGCGTACGGGAGAGATAGGTAAGTTTAAAATTATTAAAGAAGAAGCCGTCGGTTCTGGGGTGCGCAGAATTCGTGGTGTAGTAAATTGATTTTAATAATCCAACCTTGTATTCTATGGAGTAGTTACTTAATATTTTTAGGAGAGAATTGTGGAACTCACAGAAGACATCAGGCAAAAAGTTACAATCAAAATAGAAAAATTAAAAGCGGATGTAAATAATTTTTGTTCAAGATTGCAGGACATACAAGATTGTTATAGGGCGACTTGGGAAGGATTTGGCAAGGAGCCCTGTACGGTGGAAATGGCTAATGAAGAATCTGGATTACAGAGAATAATAAATTATTCTGGACGGCAAATAAGAATGCTTGAAGATTATCTTGATGGCCACATTGATATTATTGCAGACGAAGAACGATTTAAATCTAGGGCGTTAGAAGTGGAAGATAATTTAATTAAATTACAAATGAAAAAATTAGATTTGGAAGGTTGCTTAAGGTTAATTGCCGAAGTAAAAAAAGACATTTTTGATTGAAATCTCACTTTAAGTGAGATTTTTTCTTATTTCATTTATAATAAACTTATGTTTGACGTCATTACTGTCGGTACTGCCACTCAAGATGTTTTTTTGCGTCTTGTTCATGGGAAAGCCAACTGTTTTGTTGAGGGCTCCAAAAACGAAGTTGAAAAACCGATATTTACCACGGGCGGCGGCGCTGTTAATGCCGCTGTGACTTTTTCCAGACAAGGCCTTAAAACCGGAATTTTATGCCGGATTGGTGACGATGATTACGGAGGAGCGTTATGGAAAGAATTAGAAAAGGAAAATATCAGCTTTTGGAAATTAAAAGACCAGGATTTAGGAACGGGCTATGCAACCGTGCTTTTGTCGGCCAGTGGAGAAAGAACGATTTTATCTTATCGCGGCGCCTCCGAAAATTTACAAAACAAAGAGATTCCTTTTTCTGAATTAAAAAGCAAATGGTTATATATCGTGCCAAGCCGTATAGACATATTGACGATGGAAAAACTTGTTGAGCATTGTCATTATCAGGGAATAACGATTGCTATGAATCCCTCTAAATTTTACTTAGAAAAAGGGGCTAAAAATTTAAAGCCGTTTTTAGACAAAATAAAAGTTTTGATTGTCAATAAAGAAGAGGCGTCGGCTTTAACCGGCTTTACGGAGAAGCGCGATGTTTTTAAAAAATTGGATGAATTGATAAAAGGTATTGCTATTATGACCGATGGGCATAACGGCGTCTGGGTTTCCAACGGCAAAAAATTATATCAAGCGGAGGTTTTTAAAGAGAAAATTATTGCGGATAGAACCGGCGCGGGAGACGCTTTTGGCAGTGGTTTTGTGGCCGGACTTTTATTAAAGGAAGATATTGAGTATGCGATTAGATTGGGGAGCGCGAACGCCACTTCGGTTGTGGAGCATGTCGGGGCGCATACGGGGACTTTGAGAAAATATGAATTTGAAAATGAAAGTCGGTGGAAAAATCTGGAGGTTAAAACACATGAACTCTAATCTCTGCCAGGAAAAAATAGCCAAAATTTTGAGAATCTCTAAAAAAGATTTGGCTGAATTGGTGTTTGGTCTGGAAAAAATTACAGGAAAAATTGGAGTCATGGAAAAAATATTTTTTGAAAATGAGAAAATAATCGGCGAAAAATTATTATTTTTAGGCGTCAATCACGATTCCCCGGCATTAGAGATTTATGACGCTCTTATCAGTAAAATAGAGGCGGATGATTTAAAGCTGTTAAATATAATAGGGCATTCGTCATTGAGGGGGTACGAGGCCTCGCAGGCGGTGGTTGATTTTGTAAAAACGATTCATGGCAAAAAATCTTCAGATATCCTGTTTAATGGATTTTTTTTAAAAAAAGAAAAAGCTAAGCATTTGCTTATAGCGGAACCGCCCCGAAAAATTATGGAGGCGCTGGGATATGAACATGTCGGCGATCTTGTAGAAAAGGAAGATTTGTTGGAGATTTACAGCGCTTTGAGATTTTTAGAAGACACCGAATGGCAGAATAAGGTTTTTTTTAAGCAGTATGAGAGTTTAAAACCGGAGGATTTTGAAGAAAGACCTGTTGAGCTTAGGGCTTTGAGTTCTAAATGGGCCGAAGCCGCGGCGAAATTTGTCGATAAAAAACATCATAATGTCAGCCACTTAAAAGAATTGGGAGTGATTTTCGTTGTTCCCACTTTTTTGGGTATATCTGGAGAAACATTGCGTTTAGTAAGTCTTCTTTGTCATTATTTGCACGAAGTTTCCTTTTATTCAGACCTTTTTAAACAATTTACCAAGGATTACAAAAATTTTTCTTCCAATCTGATTTCGGTTTTGCGCGGCGATGTTGTTGAAAAAAAATCGATTGTGGTTGTTTCAGAAGCGAGACGACCGCGATTTTTAGTTGTCCAAAGATATTTGGCCAAAGATGACGATAATGATTGGAGATTATTTGAGCCCCATATCAATCCGGAGGCTCTGCATTGGCAGAGGGCAGAAGACGATATTGTAAAAATTAATCATGACGGTTTAAGATTTTGGGGAGGATTGGGATGGGTGGGCGATTTTTTCAAAACGGATGTTGGCATTGAAGTTTTAATAAGTTTTGATTTAGTGGATACGGTTATGGCTTTAGTTAAACAGAAAGAAATGGCCAAATATCTTTATCATCATCAGGAGGCCCTATGGAATAAAATTTTTATTGAGTATTTTGGCGTGGAAAAATTAGAAAAATTAAGCAAGGATAATATTATTAAGGGGTGGTTTGAGGTATAAAATATAAAAAATAAAAATGCAAAACTTAAGAGAGATTATTAAAATCATGGAAAATAAAGGTAGCGCCGTCGGGCATTTTAATTTCGCGGAAATTACCGTTTTGAAAGCCGCCCTTAAGGCGGCGCAAGAGCTGAACGCGCCGATTATTTTGGGCACATCTGAAAAAGAAGCGGATTTTATTGGCAGAAAAGAGGCGGCGGCTCTGATTAAAATTTATAAAGATAAGGGTCTGCCCGTTTTTCTCAACGCCGACCATACGAAATCCCTGGAAAAAATTAAAGAATCCGTGGAAGCGGGATATGATTCGGTTTTGTTTGACGGTTCGGAATTATCTTTAGAGGAAAATATAAAGAAAACAAAGGAAGTGGTTGAGTGGGTCAAGTCGGTTAATCCCAATGTTGTTGTTGAGGGTGAGATTGGTTATATAGGAAGCGGCTCTAAGTTGCTTGACGAAATTCCTAAAGGCATTTCGGTAACGAGCGTGGAAGATGCGATAAGATTTGTTAAGGAAACGGGAGTGGATATGCTGGCGCCGGCGGTGGGGAATATTCACGGCATAGTAAAAAGCGGCGAGCCGCGATTAGATATTGATTTAATAAAATCAATCAAAGAAGCGGTTAAAATCCCCCTGGTCTTACACGGAGCTTCCGGCAACAGCAATGAAGATATCAAGGCAGCTATTGAGGCCGGCATTTCCATTATTCATATAAATACGGAGGTGCGCGTTGCTTGGCAGGAGGCCCTGGTTAATTTCATAAAAGCCCATCCTGACGAAATCGCTCCTTATAATATATTGTCTGACGAAGAAGAAGCGGCCTATAAAATCATTAAAGACAAATTAATAATTTTTGGTGTGTAGATTTGTTATAATTAAATTGTGAGAAAAAATGTGAACGCCGCCTTTGTTTTTTTGCCTGTCTTTTATTTTTTATTTAATTTAGCTGGAGCGCAAATGACCGAACCTCAAAGACAAGGTCTTTTTATTTCGGGAAAAGATGCTTTGGAGTACAAAAATGAGGTATTTAACCCCGATAGTTTTAATGAACAAACTAAGCGAATAACAGCTAATTTAGAAGAATGGATAGTTGCTTTAGAAGAAAGCGGCGCTCCAGTTTCGTTTATCACAGACACTAAAAGATTATCGGAATCTGTAAAAGAGGAAAGGATTCTTTTTAGGAGTTTTTTAACTAGAATTAAAGAAATACAAGGGCTTGATTTATCACAAGAGGAAAAAGACAGAAAAATTATTATAGCGTTTACTTTCCTAAAACGTGTGCGAAAAAAAGTAAATGGAATAGCTGATGACATCAGAAAAGAAACAGATGGATTATTAAATGAAACTATATTTGGCATACCATCTTACGGTTTTTTTAATTTTTTTACCGGCAGTAGAGATACTCTAGAGGCTTGGCTTGCTTATCTTGAAAAGCCCGATAGCCAAATAAAATTACAGGCCACTATGGAAATCGTTCCAAAAAAAACACAGGAAGAAGAGTTGCGAGAAGAGGAGTCAGCAATGAAAATCCTCCCCCCAAGTCCTCCCAAAAGCGTTCTTGTGCCCAATAAAAAAGCAGGAGAAGCCATCATGACTAATCCCTCAGTTAGGGAAGAGGCGTCAGGGATTACAAACGAAGAATTGGATGAGATGATAAGAGAAAATACGGTAAAAATGAAAGAAGAGGCGCTTTGTAAGCAATTAGAAAAGTTGGAGGACGACATAGGAATACCCGAGTCAAGAAGAGAGGGCGATATAGAGAAAAGAGTAAGTGCGTTAGAGAAGGAAATCGAGATACTGCCAAAAGTAAATCTCGGAGAAGGGTTAGAAGAAAGGATGAAGGCATTAGACATAATGATGAGATCGTTCTATGCGACGCTTGGTGGATTAGGGCCAGAGGGCAAGACGCTTTGGGTTGAAATCTCCCCTTCCTTACGAAGAGAAATAATAGATGCCGGAGGAAGCGCTAGTCCAGTTGATAGCGTGGGATATGGAGTACTTTTGGTGTACGAAGTAAAACATGGTCCAGTATTAAGATGGGGGTGGCAGGATGATATTTCGGAGGATATAGAATGGGCTGACAAGGGTACACCGCTCCCTTGAATTCTTTCAGACCATCGTTTGCAAAGCCATTAAAATCTGTTATACTTCCACCTTAATGGATTTATTAGTAGAAAAAAGAACAATTTTTGGCAAAAAAACTAGAGTTCTGCGAAAACAAGGGCTTATTCCCGCGGAGTTATATGGGCATGGTTTAGAAAATCTCCATTTTAGCATTTCTGCCAAAAATTTTCATAAGGCCTTAAAAGAAGCGGGCGAAAGGTCAATAGTGAATTTGGTCTCGGATAATCAAAAAAGGCAAGCTTTAATTCACCACATT
>ERZ1292623.1823-Hain-H51-01um-R1-1823-length-19902-cov-4_pt2 | contig 11766 bp, 13 predicted proteins | sample MGYA00564398_ERZ1292623 | MGnify/ENA primary metagenome ERZ1292623 (study PRJEB36523, sample SAMEA6512633) | groundwater metagenome | collected 2019-01-07 | study: AquaDiva: Metagenomics assemblies of 32 groundwater samples | reverse complement strand
ATAAAAATAAACGACAAGCGCGCCCTCGAAGCCCTGTTGTATGCGACAAAATACAAAGGCTGCTCAATCTCCTGGGACGAAATAGATCAATTAAAAAAGTTGTGAGTCTAAATTTCCTTAATTTGTTTATATAAAAGATACATTAAATAAATAATAGGAGGATAAAAGAAAACCCATGCGGCACTTCCTATTTTTTGTAATAGATAAAATGGAACAATTAAACCACTAATAAAAATAATTGTTAATATTATTAACCAAATAATGCCCTGTCTTTTTAGAATAACTAAATCAGTAGGTTTTTTATTAATCTTTTGCAAAGCGAGAATGTGTATTTTATCCATTTTTGAAATGGGCCCGGAGGGAATCGAACCCCCATCCTTCGGGTACTCCAAAATTTCTGGAGCCGAAGATTCTAAACCATTAAACTACGGACCCTGTGAATGCGTTTCCCTATGGCAATTAGCGCACAAAATAATGCATTTATTAGCCTCTTTAAAAACGCTCTGCTCTGAACTATTCTTTATAAGATCGGCAATATTATGTTCTTTATCATTATTTTTATGATGAAAATCTAAAGCCGCAATAGACTTATTGTAATCACAATTATTGCATCGACCACCAAATATTTTAATCATATTTTCCTTAATTCTCTTTCTTCGTTCCATTTTACGAGCATAAATTTTATTTTTATTTTTAAGATAATATAAACGATCAATTTTTTGTCGATAAAGAGGATCTTTTGGTTTATTTATTGGAGCATGGATACGAGATAAACCTAACCTCGCAGCTTTATGTAATATTGCTCTCCGAGTTTTTTGTAATTTAGAAGTTAGTCCCGAAATAGGGATTGTGGTAGAATAGTTTTTTATTAAATAGTCTATCTCTGTATCACCCCACTTCATTTTATAATAAAAAATAACTTCTATATAAAGGTTCCTAACCTTGAAACTATAACGGAGCCATATATTAAAAAGAAGGCTCATAATCTTTATAAACAACAAACTCTTCGTTAAATTATGCATAAAAAAGATTCTTCTAAAACACACAAAACACCTTCTTCTCGCGAAAATTTGGAGGACCACTTAGCACACAGTCTTGTGGAATTGCAAAAAGTCCACGTCAATTTGGCGGAAAAATTTGACAAGCTAAGCCAACAAATTGAAAACTTATTAGCATTATTCGAGTTGGCAGCGAGAAATTTCGCGAAGCAGCCACACATGCAAGGCACAGAAAAAGATAAAGAATTCTTGGACAAAATAGACAAACTATTAGAACAAAACAAAGTTCTCGCGAAAGGATTAACACTAATGGAGGAAAAAATGCGCGAGCGCCTTTACGGCCCGGGCATAAGGCCTCCGCAAATGCGCGGCCCGCCACCAACTCAACAACCGATGAACCGCAACAACATTGAAGAAATATAATGGCTGAAAAAGACATAGGAGAAGTTTTTCTCGCAGGATTTATCCAGGAATTGATAAAAATTTCAAAACCCTCCCCAGAAATAGCAGAAGAAAAAAAACAGTCTATGCAAATTCAAGCTAAAATAGAAAAAGAAAAAAAAGTGATAGAAATGCTCCCAGAGTTCGTAACACCAGTACAAACCATACCGCTAAAAAACCAATCTCTAATCGGCACCAAACCAAGCCAATTCATCAAACAAATACCGCAAAGAGCAAGATTCAGGCCATCAAAAAAAATTGAAGAGGCCCCTTCTCAAATAACTCAGCAACCGCGCACGCTTTTGCAATTAGATATCAACGAAAGGCCAACCGCCGAAAAATTAAATTTCCTGATTAAAGACCCGGCAGTTACTGAAATTGAATGTACTGGCTCTGATAACCAATTACTAGTAAAAAAAGCCGGCGCAGTCCAGCGCACAAGAGTCAGATTATCAATAGAAGAAATTTATGAACTAATCGCTGAATTCTCCCAAAAAGCAAGAATACCTGTAATCGAAGGAACTTTCAAAGCAGCGCTCAATAATTTAATTATTACAGCAATTTTATCAGAAACACTCGGACCACGATTCATCCTTCAAAAGAAAAATCCTTTCCAAGAGCTTGTTCCTAAATAACTAGTTACAGCAGAGTAAACAAATCTTTAAAAACACGTTAAATTAATAAAAACATAACAATGGCAGTCTCAAAAGTCCTGACAATGTTTGTAATTGCTCTCTCGTTTGTTGCAATCGCATCCTCTTTAAGCGCAGAAGAATTCTTGAATCAAATATCTACTGGTGAAAATAATCCAAAAATAGACATTCAAAAAATAGCAAGCACGGCAAAAGTCCCAGAACAGCATATCTCTCCAGAAACAAAACAAATTGCCTACGCTGAAATACTTCAAAAATTAAATGAAAAGCTTGAAATCCCGATAATAGTCTGGGTAAACAAAGAATACAACACTAAAGAAGTCTTAAAAGATTTTAAGAATATTAAAATAAAATACATCTACAAAAGTTTAAACGGTTTCGCAGGCACAGCAAATGAAAAAGAAATCTCGGCGCTGCATAACGACCAAAGAATTAATTACATCGCCTTTGACCGGCAAGATGTAGGCGGGCATTTGCTGCAAAGCCGCGCAGTCATCCAAGCAAATACTGTTGAATCAAATTATAGTTTGCGTGGAACTGGCGTCGGTGTCTGCCATTTAGACACAGGAATTAATTACAATCACGCATCACTAGTCCAGGCATATGCTGGAGGATATGATTTTGTTAACAACGACCCAGACCCATTCGACGACAACGGCCACGGCACGGCAACAGCAGGAGTCATTGCTTCAAATGCAACCCTATTCAGAGGCATAGCCCCAAAAGTTAATTTACTCGCAGTAAAGGTTCTGAATGCAAGTGCTACAGGATCTAGCAGTAATATTGCTGCGGGAATAGATTGGTGCATCACAAATAAAAATACATATAACATATCAGTAATTTCAATGAGTTTAGGAACATCAGCACTTTACACACAATCAACATCTCCGGGCTACTATGATCCAGCATTACAAACAGCATACAACGCGAACATAGTCTCGGTTGCAAGCACAGGCAACTCTGGCTCCACAACAGGAATTTCATATCCAGCAGTCTCACAATATACACTCTCAGTTACATCATCTTACGACGCAAATCTCGGCACGCAAACATTCACCTTCGGCACTTTCACTTGCACAGAAAACTCAGTCCTAAATGCAATGTCTTGCTTTAGCAACAGAAATGCCAATGTGGACTTGATTGCACCGGGAAGTATAATTGGCAGTACATCCCTTTCTGGAGGTTTTATTCCAAATTCAGGAACCTCGCTTGCAACGCCGCACGTCAGCGGCACTATCGCCTTAATGAAGCAACGCAATCCACAAATGACAGTAGCGCAAATTGAAGATATACTAAAATCAACAGGCCTCCCAATTTACGATCCAGCAACAGGCCTCACCTTCCCAAGAGTTAACGCATGGAGCGCAGTAAACACAGTTCCATTCTTAAATCAAACAGGAACCCTAATTCCTGGAGGAATAATAAATCTCCACGTAAACGCTCCGCGAAACCCAGGAGCAGCATATTTTGCAGTACTTTCCCTCGGCAATGTCCCAGGAATTTTATTGCCAAATGGCTTAATAATTCCGGTGAATATAGATGATTTATTATTCTTCTCCCTACAACCAAACCCAATCATAGTAAATAATATAGGCATTCTTGACAGCAACGGCAGGGCGGCAGCAACAATATATTTGCCATATATTCCAGGAATCCAAAACCTCAACATTTATTCAGCGTTTGTGACAGTAAACAACACATCTGGAGAAATTCTGTCAGTTTCAAACTCAAATAAATTATAAATTTATAACAAGGATTTCACTCAAAACGCAAAACTAAAATTTTCAGTATAATTAATTATAAAGCTAATTATTTATATAGATAACTAATCATTTACAAACCAAATTTTAACAATTACCTTTAATAAAAATATAACTATTTATTAAATTGATTAATAATTTATTTTATTAATCTCCACTAATCGTCAAACAATTAATTAGCTAATTCTTATAAATTATAATATGTATATTTAACTAAAAATATTCCTAAATAAATCAGCAAACCATTGAAAAATTGTTCGCTGTGAATTAAATTCCCTGACAGTTTCACCAGTAGGATCCTTAGAAGGATCTGACCGCGGAGGAGGCGCCCCACCAGAAGGTTCATCTGCAACATCTGCAACTGAAGAACCTCCAGAGTCACCAGAAGAAGGCTGGGGCGAAGGAATAACAATTTCAGGTCCAACAAGAACAGGAGCAAGCTGGCGCTGATAACTCAAACTCTGCAAATTCCCAAAATTATAAGCATTGTCTCTACAAAGAATATTCAAAATAGTAATTGTGCCTGGCGGTCCTAAAGGAATAGTGCCAGAGTGAGATATACCCCTGCCAAGAGAAATAGTCATCGAATTAAAAGATGTTGTAGGCGTTGTCCCAGCAGCAGCGCGGCATTCTGCATCTTCATTAGTATTAAGATTTAAAACAAATGCTTCAATACCCCCAGAAAAAGAATAGCCGCCAGCAGGAAAAATAGACGAACTAATAATATTTGGAGGAGTAGTATCAATAGTCACAGCTATAATATCTAAATTATTATCAAGACTATTTGAGGCAGAACCGTCAGAGCAAGCAACATGATAATCAAGCCCAGTTCCGTCTGGCTGTTGAGAAAGAAAGCAATTAGCCAAACCCTCTGAATCAACATTACAAACATTACCAACAAGCATTTCATTAAAAGCTAAATCATTAGGACTCCATCTACAACTAGTCCCTACAACAAGCGCAACAATTGTAGGAGTATTATCTCCAGTAATAAAAGGAGGGCCTGTAAGATCAGCAAAACTAATAAAATTAGGAGATGAAAAGCCTTGACCACTTAATCCTCCTGAACCACCTCCCCCTCCAAGTGGCCCACTAGCCCCGATTCCAGTAGAACTTGGCCCACTACCTCCGCCCCCTCCAGAAGCTCCAGAAGAAGCGCCAGAACCACTAGATGGCGCATTAAAGTTCGGCAAGAAAGTTGTTTGTGCCTCTCCTAATTCATCATGTCTATTCTGAATATAAAAATCAGCTTGCGCAAGATCAACCTCAGTTAACCCGGCTGCACAAATAACTTCCACATCAAAAGTTCCGCCGGGTGCAACTAATATATTAATATTTTCAACGGGTACACAATTAGGATTATCGTAACCATAACCAGTAACCACAATTGTTCTAAAACCATCATTACGAATAGTCGCACTAAAAACAGAACGTCCTTCCTCATCCTCGCTTAAAGAAGTTTCAACAGCAGAAAAAAGAGCAGATTCTTTTTTCCAAGAGCTATAAGCAACAGCTAAAAGAACAGCAATTAGAACAGAAACAACAACAAAAAATATCTTGTTCAAAGGAGCCATATTATCATCACGCAAATAAAAAACAAAAAGAGTATATAAATGTTATTTTATTTTGATACTGAGAAACTTACATTTGTGCAAACTCCCTATTTAGTTCGTGAAAAAGCAAATGTAAATTTCGAGGTGCTCAAGAACCAGAAACACGCCATACACTTTAGTGTATGGTTCTTGACACTATAAAGTTACCGTCAATTTTATAGATAAAAACTTATTAATTTTATTGTTATAGAATTATTATTACAAATAATAATAAGAAAAATATTTTGATAACACTAAGTTGTTAATATCTTTTATTTCCTAACATCTCTAAAACCATAAATAAATCTCTCGTATAAAGGAGCAAGTTTCTCTTTATCACGGCGCCCTAATCGCGAATACATTTCAGATATTGCCGGGGCGCGCAAAGCTGCGCTTTTTCTATCAATTCTTAAATCATGCAAAGAGTCATGTAAAAGTTTCTCAACTCTTTGAGCATCAGTATAAACTTTGTTAAAAGAATTACCAATAAATATAATATTCGGGAATTTATTCGCACCAACATTAATATCAAATTTAACATTCATCGCGCGCAAAGCAGAACGCAACAAAATAAAATACTCAAGTATTTCCTGGCGCATATCCTCGCCGTTTTCATCGCGTAATTCAATATATCTGCTTGCTATTTCTTTATACAAATCAGCAGCTCTTGCAAAATCTCGTCTAGCAATAGCGCGCCGGCCGTCTAAAATCAGGCGCTCGTGTGTCGGCAATAAATAGCTGCTGAAAAAAATGAAAGGAACAGCAACAGCAATAAGAGCCAACCACAAAAGCCAAGGAACATTCTTCCTTAAAGGCTCCTCGGAAATACCAGCGCTAACAGTCGCACCAGTTAAAATCCCTTCATGCAAACCCAAAGTAACCTTCTGAACAAAATCTCTTATTTTCTTTTCCAGTTCATAATTACTGCTAGCTGAAAGAAAAGCAAGCACAAAATTACCTGCAGGGCTCAAAGCAGCAGCAAATGCCTCGCGAGGAGCACCAGGTGCGCCATCCTTATCATGAAGCACATAAAAAGCAAAACTATTCCCTCCTCCAGATGAACTAACAGCAGGAGGATTAATAGATTCAGGAGGCCCTCCAGGATTTACAATAGTAGTAGTAGAAGCTCCGCTCCCCGGAACAGGTTTCGCTTCAGGAACCTTAATTTCGCATATACCTCCATCTTTTGTATCAAAACCAACGTTTCCTGTATCAACACTGCCTAACAAAATAGCATCAACTGAAGAAACGCAATCACTAACAACCACTTCTCCTCCCACAGATTCAGTAGGTAGATCAGACTTCGGAGTAACAGATTCATACTTAGAAACATAACTCTCTAATTTATCCGTACTATCCTCAACATAATTCTCGTTATCAACAATATTTTGGGCAATTCGTTGCTGTCGTTCAGAAATTTGTTCGCTTGTTTTAACCAGTTGAAGATTAAGGTTGGCCAAAATATCTTCTATTAAAATTGTATTTGCTCTAATTGCTTCAGCATCAGCGCTAATCTTAATTGAAGAAAATCTATCCTCATATGCTAGGACTTCGTTATACTCTTGAAGCGCAACAGTAAGCGTGCTCTGAATAAATGATTTAATAGTATTAAGTTGATTAAAACACGCCACAGAATTTGGATTAGAATCACATGGATTAACAAAATTAGGCTCAGTTGAAACAGCAGTCGGGGTATCAAAAGAACTTTCTTGTCCAAAAGTCCCAGAAGAGCTAACAGAAACCTTGGAATAATCTTTAACAATAAGATTCTCCTCAGCAAGCCCCACAATATAATTAGTGGCTAATGTAACATAAGAAGAACTTTCAGAAGAGGCAACTAAAACTTGGCTAGGAGGTTCACTTGTAATAGCTGAAGAGGTTCCGCCACCAGAAGTACCTTGGGGGCAGTCATCTGGATCAGGACCACAATAAGTTATAACAAATCCAGTAACGCTTTTTTGATACCAATCAGCATAAAACAAAGAAAAAATCGCGAGCACAAAAGCAAACGCCAAGAAAACAAGCGGCCAAATCTTTACACTAAAAAACCTCTTTCGTAAAACCATATTCTTTCAAACAAAAATAACTTATTAAATCTTATCGCGGTCTGTGCTTCCTAGCATAAAACCACGCAGGCTTCAAGCACCGATTCAAAACAGCTCGGAATATTTTAGGCGGGTCGTCGCTCCTCAAAACACCAGAAATCCTATATTCTCCTTTAGGAAGCACCTCAAAAATATCAGGTTCAAAATAAGCGGCATCTTGAGACAGCTCTTTGAGACAGCTCTTTTAAAATTGACTCCAATCCTGGCTCTCGTATAAAACCACCATTATTAGAAATAAATTCGCAAAAAGAATCTCCAAGTCCAGATCCTCCTAAAAAAATATCCAATCTTCTAGTTGAATCACACGAAGTAACTGCAAAATTAATATAAAATCCTAAGAAAAAATATTTCTGCACAGAACCATAAACAAAGTTTTCTTCTGAGCAATCAATAATACCGCACTCTCGTAAGTATCCTGCCAAATGCCTCGCGAAAACCTGTGTGTCCAACATAAAATAGTAGCATTTAAAACTTTAAATAAATTACTATACTAGGATTATAATGAAAATGAAGCTGATAGTGATAAGTTTGGGCGGAAGTTTAATCGTCCCAAAAAAAGTTAATCCAAAATGGCTAGAAGAATTCAAAGAAGTTATTGAAAAAAATTACAACAAATACAAATTTGCAATCATCTGCGGCGGCGGCTTTGTCGCTCGCGAGTACATCACAATTTTAGAGCACGAGCACAAAAGTAAGAAACAGCAGTCTCTCGTAGGAATCGCAGCGACAAGAATGAACGCACGTTTAATGATGCAGCTCTTCGGAAAACCAGCAAACAGCAAACTCCCTCTTACAATGAAAGAAGTAAAAAACCTACTCTCTAAAAACAAAGTAGTTTTCTGCGGCGCGCTCCGCTACGCTCCAAACCAGACATCTGACGCAACAGCAGCAAAGCTCGCAAGCTACCTAAAAACAGATTTCATAAACCTAACAAACGTACCAGGGCTTTATTCATCTAATCCAGCTAAAAATAAAAACGCAAAATTCATCTCAGAAATTTCCTGGGAAGATTTCAAAAAAAAAGCCATGTCAATAAAATACAAACCAGGCCAGCACTTCGTGCTCGATCAAACTGCCTCGGCCTTAATAAAAAAACACAAAATCAAAACCTACCTCATAGGCCATGAAATGAGAAATCTTGACAACTTGTTAAAAGGAAAAAAATTCACAGGAACAACAATCGAACAATGATTATCCAAACAACAAACCTAGAAAAAGCCAAACGCGAAATAAAAATAGCGCAGGCTCCAATAGTTATCCAAGCTCAAAACGAAGAATTCAACAGAAAAATCCTAGAACATGGAAACTTCCAAATTCTGCTTTCGCCAGAAGCTACGGCAGGAAAGAACAAAATCAGACAAACAGACAGCGGCCTAAACCATGTTCTGGCAAAAATAGCGGCCAGAAATAAAGTAGCAATAGGAATAGACTTAAGAGAAATATCTAAATTAGAAAAAAAAGAAAAAGCAGACCGCCTCGCGAAAATAAGGCAAAACATAAAAATATGCAGAAAAGCAAAAACAAAATTAGCTGTTTCAGGAGCAACAAACCAGGAAGCAGGTAATTTACTTCAGAGCTTAGGAGCTTCAACACAACAAATAAAAGAAGCAATAGTTTTTTAATATCCTAAGAACACATTTAAAAATGGAAAAACTAATAGAATCTCTTTCAGAGATTGAGCGCGCAATAATACCTTACCTCCACAGTTCGATAGATGAGATAATTAAAAAATCGGGCATAGACAAAACTACCGTCTTAAGAGCTTTAACCTTCTTGGAAAATAAAAAAGTCTTGAAAATAGAGCACTCGCATAAAAAAGAAATTTGCCTTGGTGTTAACGGAGTTTATTATAAAAAAAATCAACTGCCAGAGCGCATTCTTGTAATCGCGATAGAAAACCACAGCAGTAAACCATTACAGGAAATAAGGGATTCAGTAAAGCTATCAGACAACGAATTCAAAGCAGCTCTTGGAGTGTTAAAAAACAAAGCGCTGATAAACTTAGAAAATGGAAAAGTAAAAATAATTGCTTCAAAAGAAGAAATATCAAAAAAATTCCCTGAAGAGACTTTGCTCGAAAAACTGCCAATTGAAGAATCTGCCTTGTCTGACCTTGACCGTCTAGCATTAGAAAATCTAAAATCAAGAAAAAATATCATTGAAGTAAGTGAGAAAAAAGAAACTGTTTTTTCACTTACAGATATCGGCAAAAAAATAGCCGGCAAAAAAATTGAATCAGACTTAATTGAAGAAATAACTCCTGAAATCATTAAAGATTTTCCCAAAGGGAAAAAATTCCGTCGTTATGATTTAAATACAAAGGTTCCAGAGATTCACGGCGGCAGGAAGCATTTTGTCAACCAGTCAATCGAACAAGGGAAAAAAATTTGGCTTGAGCTCGGATTTAAGGAAATGATAGGAACTCTCGCAACAACATCCTTCTGGAATTTCGACGCTCTGTTTACTGCGCAAGATCATCCAGTCCGTGAAATGCAAGACACATTCTTCATAAAAAATATTGAAGGAAAAATCCTAGCAAATCCAAAATTAATAGAACAAGTCAAGCAAGCTCATGAAAGAGGAATTTCAGGAAGCAAAGGCTGGCAATATCAATGGAAAGAAAGCGAAGCAAAAAAAGTTGTACTTAGAACCCACACAACTTGCTTGTCAGCTCAGACGCTCGCAAAACTCGGCCAGCTAAAGAATTCAATCGATAAGAATGGAAAATATTTCGCAATAGGAAAAACATTCAGGAATGAAACTGTAGACTGGGGTCACGGCTTTGAATTCAATCAAACAGAAGGAATCGTCGTCGGCAAAGACCTAAACTTCAGGCATCTCCTTGGTTATCTTAAAGAATTCTTCAGTAAAATGGGCTATAACAAAGTAAGGTTCAGGCCAAGCTACTTCCCATACACCGAGCCTTCCGTAGAAATAGATGTCTGGCATCCCGAAAGAAAAGTTTGGTTTGAGCTCGGCGGTGCAGGAATATTCCGCCCGGAGGTTACAATCCCATTGCTGGGCGAGCACATACAGGTCCTTGCATGGGGCCCTGGCTTTGACAGAACAATCATGGAATACAACGAAATAAAAGACCTCCGAGAAATGTACTCAAATGATCTAACTAAATTAAGAAATAAAAAAATGATTATAAAATGAAATGGTAAGATTAAAAGGAATTGTAATAACCGGAATTGGGGACTTTTCATATAGGATGGAAAATGTGCCGGGACTTTTAGAAGCATATGAAAAAATAACAGGAATGAGGTTTTTTCCAGGAACATTAAATGTAAAGCTGAAAAAAGAATTCTCATTCCCGAAAAAAATAATGAGACTAGAAAAAGAAAAATATGGATTCCAAGTTTCTGTTAATATTCTACAATGCAAAATTAATGGTAAAAAAGCATTTATTTTAAGAACAGATGCAAATGAAAGGGGGGTAGGAAATCATCCAAATACCATCATAGAAATAGCTTCGAATATTAAATTAAGAGATAAATTTAATTTAAAAGATGGAGACGAAGTAATAATAGAGATATAAAATGACAAAAGTAATTTTCTCAAGAAAAGAATTTGAAAAAGAAATCAAGATAACAAAAGAAATAGAAGAAAAAATAAATCTATTTGGCACACCTATTGATTCCTTAACAAGCGAAGAAATTGAAATTGAAATTTCTCCAAATCGCCCAGATTTGCTCTCGCTGTACAATTACCTAAGGGCCTTTAAGGCATTTATCGGTAAGGAAAAAGGATTGAAAAAATACAAGATAAACAAACCTGAAAAAAACTATAAAATAATTGTTGATAAATCTGTCAAGGAAATCAGGCCATGCACAGTGTGCGCCATAGTAAAAAGTTTATTACTAACAGAAGAAAAAATCAAAGACATAATAAATATGCAGGAAAAATTGGCATTCACAGTCGGCCGCAATAGAAAAAAGATGGCAATCGGAATTTATCCACTTAATAAAATAAATCTCCCCATAAGATACACTGCAAAAGAGCCAAAGGAAATAAAATACCAGCCTCTAGGCGCGCAACAGGAATTAACTGCTTCTGAAATCTTGCTATTGCACCCAACAGGAAGAAAATACGCACATCTTCTTGACAACACAAAAAAATATCCTATATTCATTGACGCTAATAATCAAGTCCTATCAATGCCACCGATAATCAACAGCGAGCAGACAGGAAGGATTGATGTAAACACAAAAGAA
>ERZ1292623.4274-Hain-H51-01um-R1-4274-length-11767-cov-5_pt1 | contig 11767 bp, 15 predicted proteins | sample MGYA00564398_ERZ1292623 | MGnify/ENA primary metagenome ERZ1292623 (study PRJEB36523, sample SAMEA6512633) | groundwater metagenome | collected 2019-01-07 | study: AquaDiva: Metagenomics assemblies of 32 groundwater samples | reverse complement strand
TAGGACTAAAGTCCTAGGCCCCCTGTACGGGGGGGCACTTTTGCCCTCCCCCCGGCTATTTTTGAATCTCAATGTCCCCTAATTCCTACCCTCCCAAAACGTTTTACCCCAAAAAACGAATTAAAGTGGTTATTTACGCGTACAGGAGGGTTATGGGCTTTTAATTTAGGGGTGGCGTGGTATTTGACCTGAGGCGGGTTTTAAACGCTGGAAGTCCTTATGCGCGTGTGTTTTAGACCGTGGGCGTTGTGTTGGGGGGTGGTTCAGAAAGGGCTTTTTTAAACAACGGACTTGATAAACGAGCCTTTTTGATTACTTCAAGTTGTTTTTCTGAGGCTTTCCGTTTGATTTTCGCCCCAAACCTTGGCAAGAGATCATCGGCCAGGGTAGCCGGGGCCCAAACTTCGGCCTCCCCGGTGAGTTCTCGAATCTTCAGGTTGTGTTCTTTGGCTATTGCCCGCGCCAGTTTGGTCCGGTTCGTCCAAACCAAGAAAGTCGAGTCGTCGTAGGTCGTGATTTCGGTCCCGGTAAGCAGGCCGTTTTTGATGAGAGGCGGCCTTTTGGTGGTCAGATGGACTTGGGGGTCTTCTGGGATCATGAAGGGCTTGTAGCGTTTCTTCAAACCCATGGATTCCAGACGGTCAAGCATTTGTTGTCTTGACAGCATTTTGATTTCAAGAGGCTGGCAGTATGACACGCCCCTATTTTAGCACTCCGTTGTAGTACCCAGGTCCGTGAACGTCGTCGAAGTGGATGTTTGAACGGGTCATACCGCAGATGTGGGACATGGCGAGGCGGGCTTCGCGGCTTTTTAGGAGCTTTGCGATCCGCTTGATTTTTCGTTTCTGGCGCTTTAACCGGGATTCCCGGCATTTTGGGCAGGTGCTGTAGGTTGTGAAGATGAGGGACTTTCTTGGGGGATGGAACGTTCTTCTGCCCTTATGGCCGCAAGTGAAAGAGGTCAGTTTCTTTTTGAGCATGCTTCGGCGTAAACCGTTTCTATCAGTTCGGACCGTGTTCCCGAAAACAACGATCGTTTGAGGAATTCGACCACAGGCTTTGGAACTGGGTCCCGGTCCATCAGACCGAGGATCGCGTAAAGCGGCATGTTGATTTTTAGAATGTCGCGTTCGTACATGGCCACATGGACTTCGCGCCACGTCTTAGCGTCGACGAGAGCCTTGAAGCCTTGAGTTTCTTCCCCCGGCTTCTTGCCATGAGTTGAAAATTCCGAATAAGCCTTTTCATCATCGGAAGTTATGGGAGTGGTTTTATAGAAGTCGTGCATGAAATATTTCAAGCACTCGATTTCTTCGGACTGCTTGTTTGTCAATGGTTCAGTTTCTTTTTGAAAGGCATATAAATTCCCCCTCGTTGTGCCCGAGCTTCAGGATGTCCGCGACTTCTTTGGCCCGGTCGGCGGTGAAAGCGAAAACCGCTTCCGATGGGGATAGAAAACGAAGGTCGAATTTTAGGCTTTGCATGTGGGCCCGGACTTTTAGCGTCGTCACCTGAGCCAGCCACTTGCCGCTGTCGCCGTGGAAATAGACGGATCCATGGAGGCCGTGCATGGGTTCGCGGTTGATTGTTTTCACCAAGGCCGGATTTTACAAAAAGCTTTTTTGGTTTATTTTGTTGGATGGCTCAAGAATCTCTACCGATACGGGACCGGATACTCCAAAAGGTTCCGATCTACAAGGATTAAATGCAGGACCCGTTGGAATCCGGCCTGATAGCCATAGGCGCTCAAATCAAAGCCGCCGTCACCGCGCAGGGAGTCCCTACGGTATTTTCCGTAACCAGAAGCCAGAGGATTTTTTTATCGGCGTTTTTTGCCAGCGGCAATCTTAAAGCGGCAGCGGGCCGGGCCGGGGTGACTACCTTGGAAGTCCGGCGCTGGATTAGAAACAGGAAATTCCGGGAGTTCATCCGGCAACGCTGGGAGGCCGCTAAAGCCGTGCGCGGTTACGGGCCGGAAATTTGGCTCTCGCGCCTCATTGACATCTACCACGGCGCGGTGGAAGGCAGTCCGCAAATGCTCCGGGCTGGGGAGATTCTAGGCAGGGCCGCCGGTTTCTTAGATATGGAAACCCATGGTGATTCAAAGCGCCCAACAGCCTTCACCATCGAAGTCTCAGGCGGTGAAACTCCAAATGAGCTTCCACCAGGGCCAGCGAACGGTAATGGCGAGCAAGGCCAGGTACGTTTACCTGATGGCGGGTCGGAGGTTCGGCAAGACGCGCCTCATGATTTACCGGATGCTCAAGGAAGCGGAAAAGCCAAACTCGCGGATATGGTATGTGGCCCCGTTCAAGAACCAGGCGAAGGAAATAGCCTGGCTCGACATTCTCAACATCCTGCCGAGGGAAGTAATCAAAAAGCCCAAGGAAGTTGAGTTGACCATAGAATTCCGCAACGGCTCCACTATCGCATTGAAAGGCGCGGACAGGGACAATCTTTTAGGGCCGGGGCTGGATTTCATCGGCGTAGACGAGGCCCAGGACTTGAAAGAGGGAGTCTGGAACGCGACTCTAAAGCCCATGCTTATAGGCAAGACCGGCAGGGCCATGCTCATTGGGACCAAGCGGGACAAAAATTGGTTTAGGAAATCCTGGGTTGATGCGTCCAAAGGGGAGATTTTTGGAGCCGAGGCGTTTTATTTTCCTTCCTGGGTAAACACTTTCGTCGCTCCCGAAGAATGGGCCAACGAAAAGAAAAGCCAGCCTGCATGGATTTGGGACAGGGAATTCGTTAGCGACCCCAACGCCATGGACGGAGCCGGGGCCAATCTCAAATACGGAGAATTCGACCGCAGGATTCATGTTTGCGCTCCTTTTGAAATCCCCGCCAACTGGAAAAGATTTAGAGGCATTGACTGGGGCATGGACCATCCCACGGTGTGCTTATGGGGGGCTCTTGATCCGGCGGGATGCGTCGTCATTTATGACTTCTACTCGGAGCGCGGGAAAACAGTCGAATTCAACGCTTCGGCAATCCTCGGCAAAACCGGCAACGACGCCATTGAAGCTACGATTTTAGACGTCGCCTGCTGGCATAGAGAGTCGGACGGCAGGTCTATAGCCGACAAATTCAATCAATGCGGCCTCAAGGTTATCTCTGGCAAGAAAGAGGACAAAGCGTACTCCGGGGCCAACACCGTTAAAAGCTACCTACGCCCGATCCAGGGTCCTCCTAAGTTGAAGTTTTTCCCGCAATGCGAGGAATTAATGCGCGAACTCGAAACAGTCGAATGGAACGATAAAGTAAACGAAGATGCCTCGGATTCTTTGAGGTATCTCATGGGGTTCGTCAACATGGTTTCTTTTGATGCGCTGGAAGCGGAAACTCCCGAAAAACGCAGTGAGGGCTTTTACTACAAGCCCGACAGCCAATTATGCTACCGCCTTTCAAGGGACCCTGATTCTTCCAACTTCGACATAGGCTACGCCATCTGATGCCTGAAATGCTCCTGCCTGAAAATACCGACGCGGTTGTGGAAGAAGTCGCCTCAAAAATTTCCCGGTTCGATTCGTCCATGAGCAATCTTTTGGAGGAACGGGAAATGTTTTGGGATATGTACCGGGGAGTCCCCAAACTCGCCCACAACCGGGAAAAGACCGAAGGCAACGCCAATATCGCGGCCTCCACCATGCAGGAAGCGGTAGAAACCCTCACCGGGACCATCTACGCCATGCTAACCGCCGCCGATCCTAATTTTTCGGTAACGGGGCTCTCTGGCGACTCCCCGCCGGATGCGTTGCGCAAGGTGTCTCATCTTCTCCGCTACCAACGCCAAAGGGTGGGCTATAAATCAAAACTCCTTCCCGCAATACGGAGCGCGGTAATCAACGGTTCGGTATTCATTGACCAGCCTTGGATTTCCTGGCCTTCCGGCACGCTCCCGGTTTGGGAAGCCACTGGGTTCAAAGTAAAACCCATGCACCAGGTTTTTTGGCAGCCGTCGGCTGTGGACATTAAAGAGTCCGATTACATCGGAACCGTGGACGCGGTAACGCGCTCTCAAATTAGGCGCATGGCGGCGGGCGACCCCAAGGAATCGGTTTGGATAAAAGCGGGCGTGGACGAGTCCTTGGCCGACGGCGAATCCAACGACATGATGCCGGAGGAAGTCAAAAGAAAATTGGAATCCTTGGGTTACACGGATTTCAAAGACAGCAGGGAACTTGCGATTTATTGGGGTCCGTTGGAATCCGAAGGAATCAATACGGACATGGTTGTCGGGCTGGTCAATCGCAAGCATCTGGTCCGTTACCATCCGAGCCCCTATCCCTGGGGCCTTCGCCCTATCATGCACTGCCCCTACATCTCCACTGAAAACGAACCCGCAGGGTTAGGCGTGGGCCACCAAATGAAAGAAATCCAAAAATGGATCAACTCAAATCTCAACCGGTCCATGGACGTGGTTACTTTCAGCCTGCTCAATATGTTTATCGCGTCCCGCTATGCCGGGCTCAAATACCAAAATCTCAAAGTAAGGCCGTGGAACGTTATCGAAGTGGACGACATCAACGGAATCAAGAATCTGGTCCCTGACGTGAACTCGGCCAGCTATGGGCTAAAGATTTACGAACTGCTCGTTGAGATGGCCCGGAACTCAACCGGGGCTACGCCTACGCTCCAAGCGGTCATTACGGAAGCCTCGGCCAGCGAAGTCCGTATCGCCCAAAACAATTCCATCCGGCGCGTATCCAACACCGCCGAAATCATGGCCGAAACGCTTATCCGGGAGCATTTGATTTTTTCCCACTACTCCAACGTGAAGTTTTTAGACAGGCCCATTTGGATGCGGGTGGCTGGGGTGGAAGAGCCTCTAAGGATTTTTCCGGGAGACATAAACCATCAAATAGACATTGACGTAAAGATCGTAACCGACAAGGACTTCACTCCGCAAACCATCAAAAATTATCTCCAACTGCTCCAAATCTTGACTTCCGTCAGAAACCAAATCCCGGCCAACGTGAATCTTCTGCCTATCATCGAAGACTTAGTGGTTAAACTCGGCTCCGATCCGTCTAAGATTTTCACTCCAACAGCCCCCACACCTCCAAATCCTCAAGCCCTTCTCGGTTTATTACAGAAGGATGCGGCTATGAGGCAAGGACCGGCCGGACCCGTGGAATCGGCGAACGTCGCCATGGGCGGCGTAAACGGTATACAAGGACTGGAAGGTGGAATCTAAAAAAGAGACCTTTTGGAACGAGGATGATTTGGGGGATGCGTCCCGGCTCAACGATGCGCTCGAAGACTCCGGCAGTGTCCTCAATCTGGTCCTTCAAGACCTGATGGTTTTGAGGGAACAGCTTTTGTCAAAAGCAAAATGCGCCTTAACCCCGGACGCGGCTTTCAAAGCCCTGGGAGTTTTAGAAGGGGTGGATTTGGCGATCTCCCGCCCGGCGCGTGTGGTGTCTCATTGGAAAAACAGGCTTCAGGAGGCGAAAGAAAATTGATGGATCACGGACACGAAGCAAACGGCAAGCCCGCCGAAGATGAAACGAACCGGGAAGTATCGAACCTCCGCATTGAGCGCCTGGATGGGGGCGGCTATCTCTACGAGGTTTCATTCAAGCCGAAAAAGAAAAGCGACGCGCACGGCCCGGTCATGGAATCCTACTCGCCTCCTAAACGCTATTCATTTGAATCCGTGGAGGGGGTTCTCGACGCTGTTGAAGATGACCTGGGCTCGCCGCATGACAAGAAAATGCGCTTAGGCGGCGGCGGCAGATTTCAGCATCTTAAATCAAAGCTGGCCGGGGAAGTTAGAAACCCCGCCGCCGTAGCCGCCGCGATAGGGCGCAAAAAATACGGCAAGGCCAAATTCCAAAAACTCGCGGCGTCCGGGAATAAAAAGGGGGGGTTGTTTTCATGAGGAAAGTTCTAGCTTGCCTGTTGCCTGTCTTGATTTCTTCATCGTATCTTCACGCTCTAAGCGAAGTGGCTTGGCTGGTCAACAACAGCTCGAACACGTCGGCTCCGGCCACCACGGTTTACATCGGCGGTTCCGATGGCGATGACATTTTAGATTCAGTCATTGTCGGAGATTGTTCAACAACCGGAGCCGGGCGCCTGACGGTTTACGATTCTTCCGGCACTACCGATACCTTATTGACGATCCTAGACACCAGCACGGCCCCTATAACGGGAGTGACAGCCGGGGCGGGCGATTGCAGGAACCAATATATTTATAGCGTAAGGATCACAAGCGGCATCACATACAGCATGACTGGGGATGCCAACGTGACGATTTTGTGGAGGAACAGAAACCCTTGACATAAAAGATTTCGCCGTAACCGGGTAGCTCCCGGTTTATCGCTCCTAGAGCGAACGGCAGAAGGCGGCTTTCTAGGGGCCGTTCTCCAACGAGAACGGCCCCTTTTTTGTCGCCAAAACCCCGGAAGGGAGAAAACATGGAAAACGAAACACCGACACAAGAGGAAAACCAGAACGCGCCTCCTGAAGTCGAGCAAGATCAAGCGTCTGAACGCCCAGGCGAAGTCGAACGCACGGGTAGCAAGCCGGGAGGAAGCGAGGCAAACGGCAGAGAAAATAAAGGGGGCCCAGACCCCTATTACGCCAACAAGCGCGTAACTGAAAAGTTACTCGCTCGGATGGACAAACAAGACGCTCTCATGGCGAAACTGCTTGAGAGCCGACAGCCTGCCGCCGCCGCGCCTTCTCCCGCCTCCAACGCCGAAAAAGAACCAGTTGACATCTGGACCGACCCGGACAAGTATCTTGACAAGAAACTTGACGAGCGGATGAGTCGTCTGGAACTTGGTCGAGCGCGGGAGGAAGCTGAACAATTCGTCCTATCCCAGGAAGGAATTGACCCTGAGAAGGATTACGACGCCCTGCAATCTCTCTCCAAGGAGCACAGGCTGGACTTGGTGGCTAGAGAAGACCCGATGAGAGCCGCCCAAACGCTTGTCGCTCTTTGGAAGTCCCAAAAGGGAACAGCCGAAGATAGAACCTCCGAAAAAGCAAGAGCCGCGTCCGTCCAAGGCGGTCGGACAAGAAATGGCGCTCCTGTCTTTAGCGGAGCGGAGATACGCAGGCTCGCGGTCGAGAATCCTGACGAGTACGAGAAAAGAAGGGGTGAATTCGTTACCGCCGCAAAAGAGGGAAGGATCAAGCCATAGGAGAAAAATAAATGGCTAATGAAATTACAGTTACAGTAGCCGATTCGTCTATAGCCGAGTTATGGCCAGCCGAAGCGTTGCGGGCTCGTTCGTCCCGTTCAGTTCTTGCTAAGCCGGAAGTAGTGCTTTTTAAGATGGTGGAAGGCAAAAAGCTTGACACCATCCGGTTTACGGAATTAGCGGAAATGAGCACAAACGCGGTCGGAGCGGATGGCACGGTCACGAACCAAGCGACGACTCAAACGCAGCGAACCATCACTCTTTCCGAGTGGCGGGAAGTTACGTGGAGGGTCGCCAATCGTGTCCTTGAGCAATCCGTCTTGGACTACGGGATGGAATTCTCGAAAGGGGCCGGGGCTAGGCTAGGCGAATACATGGACGCCACGATTGCGGACGACCATGCCTCTATCACGACCAACGTCGAAGGTTCTACGACTAATCCGGGAGCGATGTCCGACGACCTCGCCCTGGCGTCTATCGTAGACCTTGACGATCTTTCGGTCCCGGCTGAGGATAGGACGTTCGCTTTCCGACCGAAAGCGAAGTCCGAGCTTTTGAAGCTCGATAAGTTCTCGCTTGCGTACGCCACCGGATTGCAAAAAGGCGCGCAAGTTAGCGGCTTATTTGGAGAACTCTATGGGATCAAGGTCGTAACGAGTCCTGAAATCGTCTCAACCGGCACGCCTGCCGTGCTCAAGAATCTTCTTTTGCACAAGCAGTGCATCGGCCTCGCCATGCAAAAGAACATCGGTATCCACAGGAAGGACCCCCCGGACCTTTCAACGATGTGGATTGCCGAAGTTCTCTACGGCGAAGCCGTGCTTCGTGATAATCACGGCGTCGTCATCAATACACGCGGATAAGGAGGTATAGAAATGAGCAAAGAAGCCAAAAGGGCCAGCTTGCCGATTCTAGCCTTCGTATTGGCGGTATTGGCATGGTGGCAGATGGCCGAAGTTGCGGCAAGTTCCTGGCAGGGTTCCTCGGTTCAGTCGGGAGCGGCGCATGACGCCAGCATCTTCCCCGCGCTTTCGAGCGCGGCGGCGGGAGTTGGTCCAATGCAGCCGTTGTCAGCCGCCGGAATTCTCTACGCAGTTCATGTGGGTTCCGCCGCTGATCCTGGTTACATCGTGTTTCGCGACACGGTGCCATTCCCAGGGAGCACGGTAGTATCGAGCGGAGCCGTGCTCATCCAGATAGAAATATCTACAGCGGGAGCAGCCGGGACCACAGCCGCCGGCAGTGGTGTAGCGTCGGACAGGTTCATACAGTTCAGCCCCCCGTTGCGTTTGCAAAGGGGCCTGGCTGTCCAAGGTACGGGTTCCTGTCCAAGACGCGGCGCTCTTGCCGGTTCCGAAGGGAATTGGTGCTACACGGTCGTCTACGACAGCATTGAGTAGTTTGGAACTAGGGGGAGGGAACTCCCCCCAGATTTATGATTCTTTGCGAGGAATCGGGGTGCATCGGCAACAGCGTTGACAACGACGTTTATTTTGACTTTTCCCAAGGCCGGTATCTCTGTGAAACGCATCACACAAATCATGTCCCGGTTCATCAAAGAGACTCACGCGAGGCGACACGTCAAAGCTACGGTCATCCCACGAAAAAATGGCTCACCAAAGCCGACGTGATGCAGATTAAAAACAGGGTCATTTCCAAGGACGACAATCATACGGTCATTGACAAGCGCACTGGGAAAGAAACCCAACTCATTCAAAAACACAGGTAAAGGAGTAACACATGATAAGTTCGGAATTCTCGAAGTTCAAGGATGCCCTAGATGGATTCAATCTCTACGTTAGGAATCTTGAATCCGAAACGAGCATGTTGGAAGGCAAACTTGAAAACCTAACCAATCGGAAGGTGGCCGCCGAAGAAGAACTGAAACGTCAGCTAAAAACCAGTGAACTCGTCTTGGATTCGGAGAGAAAGAAAGTCGCTTTTGCCGTATCCGAGTCTCAAGGCCTTCTCAAGCAGGCCCAAGACGCCTTGGTCGAAGCTGAAAAAATCCGCTTGGGTATCGGGGACCATGGGCGCATCGAGGAATCCAAATCCAAACTCAAAGAGCTTGCCGACTCCGCTAAAAAATTAGCTTCGGTCAAATAACGCATTGGCCCGGCGCGATCCGGGTGGTTCTTTATGCAAAGAAGCGCGATACGCACGGAAGTTAGGCGCATCCTAAACGACCTCAACACCGTTCTATTCACGGATGCCATGATAAATTCGTGGATTGACCTTGGAGTCGTGGATGCCGGGACTTACCTTGAATTGGACACGGCGGTAGCCACTATCTCGACTGTAACCAGCGAACAAAACTACCAACTGCCTTCCAATGCCATGTCCATCAAGGACGCTTACCTCCAAGACCAAGCCGACAGGCAAACCAGGCTCAAAGTAGTTTCCCAGGACGAGTTGAACGACCTCTACGGCAACCAATGGAGAGAAGAACCCGCCGGGGCCCCAATCGCGCTTTTCCAGGCCGATTACAATGTGGTTGGCCTCTACCCGGCCACCAACGCCGCCAACGCTTCCAATACGCTTAGAGTGTTTTACGTCAGGATTCCGTCTAATTTGGCGTCCGATACCGATACCCCTATTTTTATGGACGCTCTCCATGACGCGGTTTCTTGGTATTGCGCCAGCAGGGGCTACGCGCTTCTTGGAAACCCTGACAAAAGTGATTGGGCGCTTAAAAGATACCAAGCGTTGCTTTCCAAGTTTATGAGCATAGCGACGCGGTTTTCAGACGACATGCGAAGGTTCAGGTGGTAGAAATGCCAATGACGGAAGGGACAATAAACACGGCAGGGACCATGCTGGAACAGGCGATTTCAGCGGACGACAACGAGAATTTGGCTGATGCGGGGCCGGCGGATATTGGCGGGGCGGACGTAAATTTGAAAATGGCGGAAGGCACGATTTCGGCGCAATGAAGAATATTTTTGTTTTTATGTTCGCTTTGACGGCGTTACTACCTGTAAACTCCAATGCCGCCGCGAGAGGGTCCGGTTCCTACACCACCCTCCCGATAGGCTCCGCGCCTCAAAGGCTCTATCTCGTAGCGACCCGGGAAGAACCCGGCTGGCTCACAGACGCCAGCACGAACTCCATAAACCAAAACTTCGTCCTGATTTCTTCAGCCGTGTACCGCCTGGAAACTATAGGCGGCAACACGAATTACATCCTTCTTCAAGCGACGCTTCAATCCGGGGCCGTATTTTTCGTTTCTTCAGGCACCGCAAATTTGAGCTTAAATGCTCCTGAAATTATCGCCTCAGCATCAATGACAGCCACACAAATTAGGGCTCCGCCGTATAGGTTCCAGGCCATTGGAGACGGGTTGGTCATAACATCTGCCGCGGCGGTTCTGTTTAATTCAGTCGGATGGAGGATGGACCAGAACGGCAATTTTGGTGTTGGAAGCTCCACTCCCATAGGCAGTTTCCATATTGGGAAAATAGATATGGGCGGGCCTTCCCCCGCCGCTTCCGCGCATATTTCCACCGGCGCGGGGAATCAAGGGGCCTGGTTACAAAATGTCGCGGGTTCTTCGGCAACCCTCGCCGCCGGGGCGCGTTGGAATGGATCAAGTTGGATAGCCACGGCACCTCAAGCCTCGATTTTTGAATTTGACGGATCCTCCGTAGCTATTTATTCGGACGTGAATCTCACGGCAGGAACCGGGTTTGTTCCTACCGTGAGGGGGTTCCTTTCTTCTAACTTGAACCGGTTTGGCATCGGGACATCGGTCCCGCGTGGGACGGTTTCCCTTGGAACAAGGGTAATATTGGACGACAGTTCGGATAATGCGTCCATTTTACGCTTCGCCCATTACAATGACGGCGACACCAGGGCTTTGACAGCGAATACCGCCCCGACCGCGATAGTCATAGATCAGCAGGGATTTAGGATTTTCGCGGACTCGTCAACCAATACCGGTGTTAACGGAGTTTTCAACAATTTCGTCAACAAGTTTGAAATCAATCAGCCGGATGGCGCTATATCCATATCAAGCGACGCCGCAAATAGCAATCACAATGACGCCATCCAAATTGGGCGCTACACGCTTTTGGGCTCCACAAAAAGCGTCAACTCGTCTTGGAGATTCAACAACTACTCAACCGCCGGGGATAGCATTGCGGACGCAAGATGCATGAGAAGCGGACAAACACCCAAATTAGTCTCCATGGGCAGCGGTGGACTTTATGTATACGAGTCTATTACTTCATGCGTAGCGTCGGACGACTCTATTACCGATTTAGTGCAGTCCATGAGAATTACGGACAATGCGGTCTGGATAGGAACCGGGAGCGGAAGAACTCCCTACCAAGGGGGTATTGACACCCGTTTGGATGTTACAGGCGGTCAGACGGTATTCCGCGGAAGCCTTACGGTCGTCAATACGGTAACCGCCGGATCGGCCACGTTCACTAATTTCAATATAGGCGGGACTATGGATGCCGGAACGGGGAGCGGCGTGATAAATAACGTCAGGTCCTCCACCTGGATGGCTATAGGAGCGTTCGATCCCGCTGTCCCTGCCTCCTTCAAAGTCAATATCGCGGGTACCATGGGGAGCACCCCCGCCTGGAATCTGCATGGAAGCACGG
>ERZ1292623.488-Hain-H51-01um-R1-488-length-43056-cov-9_pt2 | contig 11769 bp, 7 predicted proteins | sample MGYA00564398_ERZ1292623 | MGnify/ENA primary metagenome ERZ1292623 (study PRJEB36523, sample SAMEA6512633) | groundwater metagenome | collected 2019-01-07 | study: AquaDiva: Metagenomics assemblies of 32 groundwater samples | reverse complement strand
TTTGCCGCGATTCGCATCGCCGGATCACCGCTGCCGTTGTCGCGCGACGGCTAGCGTCTCGGCCGTCGCGATTCGAACCCTTCCGAGTTGCCTTGTCGCGGGTGGTTCGCACTCGAGGGATAGGCGCGCGCCGCTGGCAAGGCGGTCACCGCCTACGAGTCCAGATCACGAGCACGCCGCAAACCGCGTTCAGGCGGGTGTAGCGAGCGGGCGTTTGGGCTGGTCCCGAGTAGTACTCCATTGCCTCAATGTCTGCGGCCGATATCGTGCCCAGATTGAACAGTCTCTCACCCGAACGGCCACCGTAAACAAGGGAGTTGTCGAGATACACGTGCGCGTAGCAAGCTCGACGCGCGCCCCTTGCGGCGCTTTCACTGTCAACGCCCCCGATGCTCGCGCTGCCCAATGAGCGTTGACCGCGGCCGCTCGTAAGCCAAGCATGGCTGCCTGTCCCGGGCATGATGCGGACACCCGGGGTGAGGCGCAGAATCGTTGGCAGCGACTGGCCCTCCACTTTGGCCAGGTCATCGCGTGTGAAGAAATGCCCAAGGCCGATCTTCTGGTGCTCCTCGAAACTCAGGAGAAACCGATCAATTCGTGATGCCGTGACAGATACCGAATCGAGCAGGACGATGCGCGGGAGAATTACGCGTCGCATCGTGAGGTTTTTCGCACCCACGCTGACGACAGTGTCAACTGGCCCGAATCCGACGCGACGCGCCAGGAACCGATGTTGGCCCGCAGGGACGTTGGGCAGACGGAAGGCGCCACGATCGTCGGTGAGCGTGGCCCGTCCCAGCCCGGGAAGGGACAATTCCACGTTCGCGACCGGCTCCATTGTTGAGTCGGCGACAACGGTGCCGCTGACGACGACCCCGCTGCCCGAGGCCCGTTCGGCCACGAGGTCGCCACTCGCGAATCGTGCTCCATCGGCATGCCCCGCCGGCTCACGTCGCGGCAGTGTCACCTGAATGATCAGGAGGGCAGGCGTGCCAACGTTGAGGACGGTGTCTCCGCGAAAGAAGCCCGTCCGGCGCACCAGGAACCGATGCTGGCCAAGCGGCACGTCGGCGAAGCGGAATGCACCACTGTCGTCGGTCAGTAGGACACGCCCGAGGTTGGGAAGAGACACTTCGGCCCGTGCGATCGGCTCCTTCATGGAGTCGGCCACAACCGTTCCGCTGATGACGGCACCGAGGCCCGCTTCCGATTCGACCACGAGGTCGGCTCTTGCGAATCGTATCCCTTCCGCAATCCTGACGTTTGACGCCCGCTGGCCCGTCCCTTCGACGTGGACCCGCACAGGAACCTCAACGGGAACACCGCAGATGTGAAACGCTCCGCTGGCGTCGGTGCGAGTCTCGGCCCGCTCCGTCGTGATCGAGCTTCCTGACGTGGCGGTCGGTGTTGTTTCCCATTGCCCGACTACCACCACGCGCGCGGCAGGGCTCCGACCGTCCGAGTTTGTTACCGTTCCAAGGATGATGCCGCGATTGGGCAGCTCCCGAGCGCTCCGGGAGGCCGCGCAGGTCCCGCGAACAAGCTCAGGGCCGGAAACAACGCGAATGGTCGCCGTGGTGTCGGCGCCGAAGAGGGCGATCCGTTGGGCGTGGAACGCGGCTACCGAATCAAGGGAGTGCGTCCTCACCTCCAGGAGGTAGTCCCCTGGAAGCACTTGCCGCAGCGCAAACCGCCCCATGCGGTCAGTACGCGCTTGTAGACTGGTGCCCGCAAGCCTGACACGGGCGCCTTCCACTGGGTCCCCACTGGACGAATCGCGAACGGTGCCGCTCAAAGTCACAGGTGGCATCGCCCAGAGTGTGTCGTCGCCGCTCCGCGCGAGCGCCAGTTGGCCACCGACCTCCCAGACTTCGAATACGCGCGGTTCGCGCGAACTTCCGAATGCGCCTGCGCGCGGCTCCTGCACGGGCATGCGGATGCTCCAAGACGCGATCACCCACGCTCCGTTTGACAGCTTGGCGAACGCCATGCGGCCACTAGCGCCACCGGTCTCGATGTTTACGTAACGGTAAACCAGCGACCGAAGTTCCGCCGAATTGCGATCGAGCCAGAGGGTTCCTTCGATCTCCGCAATTCGTGACCGGTCGCGATTGGGTCGAAACTTGAGGCCCACTTGTCTGTCCGCGGCGCTTTCCTCAATGTGAAAACAGTGGTCTGCGAGGAACACGTCGGAAAGCAATACCTCCAAGCCGGGCGCGTGAAAGGTCTTCCCGCCATCTGGCGCGGTGGTGACGAAACCGATGCGATGCAAACTGTCGGCCGCGAGGGCACGCCAAGGCCGCGTGACCAGTCCGGTCGTCACGCCAGAACTCTGCTGTAATAGACGACGCCCGGTCGCATCAAACACGCGATCGAAACCAATCACCGTCGCCGTCAAACCGCGGCCTCCCGCGGTCAAGAGCGCAGCGGTGAGCGCGGAACGGGCTTGTTCCCAGACGCCGAAGGTCATGTTTGAGGCGGCAGGGTCAAGGCGCCCGCATGCATTCCTTCCCAGGACGCGGACGGTGTCAAGCATCACTAGCCCGTTCGCCAGCACGACGCGAATGGAGTGCTCCTCACCCACTCGCAGGGTCACCCAGTCGAGCTGTGGGCGGTAGCCGATCCGTATTGACCGAACACCAAACGTGCCCGCACCTGTCGCAACGAGGCGAAACTCGCCCTTCTCGTTGCTCAGCGTATGTGCAACGGTGCGGGAAGCGGAATCGCGCAGTTCGACTACCACGGACGCAACCGGAGACCGGTCGGGCATGGTCACTAACCCACGCACAACCTGCGCGTCGAGTTCTGACCAAACGGGAGACGCAAAGGTGCCAACACCCAAGGCGATCAACATCGTCCGGGCGAAGTGCAGTGAGCGATCGGCACGGCTCATGCGCGCTAGCCGCCAGTCACTTCGAAGCCCATTCGCACCCTCACCAATGCCAATGTGCCGCTGGAAAACTTGACACCAGCGGCCATTCGTAGAAAGACCATACGATGGCCTAAGCTGTCGCGCTCCCAGCCGATTGGACAGCCGTTGACACACACCTTTAAGGAACTGTCATTCGTGACCGAGCAATGTCGATTGCGCTTGCTCTATATAGCGAACGCTTTTCCGACTGCGCGTTGACGCCGCGGGAACCGAGACGCGATGCGCGGCGCCCATCGCGAATCTTGGAGCTCCACGCCGGTCCGGGAAAGTCCACGCTCGACGACCCACTCCCAGCCTACGGCGACACCGAATTCGCACCACGAAGTTCCTCCGTGGGCCTGGAGGCTTCGCCTCAGCGTTCGGGCACTGCGTCCCAGTTGCAGGGCAGCTCGTTCCGCCGAGCGTCTCGGTCCCGCGAAAGGTGATAGGGCGACGAGGACCGTCCAGTCGCGCATCGAACTCAAACCTCCCTTTTAAGTATCGCATAGTAATGAGTCCGCCCGCAGCCGAGCGTCCGCCAAGGCCTGCCTGTCATCGCCGCCCCGAGCACGTGAGCGTCGTGCCGAAGACAGCGAGACTCAATGTAGTTCTTCACGTCACCCGAAGGACCCACTCGTCGCCGAATTGCTTGCGCCAATTGAACTGCCGCACGGTGGGAAGCGCCCGCTGCGGGATGAGGCGCTGAACGAGCGCGCGCGCGAGGCCGCCGTGCGGATACTCACGGACGACCCGGAACTGCGGCAGCGCGAGCACGAGCCGCTCCGGCGCGTGATGAACGCGCGGTACCGCAGGGCGATCGAGCTTTTCAGGGTTGGGTGAAGGTTGTCATCAGTCCCTTGTCGCCCATGTTCAGGCCATATTAAAGGGGTCGTTCCCCGACTGAGGACTGGTATGCGAATCGCAGCGTTGTCACTCGTTGCACTCACTGCCGTTCACGCGCAGGAACCGGCCACGCCAGCAGCAGCCGCGGCGCAGCTGCGATCGATGTACCTGCAGCAGGCCTATGTCGATGGATGGCTCGAGGGTGAGAAGCTCGCGCGCCGATTCCCGGCGTCGCCAGAAGTGCGAGCGTGGTACGTCGTCAACTACGCAACGTCCGGCCTCGTCGAACAGGCCATGGACTCCGCCCGCACTCTGGTGCGCCAGCATCCGCGCTCTCCGTGGAGTACGATGGCGCTTTCGTTCGCGCAGGCGCGGCAGGTATCTCGCGCGCACGAGGCGGTACCGGCGGCGCGGCGCGCGCTGGCGCGGGCGCCGAATGACCCGCACCTCACCTTGCTCTACGTCCAGATGCTGGACCGCATGGGCGAGTTCGACAGGGGCTTGGCGTACCTCGACTCCATCGCTCCCCGATTCCCGCGCAACGCGCACTTGTTCGCCGCCAGAGGCGTGCTCCTCAGGTCCTACTCTCGCACCCTCAATGCGGACACGAGCGCCGGAACTCGCTCCCGCGCTGCCTTCGCCGATGCCATACGCCTCGACTCTACCAACGCCAGCATCCTGTACCTCGCTGCGTCAAATACACCTGCGGCTCGCGGCGATACTACGAACTACGTCCTGCTGCGGAAGGCGTCTCAGTTGTCGCCCTCGTCGACCGCTATAAATGCCGCGTATTGGTCTGCGTTGCAGGCGCGTCGTGACCTGTCGGACTCTGTGCGTCGCGCGATGGGTGTCGCGGATGTCGAGCGATACCTCGCGAACCGGCCTAACCAAGCGCCCTTCATGTACACAAGCGCTGGCGGATTCGGGACGTTTGGCCTCCCCGAGAAAAGGGAAGAGTTGTACGACCGGTTGCTGCACGACTACCCGACAAGCCGGTACGCTTACCTGGTGCGCAACAACCGGCTGACGGCGCACCGCGATTCGACGCGCGTTCTGTGGGACACGACGATCAAGCCCCGGCCCACGCGCGAAGACTCAATCCGCCTCAAGGCAAACCTCCGCCGCGCGCTGAACGAGTTCATCGCCCAGTCCTATCACTACAGCTTGGCAAGCCTCGGCGACGCCTACCTGACGCTGTACGGCGAGCTGAGTCAGGACTCGCTCAATGCGACCAACGACGAGATCCTCGCGGCTATCAAGGGGATGGTGAAGTACAACACCTACAATCCGCAGTGGACGAACTACGACGCGCCGATGCTGCTGGCGGAACGCAAGCTTGATCTCGCGTACGCCACCGAGCTTGCCAAGGGTTACGAAGCGGCGAATGAGCGCCAGATGCAGGGGCGCGAGAAATACACGAGCATCGCCGATCTCGCCGAGTCCATGGACTGGGTGAAGGCGCACAAGCACGACGTCCTTGGGTGGATTCTCTTCAAGGCCGGTCGCTACGAGGACGCCGAACGCGAGCTGTTGGCCGGGCGTGAAGCGTCGCCCCGAGTGCCGAACGTACACTATCACCTCGGTCGCGTCGCCGAGGAGCAAGGGCGGATCGTGATCGCCGAGCGCCACTACAGCAAGGGCTATCAGTACGAAACGTCCGGATTCCGCCGCGGGGTGTTGAACGCAACCGCGCTCAAGCGACTGTTCGAAGCGCGCACGGGATCACTCACGGGCTTCGACGCGCACGTGGAACAGCTGAAGGAAGAGGATCGCGCGCGACGCAAGGAGATGATTTCCAACTCGATTCTCAAGGACCCGCGAGACGTGCCGCCGTTCTCGCTGGAGCGCCTGCGGCTGGACAGTGTCATCGCAGGTCCCCGCGTTTCGCGGGACGTGTTCAAGGGCAAGATCGCGGTCATCAACTTCTGGGGCGTGTGGTGCGGCCCGTGCGTCGCCGAGATGCCGCAGTTGCAACAGTTCTACGAGCGTGTGAAGGAGGACACGTCGGTGGTGTTCCTGACCGTGGACTACCGCGACGAGGTCAAGACGGTGCGTGACTGGATGAACCAGAAGAAGTTCACTATGCCCGTGCTGCTGGACGACGGATGGGTGACGGAGAAGGCGCGCATCAACGCCTATCCGACGACGTGGTTCGTCTCACCCGACGGCAAGACAGCGTTCGTGCACCGCGGCGCGAGCGACGTCGTCCTCGAGGAGTTCCTGTGGCGCGTCGACATGCTCAAGGGTGGCCTCAAGACCGGAGGCCGGCCCGTGCCCTAACGGGGCGCGAGGCCCTTTTCCAGGAATTCGCCGAACTCGCGCGAGTCGCGCGTCATGCCAAGGAAAGTCGCGATCGGCGTGCCGCGCGCGTCAAGCAGGGCGTAGTACGGCAGCGCGATCGAGCCGAAGCGCTCGAGCTGCATCCGCTGCTGCGACAGAAACGGCTCGCCAAGGCCGTCCGTATAGAGCCGCACGCGCACGTAGCGTGACAACAGCGCGCGAACGTCATCGCGCGGAAACATATTGGCTTCCATCCACCGGCAGTTCGTGCATGTGTATCCGGTGAAGTCGAGCATGATGGGTTTTTGCTCGGCGCGCGCGCGCGCGACCGCCGCCGCGTAGTCATCGTGCAGCCACGACAGCTCACTCGTGATCCGCCTGGCCGCAAGGTCGGCACGATGCGGCGGCAGATACGCTTCCAGCTCGCCGAGTCGCTTGCCGCGCAGCCCGCCTGAGAGCCAGACGGCGATCCCGAGTGCGGCCGCTGACGCGGCGAATCGACCGGGCTGCAGCCGCTGCCCTCGCGCTCGCAACAGGCAAATCGCCGAGATCGCAACCGCCGCGACGATCCACAATGCATTGACGACCTCGCGCGTCAGGACGCCGAGACCGAGCACGAGGTCGACGTTCGACAGGAACTTGATTGCCAGCGCAAGCTCGACCACCGCGAATGACGACTTGAGCATCAACATCCATGGTCCGCCGCGCGGTACGCGATCGAGCACGCGCGGTGCGAGCGCCAGCACCACAAACGGAATGGCGAACGCGGCACCGTAAGCAGCGAGTCCGAGCAACGGCCAGCGCCACGTGCCCTGCGTGGCCAGGACGAGTAGCGTGCCGATGAACGGCACGGTGCACGTGAACGACGTGATGGCAAAGACGTTCCCTATCACCAGCGCGCCCGCAGCGCGCCCACTACCGGCCTGCGACACCCCGGTCAGCAGGCGCTGGGGTAGCGTGATCTCGAAGAGCCCGAGAAGGTTGAGCGCGAACGCGATGAAGAGCGCCGCGATTGCGGCGTTGAGCCACGGGTTGGCGGCGAGGTGGACGATTTCGCCCGCGCCTAACGTGACGCTTACGACGAACCCGAGCAGCGTGAACGCGCTGACAATGCCGATCGCGTGCGCCAGCGCTGCGCGCGTGCGCGCTCCTCGGCTACCATCCGCGTCTCTCCCGAAATAGCTCACCGTGATCGGGATCATCGGCAGGATGCATGGCGTTAACAGCGACAGTAGCCCCATCGTCACGGCGAGCCAGACGAAGGCGAGCAGCGACGTGAGGTCTGTTGGCGCGACAAAGTCGGCTCGCTCCAGAACTGGCGCAGGCAGAGGGGCGCGTGCGGTCGTGGGGGCTGGACTCGCGGCGGGCGGCACGGTGCGGGCCAATGCTGCGCTGGAGGCGTCGGCAATCACGCGCGCGCGGACTGGCAGCGTGTCGGTTCGCGGCGGGAGGCAATAACGATCGGTGCACGTCTGAAACTGCACCAGAATCACGAGATCACGTGCGCCGGACTTCGTGGACGCATGGGCGCGGACCGGCGCTTCGAAGCGCACGGCCTCCGTGTAAATCTCCGCCATGATGTTGAAGTTCCGGTCCGGATAACGCCTGGGCGGCGGCGCCGTGACTTCACCCAGGACGAATGCGCTGTCGCCGAGCGTGATTGCGGTGGCGATCGGGCCGCCAACCTGCGGGTTGAGCGAGTAGAGCTTCCAGCCAGTGTCGATCCTCGCTACGACTACCACGCTGGTGGCCGAGGAGGCGCGAATGACCACCGGCGTCGCACGCGATTCGAGTGTCCAGCGAACAGGCCGTTCCTGAGCGATGGCAGCCGCAATCGGCACGAGGAGCGCTACTCCTGGGAGGCGCATGACCTCAAACTAGAGAGGACCGTGTCATCCTGAGCGAAGCGAAGGATCTGCTGCGAACGAGGAGGTCCTTCGCTTCGCTCAGGTTGACAGTTAGCTTCGGCGGTTCACGCCTCCAGGACCATGTCGCTCAGAAACACCAGTCTCGCCGATCTCGCCAAGCACGTAGGCAAGTCCACCACGGTCCATGCGTGGGTCACGCACCTGCGCTCGTCAGGGAAAGTCGCGTTCGCGGATCTGCGCGACGGTCGCGGGGTGTCGCAGGCGGTGTTCGTGAAGAGCGCGGTGTCGCCCGAGGTGTGGGAGCGGTACGGCAAGCTGACGCTCGAGACGGCGGTGTGCATCACCGGTGAGGTGCGCGCCAACCCCAAGGCCGCCGGCGGATTCGAGATCGGTGTGCGCGACTTGGCCATCGTGGGCGCCAGTCCGGTGGACTACCCGATCCAGCCCAAAGAGCACGGAGTCGACTTTCTGCTGGATCGCCGGCATTTGTGGCTGCGGAGTCCCAAGCAGCGTGCCGTTTTCGTGGTCCGCAACGAGATCGAGCAGGCGATCCACGACTTCTTCTACGAGCGCGGCTTCCTGCGCACCGATACGCCGATCCTCACCGCCGCAATCGGCGAGCGGAGCGGCCTCTTCGAAACGCAATACTTCGAGGAGGGCATCGCGTATCTGGCGCAGACCGGCCAGCTCTACGGCGAAGCCGCGGCCGCGGCGTTCGGTCTGATCTACACGTTTGGGCCCACGTTCCGCGCCGAAAAGAGCAAGACGCGCCGCCACCTGACCGAGTTCTGGATGATCGAGCCGGAGATGGCGTGGTACGATCAGGACGACAACATGGACCTGCAGGAGGCGTTCATCACGCACCTGGTGCAGCGTGCGCTCACCCGGTGCGGGGACGCGCTCAAGACGCTGGAGCGTGACGTATCGAAGCTCGAGAGCATCAAGCCGCCGTTCCCGCGCATCGAGTACGCGAAGGCCGTGGAGACGCTCCAGGCGAAGGGGAGCGCCGTCAAGTGGGGCGACGACCTCGGCGCGGAGGACGAGGCGCTGCTGGTAGCCGACTACGACCGCCCGGTGTTCGTGATGAACTACCCCAAGGAGGCCAAGGCCTTCTATATGAAGGAGAACCCGGCCGACCCGCGTACAGTGCTATGCAGCGACTGCCTGGCGCCGGAGGGCTACGGAGAGATCATCGGAGGGTCGCAGCGCGAAGACGACCACGACAAGCTGGTCGCGCGGATCAAGCACGAGGGGCTCGCGCTCGAAACGTACGACTGGTACCTCGAGCTCCGCAAATACGGGACGTTCACGCACTCGGGCTTCGGGCTTGGACTCGAGAGGACGGTGGCCTGGATATGCGGGCTGCAGCACATCCGCGAGGCGGCGCTCTTCCCCCGAATGATGTACCGCCTCAAGCCCTGACACCGAGACCTCAGGTCCTCAGGAACCGCAGGACCTCAATGGTTTCTGGTGTCAGGGTCGAGGGGTCAGGCGTCGGCGACAGCAACAACGGGTTGTGAAGTGCGTTTCTTCGCCGACTTGCCGTTCTTGATCGCGTTTCGGAGCCCGAAGAGCATCTTCCGGACCTGAATCGTGCTCGTCGTCAGCCGCTCATGATCGCGCGGTCCAAGTTGGCCGAGGTCCTTGGTAAGCAAGAGCCAGTACTCCAGCTCCGATGACGACCCGATCGCGATGTCGGAAAACCGGGCGAGCTCGAGCCGCGATCCTTTCGCGCAGCCCTCAACGATATTCGCAGCGATTGAGTTGGTGGCTCGCGAGAGTTGCGAGCGAACGTGGGAGTCTATGCGCTTTGTGCGGCCGAGCGTCTTTTGTACGTCGAGCGCAAGGTCGTGCGCCTTCTTCCACACTTCCAGATTTCTGAAGTCTTGCATGTTCGGTTGGGTTGGTGTCGCGGCGAACTTACGATGAACTCTCGCCTGACCATCACCATTCCAATGCAACCCCAACCCCCACATTCCGGTTCTGACTCCTCCGCCCTCGTTGCCTGAGACCAGATTCCATTGAGGTCCTCAGGCCCGAGGTCCTCAGGCCTCGGACGCTTTTACTTCGTCCCACAAAGAATCGAGAACGGTGAGCCCCGCCTCCGCCACGACGATGTTACGCTCTTTGGCGAGCTTCTCGATTGCAGCAAAGCGCGACGAGAACTTCAGGTTTGCGCGGTCCAGAGCAAGCGCAGGGTGAACGCCAGCCTTTCGAGCGAGGTTCACGACGGCGAACAGCAGATCGCCGACTTCATTCATGAGCTTTTCGCGGTCTCCGGACTGCAGTTCCGACTCGACCTCGGCCAATTCCTCGTGCACTTTCTCCAGCGGCCCAGCAGTGGTCGGCCAGTCGAAGCCGACTCCGGCAGCGCGATCCTGCAGCCGGTACGCCCGGTGCAGCGCCGGCAGCCCCGCCGGCAATCCCTCGGTGAGCGACTCGCGCTTCTTGGCCTTCATCGCCTCCCACGGTTCGCGCACCCCGTCCCCGTACAGGTGCGGGTGGCGGCCCTTCATCTTCGTCACGAACCCCGAGGCGACGTCGTGCAGCGAGAATGCGCCGCGCTCCTCGGCGATCACCGAGTGGAACAGGATCTGGAGCCACAGGTCGCCCAGCTCCTCGCGGAGCTTGGCGTCGTCCCCCGACTGGAGCGCGTCGTCCACCTCGTGTGCTTCCTCGATCAGGTACGGCCGCAACGATTCGTGCGTCTGCGCGTGGTCCCACTCGCAGCGCGCCCGCAAGTCGCGCATGAGCGCGAGGGTATCTTCAAGAGTCGGGTGGCTGTCAGAGGGATTGGACATCGTCTCGGGGAGAATGGAAAATGGAGAATGAAAAATGGGCGAATAACTTGATCCCCGCCCGTTCTCCATTTTTCATTTTCCATTCTCCGTTGGCTCCGTGCAACGTCTGACATCGCGGGCGTGGGTTGAGATCGACCTTGGCGCGTTGGTGCGTAATGGGGAACGGTACGCAACAGCGGCCGGGGTCCCGTTGCTGCCCATGGTGAAGGCGGACGCGTACGGGCTTGGCGCGATCGCGGTCGCGCAGGCCCTGATGGCCATCAAGCCGTGGGGCTTCGGCGTCGCGACCATCGAGGAGGGGGAGGAACTGCGGGCCTCCGGGATCGAATTGCCGATCCTCGTCTTTTCGCCGCTCCTGCCGCGCCAGTTCGACGACGCCCGCGGCGCCAGCCTCCGGCCGGTCCTCGGAGACATTCGCGCCATCGAGCGGTGGGCCACGTACGGACTGCCGTGGCACCTGGCCATCGATACGGGAATGAACCGTGCCGGTGTGCCGTGGCGCGAGATCGCGTCCCTGCATGCGTTGCTCGCCGCGAACATCCCCGAGGGTGCGTGCACGCACTTCCACTCGGCCCAGATGAAGGACGGTTCGCGCGAGGCGCAGGAGGGCCGCTTCGCCCAGTGCATTTCCGAGCTGCCGGTCCGGCCGGCGCTGCTGCACGCGGACAACTCGTCGGCCATCGAGCATCGCCTGCCATCGCCGTTCAACCTCGCGCGTCCCGGCATCTTCCTGTACGGCGTGGGCAGCGGCCGAGGGGCACGCATCCTGCCCGATCCGGTGGCGTCCGTGCGCAGCCGAGTGGTGGAGATTCGCGCGATCAAGGCCGGCGACACCGTGGGGTACGACGCGGCCTGGAAGGCTACCCGCGACAGCCGCATCGCCACGGTCTCGATTGGCTATGCCGACGGCTACCGCCGGGACCTTGGCAACAAGGCGCAGGCGCTGGTAAACGGTCAGCTCACGCCCGTTGTCGGATTTGTGACCATGGACATGACGATGCTCGACGTGACGGACCGAAGCTGCGCTGTGGGCGACGTTGTCACCTTCACCGGGCGTGTCGGGGCC
>ERZ1292623.4271-Hain-H51-01um-R1-4271-length-11771-cov-5_pt1 | contig 11771 bp, 16 predicted proteins | sample MGYA00564398_ERZ1292623 | MGnify/ENA primary metagenome ERZ1292623 (study PRJEB36523, sample SAMEA6512633) | groundwater metagenome | collected 2019-01-07 | study: AquaDiva: Metagenomics assemblies of 32 groundwater samples | reverse complement strand
GCGAAAAGGAAAAGGATTTATCAATCCGTTCGACAAGCTCAGGATTGACCCTGAGCAAAGTCGAAGGGTCAATAAGGGCAAAAGAAATTTTTTCATAAGAATAATTAATTTTCAAATATATGAACCAACAAAAAGGTTTTGCAAACATTGTTCTCATTGTTTTGGTCGTGATACTTACAGGTATCGCAGGATATTTTGTTTTGGTCAAAAAACCCGTGTCTCCCACTACTGAAACTAACCAACCGCAAGCAACTACACAAACCAATACAACATCTCAAGATGAAATGGCAAATTGGAAAACATATACAGATTCGCAGAACGGCTATTCGTTGAAGTACCCTGGAAATTGGACAGTTAATGCTTCTAGTAACGAGCTCTTCATCAGGTCTCCGCGGGCAAATACCGAAGCGTATCCTTATTCTATTTTAATTCAGTCTTACAGAAGTTCTTACCCCATTCCTCGTCAGGCATTTGAATTTTTAGTCCTTCCGCAATTACGAAAAGATATAGATCATCAGCTCCAAGATATAAATTTTAATGGTTACAGCGCGGTTTCTTTTTTTGATCTAGGAATATTTGAAAGTAAAAATATTGTAGTGGTGCCTAACAATATAGTGCATCTTGTTCCACAAGATGGTGGCGCGGTAAAGATTACCTATTCAACTTCAACTGGAAATGATTCTCTAACTATCGACCAAATAATCTCTACTTTCAAATTCACGAGATAAAAACTTGAAATTGTTAATGCTCTCGGCTTTTTAATTCATTTTGCCCGCCCACCCATTCCGAGTCGCGCGAAGCGCGGCGAGAGAATTCCGTTCGAGCTATTTCAAGAATACACCACTCTGGACGGGATCCCGCCTTCCAAAATTTTTAAATAAGTGGCGGGAAAAACCGGAATCCGAGCAATCGGATGCATCCTGTTTGTTGCATCACAAATAGTCGCATGCCATAATTAAAATCTCAGAAGATCCGCAAGATTATCTATAAACGATTCGTTTTGTTCTTTTTCGGGAATAAAATTTAATAAAATTTCCCGCGCTGTTTTTGAATCAGTTTCTTCCAAAAAAATCTTTAAATACGGCATTAAAGTTTTTTTAAGTTCCAATGAAATTTCTTTTTTTTGCTTAAATATCCAAAATGATTTTATGTTTTCCCAAGAGTAAAGGTTTTGTTCTACAAGAATTCCCTTTTCGGATATGGAAATTTTTATAATTTTTGGAACTCTTGCGGAATGGAGCATAATGGTAAACCAGCCTATTACCACAAACGCTCCAAAAAGAAACGAACGTTCCAGTGCCGCAAAAATCAAAAGAAGCACAGCAAATAGCGCCAAGTACCAGTACCAGTCAACGCCTTTTTTATACTCTTTAAATTCCGGAGTTTCCCACTCCAACAGCTTTTCCATTTTCTAATTATATTATGGTTGCTATAATATTGATATGGATCAAGAATCAAAACAAATAATGCGCGAACAATTAGAAATTCTTAAAAAAATAAACCGGCATTTTGTCCACCAAAGAATTTTAGGAATAATCAAAGGAGTTATAATTGTGGGCTTAATTATACTGGGAGTAATTCAGCTTCAGCCATATTTAGATCAGTTGCAGGGTACTTTTTCCCAAATACAAGGAATTTGAAATTAAAAAAGAAGCCTACGCAAGGCTTCTTATTTTTTTAAATAATAGTCAAAAAATTCATAATGCACGAGAGCATGTTCAATAAGCATTTTTCCTTCTGTGTTTAGCGCATTGTAAGAATCTCTGTAAACCTCTCGGTAAACAATATTTACTTTTCTGCCTTTGTGATTTTTGAATACTTCGTAAGCTTTTGTTGAAGTGGCTATAAAATTGCCATGCTGGCATTTAAAAATTACTCCCGTATTCAAAGCCTTGTAATATTCTTGGTCTAGATTTACAAAAATTATATTGTCTCTTGGATCGAGGGTGTGATAAGCTGGAGGATAAATTATTTCTGCTATTACTGCATCTTCGTGGAAAGAGTTGGAAAAGTTTTCTTTGGCATTTTGACAGCTGACTACAATGATAATTGCGCTTCCTACCAAAAAACCAAAAATAAAGTTTTTCATCTAAAATCTCCATTTCAAAATTACTATGCTTATACTAACACCAGCATGCAAGTTTGTCTATTTAAACGCAAGATGCTACATTTGCATCAGATAATACGGTGATTTGTTTATGAAAATAGAAACAGATGTCTTTAATGAAGATGGGCGCGTACCTATTGAATTTTTGTTTCAATCTTTTGACAAATTAAAAACAGCAAACTGGAAGGCATTTGAAGTTTATAAATACAAGGAAAGTGAGTTACCAGTTTTATGTTTTGCATCTCCCAAAATAGGGCCAGCGCTTTGGGTTTTTTCCGGAGTTCACGGAGAAGAGCCTGCTGGTCCAAATGCCATTTCTCGCAATGTCAATCTACTTATTGATTTGGCAAAAACAATTCCTTTGGTTGTTTTCCCTCTTTTAAATCCTGTAGGATATATTCGAGATTGGAGGTATCCAAACGAACGTCGCGATTGGCACAATGGGCATAGTGTCTCCAACGCCGAACATTTACTTTTGGGACATGATGGCATGGAAGCTTTCGGACCCAGAATATCGCAACCGGAGTCCAAAATAGCAGAAGCAGTTACTTTAAAAATTATGGAGCTGGTTACCGACTACCCCCCACTGATTTCTATTGATCATCACGAAGACGAATTGTTTGAGTTTTCATATATTTATTCTCAAGGGGAAACTGGAAGTCGTGATCCCGTAGCAAAGAAAATTGTAGAAATTTTAAAATCAATAATTCCAGTTCAGGAAAATGGTCAAACTAGATTTGGAGAGAAAATAGAAAACGGCATAGTAATAAATACCAGTGATGGATCTGTAGACGAACTGATGTCTGCCGAACTCATTTTTTTGGACGGTTTTATAAAAGATGGCCCCTCGTCACCCCATGCTATTGTAGTAGAAACTCCAATAATTAATACCGGTCTTGAAAAAAGAATTGCGGCTCACGAGGCAGTAATTAAATCGTACAAACATTTATTTGAAATAGCAGAAAAAAATTATGTAAAAAGCGGACACTAAGTGTCCGCTTTTGAGCATTAGTCAGTGTCCGGCATGTTCACCGGCACCTCCGCATCCATCTGATAGATTCCAGACTTCAGTTACTTGCTCACCAGTGAAGTTATATTTTTGAATAAGTAATTTTCCCAAGCCACCATAGACAAACCATCGCCAACATTTACAGCAACAAGGGCCTTTTTCGTTGGAATTAGCCATGGCGTAGTCATACGCTCTTTGTTCATCTGGCGTGAGTTGTGTATCGTAATACGCCTTGAGCTTTTGTGCTAAACCAGCATCGATATCATATGGGTCTCGCGGAATTTCTGGTATGCTTTCATATTTTTTTAATCCTGAAATTTGCTCGGTGTACCGGTGAATATCCATTGCGCTACAACAGGAACCTTGCAAACGACCATTGTCCGACAGGGCATCAATAGACTGCGTAAACGCAGTGGAGCAAGATGAATTCCCGTTTTTACTTAGGGTGTTGAACTGTGCCGCCAACGCAATATTTTCTCGACTTGTCGGTGTGCTTTGTTTCGGAGAATACCCGAAAAATATCACGCCACCAACAAAAAGTATCGCGATACTTAGTGCAAATATGTTTTGTTTATTCATAATTATTTTTCCTACTGTTTAACTGCCTCGTATGGCTGTGTTCCGGAGAGTTCGAACCCATTGGCAGAATCCGTCCAACTGGTTCTTTATTCCAAAGTTATCACTGAACACCGCTAAAATCAACTAAAAAGGTTCGAATGTCCCACCTGTCGGGTCAAAATTATTGCGTAAACAAATAACGATTTCACTGGTGGAGGGAGTGGGATTTCTGCTCGCTCCGACTCGCAGTCCTGGGCGCTACACACAAAAAAAGCTCGCTAGCTCGCTTTTCTACTCGCGCCCTTCAAATCCCACAGTTCTCAAAATTCAAAAATTTTATGCCGAATCATCGGCAAAATTTTTGATAGTGGAGGGAGTGGGATTTGAACCCACGCGGGACTTTTGGTCCCCACGGTTTAGCAAACCGTTCCATTAGACCACTCTGGCATCCCTCCTTCTCTGTTTATAATTTTTACCACGTTTTTGAGAAATAAAAAACCCCGCGCTAAGCGCGGGGTTCGAAAAATTCGGGTATTTGTTGTGCGAGCACAAGCGCTGTTTCTGCAAGTTTGGGATGATAAATTTCTAGCGAAGGAACAGTAAACTCGTTTCCATCAAGTGACCTTTCGCTTAAAAATGTTCTTCCGCCAAAGGATTTGGAATCACATTGATAACGCATTTCAAACATTACGGTTTTGAGTTCCCAGCATTTTGGATCAGCGCCATCCCACTCGAAGTGGCCTATGCATTCAAGCTCTGGAAATTTTTTTTCAAAATCCGATTTTAGCAAATACAAAAAATAATGCCATAACTCGCTTTCATACGGAGGAAAACTCTTTTCGCCTTTATCGGAAGCAAATTTCATGAATCCCAAAAGCAGTTTAAGCAGATTTAATTCTTCAGCATCGGAAGCTACTTGACTCATTTCATCGCTTTCAAAAATTCATTCTCTAAAAAACATTACCATATCCATGGGCAATTGCAAGGCAGATAATTTTTGGGGCGCGCCCTTCGACTTTGCGGAGGGCGTACGATGCATGCAAGAAAGTGGCGCCGGTGGTAGTAACATCGTCAATCAAAATAATAACTGAGCTGTTGGGCGGTTGAATTGCTGCATAGTTTTTATCAAATGCGTTTTTTAAATTTTTTATTCTTTCTGATTTGGTTTTATTTTCAACTTGAGCTTTTGTATCCACTATTTTTATAATTGCGTTTGAAAAACTAATTCCGGACAGTTTAGAAAACTCTTTTGCTAAAATTTCTGATTGGTTGTATTTTCTTTCAAATTTTTTATTAGAATGCATAGGTATTGGAGTTGCAAAAAAGTTTTCTTTTTTGTACTTCGGATAAAATTCTAAAAACTTTTTATACAAAAGAGCTGCAAGAGGGGCGGCAAGTTCTTTTCTTTGTTTATATTTAAGTTCCCAAATAGAGTTCTTTAGGGCGTTTTTATATTCGCCAGTCCATAGCACCCTTTCAAAATTAGGATTGTAAGTTTTTCTGCATTGCGCGCAGATTCTTCCGGTATTGTTTTTGAAATTACAAAATACGCACGAAGCCCCAAATTTAAAAGACGAATCAACACATTCTTTGCATAATATTTCTTTTTCTTTTTTGCAGCCGGCGCATTTTCTTGGAGCCAGTAAATCTAAAATAATATCAGGAGCCGTGTGGATAAATGATTTTAGCTTTGTTTTTATCATGTTGAAACGTGATACAATTAAAACACAGATGTCGCAACTAGAAAAGCTAAAAGATTTTTTTGGAAGTTTTCAAAAAGAAAACCGTTTTTTGGGTGTTGATATTGGCACGTCTTCAATAAAGGTGGTGCAATTAAAAAAAGAAAAAGAACGCGGCGTTCTGGAAACTTATGGTGAAATTTCTCTCTCGTCGTATGGAGGAGGAGAAGTGGGAAGGTCTGCTATTTTGGGTCCAGATAAGTTAAAGGAAGCGATTTCGGACATTATAAAAGAAGCAAAGGTGTCTGCAAAAAACGCTGTTTTGTCTGTGCCTTTGCGCAACAGCTTTCTTACTGTTATGAGAATGCCGCGTATTCCCGACGATGAATTGAAAGACGCTATTCCATACGAAGCAAGAAAATATATACCCGTACCTCTTTCTGATGTGATTGTAGATTGGTGGGTTTTACCGGCATCAAGTAAGGAAAGGGCAGAATCATCAATAGGTTCTGGCACAAGGGATTTTGTAGAAGTTTTTTTGGCTGCGGTTCCAAGAGATATTATTGAAAAGCATAAAACTGTTTTTTCAGAACTCGGATTTGAAAATTTATTTTTTGAAATAGAGCCCTTTTCTTTTGCGCGATCATCTTTGCGCAGAGATTTGGGCACAGTGCTTTTGATGGATGTCGGAGCCAAAAGCGTGAAGTTTGCCATAGCCGACGGCGGAGCGGTCAGAGCATCGCATAATTTTGAAAAAGGATCTCAAGAGATTTCTTTGGCTATTTCGCAGTCCTTGAGTGTGGATTTTGAGCGCGCGGAGTTTTTTAAGCGCGATATAGGTCTTATGCGCAGTCCAGAAACCGAAGGAGTAACAAAAATTATTGAACCAGTTGTGGATATGATAAACGAAGAAGGAGAAAGATTTTTGCTTGATTGGAAAAAAAGAGGCGGGGAAACAATTAACAAGGTTATAGTGGGAGGAGGGGGGGCTATGCTCAAAAACCTAAATGATAGTATAATAAAAAAGTACGGAGTTGAGGTAGAAACCGCACATCCGTTTTCTAAAGTAGTTTACCCCGCATTTTTAGAGCGTCCCTTGTTGGAAATAGGATCTACTTTTGCAAATGCCATTGGTCTTGCGCTTAAAAATTTTTAAAATATGAATGGAGAATCATTGATACCAAAAAAACTTGCGTCGTCACCTTCAACTTTTATACCGGAAGGAAGCGGAGCGCTTTTTCGAATTGCTTTCATTTTTTTTATTGCGGTTGCTGTTTTATCGGGTGGACTCATGTTGTACAGGAACTATGTTGTAAATTCTCTTGAAGTTGATAGAGCAACTCTTGCAAAATTAGAAACGGAATTTGATTCGGCTTTTGTTTCTGAAATAAATAGGGTTTCAAATTCAATTGTTGTCGCAGCGGACATGTTAGATAAACATTTGAAGCAATCGGACATTTTTTTGCTGCTAGAGGAAAACACCACTCCCCAGGTATTTTATAACAATTTTATTTACGCTCACGATCAAAAGTCTTTAGTACTTTTGGGAGAAGCGGCTAGTTATTCGGCAATTGCTTTGCAGGCTGGTATTTTTGAATCTTTGGATAAAATTGAAAGCGCTGTTTTTTCAAATTTAACCTTGCGAGACACTGGTAAAATAGCATTTACTTTAACGCTGAACTTTAAATAAATGAAATCACTACTTTCAATCTTTTTGTTTTTAGCGGGCATCGCCCTTATATTTTGGGCAGGTAAACCTCTTTGGGAAGAAATTGATATTTTGCGTGCCGAAAAAAATTCAATTGCCGGCACTCTTTCCGAGTTGAGAAATTTAGAAGAAAAAAGAAACAATCTTTTGTCTATTTATAATTCAATTTCCAAATCAGATTTGGAAAGGCTGAATTATATGCTTCCATTAAACTCTGACACCGGGAGCATTCTCGTATCTTTGGAAAAGCTTTCTCAAAATCTTGGGATTAGGCTAAAAAGGGCAGAATTTATAACAGAAAACAAAAATACTCAATCTATTCAAGCGGCAAGCTCGCTGTTTAATACTATTGATATGTCTTTTATTATTTCTGCAAGCTACGATTCGTTTAAATCCTTTCTTGATGCCCTGGAAAGAAATTTGCGAATAGAAGATATCACTAACATATCTTTTTCTACGGGGCAAACGAACTTATATGAATTTACAATTCGGGCGAATTCTTATTATGCAAAAAAACCTGGCAAGGTAACTAGTTTTCGAGATATCGGAAACGTAAACATAGATACTTCATTTTTTTCTGATCCAAGGTTTGTGGGCCTTGAATTGGTTCCAGCTCCGTCTGTGAGCATTCAAAAGGGGCGTACAAACCCATTTTTGCCGATATAGCCACAAAAGATATGTTATAATTTACTTATGGCAAAAGGATTTTTAGATATTCTAAGTTCTTGGGGAGATATTGACGAAAAAGAAGTGTCCGAAATACGAAAAGAAGCAAAGAAAAAAAACATTTCTGAAGAAGAGGAGCTTTTGTCTCGGGGAGTAAAAGAAGAAAGCATTCTTAATGCAAGGGTGGAGGCGCTTGGAGTGCCTACAATTTCTTTGCGTGGCAAAAATATTGATTTCGAGCTTTTAAAGAATATTCCAGAAGAATCGGCAAGGCATTATCAATTTGCTCCCTTTGGCATTGAAAACGGCATTATACAAATCGGAATGGCTGATCCAGAAAACATTGAGTCAAAAGAGGCTTTGAGATTCATAGCATCCAGATTAGACAGACCATTTAAAGTTTTTCTGATTTCTAAAAAAGATCTCGAAGCTGTTTTTAAAGAATATAAAGGAATGTCCGGCGAGGTCAGTAAGGTTTTAGGAGAGCTTGAGTCCGCTTTGAGCGCCGAAGATTTACCATTATTCAAAAAACCATTGGAGGAAACAGAGTTTGTTGAAGAGGCTCCCATAACAAAAATGGTTGCTGTTATGCTGCGCCATGCGGCAGATGCCATGGCTTCTGATATTCATATAGAACCAGAAAGAGGCAGATTGCGCGTTAGATTTAGGGTTGATGGAGTTTTAGGCACAAGCTTAGTATTGCCTTTGAAGGTTCACGAACCGATTGTCTCCAGAATCAAAATTTTGACAAATATGCAGCTTGACGAAAAAAGAAAACCCCAAGACGGAAGATTTTCAGCAAGAATCGAAAATCGCGATGTTGACTTTAGAGTTTCAACTTTTCCAACTCATTTTGGAGAAAAGGTTGTGATTAGATTGTTGGATTCAAAGACCGGTGTGGGATCTCTGGAGGATATTGGTCTTGAGGGCAGAAATTTGGAGCTAGTGCAGGAAGGTCTTAAAAAGCCTTACGGTCTTATTTTAATAACTGGTCCCACGGGCTCTGGAAAATCTACTTCTCTTTACGCTATGCTTAATTCGATAAACGAAGAAAAATGGAATGTAGTAAGTTTGGAAGATCCAATTGAGTACTCCATAGAAGGGCTCAATCAATCTCAGGTGAGACCAGAAATTGGTTATGATTTTGCGCAGGGAATTAGGCACATTTTACGGCAAGACCCTGACATTATAATGGTTGGGGAAATAAGAGACACAGAAACAGCAAAGCTCGCAATACATGCGGCTTTAACCGGGCATTTAGTTTTTTCTACTTTACATACAAACAATGCGATTGGTGTAATTCCTCGGCTTATAGATATGGGGGTAGATCCTTATCTTTTGGCTCCTACTCTTGTGCTTGCGATTGGTCAAAGATTGGTAAGAACTCTTTGTGAAGATTCAAGAGAAGAGGTGTCTGTTGAGGGCTCAATATCAGAAATAATTGCGCAAGAAACTAAAGATATGCCAGAGGATCTTAAAAAAAGTATAAAAATTCCCAAAACTATATATAAAGCCAAGGTTTCAGCGTTGTGTCCCAAAGGTACCAAAGGCAGAATAGGGGTTTTTGAAATATTATCTATGAATAAAGAACTTGAGAAATTGATATTATCCAGGCCATCAGAAACAGTTATAGAAGAAGCTGCAAGAAATCAAGGCATGATAACAATGCGCCAAAGTGGATTATTGAAGGTACTTGCTGGTAAAATTGGATTAGAAGAACTTTTTGAAGTAATATAAAAACATGGTGTCTGGTAGAGGATTTACTCTTATCGAACTATTGGTGGTCATGGCTATTATTGGGATTTTATCATCTATTGCCATTGTTTCTCTTTCTCAGGGTGCTACAAAAAGCAGAGACGCTCGGCGGGAGGTGGACATAAAAGAACTTCAAAAAATTTTAGCGCTTTACGAAAGCAACAGAGGCAGATATCCAATTTGTTCTTCGGAAGTTCAGGTTAATGGAACATCGGATTGCTTGTCTTTGGGGATTATTTCGGAAGCGATAGTCAATGTTTTGCCAAAAGATCCAAAACATGGAGTTGGTGGCGGGTCGTGTGGAGATAGCTCATCGTTTTATTATTGCTATGTTTCAGCAGACGGAAGTTCTTACACCATAAGATACAATTTGGAAACCGATTCTATTTATGGAAAAAGCGCTGGCTGGAACAGCGCTAACCCTTAAGTTATAAAAACAAAAGTATGGCGCATAAAATTTTAATAATAGATGACGATGATTTTTTGCTCGATATGTATTCTTTAAAATTTAAAGAAGGTGGGTTTGATGTGTCACTTTGCAAAAACGGAGCCGAAGCTGTGTCTCAAGCGCAAACTTTTAAACCGGATATTATTTTGGTTGATATTGTAATGCCCAATATAGATGGTTTTCAAGTTATAAAGTTATTAAAAGAAAAAATTGGAGGATCTGCAAAAATTATAGCCTTTAGCAATCTGGATCAAAAAGATGGCATTGATAAAGCGCTTTATTGCGGAGCGGACGATTTTATAAAAAAAGCTGACTTCACGCCTTCAGAAATTTTAAAAAAGATCAAAAAACTTTTAAACAAGTAAAAAAATATGTACCCCGTTAGAAATTTACCAGAATTTATGAATACCAATAAAGAAAAATTAATAGTTAAAAAGTTTCAGTGGTCTCTGAAATTATTGTTAAATTTCTAACTAGGGTGTACGAAAAACTTTTAGAAGATCTTTTAACATCAGTAATAGAGGCAAATGCCTCAGATATTCATATTGTTTCTGGAACTCGCCCAACTTTGCGCATTGGCGGGCAATTGACTCAGCTTTCAAAAAAAGCTGTGCTGTCTCAAAAAGACACGGCTGGTCTTGCGGAATCTATCTTGGGCAAGGAAAAATTTTCTGATTTTTTGCAAAAAAAAGAGATAGATTTATCTTATCCTTTTAAAGACAAAGTCAGGTTTCGAGTAAACGTGTTTTTTCAAAAAGGGTATATCAGTATCGCAATGCGCTTGATTCCTTTTACAATTAGGACTTTTGAGGAACTGCTTCTCCCTTTTGCGTCACTTTTGCCATTTACTAAAAAAGCACAAGGATTTTTTTTGGTTGTAGGTCCCACTGGGCACGGAAAATCTACTACACTCGCAGCTTTAATTGATGAAATAAATCATACAAGAGCGGAGCATATAGTTACCATTGAAGATCCAATAGAATATATTTTTACGCCAGACAGGTCAATTATAAGCCAAAGAGAAGTTGGAAATGATACTGACAATTTTAATAGGGCTCTTAAATCGATTTTCAGGCAGGATATAAATGTCGGTATGATAGGCGAGATGCGAGATTACGAAACTATGTCTGCTGCGGTTACTGCTGCGGAAACAGGTCATCTTATATTTTCCTCTTTGCATACAAATAATGCTTCGCAGACCATCGATCGTATTATTGATTCCTTTCCTGCTGCGCAGCAAAAACAAATACGCATTCAGCTTGCGGGTTCCTTGGTAGGTATTTTTTCACAAAGGCTGCTGCCCAGATCTCAAGGAGGACTTATTCCTGCTCACGAGCTTTTAATTTCAAACGATGCAATAAGAAATTTGATAAGAGAAGGAAAAACACATGAAATTGATTTGGTTGTCGAAACCGGCTCGAGTGCCGGAATGATAAGCTTCAATAGATCTCTTTCTGATTTGGTGCGCAGGGGAGAGATTTCAATGGAAAATGCGCTTACGTACTCACTAAATCCAAAAGAGCTAAAAGGGCTATTATAAATTTCATATAACTTATGCAGTATAAATACATAGCAAGGACAGCTGATGGAAAAGAAAACCAGGGCGTTGTGGAAGCCGCAAGTTTAGATTTAGCGGTAAGCTCGCTTCAAAGAAAAAATTTGATTATAATTTCTGTAAATCCGATTGGGAAAGAATCTGCTAATTTTTTAAAGTTTTTTTCTGGTTTAGAAATTTTTTCAAATATTAAGACACAAGATGTGGTTTTGTTTTCAAGAGAACTTGCTACTTTATTTGAAGCTAAGGTGCCAATAGTAAATTCTCTTAATATTATAGTTAGCGA
>ERZ1292623.4270-Hain-H51-01um-R1-4270-length-11771-cov-8_pt1 | contig 11771 bp, 12 predicted proteins | sample MGYA00564398_ERZ1292623 | MGnify/ENA primary metagenome ERZ1292623 (study PRJEB36523, sample SAMEA6512633) | groundwater metagenome | collected 2019-01-07 | study: AquaDiva: Metagenomics assemblies of 32 groundwater samples | reverse complement strand
TATTTTTAATCTTCACCACAGTTTAATAATAAGAAAAGTTTAATAAAGAATAAAAGTTTTAATAATCTTCAGTAATCATTAGGAGGTTACACTGATGGCATTATTCAAAAAGAAAAAAGAGGAGATAAAGCAAAAAATAAGGCCGCCAACATTCCCAGGCTTGCCAGAACATGATTTTCCAAGTTATGAACCAACTTTTCAGTCTTCATCTTTAGATAATATAAAAAGAGCTGTTCAGGACTTCGGACAGGAAGAGAGACCGATGATGGTCCAGGAAGAAAAAGCAATATTTGTCAAGGTTGAAAAATACAAGGAAGCAATAGACACATTAGAGATAATCAAAGAAAAACTAAAAACAGCTCAGGCAGTTCTGAATGAATTACGGGAGTTAAAAAGTAAGGAGGAAGCAGAGCTTGAAGAGTGGCAGAATACAATTAATGATATAAAATCAAAGCTGACATTAGTCGATAATAACCTCTTCGAGGTATAGCGGTTCTATGCAAAACATGCAAAAAAATAAAATTCTGCATGCGCAGATAAAAAACCCTATTTTTGTAAGAAAAACACTTCTTGAATCAGCGATATCATCAGTAGAGATTATAAAATCAATGCACGAATTTAAAAGGCTAAAAAACATTGAAAATAAAAAGAATAACGAGCTGAGAAAGTTATTTGAAGAAATAAAAATTCTAAGGACAAAGTTAGAAGAGCAGGAGCTTCCGCCATTATCCGAAGTCAGGCAGGAGAAAATAAAAAAGAACGTTCCCAAAAAACAGCTGATAAGAGAAGAAGCAAAAAAACAGAAAAAACAAGAGAGATTATTGGAAACCGAAACAGAAAAATCTGGACTAGATTTAGAAATTGACAAGCTCAAAGAGAAGATAAGAAATCTTTAATTAGTTCTTTGTGATAGCATCCAAACATAACCATTAAGATCTTCAAATGAAAATTCTGAAGTTCCGTAATCAGTTTCACGCATTTGCTGGATGATTTTCACATGACCTTTAATTTCTTGAAGAATCTTTTTTATTCCTTCAACTTCCAAATAAATTACAATAGACCCGCCAACTTTCAGTCTTTCAAATTTAGGAATTTCCTCTGCAAACTTTTCACGTTGATAAAGCATTATCTGCGCTGAATTGTTTTTTATAATTACAAAAAAAGGATTATCTTCGGGAACTTGAACAACTGGAATAAATCCAAGAACATCTTTATAAAATCTAACCGATTTGCTGATATCATCTACCATTAATTCAATAGTCAAATTTTTAATTTTCATTTCAATACCGCTTTTATCCTTCTCACTCCAGCGCTAGAGCTTTCTTCTTTTACAATCTTAAATTTTCCAATTTCTTTTGTATTTGAAACATGAGGACCAGAACATAGTTCCTTGCTATATTTCCCAATGAAATAAACTTTCACTTTGTCTCCATATTTATGCTCAAACACTCCAATAGCCCCTATTTTTTTAGCCTCGGTTAATTTCATCTCCTCAAAATGCACCGGCAGAGATTTCTTTATCTGCTCATTCACTTCATTCTCAATTTTTTTGATTTCATCATCAGTTAATTTCCTGGAAAAATTAAAATCAAATCTCATTCTTTCAGCAGTAATATTGCTCCCCTTCTGCATTAGGTTATCATCTTTCAAAACTTCTTTCAATGCTTGCAATAGCAAATGAGTAGCAGTATGCAGCCTAGTAGTTTCAGAAGAATGATCTGCCAATCCAGATTTAAATTTCCCTTCAGCAGCAGTCCTGCTTAACTCCTTGTGTTTTTCAAATTCTTTATTATAGCCCCCTATGTCTACTTTCAATTTCTTTTCCTTAGCCAACTCCTGAATCATCTCCAACGGGAATCCATAGCTTGTAAATAAAAGGAAAGCAACTCTTCCAGGCAAGATTTTCTTCTTCAATTTTTTAATTTCTTTCTCGAAAACCTGCATGCCATTACTCAAACTGATATCAAACTTCTCCTCTTCTTTCGCAATCTCATTCAAGATAAACTCCTCTCTAAAAAAATGATTCCATTTGTACGAAACAAAAACTTCCTTAACAATCTCATTGCAGAATTTTTGCTGTATCCCAAGTAATTTTCCATGCCTTATCGCTCTTCTTATCAGTCTTCTCAACACATATCCTCTTTCAATATTGCTAGGAACAACGCCTTCATTCAGAATGAAAGTTGCAGCTCTTAAATGATCAACAATTATCCTCTTGCTTCTAACGTCGTTCTTCTTAGAAATATTACTTACTGCATCCATCAGCGGCTTAAGAGAATCTATTTGATAAATATCAGAGAGTCCATCCAAGGCAGCGATAGTTCTCTCAACACCCATCCCAGTATCAACATTTTTCTGCTTTAATCTATCATAATACACAATATTGTCTTTTATGAAGTCCTCAACTTTCTTAATCTTCCCATCGTACAGCATAGTATTTTTAATTCCAAATTCCTCAGCAGTTTCAAGACTGGCTTCATCATGATCAAAATAAAGAGCATCTTCTTTCTCAAATTTATATTTCTCCATAAGTTTTTCAAAGAATTTTTTATTGTTCTTCATTATCTTCCCGTCAAGAGAAAAAATTTCATAATTATAATTTTTCAATAACTCCTCAGCTTTTTCCTTATATCCATTTATAATCAAAATCTTTTTAGCATCAACTTTTTGCAAAATCTCAACCAGTTTTTTGTTCAATTTGAAATCCTTATCATACAAGCAATGCATTCCATCCACTAGCAAGAATCTTCTTTTCTTATTGTACTCCATAAAAACATTATTCCAGATCTCAATCCAGTCACCGTCTTTAGGATTGAATTTATCAGGAATCTTTCTCCCAACGTAGTAAAACATTTCAGTATCAGGACCACATGGCCCGGTAGCTCCGGCAGGCCCCCACCAATTATCCTCTTTATCTAAAAAAAATATTCTCTCTTTAGGAACTCCAAGTTTCTCCCAGACATTTGCAGAGACAAGATCTTTCTCAGCGTCTTTATCTCCAATAAAGCACGTAACTCCGATTCTCTCTTTGTTCAATCCTAATTCATTAATGAGAAAATCATAGCTCATCTTAATCGCTTCTTCCTTAAAGTAATCTCCCAGGCTCCAGTTCCCAAGCATCTCAAAAAAAGTTAAGTGAAAATTATCTCCGACTTCTTCAATGTCTCCGGTTCTAACACATTTCTGCACATTAACTAATCTTCTCCCGGCAGGATGTTTCTCTCCAAGCAAAAAAGGAACTAAAGGATGCATCCCAGCAGTTGTAAACAGAACAGTAGGATCATTTTCAGGGATAAGAGAAGCATTTGTAATCTCCCTATGCCCATTTCTCTTGAAGAATTCAATATATTTTTTCTTTAAATCCACAGACTTCATAATCAATCAAATAACTAAGTAGTTTAAAAAATTATTGTAATTTCAGAGGACAGATCTATTCCTAAACTTACTCCCAGAAATAGGTTTTTTCAGCATCGCTTAAAAAGTTTCTTCCGCCCTCTTCACTCAAACAATTTCCAGAAATACACAAGTTGCTTTTACATTCATAATTATTATCGCAATTATCCTCTTTTTGCACTCTTAAAGCTTGGGTAAAATCGCAGTATCTTCCAGCAACTCTTGTCCCAACAGGCAAACATTCTCCATTGTAACTGCATCCATTTTCACATTTCATATTTTCAGAAACAGCACCTTCACAAACTCCAAAGCCACCATCAGAAACACATCCAAATTCACAGAAGATTCCCTCTACAGCACCATCACTTCTCGCTTTATCGCAATAATATTCTCCAAGAGTAGTAGAGTTAACGCAAAAATCTCTTCTTGCTTTAGTAGGATCAAAACTCCCAATAACATTGCCCCCAACTCCGCTATCAAGACCAGAATCAGTATCCTCGCAGTCAATTATGTTATCAGTTGCCCTTCCAGTAGAACTCTCAAAGAAATTTCCAGAGATTCCAACAGCAAGAACAAGTACAGCAGCAACAATGAGCACGACGTATTTAGACTCCATTACTTAAAGTGAGAATAATAACATATAAATATCTTTCTACTGCTGTTTTCGATAATAAGTTTTCACAATGGCAACAGGAGTTCCTGGTTTGATAAGGTGATATAATGAATCAATATCCACATTTGTTAACGCTATGCATCCGTCAGTCCAATCTCCATCATTCTCATTTCTATCTCCATGTATCGCAATATATCTTCCAGGCCTTCTTACACCTTTTGGAACAATTCCATTTCTCTTTGCTTCTCTAAAATTTTTCCAGTCTCTTTTGTTAGGAAAACTGAGCATTAGTGCACGATGGAAACTGCTTTCATCAACATCCTTTTTATTGATAATCTGATAAATCCCTTCAGGAACTCCCCCATCATCCTCATATAACTTCGCCTCCAATGGTTCTTCTCTGCTTAGGCTTACATCAAAAGAATCAACGCAAACACCTCTAAAATAAAGATCCATTCGTCTGACCAATTTATCGACTACAAAAGCATACCCGCTATTTTTGCTCCTCTCTACAACATCTTCAACCCAGGAAGTCTGCTCATCAAGAATTTTAGCAGGAATACTGGCTCGATAGTCTAAATATCTGCTCCTATCTCCAACTATGTTCCCATCTGAAAAAGCAGCATAAGGCATTCCAATCAATGCTGCAAGAGCAATCGTTTTTGAAAATTTCATCTAAATTCTTGGAACAAAATGGTTTAAAAAGTTTACTCTTCCGACGCTATTCCAGATAAATAGCCGGCTTTCCAATTTTAGCTTTTCCTGATTTTTTCTCAGGATCATATTTATCTTTGTCAGCAACAGAAAATATCTTTATTTCAAATCCGGTTTTTCTAGAGATGTCTTCGACGCTGTTTTGATAAATCTTCCATTCTTTAGGCAAAACATAAACAAAGCATTTCTTAGCCTCATTTTTAATCAACTTAGCAACGTGATTAATATCTTCTATAATTTTCTCAATCTGCTCTTCTTCCTTTTCAAGATTATCATCGATTTTATTCTCATCAAATTCAGGCCATTTAGCTAAAGAGACATATTTTCCATCATAAAGCTCTTCAGAAATGTGCGGAGCAAAACAACTCAGCATTATTAAGAAACTCCTAAAGTTGTTGTCAAAGATTTCTTTACTTATATTTCCCCTAGAATTATACAGATAATTAGTTAGTTGCATTAACTTATTTATAGCAAAGTTAAATCTAAAATTTTCCATATCTTCAGAAACATCCTTAATTACTCTATTGATCTTGCTTTCAAAAATCTTGTTCTCATCTTCACTTTTAATTTTTACCTTATCTTTTAAAGTATAGACTTTCTTTAAAAATCTATATATCCCCTCAATAGATTTATCGTCCCATTCTTTATCTTTTTCTGGAGCAGATAAGAATAATAAATAAGTACGCAAGGTATCCGCGCTATATCTTTCAATAATATCCATGGGATCGACTATATTTCCTTTGCTCTTACTCATTTTCTCTCCACCTTTATTTAACATACCTTGATTAAACAATCGTACTACCGGTTCATCAATTTTCAATAATCCAAGATCCCTCAAAGCTTTAGTAAAAAATCTACAATATAACAAATGCATAACTGCATGTTCGGCCCCTCCAATGTAATAATCTATAGGTACCCAATAATTAACTTTTTTAGAGTCAAAAATTTTATCCTTATTTTTACTATCACAATATCTAAAAAAATACCAGCTGGAATCAAAGAATGTATCCATGGTATCTGTTTCTCTTCTAGCTTTCCCATTGCACTCGGGGCAGGAAACTCTTACAAATTTCTCATTCTGCATCAGAGGATTTCCCTTTCCAGTAAATTTAACGTCGTCAGGCAATAAAACAGGAATCTCAGCTGGCAGAATCCCGCATTTACCACAATAGATTATAGGGATAGGAGTCCCCCAATATCTCTGCCTGCTCACTAACCAATCTCGTAATTTATACTGTACAGTTCTTTTTCCAAATTTTCTCTCTTCGATGTACTTAACGATCTCTTTAATAGCATCTAAATTTCTCATCCCATTAAACTTTTTGTCAGAGTTCACTACAATGCCTTCATCGACAAAAGCCCGCATCATCCTCTCAGGATCTAATTCACTATCTTTAGGCTTTATAACGATTTTAATAGGAATATTATATTTTCTCGCAAACTCGAAGTCTCTCTGATCATGTGCAGGAACAGCCATCACAGCTCCAGTCCCATATCCAAGCAAAACAAAATTAGCTACGTAAATAGGCACTTCTCTTCCATCTACAGGATTCACAGCATACTTCCCAATGAACATTCCCTCCTTTTCTTTATCATCCGCAGTCCTTTCATATTTCTCTTCTAAGACAACCCGGTCAGCAAAGTCCTTCGCTTTTTTTTCATACTCGGTCCCTTTGACAAATTCTATGACTTTAGGATTTTCGGGAGCCATCACAATAAAAGTAACCCCCCACAATGTATCAGGCCTTGTCGTGAAAACGCTTAATTTTTCTATTGAATCTTTTAACTTGAAATCTATTCTAACACCTTCACTCCTTCCTATCCATTTCTCTTGCATTAATTTTATTCTATCAGGCCAACCACTTAAGCTTTCAAGGTCTTTCAACAGTTCATCAGCATATTTAGTTATCCTCAAAAACCATTGCTCTAATTGTTTAACTTCAACTTTATTGTGACATCTCCAGCATTCTCCGTCGACAACTTGCTCATTTGCCAAAACAGTCCCACAAGAACCGCACCAATTGACTGGAGCCTTGGCTCTGTAAGCCAAACCCTTTTCAAAAAATTTTAAAAATATCCACTGATTCCATTTGTAATAATCAACGCTACTAGTATTCACGATTCTATCCCAGTCATAACTAAATCCAAGACGCTTCTGTTGCTGGATAAAATTTTTGACACTTTTTTCAGTGTATTTTCTTGGATGAATACCTTCCTTAATAGCTGCATTTTCAGCAGGCAATCCAAATGCATCATATCCCATGGGATACAAGACAGAAAAACCTTTTAATCTCCTATATCTCGCAAAAGCATCTCCAATAGAATAATTAATTGCATGACCCATGTGCAATCCATAAGAAGATGGATACGGAAAGAACTCAACTATGTAGCATTTCTTCTTTCCTTCTTTAGTCAAAAAAATTTTATCCTTCTCCCACTTCTTCTGCCACTTCAATTCAATGTCTCGAAATTCTTTCATTTTAATTATCAAGCGCCCCATGGTTTAAAAATGTTATTAAGCATACTTCCTTTTCCATTTCTCCACCAAAGTCTGAGTTCTTTTACTAATAATTTTTGCAGGCACAATCATAATTCCGCATCCAGAAGATTCCTGCTCTAAAAAATCCTCTAACCATTTCTCATTAGAGAATCTTTTCCTACAGCAAACTGCTCCATGTATGTATTTAGTTAAGTCCAAACCCTCTCTACCGCGGCTAGATTCACCAATGATATACGTCGCCTTTCCATTTCTCTGATTGTTTTCTTTCTCGGCATTTCCATAACTATCCATCTCCATCCTCCACGTTATTTATGGCCACTTCTATCTTATCAACAAAACGCGCGAGACTAAGTTTAGTTTATCCCGCACTATCGCAATAAAATGAGAAGAGTCAATTTAGGAAAAATCAAATCCAAATTTTGTTTTCGATTAGTTCCCATGAAACAATTCAAAGCAAAAAGGATATATAAAGCTTTTTAAACAAAAAAACAAAGCATTTTATCATGGGCCCGTAGCTCAGTTTGGATAGAGCATCAGAGAATCTTTTAGAAAAAGCTTCACCAAAGATTTCGATGAACCTTCTATTCGAGAAGAAGCAAGCTGAGGGTCGCGCGTTCAAATCGCGTCGGGCCCGCCACAAACCTAAAACTCCTACTGCTAACTGTCTCTATTATAAGGATCATAACTCCAATAAAAGAAATTATCTGGACTCACACCTCTGATTGTAAATTTACCTTCTGGAGTTTCATAAGATCCTTGAACAATTTCATCAATCTCCCTATAAAATCCGACAACATGCCCCCAACAGTATTATCCTTATACAATTTTTTCATAGTTTCAAAATGTTCTGTCAGTTTATTCGACATAGATTTAGGCATAAATAATCCAAACCTAAAAAGTATTAAAAATATTTCTAATCGAAAACAACAAAAAACAAAATTCTTTTAAATCACAGTTTAACTAGTTTATACATGGGCAGATACCAAAGCGGTTAATGGCACCGCCTGCAGAGCGGTTGTTCGGGGGTTCGAAATGAAAACGAAAGTCCCTCTCTGCCCTTTTATTACCCTAAAGAATAACAAAGAAAAAAGAAAAAAGAAATCACAAAATCATCAGAATTTAGAGTTTATTTCTTTCTCTTTTTAGCCATCGCAAACACCTCTTTTTTGTTTATCAATTTTTACCCTACTATATTAAAGCATTCCAAATTTATATAGGTTTCTAATTTTTAGAATAAAGAACGAAATTAAAAAAAAAGAAAAAAAGAGAATCGCTTCTCTAATTCTGTTTTTTACCGAAGAACAGAGCTTTGACAATTAGCAGAGCCATCAATACCAAGATAACGTCTCCAATTACCCAGAACACTGTCGATCCGCTTCCGCCAAACACATTACCAAAATCAACACCACCGCTCTCAGCGCTTTTAACGTTGAAGTTCAATGAAAATGTCTTAGCTTCAAAGCTATTTCCTGCAGCAGGGCTTACAGTCACAGTTGCTGAATAAGTCCCTTCATCAAGTTCCTTCAGTCTTAAATTGAAGTACAGATTATTATCACCAGAATGCAAACTTATTGTCTGAGGTGAAACAGGTTCAGCCCAGTCGCCAATAGTTCTGATGTCGACAACAGCATTCAAATCTTTAGCTTCATTATTTGTGAATAACAAATGCAAATTAGCAGTTTGTTTTGAAGCATCTATCTGGCTTGTCTGGCTGATAACATTTAAGCCAACAGCTTTTCCAGAACCAGTGCCAGTAGTGGTTGTAACAGAACCCTCTCCCTTTAAAGTCAAAGTAACAAACCCCTGTCCATTCTCATAAGTATCATCATTGTCGTCTATAGTAGCAACGTCGATAACGTAATCCTTCTCAACTGCATTAGCAGGGACATTTATGCTGAATCTTCTAGTTAGTTTTTCATCAGAGCCTCCAGCTTTGTCCAGATCAAACTCAGTTGACTTCAAGTTCACTCCTAATTCATTGTTGCTTACTTGGATTGTTATATCTCTCTGGTCGTTCTTGCCAACGTTCTCAACATCAACGATTAGTTCAACTACTTCTCCAGGCTTTGCAACACTTGGATTCAAGGTCGCTTTCTTTACGATTACATCATCCTTATTTCTGCTGAAATCAAGATCAATGCTATCAAAGTTGCAGTTATCTTCTTCGCTACCATCTTCAATAGCCTTTACAAACAGCACATATCTGTCACTGTCGTCGCCATCAAAGTCTTTTGGTATCTCCAAGTCAAACTCAAATGTTTCTTTATTCCCGTCATTTATCTCTTGGGAATCAGCCTCATAGCTAACAATTTCCTCATCCTCGTCAAGGTTGTACAAGGTAACGATTACAGCAACATCTAAGTTATCCTTTCCATCGTTTTCAACATCAACCTCAATTCCTAGCTCTTCTCCAGGCTTGAAATCATCTCCATTGTCTGGTTTCTTGATGTTTAGCTGAAGATCAGCAGTAGCTCTTGAGCTCTTGTCTCCTTCTTTTACAATACCATCTTCGCAAATTTCAGGATGCACTTTCAAATCAATTTTGAATGAATCCAATACAGTATTGCCTTGTTTAACATTAGCAATGCCTCCATACGTATCAAGGTTCAAATTATTTCCATAGCCAACAGTGGCAGTTACAGTTTTAGTCTCTCCAGGATTTACAGATCCAAGGTCAGAGAATAGTAAAGTAATTGCATTATTATCGCTATCAGTCAAATCTAAAGCAGAGGTATCAAAAGTCAATCCAGAAAAGACAGAATTTCCATTATTTTTGATTTGGAGTGCAGCAGTCAATCCAGTTTCCCCTTCCTCACCGATTATCTCTAAAGCAGTTGCATTATCATAAGTCAAAACATCTAAAGCAGTTAATGAATTTACAACAACGCTCAGTTGTAGGCTTATAGATACAGCAGCCCCTCCTTCTGTTCCAGTAACAGTAACTGATCCTTGATAAGTCTGTGCAACCTGATTTGCAGGGATTGCAGCATTTACAGTTACAGTCTGGCTTGCGCCATCAGCAAGTGTAGATATTGAAGCTGGGTCAAGTGTTATTGCCGAAGCAGGTATGTTTTTTGTATTGTCAGTAACGCCTACTAAACTAGAAGCAGCAAAAGTTATTCCTGTCACAGCATTTGTATCAGTACCAGTATCATTATCTGTCAAAACAAAGCTACCGATAACAGTTTTTCCTGGCGCGTCAGCAGCAGGATTAGTCACAGTTGCTTGCATTGAAGCAAAAGCGCTAGATATAGTTAACAAAGTTAAAACTAAAATTATTCCGATAAAACCTATTTTCTTGTCTAAATTTTTGTACATTTTAACCCCCTAAAACTACTAGAATTATCCAAATATTACGTTTATAAACCTTTCGCTTAGTCCCCACTTTAAAATGGCAACACTAAAACAGGCTCATTATCAGCCCAGCCACAATAGGGATCAGCAAATTATCATCTATTTTCTTCTTGAAAACAGTTAAGTCCAATCCCTCGGCACTCATCGCAACTAAGCTTCCAAAGAAAGCTGCTTTCCAAGGAACAAACAGTTTAGCTCCAAGCATTCCGGCAATTACCCCAATAACCATCCCCTCAAGGAACTTAACATCACTAAAAGGGTTTCTAATATTTCCAAATCTTCCAAAATGAGAAAAGCTATCGCCAAATGCAAGAACTAGTATACTGGCTAAAGCAACCTCTTTTCTAAACAAACCGAGGGCAATTATACATCCCAAAAAATAAGTCAGTACTCCATATCCAGGCAGGCTCTCTCCTTTCCTGTCAAAGTTCCTCAAAAACCATCTTACAAAAATTAAGTCATATTTCTTAGAAAGAAGAGAAAGAACAAAGCCGATTAAGAGCAAGAAAAACATCAAAAGTAAATTTAACATCCCTATATACAATAGGTAAACTAATACAACTCCAAGCACTACATGAAATATCTGCCTCCTAAATTCTATGTCTTTGTCCATTTTTTCAAAGCAAAATAAGTCCCAACCCCTAACAATCCTCCTCCGATAACGTCACTTAGATAATGCACTCCTAAATAAACCCGAGAAAGAGAAACAAGCAGCGCGATTCCTAAAAAAATAAACCTATATTTCTTGAAATGCCCAGTCATGAATGCAAAAATAAAAAAATACACAGTAGCATGGCTGCTCGGAAAGCTGAAAGTATCTGAAGCAATGACTAAATCTGCACCGATAGGCCTTACTCTCTGAATTAGTGATTTTAAAACAAAGCTTGCGAGATATGCTGATACTGCTCCTAAAAAAAGATAAGCTGTCTTTTTTTTATCTCGCAGCAAATAACAGCTAAGGAAAACAACAGCAACAAAAAAGAGAATATGGCTTATTGAATACATGGAAAAAAAAACAGCAGCAGGCAATATCGCATTAAGGTAATCAAAAAATCCCAATATCTCCCTATCAAAAATAAAACTGACAAGCATCAAGACAAAAAACAAAGCAAATAAAGCCTCTTTTTTCATAACTAAATCAGAGGAAAATTTCTATATAAAACTTCCCAAAAGCTAAAGAAACGAAATCACTAATAG
>ERZ1292623.4268-Hain-H51-01um-R1-4268-length-11772-cov-8_pt1 | contig 11772 bp, 10 predicted proteins | sample MGYA00564398_ERZ1292623 | MGnify/ENA primary metagenome ERZ1292623 (study PRJEB36523, sample SAMEA6512633) | groundwater metagenome | collected 2019-01-07 | study: AquaDiva: Metagenomics assemblies of 32 groundwater samples | reverse complement strand
GTCTCTCCCGCCATAAAAGGACACTGCTCACCCATACCAGCGTGGTCGGTAAAAGCCATGGCCGGCAGGGCAAAAATCCCCGCGGATAGGAAAGCCAAGGTAACGACCGAGATAATCAAGATGGAAAAGAATTGTTTGTGGCTGGAGAATCCAAGCATGCGAGGATTATAACACTCCGAACAATTCTGACCCATCCCTCCCCAATACCCAGATAACTCAATACCGCCGCAAATTAAACACTAAAACATTATATATAATGTTTTAGTGTTTAATAGAGAGACCGAACGAACTTTAATAAGCTGTGACCTCACCGGGATTTGGGGTCAACTCACATCAATATTTTTGTTCACTTCGTTCTAAAAATATTGTGTGGTTCCTCCCCGGGCTCGCCTCGCTCTGCGCGGCTCCGCCTTTCAAATCCCAGTGAGGATCTACAAAAATATAGTCACAAAACGCTGGCGCCTTTTCTTCCTTATTTTTGTGACCTCACCGGGATTTGAACCCGGGTTACCGCCTTGAGAAGGCGATGTCCTAGACCAGGCTAGACGATGAGGCCGTGGCGCCAATTTCCCACAAAAATCGAGTATTTTCAATCCCAATATAATTACACCTAATATATTTTTATTATAACATTATATATAATGTTATAATGTTCTGTTGGGGAGTTACTACCTTTTCTGCCAGGCACTCTCCTGCCGTACCAAAAGCTCTTCCGCTCTGTCCGGCTCCGCCATTACTTCTTTAACTGCTCTTTCCATGCGAATAGTGGCTTCTGAGCCCTTAATAAGAATTATGTCCCCGGCTTGCATTACACTTTCAAGAAATTTTCCGGCTTCACGCGAGTCATCAAACTGATAAATTCTATTTTCATCCATATGCGCGCTTAGGGCTCCGTCCGCAATATTTCTGGACTCTATGCCGACAGTAATAAGTACATCGGCAACTTTCCCGACCATGAGCCCTGCCTTGCGGTGCTCCTCGTCACTAAAGCGACCAAGCTCTCGCATGTCTCCAAGGGCCGCGATTACCCGTCGACTAGTTTCTTCTTTAAGACGCAGGAGCGTCTTAAGAGCCTCCTCCACCGCAACCGGGGAAGAATTATAAGAATCGTCTATAAGAGTAGTTTCTTTTATACCAGGAAGTATGCGCATACGCCCTGGTGGAGAGTGGTGAAAGGTAAATGCAGTACTCATATCAGAAAGAGAGATGCCCAGATGCCGACCAAGGGCCACGGAGGCAAGTGCCGGATACAGCGCCTGAATACCAAGAACGCCGGAGACTTGAAACTTAACGGATTGGTCGGAAACAGAGATTTCTAAAGCCATTCCCGTTGGAACTTTCTTCTCACTTTCATAAACAATTTCTGTTTTGTCTCCGACCATATCATGTCCGGGGGCAAAACCATAACTTATGGTTTTGCCCGGAAAGTCTTTAGCCAAATTGCGAGCCACCTCGTCATCCCCGTTTACAATGAGAAGCCCTTCCGGGCGTAAAAAGCGAATGGGAATGGTTTCTTCTTCAATCACATGCCCTGGCGATTCATAGTTGGCCACATGCACAGAAATAGCCGGAAACCGCGTAGCCACCACCACATCCGGGAAAAGCCAGGAAAAAAGCTTCTGTAAATCCCCTGGTTGATCGGCGCCTACTTCTAAGACTAGCCACTCCGGATAGGTCCCGATAGGAAAAATTTTCAAAAATCCAATAACTAGATTCCAAAACCAGAGAAACGGGTTCCGCCAAGCATTATTAAGATTAAGAATGGTCAGGGGCACCCCAACATCACCGTTCATGCTCTTCCGGCTCTTGCCTACTCTGTATTGAATTGCCAGAACCGAAGCTAGGGCGTCTTTGGTAGAGGTCTTACCCACACTGCCTGTGACTGCCACAATTTTTGGCCGGCGAACATAAAGAACCGCTCTAGCCTCCAGCGTCAAAAAATAAACTACGATTGTTTTTAAAATATTCATTACTTATTCTTCTTACCTGTCCGGTAGGATGCCATAGTAGCTTACCAAAAAGTTCTTGGTTTTGAGAAAAGGTTGAGTCAAAGTTTCGGAAGAATATCTAGCCCCTTCCGGATATAGAATATAGAAAAAAACTAGAAACTTCGGGTCATAAGCCGGAAAATAGCCGAAGAAGGAATGCAGAAACCTGTCGTCGTAATAACCACCGCCCGGCTTTGGCACCTGCGCAGTACCGGTTTTAGCGGCGACGGAGAGATGCGGGTCTTTGGCCGCGCCCCCAATGAGCGCCTTATCTACTACTTGAACCAGCATGCGAGTAATGGTTTCCGAAGTCTCTGGAGTTATAACTCTTCTACCTTCGTCATAAGAAAGAGTATGTTTGATACCAGAAGTGTAATCTATTTCCGCCCCAACATGAGGTGTAATAAGTTTCCCGCCGTTAGCGATTGCGGAAAGCGCCCGAACCAGAGCCATAGGTGTAACCGCCAGTCCCTGACCGAAAGCGGCAGTCGCGTAATTTATGGACTCTCGACTGTCCAAGTTTTTAATTAGCCCAGCGGCTTCGCCTGGCAAATCTATACCCGTCTCTTCTCCAAGCCCAAAAGATTTCATATATCTACCGAAATTATCGTAGCCCATTTTCTCCGCTACAAAGGCCACCCCCGTGTTGAGTGATTGATTTAGCACTTCCTGCATGGAAACTACTCCTCGCCCCTTGCCATCGTAATTGCTGAACCGCCGCCCGTTTAATTCTCCATAACCCTGGTCGTCATAGGTAGTACTAGAAGTTACGGCCCCAGCGTCTAATCCGGCAGCCATAGTCAGAGGTTTAACCGTAGACCCCATTTCGTAAACTCTCTCCACCATAGGGTTCACAAAAACCGCCACATCTTCTTCTTGATTAAAATGATTAGGATCAAAGTCTGGATAAGCCGCGAGAGCATATATGGCTCCGTTTTTCGGGTCTATGATTACCGCCCCGCCCTCTTTAGCCTGCCAGGTTTTCATAGTACTCCGGAGAGAGCCTTCCAGAAAAGTCTGTACTGATGGCTCTATGGAGAGAACCACATCCCCTTCCCCGCCAAAAGAAGACTTGGCGGTAGAGGAAGCGATGGAAGCGAAAAGTTCCGCAAAGAAGTTGGAGTAGAGCCCGGAGCTATCTCTGGATAAAACATCATTGTAATAGCGCTCCACTCCATAACGGCCGGTCAGCAAATCGCCCTTAAAGCCCACGAAGCCAAGAATGTGGGAGGCGATTTTACCCCCGGGGTAAAATCGCCAACGCTCCTTTTCGACAACAACCCCGGGCAGTTCTGCGTCCGCTATTTTCTGGCCGGTAGAAACTTCTACTCTTTTCTGAAGTTCTTCATACGGATCGTTGGTCTTCCCGACCTTGAGCATAAATACCTCTTTGGAGAGAGTGGGTATCAAAGCCGAAAGAGAAGCGTATAACTCTTCGGGCTCGCTCGCGCCTTTTATTTCTCTAGGTTTAATAGCCAAAGTAAATCCTTTCTCCAGCGTAGCCGCGGATATGAGAGCTCCGGACTTGTCTGAAAAGAAAATGTTACCCCGGTCAAAGACGCCTCCGGCCGGACGCACGAACTGCCTGTCTGCGTCAGAAAGATAAAATTCATGCCGGATTATCTGCACCTGATACAACCTGCCCAAAAGTATGAGGGAAACCAAGACGAAGAGAACGGAGACGAAGCGTATCCGCCAGGCAAAAGCGGGTTTGTGCATGATTAGCGCGAGTCCAAAGTCAGCTTGCCTGCGGTATAAACAATAATAGGAGAAGAGGCTACCAACCCTCTATTTTCCGCTTCTTCCATAGTCAGCATTTTAGAAAGTTTTAGGTACTCCGATTCTAAGGCCGAAACTTTGGAACTAAGGGAGGAAAATTCTTCCTCCGCGCCACCCTTCCCCGCCGCAGAATGCACAGCTTCGGATAGAAAATAAAAGTTGGTGGTACCAAGAAACAGAATTAAAGAAACTAGGACCAGAAACGCCTTATATCTCACATCCTGACCCAAGCTATATATGGTAAGAGTCCGTAACATATTTAGTTTGCCTTCTGCAGAACCCGGAGCTTGGCGCTCCTTGAACGCGGATTGGCCAATACTTCCTCTCTACCTGGAGTAATGGGCTTTTTGTTGATAAGTAGAGCCTCGCCTCCCGCCGCCTTCCCCCGCATAAAATTTTTAACTATCCGGTCTTCCCCGCTATGGAAAGAAATGACCAAAAGCCGTCCGTTGGGAGAAAGTAGGGAAAATGCTTGGGGCAGAGCTTCTTCCAAAGATTCCAGTTCCTGGTTAGCCGCCATGCGCAAGGCTTGGAAAACCTTTGTAGCCGGATGCCTTCTGCCTTTTCCTCCTGCTGCGTTTAAAATAATCTCTGCAAGTTCTTTGGCTGTTTCAATTCTTTTTCTGGCGCGAGCAACAACTATGGCGGAGGCATACCGACGGGCTCTTGGTTCTTCCCCGTATTCTTTGAAAATCCCAACGAGCTCCTCTTCGGAAGCCCGGTTGACGATAGCGTCCGCGGTTTTAGCGGGATCAGTCGGATGGTCGGAGAAGGTCATGAGCAGGGGTTCTTCCCGTTCAAAACTGAACCCTCTGCCGGACTGCTCTAATTGGTCAGAAGACAAACCCAGATCAAAAATTATGGCGTCCGCAGTTTTTAAAGAGAGCTCCCCCGCCACCTTACCCATGTTCCGGAAATTGGCCTCTATCAGATTTAATTTTTGTGGCTGAAACGGATTGATTCTGTTTTTAGCTCTCTCTAGCGCAAGAGAATCCTGGTCCAATCCGACTACGGATATTTTTCCGCTTAAGCGCTCCACAGCCTCCGCGCTATGACCTCCGCCGTTAATGGTGGCGTCTAAGAGAGTCATATTCGGACGAAGGTTTAAGTTCTGCATGGTTTCTTCTAAAAGAACTGTTTTGTGTATGGAACTACTCATAGAGCCCCGTGTTCCCCGAGCTTCTCCGCCAGAACAGTAATGTCTTTCTCCGTATTCTTCTTGTAATCGCTCCAAGCTTTTTCATTCCAAATTTCCACCCGGTCGTAAACTCCGGCAACTATGGCCTTACCTTTTAGACCCGCGTACTCTTTCAAAAATTCCGGTACCAAGACGCGACCCATACCGTCCACCTCTGCTTCCACCGCTCCACCTAAAATAAATCGGCTGAACTTTCTTTTATCTGCCTGTGCCACGGATAGTTCTCCAAGTTTTCCAGAAAATCTTTCCCAGCCCTTCATTGGGAAAACAAAAAGACAGGCGTCAAGCCCGTTTGTAATAACCACCTTACTCCCCAGTTCTTTTCTAAATTTAGACGGCAGAGATAGCCGGTTTTTATCGTCCAGAGTGTGAGTGTATTCGCCTATCAACATTTTATTTGTGGGTTGGTTGTGGAATTCGGGCCCGCGGGTGTTGGAATCCTTTTGTCTAACGAAATTACACCCGCGGGCTCTCTTCCCACTTCTTCCCACTTCGATGCTAGTCTATTCCACTTTCTCCCACTTTACCTAGTTTCCCCTGTGGATAAAGGTCGGGTAAGTAAAAACGCCGTCCGCCCTAGTGGGCGGACGGCGTTACAAAAGTGCTTATTTAGAGACCTCTTTCAGCCTTTTAATTAAAAACTCCCTGTCCAAGACGGACAAGAACCAGCCGGCCTTGGGGCCATGGTCTTTACCTAGAATGGAGAGGTAAATAGGACCAAAAAAGTCCTTGGGTTCTAATCCAGAGTTTTTGCGCAATTCGTGCAGACTAGTGTGTAATTCTAAGCCGTCCAAAATATTTTTAGATTCAATAAATTCTAAGACGGAACGCAAAACTTTTTTTTGCTCTTCGGATATATTTTTAGCGACCTCTGGCAAAGTCTTTTGTATTTCGTATTTGAATTCCTCCGACGCATACCTCTCGAGCCAGAGCTTGGCATAATGCACACGCAATTCTAATTCTTTCTTATCGTCTTGCGTCAGCTCTCCCCCCTTCATCTTGACGACTTCATTTTCCAAATTAATGTGGGGCATTTGTACCAAAAAAGCAATTTCCCTAAACCTCGGTAGAAAACTCTGTTTTAAGCTTTTTCTGTCTCCTTCTAAATGAATTAAAGAGAACAAGCGAGAATAGTCGTCCTCTACACCCTTAAAATAACCCTCTGCCAACTTGTCATAAGTATCAAAGAGAACCGGTACCGTATCTCCCTCTGGATCAAAATTTATTTGCTGTTTTATATCTTTACCTATCAGAGCTAGGCGAAAAATTGTCGGAGGTAAAATATCCGAAATCTCTTTAGCGGAAGCGCCGGCACCCTTGGAAGAAGACATCTTTTTACCAGCAACCAGAAGAAACTCGTAAGGCATATCAAAGGGCGGCTCAATGTCAAAAACTTCTCGGGCGATATGGCTGGCCACATCGCGCGTGCCACCCTTAGTTGTATGGTCTTTGCCTCCCCCCTCAACATCCACTCCAACCACTTTCCACTTGGCCGGCCACTCCACCTTGAAGGGCAGTTTGGCCTTACCGCCAAAAGGAGAAACTTTGCCTTCCTGACCACAACCTTCCGCCCATTTGACCGCATCTTTCTCACAGCGATAAGAAACTTCTTTACCATCCCAGGCGTAAACTTTGGTAGTCCCGACCTTGCCACAATTTTCGCAAATGACAGAGAGTGGATACCAATCTTCCGCTTTCTTGGAACCAGAGACTTCCAAATAAATTCTTCTTATGTCTGCGGCGTGCTCTAGCGCTTCTTTAATAACCCCGTCCATTTTACCGGAGAGATACAATTCGCTGATTCTGTAAAATTCTGGTCTGTATCCTGCCTCTGTAATCACCTGTTCAAACTCCCTAGCAAAGTATTCCGCAAAATTTTTTGCCTCGTTATCAGGCGAGGGCACATTACAAAGTGGTTTGCCCATATGCGGGCGAAATTTCTCTTGGTCTAGATAAACTGGCAGTCCGTCCATTGGATCCATATCGTTTATCTCGTAGAGAAAGGAATGTTTGATATTTTTTTCCGTCAAAATTTCGGAAACCACTCCGTGTATGGCTACTCCGCGCATAGAGCCGACATGCACTCGCCCAGAGGCAGTTTTCTCGTCTCGTATAATCAGCTTTCCCCCGGAGCGAATCTTATCGCCAAAAGTTCCCTCTATTTCAGCCACATTTCTATCTGCCCAGAACATGGCCTCAATCCTAGCGTTTTTAATTCTCCAAGGCAAAAGGCTTGTCTTAAACTATTTGACAAATAAGTTATATAGTGATATAGTTGCGGACGAATTGAACCGGCACCTTGGTGCCAAATAGTTGGAGGCTGAGTTGCAAAACCTCGCACGCATACTGAAACTGTTCAACCTACAAATCGGACTGGCCTCGCAAATCGCCTTCAAGGAGGCGTTCCGGGTCCAGATGGACACAATGCATGAGATGTCCTTGCACAAGAGGGACGCACACCACGGATACGTGGACACGGAAATGGTCCTGAGGCTTCAGAAAGAAAGAGCTGAGGAGCTCTCCAAACTTCAGGACAAGTTCAAAGAGAACGACCGCGAGCTGAACAAACTGCTCGCAGAGCTCAAGGTCGCGCAATCGATATAACCGCCCCAACCGGCGAACGAAGAGCCAAACCTTCGTTTCGACGGAGGGGTGGCTTTTCTTTTTTTAGCTTAAAAATTAGCCGACCGAAACTACAGAGTAGCTTTGAGGACCCTTCGGAGTAGTAACTTTTATGTCATCTCCCTTCCTTTTGCCCATGAGGGTAGAGCCAAGCGGCGAAGCATGGGAAATTTTTCCGGAAGCGGCGCTGGCCTCTTCACTACCCACTATGCGAAAGGTTTGCTCTACCCCACCCTCTTTTTTAACCACAACTGTAGAACCAACACCGACAGTGTCGGCATGCCTTTCCGGTACGGCCTCTGCCGACATAAGTATAGTTTCTACTTTACTGATGCGGTCTTCTACCGCCGCCTGCTGTTCTCTAGCCTGGTGGTACTCAGCGTTTTCAGACAAATCGCCTAGCGACTTGGCGTACTCCAGAGAATCCGCGATTTCTTTCCGGCGAGTCTTTTTTAAATAATCCAGCTCCTTTTCCAATTCCACCCGCTTCTCGTCCGTCAAATATTGAGTGCTATCCATATGGCGAGAGATTCTAGCAGGAAATCAGCTTAAGTAAAGGCTCAAATAGCAGGCACTATTTAAGATACTCCGGGGTATTAAGAACCATCCATTCCAAAAGTCCTTTGGTGACGAAGGTGGCGCCAACTATATTTTCTCTGGAACCTCTCTCCATCACGACCGCAAAGGCGTAGCGAGGGTTATCGTAAGGAAAGAAGCCGGTTATCCAAGAGTTTACTTTGGCCTTAGAGATACCAATTTCCGCCGTACCGGATTTGGCCGCCACTTTAACTCCAGAAATATTCAACCCGCCACCGGTACCACGGGGCTCAGTCACAACCGCGCGCATGCCTTCCCGAATAATTTTGAGATTATCCTCCAAAACTGGCAACCTCTCTCCTTCCGGAGGTAAAATCTGTTCCCATTTTTTTATAGTCGGCAGGAGCAACTTACCTCCGTTGGCGATGGCTGAGACCGCGCGTGCCGCCTGAACTGGAGTCACTAAAAATCCGTACTGACCTATAGAAGTATTGTAAGTGTCGCCAATGCGCCACGGGTCTTCTGGGGACACTTCGGCTTTCCACCTTGGGTTTGGCACCAGCCCTTCTTCTTCGGACTCCGGAGTCAAATCTATACCGGTCACTTTTCCAAAACCGAACATATTGGCATAAGAATTGAGGCGCTCAATACCGAGTCCTGGCTGGGTTTCAAACCCGCCGCCGATTTCAAAGAAGTAGACATTGGAAGAATAAGCCAAAGCCAGGCGCATATTCATCCAGCCTTGTTCCCGCCAGTCTTTAAAAATTGAGGGTTTTTTCGGGTCGTAGGGGTTCGGTATGGAAATAGAACCGGTGGAGAGAATTTGTTTTTCCGGAGAAATAACTCCTTCTTCCAAGGCGCCAATGGCTACATACGGCTTAACTATAGACCCGGGAGTGTAGAGACCGGCAATAGCACGATTCAAAAGTGGCGTACCGGGATCAGAGAAATATTTGCGAATGGCGGTCGTGTCTTTGCCGAAAGATATGACCTCCGGGTCATATTCCGGATAAGAAGTCAGGGCCAGGATTTCGCCAGTCCTCACATCCATAATTACACCGGCGCCGCCGGTAAAGGGCGCGGCCAAAGCGCGCGCCCTTATCAACTCATAAAGTTTGGCCTGCACCCTGGAATCCACCGATAAGCGCACCTCTCTACCGTTCTCCGGAGGCACTATTTCACTTTCGGAAACCTGCTTACCCTTGGCGTCTGTTTCCTCCAATTTCAAGCCGTTTTTGCCAGCCAGAATCCCGTCAAAAGAGCGCTCCGCCCCATCGCGGCCGGAAAAAGAAGTCTCATAATAATTTCCCCGCTTGTCCCTCTTTGGGTAAGAAATGTGACCGAGTAAATGAGCCAAACCGGAGACTTTTATGTACAACCTGTCCGGGTACGGTTCTTTTCCGGGCTCGTTCCAGGCCAATCTCGCGCCGTTTCTATCGGTAATAAGGCCGCGTTCTGCAAATACCACCTCCCGGCTTAAACTATGGGTTTCGGAAATTTCTTTATACCCCTCTCCCTCCTTAACTTGCAAAGCATAAACCTGCCAGGAAAAAATGAAAAAAAGCAGGGCTCCGATACCGCCGACCGCCAGAAAAACTCTTTTGCTTATAGGTCTCGCCAGCCGGCCTTCAAACTGGGAGGTATCAAAGCGCGGCAAATTTTCCGCATCAATCATTATCTCGTCCGGATCAATAGGGCGTGATCCGAATTTTAGGCGCCCTCCTTTCCTTAGATTCATGCTCCGAGTATACGGAAATTACGCCCCCTTAGAAATGAGCGTAGAGCGTAGGCCAAAAGTATAAGAGTTATGGAGATAGCGGTCGTGATATATCCGGAATCTCCGTAAGCGACAACCGGTGCGCCAAAAAGTAAATCCCGGATTAAAGCCGCAAAAAATACCTCCAAAGGATGCCGGTAAAAAATAACAAAGAGAACAGCCAATCCGGCGGAAATATATAGAGGAGCCAATAAGGCAAAGAAGAAAAGCAGGAGCGCGAAAATAGCGCGTATTAGTCTTTGGTCCCAATGTATACCCATAATATTTCGGTTAGATTGACCGGCAGACGAAGTAGTATTTTTTCAAAGGTGTCCGAGGAGCCGACCCCGACAAATTCCACTACTCCCAAAACTTTATCCGGCACCAAGGACAAAGAAACGAAGTCTCCTTCGGCTACTCCGGTACCGCGAGGCAAAGTAATTTCAAAATTGCCGTCACCCATACCTATAGCCTCCGCCGGTATGTGGGAAGGACCAATGCGGACCGCCACCCTGCTTCCAGGAGAGGAAAAGAGGCGCACCAAAGAATTTCTCGGGTACACAGAAACTATCTCCCCTATGAGCCCGCCTCCAGAAGTGACAAAGCTCTTTTCCAAAACCCCGTCCCCAAACCCGCGATCTACAAGAAAAGTGTCATAAGGACTCTCCGGCGGAGCCGAAAGCACCCTGGCGACAATCGCTCCTTTGTTGAACGGGCGATCCAAAAGACCTTTCAGCTCTTCGTTTTCCGCGTATAGCAAATCCCTGTCCAAAACAGACAGTTCCATTTGAGTTATTTTTTCTTTGAGTCCTAAATTCTCCCGTAAAAACGAGGCTTCCGTGCGAAATAGAGAGAAAAACGAAAAAGTCGTATCCGTAAAATCTTTTTCAAAAGAAAGCATGGGTGAGGCCACGGCCACGATTACCCTGGAAACCACCGGAAAAATAGAACTTGCAAAAGTTCCGATGCCAAAGAAAGCCAGAAACACGGCGGATGCCAGTGCCATCCTCGGAGCGTTCCAGATGCGACTACGCGTGCTTAAAGGCGATTTCATCTTCATTCCTTATAAGGACATTTTCAAATTCCGGCAGTCTCTCCAAAATTATGCCGGTACCACGGGCGACCGCGGTCAGCGGGTCTTCCGCAAGATGCACCGGCAAATTAAGCGCTTCCGACATAAATTCGGGCAGATGTCGCAAAAGAGCTCCCCCGCCGACCAAGTACACACCGCGAGAAACAATGTCGGACAGTATTTCCGGAGGCGTCATCTCTATGACCTCCCTTGTGGAATCCAGTATTTCAGAAACTGCCGGGGCTATGGCCTCACGCACATCCGTGTCCGTAATAATAACCTCCCGGGGTAATCCGGTAATCAGGTCCCGCCCGCGAATAGCCGCTTCCAGAGGTTCCCTTTCTGGCAACACTCCGCCGATGGCGATTTTCAGTTCTTCCGCCGTTTTTTCTCCTATAAGAATCTTAAATTCATTTCTGATGTAAGCGGATATATCCGAATTCATCCGGTCACCGGCCACCCGCAAGTTTTTGGCTCGCACAATACCCTCAAGGGCAATCACCGCTATATCCGTGGTCCCGCCCCCAATATCCACAATCATAGAACCGACCGGACTTTTAACCGGCAGACGCACGCCGATAGCCGCCGCCATCGGTTCCTCTATTATGTAGACTTCGCGAGCACCGGCAGAAGTAGCCGCGTCCCTAACCGCCCGTATCTCCACATTGGTGATACCGGAAGGCACACCGACAACAACCCGTGGACCCAGAACTTTTTTGGCTCTGGCTTCGGCCTTGCCTATAAAATACGCTAGCATCTCTTCCGTAACTTCAAAATCGGAAATTACTCCATCTACGAGAGGCCGAATAGCAATGAGGTG
>ERZ1292623.3796-Hain-H51-01um-R1-3796-length-12710-cov-5_pt1 | contig 11773 bp, 19 predicted proteins | sample MGYA00564398_ERZ1292623 | MGnify/ENA primary metagenome ERZ1292623 (study PRJEB36523, sample SAMEA6512633) | groundwater metagenome | collected 2019-01-07 | study: AquaDiva: Metagenomics assemblies of 32 groundwater samples | reverse complement strand
GATGTTGGTGGTATTTTGCAGAGCCAGAAGATTTTGAATCCACCAGTGACTACTAGTAATTCTAGCATGAACTGGCCGTTAATCATTGGTGCAGGTGTGCTAATTTGGTTTCTGATGAAAAAATAGCCTATGCGAGGAACTCCACCATGCATGTCTAAGATTCAGGGTGTTTGTGGGTCCGCAGATTTGATCCAGGATTCGCATGGATCGCTGTATTCTTTGGGGAATGATGGCCAGGTTAAGTCTGTTGGTGGATGGTTTGGAGATTTTGGCAACTGGCTTGTTAATCCGTCTGGGTTTGAAAGTGGTGATTACTATATCAACCAGCAAAATGAAAAGGCTAAAGCTGATGCCGCTCTGACTAAGGCAGATTTTAGTGTCGCTCCATCGGTTGCCATGACTCCAGGTGGTGCACTACCATTAGTTTTAGCCGGTGTAGCCGGTGTGATTACTGGTATGGCTTCTGGTGGAGGCACTACCAAAACTACCGTTACCGAAGGTGGTAAGGTTACCACAACTGAAAAGGTAGGAATTCTGGCTCAGCCACTGGCTTCTGTGGGAAAGGGTGTAAGTAACACTATGGCGCTATTGGCTGTTGGTGCGATTGCCTATTTATTTTTCTTGGAGCGTAAATAATATGAAAAGTACTGGTAAATGGGTGGTAGTCCAGCACATTATGGATGATGGAGCAATCCTAGAAGTAGATTCTGTACTTGGAGTCTATGGATCAAAAGCTGAAGCTGAAGATATCATTCAAATGATTACGGATTCTCGTGAACCTGAGGATACTGAAATGTTTGAAATGGTTCCGGAACAGATAATGATACCAGATTGATCAGAATGACTATTGAACTTTCAAAATCTGAACTTCTGCCTTTGATTGGTAATCAGCCATTTCTGGCATTACCATTCAATGTTCAGCGCAATGTGGCCTCTAAGGTGCTGAATTCTCGCGGTGATGACCGGTCTTTGCGTCTTGCTTATCTACTTCAATTGAATAATCCAAATTTGAACAATTTCGCAGTTATTGATGACCTCTGAACTCGACACTTGACACGATCCTGGTGATTGTGTTATTTTTGATGCCAAGACACTAAAACAAACAATGAAACATATGATCTTGAAGAATCCCCACCGGCGCACTAGGCTTCGCAGTAGATTTAGTCGCACTCGCCGATCTCGTCGTAATCCCGCTACCTCGGCTGCCACTAAGCGCAAAATTTCACTGGCTGTTAAGCGGTCATTTCGCAATCGGAAGAATCGGCCTAGCCGCAGGATTGCTAAGGCGATTCGGACCAAGACCCGCACCATTACCAAAGCAATTGTTAAATATCGCAATCGGGCTGTAGCTCGGCGATCTACGCGCAGACGCAGTTCCAGCCGGGTATCTGGAGTTGGAACGTTCAACCTGCGCCAGCTTCTGTCTCGTGATAACCTCACTACCGCTGGTGGTGTTGTAGGATCAAGCCTTCTCACCGCCTGGGCATTGCGTCAATTTGGTGCTCAGCTTCCTGGTATTACGAATCCCTATGCCAGAATCGGATATGCGTTGCTGATTCCAGTTGCCGGTGCTTATCTCACTCGGCGAGTGTCTCCTGCTCTCGCTCGTGGTATGGTACTTGGAGGCATTGCAACAGCCATTTCAGCAGCTTTGACTCAGTTTGCACCTGGAGTCACGGTTGCCGCTACTGGTGAATATTTGGATGCTAATCGTCCTGCATTGCCTCCTGGGTATGATGCCGCCAATACCTTTGGCGCGTCTCCTGATTCGGTGTATGACTCGCAACCGGCCTTCAAAACCGATGCTTGGTCTTAATAAGGACAAGTCCTTAACCTTAACTTAAAATAGGAACAAACAATGAACGGACAATCCTTCACAGACTCACAAGAGGCACTGGCCTATTTGCAATCCAAATATGGTTCAGCTAATTATCGGTCTTGGCAATCATTGCGTAAAGAATGGTGGTCCTATGTTCAGTACAATACTGCTGGTCAGAATGTGCTGAACTTCTTTGGTGATGCTATCGGCCAGAATAATACTACACGTCAACTGACTAACTTGCCGAAATCTGGCAGCTTTGGTCAGAATCATTTCCTACTTAAAGGAATTAGGTGTGATTATTACATGGCCAACTATGAAGTTGACAACACATTCGTAGTTGATGCTGACCTGGTCAATTCTGACATCATCAACGGCATCTTTCAGGCCGGTGTGTTTGAATTGCTAATTGGTGATAGGGTGTTCACTCAGATTCCTAAACCGTTCCTATATGCTCCACCAGCTGATGGAAGAACCCAGGTGTATGCAGAGGGTCTAAGGGCTTTGACGCTTGCAGAAGGCACTCCAAACACATTCACATCATTGCGCACGGCACAACCTCATGCTGAGTTACTAAGCCGTCATCAATCAAAGTTCATCATCGATCCAAACATTCTGATCGAGGCTGAACAACATTTTGAATGCAGGATCAGCTACCCGACTGGAGCATTGGCTACGATCTGCACAAATGTTGCTAATAACACCACGAACCCAATGTATGTTGGAGTAGTGCTTGATGGCATTGTCTTCCGTCCAGTTCAATGAGCGAATCAAAACTAAAATTTAAAAGGTCATCAATTTAACAATATGAATAACGCTCAAGTTCTACAACTCCTGCAAAATCGAATCGGATCAGCTGATTGGTCCAAATGGGGCATTTATCGCTGGGTCTGGTATGACTATGTGAGATATCCTGGTGCTGGTACAACCCAGCTTCAGTTTTTTGTTAATCCACTTGGCACTGTTGATCCTACTAGTGCCTTGGCTAAGACTCTAGAACAGACTAATGGACCTAAATCTAGGGCATTTGGTCAGACATTCTTTGTGATCCAGGAAATTAGGACGCATGTACACATCCTGCCAAAGCTGCGTCAGCCAGCAGCACTTGCTACTGATGCTGATCTGCTCTATACAACCATCGAAAACATGATGGAGCAGTTTTACGATTTGATCGGTGCTGGCGTCCTGTCAATGCAGATTGGCCAGAAAGACTACTTCGAACTGGAGAAGCCTTTTAAACGATGCCCTCCCGGTCTTGGTGTTGAAATATTCCAGCATGGTGCGCTCAGTGACTTTTGCATGTGGATTCAGCAATCACCACACACTGAAGATATTTGGGGAGTTACTCCTGCTCAGATGGTTGAACCTGAACAGACAATCAATCTAAACATTGACTTTCCCCAAGGTAACCCAGCCACATTCACAAATCTGGTTAATAGTGCAACTCCTTCAGTTGACATTGGTGTTTTGCTTGATGGTTATATCGCACGTCCGGCTCAGTAATGGTTGCTTGGTTGTTACTGGCTTGGGAAGGTTTTTCGCGGGTTTCCTTTTCAAGCCAGTTTCTCATTTAAGGAACATATGATACTCTTCAAATCTCAAGACAAGCTTCCATTTGACTATCTGGTCAGTTCTGGTGCACTAACTGCTAACGCGTCTGGGGTTCAATCCTTGACATTGCAGCCTGATAGCTGGTTTGAACTGTGCGTAGTAGCTGGGTCCTGCACCGAGGATCTGGACACGGATTTCATGCCGAACAACTTCAGCTTTCAGATTACTGATCAGGGTACTGGTAGACTGCTGAGTAATGCACGAATTCCAGAGCGTATTGGTGCTCCATATCATGGATACAGGCTTCTCTCGCCGGTCAGTTTTGCGCCGAATACTACGTTATTGTTCGAGTTTCTCAATCTTACCGCGAACACTAACACCGTCAGTTTGGTGCTCCACGGATATAAGAACTTTAAGCTCTGAGATGATAACAGGTGCAGATATTGTTGATAGGCTGAGTCAGGTAATTAGGCGCACTACATTACTGACTGTCCTGACTGCTGGTACTGGATTCCCAGTGTTAAATCGTTCTGTCAATACGTTTGTATTCACTGAACCATCGGTGATATTGGCAATCTCGATGTCATCCTGGGTATCGCTTCAAAATAGTGGCTTTACGCTGGCTCTTGGTGTTGGCATGGATAATGGTCCTACCATAACTGTGCAGGATTCTTGTTTGTTTGGTGTTCACACCTATGGCTCAACTGTAACTACGGTTGTTGGCAGTGCCCAGACTCAGGACACGATCCTTAATTTTAGCTATCCATTTTTCCCGCGAGCAGACGCCAGCCAAAGCTTGGCTGGGTATGCCAGCCCAGCAACAGCAGTCAATGAAAATGCTGCACTGATATCAACCATCTACTACGCACCATTATCATTTATTAGAAATCTGAGATTGTGACTGAGTTTTTTTCTAAGTCATCCAAGCATTTTACTACCACAGTGAGAGTTGTGGTGATCATATTTGCTGCTGGTGTTGGCTGGGGTACAATTCAAAACAGGCTAACTGCTAATGAATCCAGGGTTCAGGCGATATCGGACAAGGTTGATGTACTTGGAAAGAACTTTTTTGATACTAAAATAACCCTATCTGTTGTCACGAATGAACTTAGGCATATTTCACAGTCAATTGATAAACTGATTAAAATTCCATGATCTGGGTAGCGTTATCATTTTTAATTGGTGTTATGTCTGGAATGGCTATTAGTTTCATAATTTTGCAAGAATCAGCCGAAAGAGAACAATGAAAAGCTGGCGAACTACAATATTCGGTGCTGGTGGTGTCTTAGCTGTTTTAGTTAGTGCTTTGCAGTCACTGTTTGATGGTAATCCTCAGACTAACCCAGACTGGAATATGGTAGTTGCAGCCTGTTTGCCAGCTATAGGACTTTTATTTGCCCGTGACCATGGTGTTTCAAGTGAAGACGCTGGCATTAAATGACTGGTGTGAAACAACTAATATTATTGTTGCTGCTGGTATTCAATGGGTGTGCTAGTATATCCCACACTGAAACAAAATCTGATGGCTCAAAGGTTTCATTTAAAATGACCGGCTTGTTATCAAACAGCACGATTCAAAAGCTATCTGTCGGTCATAAAACAGAAAAAACTAGTGAATCTGTTAAAATAGGTAGCTTAGAGAATGAAACAGCTAATGAAGCGATTAGTTCCATTGTTGAAGCGTCTGTTCGTGGTGCTATGAAAGGCATCAAGCCATGACTGGAACGCCTTTTAAACTAGGCTGGACACCGGATCTGCCGGACAATAGAGATTTTAAGTTTGAATCTCATGTTGCCGTAGTATCTCCATCTGTTCGTTTGGTGTGGGTTCCTGGTGCATTACATCAGGGAGCACTTGGCAGCTGTGTGGCAAACGCAATCTCTGGATCGATTCAGTATAATCGGATTAAACAGCGCAAAGCTCATGCGTGGAACCTATCTAGGCTGTTTACATATTATAACGCACGAGAAGTGCGAGGATGGGAAGCTATTGATAGTGGTGCCTACATCCGAGACGGGATTAAAAGCACGGCTTCGCAAGGCACAGTTAATGAGGATGACTGGCCTTATGATGTGAATAAATTCGCTGAAAGGCCACCACAGTCATGCTATGATCAAGCATTAAAAGATCAGTCCATATTGTATCAACGCATTGGACTTGATTCAAATGGTCTAAACAGTGTGGCCGATATGAAATCATGTCTGGCATCAGATTTTCCTTTCGTGTTTGGGTTCACCCTTTACAATGACTTCGCATGGAATGATAGGAATGGTGAAGTTCAGATGCCTGGGCGTGGTTCATATACTGTTGGCGGTCATGCTGTTCTCTGCGTTGGATATGATGATGGAGCACAGCGATTTGAATTTTTAAATTCGTGGGGTAAACAATGGGGTAAGCTCGGTCGTGGAACCATACCGTACGAATATTTGGCAAACCCTGGATTATCAGATGATTTCTGGACAATTAACCTCGTAGAATAACAAACACATGAAAACAAATAAAATCAAAAACTGGCTGATCGCTGGTCTGTTATCCTTTCTACCATTTCAAACTCTGGCACAGGAAAAGGTAGTTCAAGCTGTTAATAATGTGACAAGCCTGGTATCGCTGACTCCACCGGTTAATACTACATTCATTGTTGAAGGTGGCAATGCTACTGGTGACGGCCTTGGTGGAGTGTACAGGTACTATTCGTCTAGTGTTGTGGCTACAAACAGCGTTGCTGATGGCGGACCATACACACCAATAAGCGGTACTGGTAGATGGGTGAAACTCAATTTAGGGAATGGTGTTGGCCAGACACCGTTTGCCTGGGGTACTAACACAGCACCAAGCATCACATTCACGAACGACCTTGATACTGGTATTTGGCACTCAGCTTTGAACACTATCAATTTCTCAACGGGCGGTGTAGAACAATGGCGCATTGATTCCAATGGTGACTTCAAACCACCGGTTGACGGGTTAAACAACATCGGTGATGGTACGCTAAATCCTAACAATATCTATGCTGGCAGATTTCAGGCTGGTCCAGGTTCAGCTGGTGCACCCAGTTATGCACTGCAAGGAGATACAGATACTGGAATATGGTCTAGTGGCGCAAACACTCTAAATTTTTCAACTAGTGGGTCTGAGCGTGTGCGGGTTGATTCATCTGGTAATGTTGGCATTGGGACGACTCCGTCAAATGGAAGATTACATGTTTCTGGCACTGTGGCTGGTGATTTATACGTCATTAGTAATGTGGCCGGTGGATCTGGTGGTTCGGGTGGTGCTAACAGCTGGATCGGATCTCAAACTGATGATCTTACATGGCGTTTAATCACTGTAACTGCTGGGGCAAATATCGGCAACGTCGGCATCGGCACGACTGCGCCAACTTCTCTTCTTTCTGTTAATGGTGCTGCTGGCCTTAGTTCACTTGTAGTGACTAATGGGACTACAATGGGATCATTGACAGTGACTAATAATCTGATTGTTGGAGATGCCCCAATAGGAAATGCAATTAGAGCCATTTATAGTGCTGCTGCTGAATTGAATTTTCCAAGTATTCCGGCAACAACAGTCACAAATCTCACCATAACCGTTACTGGTGCTGGCACGAATAGCACCTGCGTGGTTTCGAGCGCATCTGGAACTGTGGCAACGGCAAACGGCTTAAGTTTTTCGGCTTATGTGAATGCCACTAATACGGTCACGGTTCGCGCAGCCAATGGTACTCTTGATGTCTGGGATCCAGCGAGTGGCTCTTACCGCGTCACTGTGTTTCAGTATTAGCTTCAAATTTAGGTTCTCAGACACAGAGGCCATACCATCATCTACCCCGTTTCACGGAGTCCGGTGTGGCCATTTATTTGTGCACAGAGATATTAACTGACCACCGTGAATGCTATGTTTGTATTGCACATGGTCTGAATTGGAAATCTGTCTGATATTTCAGTCAAGTACCGTCTAACACCAATCCAGGCATGATCATGTTTCGGGTCATGGATATAATCATGCCAAGCTATGATACCCTTTTTAACCAGCCGTACTGCTATTTCAGAATCACGTTTTACTCCTTCATATGAATGGTCGGCATCTATGAAGACAAATCCAGCACCTATACTATTTGATACCCAGTCCTCAGTTCTGATGCTCAAAAAATTGAAATTTTTGAACGGCTTTGACCATATAGCTACTTGATCTGGTTGTAGCTTTTCCCGCTTCTGCTGTTCAACCATTATTTCTTTATCTCCGCAATAATCAACACCTATGATTTGTCTATCTGGAAAGTTATAAGCCAGCTGCATGGATGTCATTCCTGTGTGACATCCGATTTCCACCATCAAACCATCTGTTTTGGATACCAGCCATAGCAAAGCTTTGATTTCATGTGACTGAGTTGAATAGTAGGCATTTTCAGGTTTTATAATGTGAAACCTATTCGCTTCTTCTGGATACTTGATTACCACTACACCTCCAGCACCAATTGGTTCAATTTCAGTCGCAATGTCTGATAGGTGATGGTTACCTTTACCTACCAGGAACCTGGTTTGCCAGTATTTTACGAAATTATTCTCAATACGCGTCCAGGTATTGACATCTGACTCAGCAATTGAAGATATGCCTTCATTCGTTTGAGATCCATGCGCATAGTGGTTGTAAACAATTTCTCCATCCACTTTGGTTTTCCATCCGAACATGTTGGCCATAGTTGATTTACACGAGTCACCGGAATAATAAAAAAGCGACTCTGGGAATAGCCCTATCTCCTGCCACATCCTCAGCCTGGTCAGCGAACACTCATTTGATATTTCCTCAACATATCCCTCATTCGATATGGGAAACCCATGCACTGCCTGACGATATCCGGCAATGCCGACAGACTGATCTTCGTCCAGCATCTTTTCCAGTTTCTCAACACAACCAGGATAAAGTTCTACATCACTATCTAGCGTCATGAAATATTCATATCCCCTCATGATTGCCATTTCAATCATCCGGTTTCTGGGATAGCAGCACCCATGATTCTTGACAGATCCAGAAAACAGACACACCAGCGGTAACATACCTCCAAGGAATTTTATCGTTTCATCATTGCTACCATTGTCCCACACATGTAATTGTACCATATCCTGGTATGCTAACCATGAACCGATACACTTCTTGAGCACTGGTAGATTGTTGAACGTGATGATGCCGATATATGTTTTTTTCATATTTGATACGGGTACCTACCAGACCCTCATTCGGGTCGTTAGCTTCCAATTCCAACGTTCCCTTGCCGATCAATCCTTATTTTCTTGATGTCCAGCTTCATTGAAGGACAAAGCATGCTGATCGGGCCGACGTTGCCTTTTATTTCCAAGATCGTGCTCCTTCCGCTCTTTACATCAAGGATCACTTTCGGCTGTGTCGTCCCCATCTCGCCACTTCCAGCACTTTTGATTTTTAGCTTGGATTTATTTCTCTTCATATTTTTTATATTAGATGTAAGTACCTATCAGACCAATATGGATAAATTTCTCCATTGATGGCTTTTTCTAAATTGACTGCGTTGAATCTTGGCACCATTTCTGATTCCGATTCCTGGTGCAGATGGACGTTTTGCGGATAGAACCATTGTTCCTCAATCACGCCAAGAGGTTTCAAGTTTGGCAACACTACCTGGCTGGCGTGTGGAAAATTGATGATGATGATGCATTTTAGTCCAAGCGCCACAGCCATATGCATCGGACCAGACATAATGCCGATGAAGGTGCTGCATTCAGCCATTTGCTGGACTGACTCACCTAGGCTGTGGCTGCCGCACCACTTAACATTTGTAAGCTTCCGATATAGCTTCCGCAACCATGCCTGATTTCTATCAAACGCGTAGAATGTCTTACTTGGATGGGCCTTAATGAACTGCCTTAGGATTTCGATGCTGCCGTCATATAGTGACCTAGCTCTGGGATGCACGTGTTGTTGCTGCCAGCTAACATGGTCTCCAGGCTCAAAATGCAACGCTACCTTATCATCATCCCGGTCTGATGCTACCACCAGGCATCCTTTTGGCTTTATCTCAATCTTAAGCCCGAATGACCGTTGCAATCTCTGGATGATGTGGCCACTCCCAAGGTTATAGTTATGGTTGAGCTGTGATGCTGATACCCAATACGGTGTTTGTCTGTCCACATAGTGTGGATTAAACTTGGCAAGCCGTGCGAAATGAACTGATGGCGTCCATATCAGACCACCATGCTTTTTGTTTAGTTTGACTGACTTAGGCAAGAACGTCAATATCATTGAATCTCCAAGGCCAGTCGGCGTATTAGTCAGAGTCCAGTGCTCTGGATCTAGCGATGCCGGTAGCTTCGGCTTTTGTATTTCTGATTTTCCAGCATAATGGTTGATGATCGTCTGAGGATCGACGAACCTAGGCTTCACAGACTGTGCACTTAGATTTACCACAGATGTCTGCTGGTTGATCGGTATGGCAATATAAGCAGATGTTCGTGACTCCAGCCTATTAAGAACATTATCAATCTTTTCTATGCCAAACGCGTCACAGTAGTCATCCATCGTTCTGGTACCCAGCTTTCCAATAATTCGCTGCGCTTTGCCAATGGCCGCTATATTCAACGACTGCAATGCCTGAATGAAGACATACGACTTTGGTAACACAGCCAGAAATCTATCATATCTGTCATTATCTAAGAATATCTTGGCTAACGTTAGATGATTCGCCAGAATCATATGTTTCGGAGTCCGGTTAACTGGTGGTGGCTGGATTATGTGTCCAATCAATGGCTTAGCGTATACCACATTATGGCCACCATACAGCCAGTTCTTGATGCATATTAGTGGTTCATCGCAACCCCATCCAGACAGGCCACCAAATCCTCCGAGTTCAATTACCCGGTGCCTGTACATTATGTAATTTGCTCCAACTAGGCATGACACATCAACTGGGTATGGATTACTGGCTGGCAATAAATCAGTGTCAAAAATACGACAACCCTGGTCATCCTCCTTATGAAAAAAGAACTTAGCTCCACAGAATGTGCGGTCTGGCCTGGTTATCTTCGGCTTTTCACGGTTCAGCGATAAATACGGACCACTAATCAGCGACTTTTCATCATGATCCGGTATTTTATCCCACCCATTACCAAACACCATGTGACTATCACAAAACAACACCAGATCAGTCTTACAATGCCTAAGCCCAATATCCCGACAAGCACCAGGCCCAAGCCTGTGTCTGTTCCTAATTACCTTGGCTCCAAGCACCTTACCATTCAGCTTAACGTCACTGGCGTCATCGATCACCAGGACATCAACACCATGACCCGATCGGGTGTCTAGCAATGATATGATAGTATTGTCAAGCTGCTCAGCATCATTATAGGCTGGTATGATGACTGTAATATGTGATTTTTTCATGCTAACCACCAGATGTCACAAACCCAGAAATAGCCCTGTATCTGGCCAAATGTTCTTCGATCGCATTATATTGCCATATTTCCATACATAAGTGATCAGCAATGTATTTTTCAAGTCTGGCACCCCTAGACTTATCCCATCCTTCAAGCTGAACTAAGGCATGATAGTCTGGTAGATTTCTAACACCTACCTTAATCGCCGATACCCAGTCATCTAATCCGATCTCTGCTGGATTGAACACATCAAAACCATTTTTTCTCAGAAACTGGGCAGCTTCATTGAACCTTGGCCGGTTATATTTAAGGTAACCAGTCATTGGACCACTTAAATACAATTTCATTTGACGTGGAACTTTATATTATTGGTTAGCAACCGGCTATGATAATTGGTCTTCAGCACGTCAAATTCAGTATCAGACATTGGTATGACCACCGCGTTGCCGATCTGGATCAGCTGGCGGTTTGTCAGAGTAAGTATGTTAGTACCGGTAACTGGTATTTTTGATAGCTGCCATTCCTCAACCATCTGATTTGATGTGGTAATAGCTTTTCCATGCTCAATATTTGATAACCAAACACCGAGACAAAGACAAACCACAAACATAGCTACTGCAAACCCCACTATAGTTGTGTCAGACCATTCTTTAATTTTCATAAAATGAAAAAGAAGCCGGGGGTAATCGTTCTCCCGGCTTCAAAATCCACTATGGTGTCGCTTCACCGGCCTTCGCTGATCGCTCAATCACCTTAATGGCAAATATTGCCATCGGATTACCAGCACCCTTGCCTTTCTTCTTGATCTGATCCGGCTGGCGCTTGACCAAGAACTTGTCACCATACCCAAGCTTGGCTGTGTCAACCGCCCGCAGAAAGGTAGCCTGAATCGGCAACCGCACCTGCTCACCGTCTGGATCAGTCCCAGTGTGGCTGGTCGTCTCACCCAAGTCAGTTTGAACCTGCTGATGCCCAGTATAGATGAATGGACCAGCAATTTCAT
>ERZ1292623.1950-Hain-H51-01um-R1-1950-length-19134-cov-9_pt1 | contig 11774 bp, 15 predicted proteins | sample MGYA00564398_ERZ1292623 | MGnify/ENA primary metagenome ERZ1292623 (study PRJEB36523, sample SAMEA6512633) | groundwater metagenome | collected 2019-01-07 | study: AquaDiva: Metagenomics assemblies of 32 groundwater samples | reverse complement strand
CCCCCACTGCCCTGTTTGCCGAGCAAAACAATATCCCCTGCCTGAAACCGGAAAAACTGGGAGAAGAAATCTGTAATGTTTTGAGAACCCTTGGTAGGAGCGACGGCGACGGACAGAGAAAATTTTTAGCAGAAAATTTTCGTGGTGAGCAAAATATTGCAGATTTCTTCCTAGTCGTCGCTTACGGCAAAATAATTCCGGAAGAAATTTTAAATATGCCGAAACTCGGCTCACTAAACATCCATTATTCTCTCCTACCAAAGTACCGCGGAGCCTCCCCTGTCGAGTCTGCCATTTTGTCTGGTGAAACGGAAACCGGAGTTACCATACAAAAAATGGCGTTTGAGTTGGATTCTGGACCAATTATCGCGCAGGAAAAAACTAGTATTTTGCCGGATGAAAAAGCACTAGATTTGCGCAAACGACTTATCAAACAAGGCGGGGAACTTTTGGTAAAAATTTTAAGTATCCCCTCCGCCCTTCAAGAAATTCAGGGCACCTCCCCCTATGTAGGGGGAGGTTGGGTAGGGGTAAAGCAAGAAGAATCCGAAGCCACTTTTTGCAAAAAAATAAAAAAAGAAGACGGGTTGATAGATCTAAATGAAGACCCGATAAAAAATTACAATAAATTCAGAGCGTATGCGCATTGGCCTCGGACTTTTTTCTTCGTGAATAAAAAAAGAATTATAATCACAGACGCAGAACTAAAAGACGGAAAATTTTTAATTAAAAAAGTTTTACCCGAAGGTAAAAAAGAAATCAAATACGAAGAATTTATAAAAACTACTTTGAAGTAAACGGGTTTCGCTTTGAAAAACCTTTCAGCATCTTCTTGACGCTCAATGCTCCGCGCCTGAAAAGGGTTTGCCTGCGGTCTTTGTTTTTATTTATTTCGTTGTACAAGCTGTCTTTTACAGAATCCACCGCTTCATACAAATCTTCCTTGTCAGCGCTGCCATAAAATTTTTTGCCATTTATATTAATCAAACAATCCGCATGAAAAACAAAACCAGTTTTGTGATGATTTGTGGATTTGCCAACTTCAAAATTTACCAACACTTTGCCATCTCGCCCCTCAATCCGAGTAAGCAATTTTTCCAAATTGGTAACCCTCTTGACGACATATTCTTTGATAGCCTCGGTCAACTCCATATTTTTACCCACTAAATTGATTTGCATATGTTTTATGGATATCTTTTTTCCAGATCTTCTACAAACTTTGTAACAGAATCATCGCCTGGAAAATCGTCATATAAAATTTTTTTTTCACGATCTGGACTTATAGTACTTCCCCCAAAAAAATGCCACATAGCGTATGTTTCAACAGTAGGTCTGCCATATTTTTCTATTAGACGATTACGAAATATACCAATCTCTTCCTCTAATTTTGTTGAATCTTCTAGTGAGCGTTTAAAACATTTTAAACGAAGATTAAGTAAAGCATTCTTTATTTTCTCATTTATTTCAGGGGAGTATACTTTTTTTTCTTTCCGTTCGTTCGGAACCGATGATTCACCAGGGGGCTGATTCATATTATTCATATAGATATTATAGCATACTTTTATTTTCCTTTCTTTATCTCCCTCGTCAAAGCTTTGAGAACAATATCCAATTCTATGGTCGCCACGCCGACGACGGTGTCCGCCCCGCCGTAGTAAATATAAAGTAACCCATCCTGAAGGGTCATCCCGCAGGGAAAGACCACATTGTTCGTAATCCCCTCCTTTTCGTATTTTTCTTCCGGCTCAAATATAGGGTCGGTAGTGCGGGCGAGAACTATCGCGGGATCTTTCAGATCAAGCAAGACTGCACCGACACGATAAGTATTGTGACTTTTGGAAATGCCATGATAAAGAAGCAACCAGCCGGACTTTGTTTTCATGGGCGGAGAAGTAATGCCCACTTTAAAACTATCCCAGCTGTTTATTCTCGGTCCTATTATTCGAATGCATCTTTTGACAGTTTCTGTCTTAAAATCCAATGACTTTAAATAGTCTCCGCATATTTCATTCCCCACCCGGTGCAGGAAAAAATACTGGCCTTTGGTTTTTTCCGGAAAAATGCAGGTGTCCTTGTCGTCAAAACCGGGCGGAGTGATTAAGACGGGCTTTTCCCATTTCCAGTTCTTCTGTAAAAAATCTTTTTCACTAATAAAAGTAATGGCGACTCGCGGCGGACCAATGCCGTCAAACGCCGTGTAGCACATATAGATATTTTTCCCGATTTTTGTCAGCCTAGGGTCTTCACAGCCGGAATTTCCTCCGGCTATTTTTTTTGATTCGAAATCTTCTCGTGGAACATATATGGGTTCCGGCAATCTTTCATCGATAGTCACACCGTCTCTAGTCGATGCATAACCGATTGAAGATGTATTGTCATCAGAGAGAGCTCGATACAATATGTGCGTCGTATTTTTTATTCTAATTACTGCCGGATTGAAAGTTGCCTTGGATTCGAAAGGGTGTTTTTTATCTGGGATAATTATGGGATTTTTGACTGAACGCTTGAAATGCCATTTTGAATTGGTCATGGTCCCCACTAAATCGCCTAAATCCACATGCGCGAGGCAGATTGTGGTGTCTGCCGCCCCGTAATATATCAGGAGCGTATCCTTTTTTATTATCGCTCCCGTCGGAAAAACAACATTCGGAACATGCCCGGTAAGCTCGTATCCTTCGCGGGGAGCAAAAATCGGCCCGCGCGTGCGCCCGATGATTTTGAGCGGATTATTTTTATCCAACAGAACCGCTTCAACCCCGAAGATGCGGTCAAGATTGCTCCCTTCAAAATAATTTTGGATATGCGAGTATATGAAGAGCCAGCCATGAGCGGTTTTGACGGGAGTGGCACCGACTTCAATATGGTCATAAGGAGTTCTTTTAAGATCAATCATGCGCTTGTCTATTTCTTTATACCACTCTTCCCAAAATGTCGGGCTCCACAACTCCTCCATTTTTTCAACCTGCGCTATCGCCATTTTTGCCGGAGGAATATCAGTATTGGCTGAGAAAATAACTGTTATTTTACCATTTATCCGTTCTGGAAAAAGAGTCATGGCTTTGGCGTTAAACGGCGTCACTAAATGCCGTTCTTTAATTTTTTTTAAATCTTCGGAGATAGCCACAGCGATTTTTATTCCGCTCGCTTCAAACGGATACTTGGAAAGAGCGGTATAAAATATGTAGTAATTTCCCTCAAAAAAAGTCACTCGCGGATCTTCACAGCCGTATTTTTCCCATTCTTCTTTCGGCGTGATAAAAGGCTCGCGCTCGCCAAAATGTCTGCCGTCTCTGCTTTTACCGATGCCGATAATGGAAATCTGCTCGGGCTTGCGCATTCTGTCTGTCGCGGAAATAGCGCGGTAAACTCCAAAAAACATAGCGCCTTTTTTAATTACGCTCATATTAAAAACAGCCGAAGCCTCCCAGTAATGGTCTTTGTCGGGAACGATAATCGGATTGTGATGAGAGCGTTTTACGACAAACATAAAGATTTATAACTGAACAGCCTGTTTTTTTAATTTCGTCATTCTGTGTGTTTTGAGATCTTCCAGCAAACGGTTAAGCGGAACTGAAGCCACACCGATAACTTTATCAGCCCCGCCATAATATACAAAAAGTGTTCCATCCACTACCACCGCTCCGCAAGAGTATACCACACCCCATTTGTATCCGTTATTTTCATAATATTCTTCGGGCTCAAGAATTGGAGCCGATGAGCGGTAAAGGACTTTAGTCGGATCTTTCAAATCGAGAATCAGCGCGCCGAGTCTGTATCTATCGGGATTCTTGTGATCCATGGCATGATACAAAATAAGCCAGCCGATATCGGTTTTGATCGGAGCCGGACCAACTCCGCGAAACCAACTATCCCAATCTCGGCTGGAATCAATCGGTCTAGTATTGTCACTGTGAATAAATTTTGTTCCATCAAGTTCGTTCAAACTTTCAAAATAATCAATTCGCACGGTGGGAAAAAAACTATGCAGAATCGCAAATTTTCCATTTATTTTCTCCGGAAAAAGAACCCAATTTTTATGAACCTCGCCGCGCGGAGAAATTAAGACTGGGGCTTTCCAAATCCAATTTTTCTTTTCAAAATCGGCAAGCGGTATGGAAGTGAGAGCGATGCGAACCGACCCCCAGCCGTCAAAAGCGGTATAAAGCATATAAACGGTATCTCCGAGGAGCGTCAGCCTGGGGTCTTCGCATCCTCCGTTCCAACCTCCTCCGGAAATATAATCAATCGGCGCTAGAGAAATGTCGGGCTTGACGGAGTGGCTGGGTCTTTTGTAAACCGGATAAGGAAGCCGCTCCGCAATGTTGTAGCCATCATAACTTCCCGCGTAGCCCAATACCGAAGAATCGTTGTCCCCAATCGCCCGATAAATAATGTGTACCTTGTCGTTATGATACAGCGCTGTAGGGTTGAGTGTGGCTTTTGATTCCCAATATGAATTACGGGCGGGTTCGATAATAGGATTTTGTTTGGCTCTTTTTAGTTCAAGAACGAGAACTTTCTTGGCCGATTTTTTAAGCGGTTTTCTTAAATCAAAAATTTTAACTTTTCCGGAAGTTTTTTTTACTGTCTTTCCGCCATGCAAGCGGACAGAGAGCGTTAAGGAGTCTACTTTTTTCACCCCCGCTCTTTTTTTTATTTTTTTCTTTTTAAGCGCGGCCATACTCGTCTTCATAACGAACTTCATCATGTTCCTCAAAAACTCCCGTATCAATTTCTAAAAAGGCTAAACCGGATGAACCAGCTATCGCTCTATGCTTTGCGCCAAGCGGAACATTATACTCATTACCAACTTTGGCGTTATGTTTTTTGTCTTCGATCTCAATAGTTCCACTACCCTCAATAACTCGCCAAAACTCAGCGCGCTTTGAGTGGCTTTGTAGACTCAAGGATTCATTTTCTTTAACCGTAACAATTTTCACCGTTACGAGACTATTGAGATTAAATTGTCTAAAATTTCCCCACGGTCTCTCCACTTGAAACGGTTGGATTTCTGATAACATGAACTAATTATACAACACTTCTCTTCAATGACAAGATTTTTTGCATCAGTTTATCCGCAGGCAGAAATTCACCCTCTAGGGGAACGAAAAATTTCCCTTGTAACCTTGTTTTATCAGCCGATATTGGCATTCCGCTTTCTTGCAACAGTTCCAAATCATTATAATTGTCCCCAATGGCCATAACATTTTCCTTCTTTAATTTAAAAATTTCCATTATACGCCGCAGACCAAGAGCTTTGGACTGCCGTTTTTTAATTAAAATGTCATACGCTTCTCCATTCCAAACCGTGCAGAGTTTCCCGTCGGCTTTCACAATCTTTTCAATTTCTTTAATCTGTCCCTTGCAGTGCATCGTTATAATGAACTCTTTGGGTTCAAATCCTTTAAAATTTTTATCCGAAACTTCTTTTAATTTTGGAAAAACTTTTTCAAAATACCGAAAGCTGTTGATGTGCTGGTAGATTTTTCCCTTGTACCAGGTGGCGCTGCCACATTCGTAAGTCAGGCTGACAAAGGGCAAAATTCCCCGGAACATTTCCTGCAACATATAAAGCCCCCGTCCGGAACTGATATTTATCAGGAAACCCATTTTGGAAAGTTTTCTTATCTGCTCAATTTGCTTTTTGAGGATTACTTTGGTGTTCCAGGTGGTGGTGTTTCCCTCTTGTCTTATTTTCGTCCCCCGCGGAACCAGTACCCCATCCACATCAAAAACAATCATTTTTACCGGCTTTAGGTCTTCTTTTGACATTTGTTCCAAAGGCTTCATGTTTTTACTTGTCCCGTAGCGAGCTTTGCTCTACTACTGGGATTTTTCTTTATTTTTCTGCACTTTTTTTTACTAATTCCGATGAACTTTGAACTTTGCCGCCATAACCGATACCATTTACTATCTTACAGCCAATTTCATTGCAAACCAGCACCTCCGGAGTCGGCAAATTGCCGGTATGGCGATCACCTCCTTTTGCGAAAATGTGCGGGCGGAGAGTTTTTATGTCTTTGGCAATGCTTATGTCCTTGGTATTTTTCTTATGACTGCTCAAAATAACCCGGTCCACCGCCTTGAACGCTTCAATAATTTCTTTTCGTTCATGCTCCGGCATAAAAACAAAACCTTTTTTCAATTTCAGCCAGTTGTCATTATTGAGAAGCACTACCAGTTCATCCCCCAATTTTTTGGCTTCTTCAAACATTCGCACATGTCCGATATGAACCGGGTCAAAGCCCCCAGAGACCATTACTATCTTTTTGGCTTTCCTGGATGGTTTTTTCTTGGTCATTTCAATGCTGAAATTCTACTTAAATTTCTTCCAACTGCGTTTCTTTTCCAGCATCGCCCTTTTTATCGCAAGCCTTTTCTTGGTCTTGCGCGAATGCCTTGATTTATTTTTCGGACTAAGCGTTGTGCCTCTTTTTGCCATATTTTTATTCTAGCATATCTTATAAAATTTTTCTACTGCTTTTTCAGCCACTCAATCATTTTAATGAAAGTACCCGCTCCGGCCTCGCCGTTCGCAGTCAGCCCCGAGTCCTTTTGAAAAGCCGCCACGGACTTTGCCGTTCCCGCGCCATAGCTGTTGTCCACTTTATTCGTCGTATCGTTATATATATTCAAAAATTTCTGCACCGTACCCACTTTGGGACCGTTTGATTTCTGCTTGAGCAAAGTCTTGCCGTCTACAAGTTTTTGCAGTTCGTTTATCAGGGTCTGATGCTTATATACAACCACCTCCGACTCTTTTTTTACTTCCGGTGTAAGTTCCTTTATTCTAGCCAAAGCGGTGCCGAGGTCGCTCTTAAGCTTTTCCGCCTCTTTTTTCAGCTCCGTATTTTCTTTTTCTAATTTTTCAATTTTTTGTTCTTTGGCATGCTCCGTGCCGGACTGGATAGAAGCGACAGCCCAATACCCCAAAATCCCGAGCGAGCCCAAGGTGACGATTGAAAATAATGCGAATTTAAGTTTCTCCATCCCGTTATTGTATCAAATTCCCCCTCTCCTTAACAAGGAGAGGGCTGGGGTGAGGTGAATTCTTTAAATCACCACCCCTTATCCCCTCCTCCACAAGGAGGGGAGGATAGCTTGCGTTAGGCAAGACCTAACGCAAGCTATCTGACTTTCTAGCATATGCGGATTTCTTAGATAAGAAATAAAAGACAATAAAAAAACGCCGTGCAGATGTCTACAGCGGCGCTTCTTGGTTGATTGTTATGAGAGTGATTAGGATCTCGTGGTCCTAGCCCGTTGAAACGCGCGGGCGGCGTGGAATTTTTTTAACCGGTTTTCCTTCCGGCTCAGACTATTTACTCACTAGTCTGAAAAACCTCTGCGGGGGGTTCTTCCCCCCTTGGATGCTTATAAACCAAGTCTCCCCTGGTACCACCATGGGACCATCTTCCTGGTCCCATTTGAGGAAATCTACCGAGGACTCTAATGTCCACGCTACCCCCGGCGTGACCTTTGCCAGGATCTCGGTGAGGTTTTCATCTTCATCTTTGCGGATGGAGATAATCCGAGCCGAAATTGCGGGAGTTGGGGATATGACAACTGGATACCCGTACAAGTATGTACGGTTTTCCGTTGTTATCGGCGTAGTCCCTCCTCCCGCTGTGTCGGTCCAGTTGAAGAGGTCAGGACTATTACCCAGTCCCAGCACCGCGTACGGTGCTGAGCCGTCAACCGAGGAAAATTTTGCCGATGTAATCGGCACGAAAATCCCAAAGGTTTGGCTCGTCCCGGCTACAATCTGGTAGCCGCCAGTGAGGGTGACTCTCGATTTAACTTCATCCGGATATATCGAGAGACCCATATCCGTCGTTGTAACAGGGTTGCCATTTGGGTTCTTAACGACAATACTGTTAGGTTCACTCTTCACGGTAACATCGTGACTCAAGAAAACATTCACCGGAATCTGATTCACGGTGATATTCCCTTTCGGATCCGCCGTGACAATCACATTGCCGACATGAACCAGCCCCGGCATCAGGGTCGCACCCGACTGACTGACAGAGACGGTGGGCCGGGAACCCACCAGCATCATAGTGGGGGTCGAGATGTTGGGAGTGAGGGTAGCAACCTCCGCAGTCTCCACCAAGACATACTTAATGTATGTCAAGGTTATTCCTGTGGTGGAACCAGATCGAACGCCACCTACACCTACAGAGGCATAAGAGACGAACACATCTTGTACCACAGAACCACCACCAGGAACTACAATGCCCAAACCAGTCAACCACGCAACCCCATTCACTACTGGGGTTACAACACCACCGACTTTAACCGAGGTTACCGCACCCTCTGTCCCAGTAACAGTAAATTTTTCTTCGGTTATCGTAGCTACCCCTTCTACAGCAGCCCGAAAAAGAAAAACTACTTTCGTCGCGTTGGGCGCACCTCCCGCCGCTGGAACAAACTGCGGGGCAGTAGTCCAACTCGCGAGTGAAGCGGTTATCTGGGCGGCGTTGAGATTGAGAGCAAGCGCCATCATTCCAATGATGGCAAAAATATTTTTTAGCGTTTTCATTTGAGTTTTCCCCGAGTAGCTTTCTGTCAAATCCAAAGACAAAGGAATCCCATCCGGGATCTTTCTGAATTTCGTATTCAGTTGTCAAAGAACCTGACAAAAAAGCCCTTTGCGGGTAAATTTGTTCAATCCTAAGTATAGCACAATCGCACCCCAAAGTCAAGGGTAAATTAGAAAATATCCTTATATTACAGCTCTATTCCCAGTATTTTCAGCACAAACGGCGCTAGAGGGTCAGCCGAGAGACCATAAACCATCGCTCCCCCGAGCATGCCGGTGATGATGATGCTAATAAACCCGATGAGCGCCAGGGCTTTTGGAATTATTTTATCGCTAAAGATTCTTTCCAGAAAAGCAAAAAACATTTTCATTCCTTTGGATTTGAAGGTTAAAAGAAGTTTAAATTTAAAAATGGAAACAACTTCCCCCGCTAAAAGCGCGCCGTAAGTAAAAAAAGACAAGTAAGCGAAAGTTTCGTGCCAGTCCGCAAGCTTTTCGTTCGGCTGGACCAGTTCTCGCGCAGTATCGCCTGTGAGAAGCGCGGCGAGAGCGCCGAGCACGCCGACAAAAAGCAACGCGCGCTCAATGTGCTTCCATGAAACATTGGGCCACCATTTTGAAAATGGCAGAACCTTGATAACTGAATAAAGAAAAAGGAGCGTAATCGGAAAATGGACGACTATCGGATGAATGTTGTATGTCATGCGCATATTGTATCAAAAATATCAAAATTGGGGTAATATGAATTATATGCAAAGAAAAATTATTACATATATTTTGCTAATTATTTTATTTTACGGAAGCCTTGTCTTTGCTCAAACGGCGCAGACAGTTTTTATTTCTTTTTTTCCAGAAGAGATTCGGCAGGGAGACCCTTTCATGGCGCAGATAGACAGCGCGAAAATTTCATCAATCAAAAAATTAACATTTAATGGAAAGAGAATGGGTATATTTCTGTATCAAGAAAAACCCACAGCTCTGATTCCTGTTGATTTAAATAAAAAAGCTAAAACATACGAACTGAGAGTAGAACTTGCTGACGGAAACATTATTAAAAAAGATGTGGTTATCGTACAAAGAGACAAGAAAGAAACTCCCTTGGGTATTCCCGAGAAACTCGGCGGCAACACCAAAACGAGCCAAAACAAATTAGTATCAACCTTAAACGAAGACAACAAAAAACTCGCTGGCTTGCGCACAAACGGAAAATCTCTTTGGAAAGAAAAATTTATTGCGCCGCTCCGCCAAATTGTGGTAACTAGCCCTTACGGTAATTCCCGAAAAACGGGAGAATATGCCATCCCCCACAAGGGCACAGACTATAAAGCACCAGAGGGAACGGAAATTTTGGCTATAAACCGCGGAGTCGTGCGCTTTGCAAAGACGCTCCGTAATCACGGAAAGACAATCGTCATAGACCACGGGCAGGGAGTGATGAGTTTTTATCTGCATCTTTCTAAATTCAAAGTGAAAAAGGGCGTCGTAGTGGAGAGAGGAAAAGTTATCGCCCTTTCCGGAGCGACTGGATACACCCTCGGCGCGCACTTGCATTTCGGCCTGCGTATCAACGACATAGCCATTGACCCGGAGAAATTTTTTGAATTGTTTAAGGATACCAATTGAGAAGCACGACATCGATACTAGGGTTACCCTTGTTCACTAATTCTTTGAATTTATTTATATCAGCCAAGCCATCTGTGCCGCGATAGTGATATGGATACACTTGTTTTGGCTTCATAGCAAGCACACCGCTTGCGGCAGACTCCACGCTCATAGTATAGGGCAGATTCATTGAAACAAAGGCAATATCTATATTTTTCAAAGCCCGCATTTCTGGAATGTCTGCCGTATCACCAGAAATGTAAACTCTTTTTTCTCTATCGCTTATGACATAGCCATTCCCGCGACCCTTTGTGTGATACGCGTCTGCTTTTTCCGGCTCGCCTCGCTGAAGCTCCGGCGAAGCGGGCAAATTGTACATCGGGATGGCTTCTATCTCAAAACCGTTCAGATTAACTTTTTTGGCGGTTTTGGCATTAGTCTTTTGTCCGTTTTTCATCACCAATAATTCTCCGGCTACCGTACTCGGTATTTTATCTGCCACCGCCATCGGCGTGATGATAAGAGTCTTGACCTTGGAAACAGCCTCCAGAGTTGAAACATCAAAATGGTCGCTATGAATGTCTGTGAGCAGAATTAAATCCGGCTCCGGCTGTCCGGCAAACTTTTGCGCACCCCCGACGGGATCGGTGTAAACAGTCTTGCCGTTCCATTTCATCACCATGGTGGCATGCTCAATCGGAGTAATTTCTATCCCTTGGTTGGAAACCAATTTATTAGACATATTGTTGGACGCCCAAAAGGCGCCTGCAAACAAAACAACGACAATAATACTACTTATAAATGTCTTGTTGTTCATTTCTCTATTATACCACAAATAAACACCTTGGGAGTAATTTTCCACAGTTTCATACAAGGCAAGACCTTGTATGGTTTATGCGTGTTTAAAGTCATAGTGCTCGCTGTCGGTGCAGGAGCATTTCACGAGAGCGTGATTATGGTCTTTGCAATCCGGAGCTTGGCAAGCGCCGGGCTTTTGGGATACTCCCCGGCAGCCGCCTAGGCAAATGTAGTGTTCTTCTTGTTTTTTTTCTGTGTCTTTCATAGTTTCTGAACACACACTTAAACACACCGCTAATTATACACTATTTAAAAATCATTCCCACTATTACGCCCAAGCCTATCGCTATGCCCCCAATCAGCATCATTCGCAAACCGTTTCTAAAGATTTTAGTTTTGAGAACTTTAGCGCTGATAAATCCTAAAACAAACAAAAAGGTCAAGCTGGCCGCAATGGACCACCAAAAGGCGCGGTCAACAGAAATAACAAAATATGGGAAGAGTGGAACCAAACCAAAAATAAAATAAGAAAAAAACATAATAATTGCAGCCCACAAAGAATTGCTGTTTTGTTTATTGTAATCTGAAAAAGATTCTTCGGTAGTTCGCTCGGACAAGAAACTGCCGACCGACATGGAGAAAGCTTCCACGCAAACCAAAACTGCCCCGGAAACAATTATGTCCCCCCGCGCTATCCCGGCCGAAGCAATTCCCGCTAAAAGTCCGACGGTGGAAACCAAACTGTCCTCCGCGCCGAAGATAAAATTTCTGACATATAAAATAAAAGTTTTGTGGTCCATCACTTGAAGCATTTATTCCAAAAGAAAGCCAT
>ERZ1292623.4265-Hain-H51-01um-R1-4265-length-11780-cov-4_pt1 | contig 11780 bp, 12 predicted proteins | sample MGYA00564398_ERZ1292623 | MGnify/ENA primary metagenome ERZ1292623 (study PRJEB36523, sample SAMEA6512633) | groundwater metagenome | collected 2019-01-07 | study: AquaDiva: Metagenomics assemblies of 32 groundwater samples | reverse complement strand
CAGGACGGGTGCTCCTAAAGATACTGAGTCAGCTGATATTTGGATAAAAAATGGGATTAGTGAAAATAGAATCTATTTTCTTGGCGCAGAAGATAATTTTTGGAGTGCGGGAGACGATGGTCCGTGTGGACCAGACACAGAAATGTTTTACGATTTAACAGAGGGAGGTTTGGGAAATTTATCTAAGGAAGAGTTTTTGAAAGCAGTAAAAGACGAAACGGTTGTTGAGATTTGGAACGACGTTTTTATGGAATATGAGAAGAAAAACGGAAAGGTAATTGGTAAACTCGCAAATAAAAATGTAGACACTGGTGCAGGACTAGAAAGATTAGCAACAATTCTCCAGGGTAAAGATAATATTTTTGATACTGATTTATTTGCATCACTATTGTTGCCGTTACGAGAGTTTGATTTTTCAGCTGGTTCTTCTTCAAGGATTATTGTTGACCACATACGTACTTCAGTATTTATGATTAACGATGGGGTTATACCATCAAATACAGATAGGGGTTATATCTTACGTCGTTTACTTCGTAGAGCATACATTCACGTAAAGAAAATAAAGGCAGACTTACCGGAACTAATTATTGTTGCTGAAATTGTTATTGGACACGTTATTTATAAAAATCAGTATGACTTTAATACTAATTTAATAAAAAAAGTTATAACTGAAGAAATAAATAAATTTAAAGAAACTCTTGAATCCGGCCTCAAACATTTTGAAAAAGGAGAAGACCCGTTTGTCTTATTTACTACTTATGGTTTTCCTTTTCAACTCACAAAAGAGCTAGCAAAAGAAAAAGGAAAGGAAATAAATGGAACTGATTTTCAAGAAAAATTTAAAGCCCATCAAGATTTATCTCGCGCTGGTGCAGAGCAAAAATTTAAAGGAGGTCTTGCTGGGACAAGTGCCACAGAAGTTAAATATCACACAGCAACACACTTACTCCATCAGGCGCTTAAAGATGTATTGGGGAATGGGGTAGAACAAAGAGGTTCAAATATTACTCCTGAAAGACTTCGTTTTGATTTTTCTCATACCGCCAAGGTAACCATAGAAGAATTGAATAGAGTTGAAGAGATAGTTAATCAAAAAATTCTAGAAGCACTTCCAGTGCAGAATTTAATCTTGCCAAAAGAGGAGGCGCTTAAACTTGGCGCAAGGCATTTGTTTAGTGAGAAATATGGCGATGAAGTGTCTGTTTATTTTATTGGCCATGATTTACAAACAGCATATTCAAAGGAATTTTGTGGAGGTCCTCATGTGAATAATCTTTCTGAATTGGGACATTTCAAAATAATAAAAGAAGAATCCGTGGCACAAGGTATTCGACGAATAAAAGCAGTGCTTGAATAATTGGTACTCTTTTTTCAAAGAGTGCGAGGAGTTTCTGTGTATAAAATTTTGTTTTCCTTAATTTTGGAGGTATAATCTTCACACTAATGCCTAAGAACGTTTTACAAGACATGGTGCCACCAAGTGGAGGAAGATCCATTAGGAATGTTCCTATACCAAACGGCAGGAAAGAGACACCTAGAATTACAAGAGAAATACCATCCCCAAAGCCTAAAGCTCCGTTTAAAATGCCTAAATTAAGAATGGGTGGTGGAAAGGTGTGGTGGTGGGCAGGAGGCCTTGTGGGGGTTGTGGTAATTGCACTTATTGTTATGTCTTTTATGAGTGGCGCAAGAATTGAAGTTGTGCCAAAGGTTGTGAAAGTGAATATTTCAACAGTTGCTTTAAGTGGCTATAAAGCAGATTCAGTGACTGGGGACAAGGTTCCAATCGGACTTCCTTTTCAAGTAGTAACGGTTTCCAAGGATGGTGGAAAAACAGTAAAGACTAACGGAGAAGAACAAGTTCAAAGAAAAGCAAATGGAACAATAGTTATTTTTAATAACTACGGCACAGCGAGTCAGCGATTAATTAAAAACACACGCTTTGAATCGCCAGAAGGTCTTGTATACAGAATAGGTGATTCTGTGGTGGTGCCAGCTCCAAAAACAGTGAATGGAAAGAAACAGGCGGGTAGTATTGAAGCGGTAGTTTATGCAGATGATGTAGGGGAAAAATATAATATTGGTTTGACCGATTTTACGATTCCTGGTTTTAAAGGTGATCCTAGATACAAAGAAATGTATGCACGTTCAAAGACTCCAATGGCTGGGGGCTTTGTTGGTACTGTTAAAAAAGTTGCAGATGAAGATAAAATGGTTGCCGAAAATGAAATTGAAGCTACACTCCGAACTGATTTACTTAAATCTATAAACAGTCAGATCCCTTCCTCTATGGTAGTTTTGTCTGGTTTGGAAAAAACTATTTTTACACCAAAAGATCAAAGTGATCCGTCAGGAAATTCGGTGAGACTAAATACTACTGGCACAATAACTGCTGTTATTGCCGATAGGGTTGCTTTATCAGAATTTCTCTCTTCTCAAACAAACGATTTAAAAAATATTCCAGTAACACTCTCAAATGCAGATACTGTTACTTTTGCACTAAAAGATGGTTCAAAATTTGATCCAAGCAGAGATCAAACTATGCTGTTCAACACAAAAGGAGATTTAGTTTTCATTGGAAAAGTAATAAATGATGATTTGATAAAAGCTTTGTCTGGCAATTCAAAGACAGAACTACAGAAAATAAAAGATATATTCCCTGGTATAGACGCAATGAAGGTTTCCCTTGTTCCGCCATGGAGCTCAAAAATGCCAACAGACGCAAAAGATTTCAAGATTATAGTGAGCGACCCAATTTTGAAATGATAAAATACATCCTTAAATTTTTTACCAATGACATATATTAATGTTTTTACAAACAGCTGGGTAAATAATCAATTAACATTAACTTTTGGGTTTATTAGTATTAAAAAGTTTTTAGGATAAATGGCCCATCAAGATAAAGAGAAAATAGTTGGCACAGTTATAGAATCACTTCCAAACGCTATGTTTAAGGTGATTTTTAAAGATGAAAATGGAAATCAAAGTGAACAGCTAACATTTTTGGCTGGCAAAATGCGCCTCCACAGAATTCGTATTTTGGTTGGGGACAGGGTAGAGGTAGAGAAAGATGAATACGGCGGAAAAGGCAGAATTGTGAGAAGGCTCTAAGGCAATGTTAAAAGAGGAGTTCATAGAAATTACTGGAAAAGAAAACGGGCCAACCTCTGTTATTTTAGTTGGCGTCCACGGAAATGAGCGCTGTGGAATAGATGCAATAGAACAAATTTTGCCATCATTAGAAATTAAAAAGGGGAAAATTTTTATTGGTCTTGGAAACCCAAGGGCCACAGAGCAAAATGTTCGTTTTACAGAAGAAAATCTTAATCGAATGTTTAAAGATGAAACTCTTTATTCAGATAAAGAAAAGAATAGTTATGAATACAAAAGGGCAGAATATTTAAAAACATTTTTTGAAAAAGCTGATGTTTTATTAGACATACATGCTAGTTCTACGCCAGAAAGTAAGCCTTTTATTATTTGTGAGATTAACGCAGAAAATATATATAAAAAACTACCTTTTGATTTGGTAGTGCATGGTTTTGACAATGTTGAGCCAGGGGGTACGGATTACTATATGAATAAAATAGGAAAAGTTGGAATATGTGCTGAATGCGGTTTTTTTGAGGATAACAATTCTTTAGAAATTGCTAAAAAAACAATTACAAACTTTCTTGTTGCTCGTCTGCATATTGATGGTGAGATGGAACAAATACCACAGCAGTTTATTTCTATGAAAGAACTTTACTTAACTAAGACAGAAAAATTTACACTAACAAAACAATTTTCAGATTTTGAAAAAGTAAAAATAAATGAACCTATTGGGTTTGATGGCGATAAAGAAGTAAGAGCGCCTTATGATGGAGTAATACTTTTTGCTAGAGATAGAACAAAGATAGGCGAAGAAGCTTTTTTGTTTGGAGTAAGGGGGTAGTTTTGTTATAATTGCTCTATGGTTAAATTAGATACTAACCCCTATAAGGGCGTAAGAGATTTTTATCCAGAAGATTTACGCTTCAGAAAATGGCTTTTTTCAAAGTGGAGAAAAGTGGCAGAAAGATATGGATATGTTGAATATGATGCTTCAGTTCTAGAGCCAGCAGAGCTTTATCGCTCTAAAACAAGCGAGGAAATAGTAAATGAACAGACATACACTTTTACCGATAGAGGTGATAGGGAAGTTACTTTACGACCAGAAATGACGCCTACGGTTGGAAGGATGGTTGCGGGTAAAAGGCGAGAACTTGGGTTTCCTTTACGTTGGTATTCAATTCCAAATGTTTTTAGATATGAATCTCCTCAAAAGGGCCGTTTAAGAGAGCACTTTCAGTTCAATGCAGACATCTTTGGAGTTTCTGAAATTGATGCAGACGTTGAAATAATTCAACTCGCTTATGAAACTATGATTTCTTTAGGCGCCAAAGATAGTGATTTTGAAATACGAGTGAATTCTAGAAAGCTTCTTGCAAGAGTTTATGAACCAATACTTAAGAATCAAGAGGACTTACAAAAAGCGTTACGCTTAGAAGATAAAGCGGAAAAAATGAACCCAAAAGAACTTGAGGATGAGCGTAATAAATTATTTAGCAGACCTTTTGAGAAGCAAGATGCACAACCTAAAAATAGTCCGGAGCTTGAGAGGGTTATGGAGAAATTGGACAAATTAGGAATAAAAACCAAATTTGATTTTAAACTTATACGTGGTTTTGACTACTACACCGACATAATTTTTGAAGTTTTTGATACAGACCCCAATAATCGCCGCTCACTTTTTGGTGGGGGCAGATATGATAACCTTCTTCAAATGTTCGGGGAAGAAAAGGTTCCAGCTGTCGGAATTGCAATGGGAGATGTTACAGCTAAAGATTTTCTTGAAACTCATGGACTAATGCCCGAATTAAAGAATGAAACTAATATTGCCTTGCTTTCATTTGGAAATACAGACGTTTCAAGTGTTGCAGACACATTAAGGGATGCGGGGTTAAACATTGCTGTTGATAATACCGAAAAAGATATTTCTGATAAAAAAAGAAATGCTGAAAAAAACAATATTCCTTTTTATATAGTGGTAGGTGAGAATGAGATAACTAGCGGAAAGTTTGAATTGAAAAACATTTTAACTAAGAATGTATTTTCTGGCACACTTCAGGAAATTTCAGAACAATTTTTAAGGTAAAAATAATAGATAAACATTTCTTTACTTTTTTAATAAAAAGAGTATTTTAAAAGCAGAAAACATATAGGGGAGGACTCAATGACCGTACTCCGTAGTAAACGAATTGTTCTTAGGTCTGTCGAGGCGAATGATATGTTAGTTTTATGGTCTTGGAGAAATTCAACTGACTTCAAGACGAATTGTTCCACAAGAAGAAACTCCTTAACTTTAGAGGAGTTTATAGAAGAGTGGAATAGTGATATGGCCCGTGATCGGTTGGTTCAATTCATCATTTTTGTTAAAGAAAGGGCAGTGGGTACTATTTATGCCTATTCTATGAATAAGACTGATGAACACGTCTTTTTCACAACCTTCATTGAAAAGCCATTTCAGGGTTTAGGCTATGGACCCGAGGCTGTAGCCTTGTTCATTAAGTATCTTTTTGACAATTTTCCAATCTATAAGGTTTACACGGATGTGTATTCCTACAACACTCAGTCGCTCTTGTGTTTAAGAAAAGGGGGGTTTATTGAAGAGGGGAAATTTGTTGGCCACCGCCTGTTTGAAGGAGTGAGGTATGATATGTATAGATTGTCTTTGTTTAGAAATCACCCAGGTAAATTGCAACATATCCTGGGGGGTTTAGGCATCAATAACACTTCAGGTTTATAAGGAGGTGATAAATGTGACCCAGTACGATAAAGGCGATGCCAGCAAGGACACGGAAAGCACGCCCAAAGAGGTGAGTCAGGCCTGGCATGATGCTAGGGATGATGCCGCGAAGAGGGTGGGTGGGGTGTCCCAGAGAATCGTCATGACAAAGATGATGATTCTAGTGGATCAGACAACAGTAGCAAGTAGGACGCGTTGTCTAAAGAGGGGGTAGAAGACCACCCCCTCTTTTCTTCTCAATAAAATTAACTGGTATTATTTATATATGGATAAAAATTCTATTTACACTATATTGTGGAACGATGCAGCTTTTACTTTCGAAAAAGAACTTCCTGTAAATCTTCCAAATCCAAGACTTACAGTTGGTTTTATTATTTTAGAAAACAATGAATTTGTTTTTCTATCAACCAATGTGGATTTTAATAAAGAAACAAATAAAATTTTACCTAAAGACGGGTTTGTTATACCCAAAAAAACAATTTTGAAAATAACCAAAATAACATGATTAGTATAGATAATTCAAAAAAGTATCTAAAAATAACATGGAACGATGCCTCCTTGTTTTCTCCAAGTAAAAAATATATAAATGTATCAATCATGGAAACTGTTGGGTATTTAGAAATTGAAAACAATGAGTTTATAATAGTTAGTAATCCCATTACTGTAAATAAGACATCTCAAAAGAAACACCCCGATACAAACCCAACTTTTTATTTAATCCCCAAAGGAATGATAGTTAATATTGAAACATTATAAATTTTTTAAACTAAAACAAAAAGCGGGTTACCCTCATTAGCATACCCCTACTGACTTTATTTAAGACGGGCGTATCTTTTGCACTAGAGAAAGCCCCTTTCTTCAAACCCTTAAAAAATAAAAGGAGGTGAAAAAGATGAAAGGTAAGAACATTGCCAGATGCGATGGCAACTGTGGCCCGGGGGGCTCACCCTGTGATGGAGACTGTGATGGTTGAAACTCCAGCCACAAACCGGCTCTGTGTGCAATATTATGCACAGAGCCGGTTTTCTTTTTATAAAATTTTTTAGATTTGACTTATTTCAACATCATGATATTTTGGTTAAGGACCTTTAGCTAGAGGTGAAAAATGGATGCATGTCATGAAGAACAAAAGGTGGCTACTGGAAACCCAGATCCATTAGAAATTCCAGATTCTCCTCCGGATCCTGAAGAAGCAAGGGCCGAAGTTTCAATTGACCATTAGTTATTGAAAGAGGGTCCAAAACACCCTCTTTCATTTTTTTACCCCCAATAAAATTAAATGAAATTAATTTCCAAGTTTGGTGTTGAATTTCATAAAGCCACCCTCAAAAATGGAGTGAATGTTTTTTTGTTTCGTAGAATTGGCATGCCGATATTTTTGCGTGCAGTATTTTTTTCGGGTTCTCGTTTTGACACCATTCCTGGCACTGCACATTTTTTGGAACACATGCTATTTGCGGGCACAGAAAAGTTTCCATCAAAAAATTTGATGGCGGAATATATACAAAAAGTAGGAGGTGACTTTAGTGCCGCTACTGACGCTGATTCATTAAGGTTTAATATTGAAATACCTGAAGTTGCAGATATTAATGTCGGTATAGACCTACTCAATGAATGTTTGAATAAATCGCTATTTAATCCTAAAACTATTGAGAACGAAAGAGGGGCTATTCTCTCTGAATTAAGTGGAAAAAAGGCAAATCCAAAAGCCTATGTGTGGGATGTGAGTAGAAGAATCACTATGCAGGAAACTCCATCAGGTAATACTAATTTGGGGACTGAAGATTCTATAAAATCAATTAAGTTAGATGACCTAATTGATTTTAAAATGACCTTTTTACATGCAGGAAACTTATCCTTTGTAGTGAGCGGGGATATTGATATGGGGCTTCTTATGGACAAATTAGACAGTATAGCCATTCCCGTTGGTGAACCGTTTTCTATATCAGAAAAGCTTCCAATTGTTAAAAATGTTACTCAAGCTATAGAAAAATATTCTGGTTCAAACATCAATTCAGTCATTGCTTGCAGAACGAATGTTGTTGATTATAAAGAATATTGTGCACTGCAAGTTTTGAATAGTATTTTGGCCGGTGGCAGAGGCGCTCGACTTGCTACTATCCTGCGTTATCAAAATGGCCTTGTATATTCAGTGTCTGGAAGTCTATTTAATGGTCCTGATTGGGGAGCTCTCAATGTTGAATTTGCATGTGTTAAGGAACATTTTAATAGGGTTTTAGATTTAATTTTTTCTGAGTTCGACAAACTTAATCAGAATGGCATTCTTGAAACAGAGCTTGAAAACACTAAATCAAGATTGGCGAAAGGAATGATACGCTCTACACAAACCTCGCAATCTTGGGTTGATTTACATCAAATACAATGCGCTTTTTATTCCAATGATCCTAAAACTGTTGAGGATTATATTAATACAATACAAGCTTTAACTATTTCAGATATAAATGAGGTGGTGCAAAAATATTTGAAAAAAGAAAATTTTTACACAGCTATTTGTGGAGATTTATAAAATAGACTTGTGTTAAAACACTCGCAATTGCGAGTGTTTTAACACAGACGTTAGTTAGTCAGATATTTTTTAAACTAAAAGAAAAGGGCGTTGTGATAACAATCACAACGCCCTTTGGGTTTCTCGCGAATGGATATCGCGGAAACTATAACTTCAATTTGTGCTAATTCTCCACAATGGAGAAGTGCGTATTCATCGCGCGCTCTTGCTTACGAATTGCTTGCAGAAGCCAGAAATACGCAACGTCTTCCACGGTCGGCTCCATTGCAGTTGCCGATTGTCCCGGAGCACAATTGATAGCAGTTACGCTATTTGTAGCTCCGCAAAAATGGCCAGCTCCCGTCGCGTGCATTATCTCGGCCATCACCGCTCCGCTCAAGGCAATTTTCTGCCGGTTGCGAAAGTTTATGATGCCCATGTAAATGTCCCTATTGCTATCAGCAGCTGATGACGACAGGGCTACAGCTGACGTGCCGACAAATTCCGATGAATCAATACCAACGGCAATCATTCCACGCCCGTCATTCCGTATTTCGCCAGAGTTTGGAGCCCTTACAATAGGACCACCAAACAACTGGGTCATACGGTTGATAGCACTCCAGAGAGTGGCGCTGTCACTTGAAGTTGCCAGTTCAGTGTAACCCCAGAACGCGCCACCCTGCCAACCCTGCATAAATGCAATCGGTGCAGGAAGCGTAGGCCATGAAGCCACGCCACACTGCATTGCACCAAGCGTACAACCACTCCAACCACTATCGTAGAAGTGGTAGCCGGTCTTGATATCACCAATGAACGGCTTTGCAGGATCGATCGCAACAGTCTGGCCAGCGTACTCTCCGCTCGTGGTTACCCACGTGGTGGGAATGAGAACGAAAGCCAAACCATTAGCAACCTCTGCCTTAGTGGCAGCATACTGGCGACGCCAGTATGTACGCGAGATCGATATGTCGTCGACAACAATACGAACGTTGTCGAGCGCCAAGAGATTTTGCGCAACTTCGCCACTGAAAGTGGCGGTGCCATCAGGAGCAACATCAACCGAATCCTTCACGCTTCCTGAAAGGGAAGAGATCGTAATTCGGATACCACTGAAAAGTGGTTGGTTACCGAGAACGGCTGCCGAAACCTTCACTGAAATGGTTGACATTCGAGTGAAGCTCACACCGCAGAATTGCTTCTCGGTGTTTTTACCAGAGACAGTGACGCACAGATTGTATGAACCCGGTGCGACAAAGACGTTGATATTGTTGCCAGTGCCAATCTGGGAACCATTCGCAGTCCAGACGTACTTACTGCCATCCGTGATGGGTCCCGTGAGGGACGACGTCGCAGAGGCAGAAAGTGTCACATTGCCGTTTGAAAGAACAGCATTGTTCGTCGGGCTGGTGATTGCTCCATCAATGTTTTCTTGCGGGTTGCAGTTGACGGTGCAGACCGGATCGGTTGGCACCTCTTTTCCACATGCGCTCACGGCCACAAAGACCGCGATCGCAAGGATCTTGGTGATGCTGGTCATGAGAGTCTCCCGCTTCGCTTAGCGAAGCACAAATCCCGTAGTAGAGCAGAGCTCACTACAGGACTAAATTGATGTAAAAGGACAACCATGGCACATTCGTACCATCCTGTCAATATTATACCACCATAGGTGTGTATTTGTCAAATCTGGCTCTATTGAGCCAGATTTGCATCCTCGTTCACTCGGTAATACAGACGGAAATACTAACGTATTTTTTGCTCGCTAAATATTGGAAATGAATTTATTCATTTCCAATATTTTACTCGCATATTTTGGCCGTCTGCATTTCACTCATTCAATTCGGATGATCAAGTGAAAATAAATTAAATTTTCGCATTAAACAAAGTTAAGCTTTAATAATTATGAAATTTTTAGTTTTTGTGGATTTTTAGCTATAAACAAACACAGGTGTTTAAAAAGCATTTGTTTTATGTTTGGTGTGGGGTAAAATAGGATTTAGTTTATTAGTTTAGATCTTTATAATATGCCCCCAAATAATCAACCCCAAAACCAATTTTCGCAATTTCCACCCCGAACAACTTTTCCTCCAGAAAACTTGACTGGGCAAGCAAGGCCAACAATGCCCCAAACACCAGTTCAGAATCCTGTTCCTCCTCCGAAAATTCCAACCATTCAAATGAATCCATCAGGGGGACATAATAAATTTATAAAACCTCTCCTTATTATTTTAGTTATTGTAATAGTTCTTGCTGGCGCTTTAGCATTAATGCGCACATACAAGGGCGCTGAAAAACAAAATTTTTCTAGCGAAAATGTAAAAGTGGAAGACAACAAAGCACAAACTCCATCTGGTCTACCAAAAGATATTCCAATAGAAGAAAAGAATATTCTTCAGTCAAGCACACTCAACTACCCAGACAGAAAGGCCACACTTTACTCAGTATTATTTACTTCTCTAAAACAAACCGAGGAACTTTATGCTGTGTATCAAAAATATTTGGCAAGCTCTGGGTTTGTGCTTCTTAATGAAGCTAAATCTTCTGCTCAAATGAGCTTCCGTGCTTCTAAAGACATGAATGAGCTTTCAATCGTTTTAACACCACAACAGCTGTCGACTGCCGTGCAGATTAGTTACATCATTAGAAAATAAATAATATTTATCCCATTAGAAATAATTTAATAACTAGATATATGAACACAAAACGAACAACATCACTGGAGCCAAGTGTAAACCAAAAAACAAAAACAGTTTCTATTGCAATGAAAAAATTATTTTTCATTGCAATCATTTTTGTGTCACTGTTTGGATTTAGAGATGTAGAAGCTTACTATATGGAATTTTCTGCATCTGACGGGGTTGGTGGTAACACATCTGTAGTATCGAATACTCTTGATGCGGTTGCACCAACCCTGACCACCACCTCGTCATCGGTTACATTGTATGTTGAGGGTGGACCACTAGACGGGACACCATATCTTTTAAAATCATCGAGTCCAACAACGGCATACAGTGGCACAACGGTTTTTTCGATAGATTCGGGATATGACAGTCAACATATCACTGGTCTTGTGCCCGGCGACTACACATTTTATGCCCGTATATCAAACACTGCGGACGGTGGCACTGTCTATCTTTATGCAGAAATTCCTGTTCGCGTTATTCCAGCAACCGCAACAATAAAGGTTACAAATAACTGTAGTGTAAATGGCGCACCTGCTGGTTCGTGGACATCAAACCCAGCCGGAGCAAGTGGCTCTGGAGCAAGTGGTAATTACACCGTTACCCCTACTTCATCTGGCACTACATACTCTTTATCATTTACACCGCCAACCGGATATACAGGTTCCACTACCCCAACAAGTCAACTAGCATATCCAGGTGGAACTTATTTATTTACTACGCGTTGTTCTGCACCAACAAGTCTACCAACAGTTTCAATTTCCGTAAA
>ERZ1292623.4263-Hain-H51-01um-R1-4263-length-11783-cov-8_pt1 | contig 11783 bp, 17 predicted proteins | sample MGYA00564398_ERZ1292623 | MGnify/ENA primary metagenome ERZ1292623 (study PRJEB36523, sample SAMEA6512633) | groundwater metagenome | collected 2019-01-07 | study: AquaDiva: Metagenomics assemblies of 32 groundwater samples | reverse complement strand
ATAAAACTACAAGAGTAAGGATTATCAGTCACCTTAAGAAGCTAGAGCAACTTCCTGAATCTGGAAAACCTTTACAATATGAATTGAAGGGTCATAGTAGCATAAGAATCCCACCATTCAGGATAATTTATAGGATAGAACAAGAAAATATTATCATAAACTGCTTTGATCACAGAAAAGACGTTTACAAATGATTTCAAATTATGACTGCTTACCTAGACTCTAAAAAAATAACTCCCTCTCGATCTGCCATGAATTCTAGTGTTTCAATTTTATCATGAATTCTATAATCAACAGAGTCGTTTAAATTCCATCCTTTTTTTGAAAAGTCACTACGGATTTCTTCATCCAACAGCCTTCTAGCCATTTCAGGATTTTCTGCAGCAATAACGCCGCGGACTTGAGCTATTAAAGGTGTGTTGTATCCGATTACAAATATAGGATATCTTGTTTCTGCCATGAAATTTTATTATTCAGTTCATTTATAATTATTTCCAACAGATAAAATTCATTTGTAATTATTTATAATAGAGGATATAATTCTAACGGAGGGAAGTTTTCATAAGAAACCGCAGGTGTCTTATTGAGCGAAGCGATTAAAATCTTCACAGAGGGATCTCAACCAGCCATTTTGCTTTAGCCTTAGAAAAATAAATTTGAAAAGGTCTAAGTATTTTTTTCTCAACAATGTTAAAGTTTTCATCAAGGAAATAAAGCCGAATTGGAAAGAATACAAAGAAGCTGTGGACAGTTATTCTTTTATTATTTAACTCAAAAAGTAGATTTCTTTTTTTAGAAAACATCAAGCCAATTATTTTCCCAAAAAAACCAACTTTTTCAGCAGAGTATTTCTTTCCATCTAGGACGAGTTCAATCATCATTCTTACTTAACTCTTCCAAGACCTTTTTCTTTCAAATCTTTAATCAAATTCAAATAAGAAAGCGCTGCTTCAAGGTCAGTTATCATCGCATCAAGTGCGGGTGTTCTGTTGTTTCTCATTAGGAAAATATTTCCATCAGATCCAGGCTTAAAGCTAGGTATGTCTGCGGAATATTTGCAATAATCCAGAAGCACTTCGACTGCATCTCTTCTTTTTGTATACCACATATTAAAATTAACATGAGGCATTTCTAAAACTACTCTGACGTCTTTTCTTTTATCTAAAAATCCCTCAAGATCACCATCCACCGCTTCCTTAAAACTGTTTAAATTATATGTGCTCATTTTCTCTCCACAAATACTATCATGAAATATAAAAGCTTATCTTCTCGATTTCTTAGCAACTTTTTTCTTCTGCACAACTTTTATTTTCTTTTCTTTGCCAAGCTTTTTTCTTTCAACTGTTAACTCTTTCCTTTCTTTATCAAGGTTTTTTCTGTTTTCAGCAATGCTCTTTTTTTCTTCGCTCATTTTCAATTCAATAGCCTTTGCTTCCTGTTTTGTTTTATCAGCTTCTTTTTTCTTATCATCAATCTTTTTCAGTTCTTCATTTAATCTGTCTTCTCTTTCCTTTACTTTTTGCTTTTCCCTTTCGAGTTTTTCATTCTCGAATTGTAGCTCATCCTGTTTTTTCTTTAACTCCTTTTCTTCTTCTTTTATCTTTTTTTCAGCATCATTCAGTTCTCTTGTTTTGCTCTCAATGTTTCTTCTTTCACTGTCAAGTCTAAGCTTAAATTCTTCAAGTTTTCCCCTCTCTTTTTCCAGATAATTTTTTTCTTTTTCAACATCGACTTTTTCTTTTTTTATTTCATTAACTTTAGGGGTTATCTTTTCATCCTCTAATTTGCTCCTGAAAAGCCTAATCCCCCTTCTTATCTCAACACTTTTGCTGAACACAAATCCAATCACAAGCAAGATAAAGCTGATCAAAAAGGCAAGCACGGCCAAAGCAGAAATGAAAAATCCTATAATAAAGATTATCAGGAATAGAATCACCAGCAAGAATATTCCCGCCAGTTTATTTTTCAGAAAATTAGTTATATCCCTCCTCTTTGCTTTCATCAAAACTACGAACGCAGTTACAAGTAAAAGTAAAGAACCTATCTCAAGCCAAAAATAACCCCCGCTAACCATTTTATCACTTTGAAATAGAAAAGGTATATAAGGTTTATCAAACTGGAAAATATCTAATGCTTGCTGCAATCCATGCAAATGCTTTTATCACCGGGATTCATGTCCTCTCCTGGCAAAACTTTTTTGCAAACCCTGCAGATAAAATAATCTTCTCCCAGAAATGATCTATTCCTCTTTCTTTTGGTGGCTTTTTTTGCTTTATAATCATTGATTTTAATTGTAATCTTATTAATAAGTTGCTTCATTATTTCCTCTCTTCTGATACTCTTCCATCATTTCTTCCTCTTCATTCCACTCTTCTTTCCCCTCTTCATCATCATCTTCATCATCTTCAATTTTCTCATCCAATTCATTATCCTCTTTTAATTCATTTCTTTGTCTCTCTAGCAATTCTTTTCTCTCGTCTATCCTCTCCTTAATAAGTTCCTTTCTATCCTCCAATCTCTCGCTGATGACAAAATCGCCCCTTACAGAAACAGCTAATCTCAACGCTTTTAATATTAATTCTTTAGCATTTTCAAATTCTTTTTTCTCTACAGCATCATCAGCCTCATCAAGAATTTCTCTAGCTAACTGAAGGTGTTTCTTTAATTCTTCTCTATTATTGTTGTTAAGATATGTTTCAGATTTTTCAATTTCTCTTTTAACGTGCTCAATCCTATTCCTAAGTGCATTGTCCATGCCGGTTTCTTTTCTATCCTCAATTCTTTCCTCAATTTCTGTTTCAGTTAGACCTTTTTCTTTCAGTTTTATTTTTAATCTGTCTTCCCTGGAATCAATTTTTAATCTTACATCTCTGCCTTCGCTTCTCAAGCTTTCAATTAATTCCATAAGCTTAATCTTTTGCTCTTCATTTAAATCCCCTCTAATTTCAACTCTGGTTTCAATCTCTTGAATCTCATTCTCTTGCTCATCAAGCTCGCTTTCAAATTCAGCCTGCAGTTCTATCTCTTCCTCATCATCTCCAACTTCATTTTCAAATCTTGTTTTTAATCTCCCAGAGATTTCCTCATGCCTGGTCTTGGCTTTCTGTGCAGCATCCCATTTGTTCTGCTCTATCATCAGTTTAACTTCTCTCAGTCTTTCTTTAGAAATTGCCAGTTCTTTTCTTGCTCTCGCTTCTTTGTTGAATGTGAATGCAAGTGAAATTTTTTTAAAGGCATTTTCAAGTCCATAAAAAGCAGAATCAGGAGTTATTCCGACATCAATCTCCTCGGTTGATTTTGTATTTTCCCCTGAATCTTGAGCGAGGACATTGGCTAATAGTAAAACAAATATAATTCCGAAAATCAATTTTTTCATTAACATCACCTTAAATAGAATACTTCTCATAATTTTTAAATGTTTTGCTGAAACTTCAACCTAATACAAATAAGAATACTACAAAAGCTAAGAATCCACCATACACAAACTTATTCCATTTGAATATTTTTGCTCCATCAAAATTCCATACAGGGATCATATTAAACAAAGCAAGCCAGACATTGATGTTGAATCCGTACTGGAAAACAATGTTGCTTCTGAATATAAAACTAAGAAGCAGGAATATTAATGCCAGTGCAATATTAATTATCGGCCCGGCAATTGAAATTTTTCCATTTCTTTCCTTGTTAACATATCCGTGAATCATTACGGCGCCAGGAGCAGCGAATACAAATCCAAAAAAACTCATTGCAACAGCAAGAAGCAGCATAGAATCAAAACTTCTGAATTCTGCAAAGCACCTATAGTATTGGGCAACAATTTTATGTCCTAGTTCGTGCAGTAAGAATCCTAAACCCACGGCAATTGCAGAAATCAAAAATGATTCAACTAATCCAATCCCTGTTTTTAAGACAATTGCAAATGCGACAGTAATGGCAAGCCAAGCTTTTGTAATGTCTATAATTTCTTTTTTTGACGTCGTGATTTTCATCTCATAAATAACAAATAATTAATCTGTCTCCCAGGCCATCCAAAGTAAATTTCTGTTCCTGCAAAAAATCTTTCCAACATAGGTAAATTCTGATCGCGCCACATCCTTAACTCACCAAATTGGATTACTGCCTCTAATTCCTTTGGGTCATCATATCCTTCATTCAACCCTTCTCTTACATCATGATAAGACCCCAAGGTGGAAGTTACTAATACCATCGCTGCTGTCATAGCAGTCAATTTAAGACCATACTTTGCCTTATATTTAAATTCATCAGATGCTCTTACAGAAATTTCTAAACCACCAAAGTTCACCATACTTATATTTTAAGGATTTAATATTTTATAAAAGTGACGGTTATTCCTTAGAAAATTTTTGAAAAATAATTAAACTAGCGCGAGCTGGATTTGAACCAGCGACCTTCGGGTTATGGGCCCGACGAACACTCCTAACTGTTCTATCGCGCTAAACTTTTCATTCTCCCAGTCCCTTTTAAAACTTTTGATAACATTTATAAAGAAAAAAACTTTGTAGGATACGATGGATTTAATCTCTCAAATGTTGGTAAATGGTCAAAAAGACTTGTGCTGGTTTGAGTCTAATCTAAACAATTTAAGGTCAAGATATAATAATGAGTTTATAGCATTCCAAAATGAAGAAATACTAGAACATGATTCTAGTCTAGATAACGTAATAGACAAATTAAAGAAAAGAAATGTTGATACTTCAGAGATATTCATAAAGTTTGTAAGCAAAGTAAAAGTGATTCTTTTGTTATAAATGAAAAATAGAATTCCTCTTCAAATAATTGAGGGAAGGTTAGTCTTAACTGCAGTTATAGAATGTAAAAGTCTTAGAATACGAAGACAATTAATGGATTTTGTTATTGATACAGGAAGTCCAAACTCTTATCTTAGTGATGTAGAGGTGAGAAGGTTGCAGATCCCAATCAAAGATAGCGAGTCAAATGAAGAAGTAGATTTTGGAGGTTCAAGATTTAAGCAGATCTATTTGCCAAAGATAAAAATGTATTTGCTTAAGGAGGGAACAGGAAAAGAGTATTTTAGTTTTGATGCATCCTTGTCGGCACTAAAAACAACCAAAACTTCAATGAAGAAAATTCAAGCTGCCCAAACACTCCCTTCTATTTTAGGACTAGCCTTTTTGAGAGAACAAAAATTATCTCTGCATGTCATCCTTACAGAAGAGCTTGCATACCTAGAATGGGAAGACTAGAAGTCTTTGATAACATTTATAAAACAAAATTCGTTCTTTTTTGTCAAGCCGCGATCGCATAACCTGGTATTGCGCAGTTAGTGTGCTAGCGTGGGATTGCTATAGGTAATGCAAGAATCCTGTTTCCTTCGGGATGTCTGGGTTCAAATCCCAGTCGCGGCGCCACTATTTTTTTAAAAATTTAGAAGCATAATGAAATAGAATGTATAGAAATAAAAAAGAAAAAGAAGGATTATCTCCTCCTTTTTGTTGTTGTCTTCTTTGATGAAGATGCTTTTCGTCTTGCAGCCATTATTTTTCACCTCTTTTTTTAAATTAATTTGATAAATGTAAAGCATTGATCATTTAAATAGTTTTTTATAATTTAACCAGACACACAGTTCGGATATATTCACTCAAAAAGTTTATCGGTGGGAAAATAAAAAAGAAAAAAAAGAAAAAATCAATTAACATCATTTATTTCCTCTTTTTTTTAGCAGCCATCGCGATTCACCTCTTTTGAAATATCTAGTGATTATATGATGCTCCGATGTTTATATATCTATCTCATCCGATCTTCTTTCAAGTTTCTCATCTTTATCATATAAAAAATACCGACGACAATAAATAATGCAGACATCCATTGCCATCCTGTCAACCCAAAAATTCTCGGGTTTTCTCTGAAAAAATCTACAAGGAACCTCATAATACCATAGCCAAGAACAAAGTTCCAAAATAATTTTCCACGTCGGTAACCTCTTCTGCTAAGGAATAATAAAAACAGGAATAGGACAAGATGGCCAAAAGCAGCATATAATTGATAAGGATGTCTGCATCCCAAAGCAGTTGAAAAATTAAAACACCAGCTAACATCTGTAATCCTTCCAACGAGTTCCTGATTAACAAAATTGGCCAATCTTCCGAATATTAAAATAAAACTAACCGGAATGACAACATGATCCGCAACATGAAAAATTCTTTTTTTTAAAACAAAATATCCCCCAATCAAAGCCCCAAAAAATCCTCCGAAGAAACTCATCCCTCCATTCCAAATTTTAAAAAATTCAAGTGGATCTTTGAATAAAATGTAAAAGTCCTGGCTCATAACACCAAGTAATCTAGCACCAATAAACATTCCAACAGTTAAGTACAGCATAAACTTATCAAGTTCATCTTCTTCCAAAACTTTTTTTCTTTTCAAATAAGAATAAGTAAGTAATATTCCAATAAAGTAAACTAAGCCATAATAGTGTATCTCAAGAAATCCAAGTTTAAGCAGCACAGGGTCAATATTAACTGAAAGCATTATTATATATTCACTTACAAGTTTATAATTTTAACTTTTTAAGTATGAAGTTTAGAGGCGAAATCTTTAATAATCTGTTCGTACATCAAATATGTCATGGAAGACTCTTTGGTATGCAAAACATGCAAGAAGCGAGTTTCAATAGGTGATTTAAAGGCGGATAAGTCAGGCTCAGGATGGATTTGCTTAGATTGTTACCACAACCAGCATCCAGAGATATACAAGCCTCAGAAATCGCAGCAGTTCCAGCAGTACCAGAAATCAAGGTTGGAGAAGGCACAACAGCCTCAGCCAGTTCCTTTAAAGCCGCAAAAAATAAAATACTATTGCAGCGAATGTGGATATAAATTCTATAAGGAAGAAACAATAACCGGCAAGAGCGGAAAGCATCCAAGCCGATGCCCGTATTGCAACCTTTATTCAGTTAGGCAGGAAAAAGATGCAGATACAATTCTCAGGGAAACAATAGGAGAAACAAGTTTAAGGTTTAACCGAAGTTCAGACAATGACGACGACTGGATAAAATAAAGTTTGAGTAAAAATAAGTTTAATACCCCCTTCTTACCCTTAACTTATCTCTAAGGTCTTCTAATTTTTCTATCGACTTAGAAACTTCAATCTCAAGCTGCTTTAAAACCTTGTCGTCATTACTCCCGCTGCTAAAGCTAGTGCTTGATTTTTTTACTTTTATATTCTGTTTTCCGCTGCTGTTTTGCTTCCCATCATTAACATCATTTCCAGAAACTAAATCTAATCCTGTCCCTCTTTTTAAGAAATCTGTAAAGCCCATGAATATTTCACCTCTCATCTAAAAGTATACGTGCTTATATATAAATTTAACCTCTCTAAAATTATTCATTCTCACTTCACTTGATCATATCTTTTATACTTAATATTATTCTCTTCAAGCAATTTCAAAACTCTTTGCTTCTCATCTCCTAGTCCTTTCCAGTCAATCACAACAAGTTCAACTTTATCATCGCTTTTTTCAATCATCTGCTTTAGCATCTCAGAATCAAGGTTTTTTAAATTATGTTTAGGACACACATGTCCTACTGAGTATTCAGTATTGAGAATTATTTTTTTAGCAACGGAATTATAATGGCTTCCGCCTAGAACAATGCAACTTCTATATCTTTTTTCAGATTTAACAATTTTCAAGATAGTTTCAGCTATTATTTTTCCAGCAATTTTATCTTTCCATTCATCCTCGCTGCCTCCAATTTCAATAAACATGCACGGCTTTTCTAGATGCGGACCATGATGCGTTGCTTCAAATGCAATCTCAAAATCAGTCAGGCTATTAATTTTAGTCAACTCCAAAATGGCATCCTTCATATAGCTTGGCATTGTTTTAACTAGTTCTTTATCTTTTCCGCCAAGTTCTGCTTTAGAAAAATTTCCGATAGGATGCACGCATAAAGATTTCACACCTGCTTTGCTCTGATGTTTAGTTGCAAAAATAAAGTAATCTGCTTTAATTTTCTTATCAAGATTCTCATTGTAAATGCTCTCTATTTCAGTCTTGACAATTTCGACATTCTCCGGAAGGTTTAGTTTTTCAAATTGATCCAAGATGTTTTTGCTTGCAGAGGACTTATGCGGAAAAACAATTGCAAATTTTTTCATCTAAACAAATAAAAAATAAAGCTTATATAATCCTTCCCATGTTAAGAACACGATGCTAGAAGCCATAATCATCTGTTCATCAATCGCTTTTGGAAGCATTCTTCATATAGTAGCGAAAGAAGAAATAAAAACCTCCAAAAAATACATCATATTTGCCAGAACTGTTTTGATTATTTTAACGGCAACATTATTAATTTACGCAGATTTCAATCCAATCATGATATTATCTTTATTGTTTGGATTTACACTCTTTCTATTTTTGAAAAATCTTTATCTTATAATTGGGGCAGCAACTTTTCTGAGTTTATCCTCTCAAAATATGGTTTTAATCCTTTCCTCAATCTTGCTTTTAACCCTGGTGCATTCATCATTATCAGCTCCAAGTAAAAAAATGTTTATAAGGAATTCCCTTTACTTTATTTTGCCTTTCTCGCTGGTTTTGATAGAAACTTTTATTAAAGGAAATCTTGATATTTTTACAGGCTTTATTGCAGGCGGTTTGCTTGCACAGCTTAAGGGCCCGTAGCTCAGCTTGGTAGAGCAACAGAATATTAAGAATGTTGAGACTCTTAAACAAGTTGAAGAAATCTGTGGGTCGCGCGTTCAAATCGCGTCGGGCCCGCCATAATCAGTTATTTTTTTTAAATAGATAATATCCTGTCAAAATCAGAGTAGTAATCAGTATGTTTATCCACGTGAAAAAAGGAACTAGGGCAATTCCGCTGCAATTTTCTTCGAATCTGTTTGTTTCAACCCCGTCAGTCAACTCAGTTATCACTCTTTCACCGTCGACACAAGCCCCTGTCTTGTAAGTGATTATTTTGTCTCCGTCTTTTTTATAACAGCTTGTCCAGCACCCGACTCCATTTTGTACCTGAGGGCAGTCTTCAGTGAATCCAAAAAATTGCCCGTTTCCTTGTGTTCCGGCAAAACTATCGCAACACTGCTTGTCTCCATAAACACTCTCGCATAGTCCAAAGCCTCCTTCGCATGCATCTCCACAGTATCCAAATAGTTTGCTCCTTTCCCCATTGTCCATGTAGCAGTCTTTGTCTTGATCATCTTGTCCAGGATCGGCAATATCGACGCAAATATCATCATCGTTCAAAATCCCATCGCCATCAGTATCGCCGCTGCAGACTTTTCTATCGAGGCTACAAACAAAATCTTCTATGCAGCTATCAGCATCTTTATATTTGCAATCATCACATTGGCAAGAATCTCCTTCAGCACACTCCCCATCAAGATTACAAGCAGGAGCTATCTCTCCGTTTGCTTGGGAAGGATCGGTTTGCAATTGATATTCTTGTATGTTAGTGAACCCATCACCGTCGGTATCAAGCAAAGCATCTCCGGCATCATTCGGATTTAATCCATTAGCAAGTTCCCATGCGTCAGGCATACCATCGCCATCTTTGTCAATTATCTTCTCCTCGTCCCCATCTTTTACAGTATCTCCATCGGTATCAGGGTTGCTTGGATTTGTGTTGTTCTGAAATTCTTCAATGTTTGTACTCCCGTCTTTATCGCTGTCGAACAAAGCATCTCCGGCATCATTCGGATTTAATCCATTAGCAAGTTCCCATGCATCTGGAATTCCATCTTTATCAGAATCTACGATGCCGCAACTGTTTCTGCAAACTCCATCACTGCACATTAATTTTCCTTCTGGACAGCTTGAATCACAACTTGATCCTATTGGATTTCCATTGACATCTTTTTCTATGATGCATGCATTACACCCTGTTAATCCCGAAGTATCTTCAACCCATTTGCTATTACTTCCACAAATCAAACATTGTCCTAGTCTAAAGTTACTTCCTGGACAAAGAGGTTGATTTGTTTTAGGGTTTATGCAGCCTTTAACCCCTACTGTTTCTCCCTGTTTTCCGCAACATATATTTGCATCTGGAAAGCATCCTTTATCGCAACAAAGACCAGCATTTACATTATTAGTATTAGAAAAAAATGCGATTGCAAGTATTAAAAGCAGAATTATCTTCTTCATTTTTTACCTCGAATAAACCAATATATTACAATTATCCCTGTAACTAACGCAATTATTATTCCGATTAATATTATATTTGCTTTATTACTTCCCGAGTCTCTTTTTTCCGCATCTAGATTTTGCCCGCTTATCTTGCTTAGTGCTTGTTCTTTTCTATTAGCTTCCCGCTCTCTGGAGATTTCTTCTTGAACGTTCTCTTTTGAGAGAGAAAAATAGACTAATTTGCTTGAACTAACTCCTTCTCTTGTAGTGATGGTAACTAAATGCTCTCCTGGAGGAATTCCGAGGATTGCATTGTATATTGCTCCATTCTTCAAAATACCTTCGGATTTTGTTTCAAAGCTATCTCCTATTTTTATAATTAAATCATTCAAATCTCTTCCGGCATTGTTGCTAATCTGTAGTCTTGTATAGTATGTATCTGGATGATATTCAATTAAATCTATCCCGATATCGTCGGCAAATGCTGAGCTCGCGAAAAACAAAAGTGCCAGGCAAAATATTATTAGATTAAATCTGATTTTCATTTAGCTACCTCCTGTAAAAAGGCATTGTGCGTTCGTCCATTGATAATTTTTAGCAATGTTGCATTCACTACTGGAGTCTGGAGCAACACTTGGATCATTGGCAGCAGTTATACATTGACTGTAACACAAACAGCAAGGATTTGAAGTTACTTGCTGAGAAACGCAAATGTCGACGTTGCATCTAAAATTTGGATTCATGCTGCATGCTGTGTCAAAAGGATTTCTTCCAGGAGAATAGGGATATTTGTCAGCACATAAAGTTGAATCTCCTACATATTGGCAGTTATAATTAGTAGCGGCACTGCATGCAAAGAATTTTGCACATTGGTAGGTTGCAGGCATTAAGTCGTTGCATATTTGCTGTTTATTCGCTTTTTCTACAGTCTCTCCGCATACATTGTTTCCAGAGCAGATTCCCTCTCCGCATTGGCCTATAGCTGAGCAATCATTATTATTTTGGCAGCAAACTAATCCATTAGCTCCTGTTCTTCCTGCGCATCCCAAATCAGCACAGTCAATCAAACCATCGCAGTCATTATCAACTCCGTCTCCACAAGTCAAAGCATTTTGGCCTTCAGCATCTGTAGAGGATTCTGTGTAAATATTGCAAATACTATTCTTGCATTGCCCGTTATTCAAGTCACACTCCTGATTCACATCCTGATAGTCTCTATATACCCCTTGATAACATCCATCTAAGTTGTTGCAACTAGTTTTTCCAGAACATCCGACAGTGGCATCGCAAGCCGCTCCGCATTTATTTGCAGTTAATTGGTAGCTACAAGAGTTTTTCTCCAAACATCTTCCGACACCGCCAGACCACAAGATTCCAGAGCATTCATTGCACCATCCGCATCTCATAGCTGGATCTGCGTCGCAGGAAGGCTGGGTTTGATATTGGGAACAGGCGTTTGCAACTATGTTTACAACAGCAGTTTGATCGGCTCCAGATTGGTAAGATTTTGAAGCGTCTATTGTGCATTTTGCAGTCTGGCTTCCAAAATCAAATAGCGAAGTTGAACATAAAAATTTCACATTGTTTCCATTCCAAGAGTTTTCAATGAAGTTGCATTTCTGGCTTCCAATAAAAGCGTCGATGCTGTTTATTC
>ERZ1292623.4262-Hain-H51-01um-R1-4262-length-11783-cov-9_pt1 | contig 11783 bp, 18 predicted proteins | sample MGYA00564398_ERZ1292623 | MGnify/ENA primary metagenome ERZ1292623 (study PRJEB36523, sample SAMEA6512633) | groundwater metagenome | collected 2019-01-07 | study: AquaDiva: Metagenomics assemblies of 32 groundwater samples | reverse complement strand
TCTTCCAGGTCGCTTCGCATCATGATGATGGCGCTGGAAGAAAGCTTAGCATTGTCGTGCCTCTGGTTCATAAAGTCCCAAATCATCTCCTGAATATCGGAGAGAAGTTCGATCTCGCCCATGCCTGGGATACGAAAGAGATCTGGCATTGAAGAGCATCCCTCAAAGGGATATCTGTTTCCGAGGTGATCAAAGTTGAAGGGATTGTCTCGGGGTGATTGGATCACGACTTGTCTTTTGGCGATCGTGCATGTGCTTTGGGGTGCCCAGTATTCAAGAACCTCAATCAGGCCCCGTGTGCGCTCGTAGCCGAAAAGCTCCTCCTCATGGCCCCCCCTGCCGCTACCGCCCGAAAGACCCTCTTCTCCGAGCTGGGAGATGTTCTTGTAAACGCCCTTCTTTTCCAGATCCTTCAGTTCGTCAAGGCTCTTCCAAACACGATGAAAGCAATAGGGCATCTTCTCGATAGACTGAGAGTTCGGGGGGAAGATAAAGTCTCGAACGTCAACAACGGACATACCGGGACTGTCGCTGACAACGCGCCCGTTACTCTCCTCAAAGCGCCAAAAAACCTTCAGAACCGTTAGTCCGGTGATCGCGGCCTGTAAGGCAAGCGCACGCTGCTTCTCTTTGAAGCGATCTATCTCCAGGTGGTAATTGAGTAGCCGCTCTCCTGCCTCGGCTCCATCTAGAAGTGTCAGGGGGTCAATCCCGGCATTGCCCATGACGGAGCGCGGAATAACATCAAAGTGAAGGCTATCCTCTACAAGGTTGGCAACGAACGTCTCTACCGTGTTTCGCGAGTAGGGCGGATGAGCACGCGAGCGCCATTGGGCCGCGTCCGAATTCTCCTTCAGGACACCACGGTACGAGTTGTAGCGCTTCTCCACCTTGTCCACGAAGACATCGTGATAACGCTCGATGTCGGCCAGCTTCTTGAGCTTCAAGCCGAGAACATCCGCGTCGCGAATGCTTGCCATGCCTTTCTCCTAGTAGAGGGCGACGGAGCCGGGGGCCGTTTCCTGGAAGAGAGGCGGCCCCCGGACTCCGGGGTGCATGATGGCGGTAGCCCAATTGGCCAGAGACCCGTCCGCCACCCTAGCATGGGCAGTATAGCCCATCTTAGCCATAACGTCTGTCAAAGGGAACTTCCCACTCGGGAGAGCCCGCCGGGAAATCCCTATGCCGAAGAACTTTCCGCCTCGTGGGCTTGAACTTTCCCTCGTGAGAACCGTAACGCCGAAACATCTCCGCCACGATCGCCAGAGACATCACCCTATCGTCGTTACACCCGTCCTGAGCCCTTGGGGAGGTTCCTGAGGGCTTGCGGACGAACGATCGAAGCTCCATGATGGTATCCATGTCCAGCGCGGGAAAAGCCCTCTCACGGATCAGCTTGTCGAGATACCCGAGGGAGAGAGCGCGCATCTTCGAGTTCATGGGAAAGCCCCAGGACTTGCGCTCCGGCCAATCTACTCTGTCGTGCTCCCGATGACGATATAGATGCGGATATGCCGGGCGCCCGTCAGTGTGGTTACGAAGCAGGATTACTACCGGCTCGCCGTATCCTCCGGCCATCTCTACGGCAAGAAGGGCGCTGTTGTATCTTTTGCCGAGCCAATAAAGCTGATTCGCATACTGATCGGCCCCCATCTTCCCGTGTACCTCTGCAACCTTGGCCAGAGTAGACAGGTCGATAAGCACAGAAGAGTTGAACGAACGTCCTCTCCCGGTAGCACAGTCCACTCCGGCAGCATAATTCCCGTCTTCCGCCGGCTCCTCGTAAATCTTGATCCATCCGTCCTTGGATTCGAGGAACTCTCCCGACGTGTCATAGGTGCCACGCTTCAGGAGCTCTAGGGACGTGCTCTTGGCATACCACGAGATCGCCTCGCCGTCGAAGTAGAGATCTCCGGTGAGGACGAACGCCTCTTCCTCGTTATCGGGATATTGTTCCAGTCTGTCATTGAGGGGAAGGGCCATGGCTTCGCGGGCATACCAGGCATCATCTCTTTCCGGGTGCATCCGCCATCCGTAGAACTGCTTGGCGAATCCGATATCGTTCGCGTTCTGATAAAGGTAGTAGAAGTTCGAGCCCGCATCGTGGTCGATAGCCCCGACGCCGTTGGCGGTCGAGACTATGACAGCTCGTCCGCCGCCCGAGACGGTGGGAAGGATAGCCTTGAAGGTCTCTGCGGCATATTCCTGGCGGGCAAACTCGTCCAGAACAACCAGCGCCGCCGTTTCGCCATGGCCGGCGGACGGCGTAGACGGAAGACCGATGATGGTCGAGACGAGGCCGCTAGGGTGTGCCATCTCGATATGGGTGGAGGGCCGTCCCCGCTGGGGCTTGAGAATAGAGACGTGCTTGCGAAGCTCCTGGGGACATCCGATATACATGTCCCAAATTCTGTTGACGACCTTGGCGGCCTCGGATTCGCTAATTGAGACGATCAGACAGCGCGATCCAGGCTTGAAAAGGGCATGCCAGAGGCAGTAGAATCCCGCAAGCCATGTGAGTCCTAGCTGTCTAGCCTTTAGGCTGATGGACTTGGGATTCTCTTCCCACCACCCGAGGGTCTCTAGCTGCCAATCCCATCGCCCCTGTCCAAAAGAGAAGTGCTCCCCAGTCGTGGCGTCTATGCCACGTACCTGAGTGACGAAGATTTCAGGAGAGACGGAGCAGAGAGGAAAAAGGGCAGGGCCTAGCTGTTTTAGGGCTTTGGAGTCTCTAGCGATGTCGAGTAGAGCATTCTCGCTCACTTCTTCTTTTTGATCTTGGCGCTATACTTATGAGCCCACTTTTTGGCAATCGCGGGCTCGCGGGCAAAGAGGTAGGCGCGCTGCTTCTTGCTACGAAAAGGAATGACACACCTCCCCGATTAGGGTATCGTCATCGTTGAAAGGCATTATGGTCTCCACATTCTGGCTGGTTTCAGGGCGCCCGCCTCGCACAATCTCTTACGGAGCGCCTTGTGCTGCATAACATCGTTCATCACACGCATACGGGTTTGATCAATCCCTTCGGCCGTAAGCCTGTTTGCTTCTCTCCACTGGGCCTGATTCATCGAATACTTGTCCACTGGCAGCCTATACATGGCCGCAAGGTTCTCCTGGCTAGCTGAGATGCCCTGCCGCTTGATGAGGTCGAGATAGGTGTCGGAGGTTAGCTTTTCCCCCAGGGGGGGCAGTTGAAGCTCTAAAAGGGCTCCATTGATCATCGGAAGATCGTGCTTTCGGATGTAATGACCCGTGACGATATCCGTCTCGTCATAAAGCTTCTTGAATCCTAGGAGCATATTCTTCGGATCGTCTAGCCCCAATAGCCAGCAATGGATAGTATTCGAGCCCGCGAATGAGGCTGCGATGCCCGTTATCTCGGCGGTAGTGTAATCCTTAGAGAGATAGGAGAGCGGCCTATTTTCAATGTCAAAGTGAAGAATCGACTTTGGTTTGTGTTTTATCTTGACTCTAATCAAGGCCCAAGTCCACCTCGACAATCGCTTCAGACGGAAGTTCTGGTAACTGGGCCTTTGCCTTGAACTCGACCACCTCGGGATACAAAAAGTCTTCTTCCCAGTCGATTCGCTCTAATCTCTGCTTTAGCGTAAATTCCGCCCGGCGAATCGCTTTCAGCTTCTTTTCGTTACGCCCCTCTCGGATCATTGAGTAGCGCCTCCCTCTCTTCGGCTAGAAGTTGCAGCTTTTCCCTTGCTTCCATTCGCTGCCGACGCAGATCCCATAATCTTTTCTTTCCCCAGCCACCTCGCAGAAAATAGTATGAGTTTTTGATCTCCTTGCCCTTTGGGCTAACCGCATATTTGGCCTTCGATGCCCTACCCTTCGAACTCGCCGCATACTTCTTGTCGGATCTGGACTTCGCCCCCTTGCCCTTCTGGCTCGCCTGATACCTGGCAACCGTTGCCTTGCACTTCCATTTACCTTTTACATCTCGGTACATAGGCCCATGCTTGCAGCACGGTCTCCCCACCCCGCTGATGCGTCCTATCTGGCGACAGGGCTCGGCCCTGGGCTTCTTAGTATCCGCTCCGGCCATCTAGGAGGATTGTAGCATCCGATCCGCCCACCACTGTCTGCGGCAAGATGCCGTCCCACTGGACTAGCCACTTCCAGCGCAGAAGCTCGGGTGAGAGGGACTTGGCGAGCAACTCGTTTGCGTCCGCCTGCGCCGTGGCCTCGATCAGGATTGACCGTGCCGTGGCTTCGGCGTTGATGATCGTCTGCTCCTTGATCGCGGCCTGCGCAGCGATCAAGCGCTCCTGCTCGGCAGCTTCCTGCTCTGCGATGACCTTCTCTTTCACCGCCTGTACAAAAGCAGGGTCGAAAATCGCGTCTTCGATGTTCACAAATTCCACGATGATGCCGTAGTCGGAAAGCTGTTCTGTAATCTGCCCCTGGATCGTCTCGGCCAACTCGCCCCGGCTAAGGGCGAAGTCTTCGGCGCGGACAAGACCGATAGCAGCCTTGGTTCTCTGGAACAATGCGGGCTGGATAACGGTGTCCTTGTAGGTCAGCCCAATGCCTCGATAGATCTCTGCGGCCTTCGAGGGCTCGATATGGTAGTTCACCGAAGCCACTACTGTGATCTCCTGAAGGTCGAGTGACTGAGCGAAGACCTTCGAGGAGTACAACTTTTGGGTCCGTACCGAGAGATTCGTCATGTGCTGCATCCAGGGAATCAGGAGCGTGAAGCCCTCGCCGCGCTCGGCGGTCGAGACGCCGCCGTTCGCGTTGTATACCACTCCCCGATGGCCCGGAGGCACGATGCCGATCGTAGGTACCACCAACACTGTAGAAAGCAACGCTAGAAGCGGCGCCCTGAAGCCAAATCTTGTGTTTCCCTTGCGCGCTTTCCGCCATGCGCGTACCACGAATCCGCCAGTTGCACAGATTGCTACGGCCCAGAGGGCTGGTGAGATCAACTCCTCATAGATCATATGCTTACCACTCCTCAATGAACGCTAGCAGAGACTCGGAAATCCTCACCCTTTTATTCTCTAAGTCAACCTCGCCATACATATCCAGTGGATGCTCGGTGTGGCCCGATAGATGAGCGATGCGTAGTATTTTGCTTCCGAGATCTTCCCATACCCAGACGCTACCGTCGTCCATCTCGGCTTGGTACTGGCTCAAGAACTTCACAGCCCGCCTCCTCCGACTCTATATAGCCCGGAACGGCCGCCCGTTCGCGATCCGTCTGGTTTGGGTTCAACTACCTGTATAGCAGATCTCGGATAGGGCCGCGCCCTGTTCCATTGATCAGTGATGCCGCCATCGTAGGTCGGCCAAAGCTGATTCATGGACAAGATCCCCAAACAGTCGTTCACGGAGCCGTTGAAGCCGTTAGCGACGATTGCTCGACAGAACGCATATTCGACCTTCGAGATATTGGGATTGTCGGACATGGCGCCCGCGTTTTTGCCTCGACACGCCGCAGCCTTTGCCTTATCGCCGTCATAGTTCTGCGTCTTCATGAGTGTCTCTCCGGCACAGTAGCCCTGGAGGGGGCTCTCGGCTAGACGTACCAAATTGGCATCGTAGAGGGGTATGTGGCCGGTCGGGCGCGCCACGTACGCGAGCGCGATCACGATCGTCACCAGTCCGAGCCCGATCAGGATTTTGCGCTTGATGACGCCCCCAGCATCCGATCCGGCCTTGTTTGGCATTTCCAGCACTCCACGATTCTCACCATTCTATACTGCCATCTTGGACGCCAGTCGGCGTCAAGGTCCGGGACCTTCTCGATGACACACCCGCAACTGAGCAGGCGGACATCTGTGGTGCTCATGCGAACCACGTTCGTGCTAGTCGCTTAGCAATAGAATCCACCATCATATAAGCGTCACTTCTAGCCCAATATTCAACAATTTCCTCTGGAAGCTCCTCAAACGGAACATATCCTTCTTCTCTAGCCTCAGATTCCATCTTGTCCTTGAAATTTATATCACAAAATCTAGAAGTATTGCCTGTCGAACTAACCCTACATGTCTTCCTTAGATACGGAAGAACATTAGTGTAAAAATTGCAATACTCAGAATCTTCACCTGCAAGAGTATGCCATATGGCGGGCACTATTTCGCCTCCAAAAGGGCATGAATCTCATCTCCGGCACAAGTGCCGTTTTCGTACAAGAGCTTTGCCACGGCTTCAAGTTCTGCTTTGCGACCCTCTAGGAGCCTCTCACAGCCCTCTAGGGCCTCTCTCAGTACTTTCTCGGTCTCTTTCCTCATGGCGTTCGAATCATCCTTGTGGACGCCCACAAAGCCTGCATGGCCATAATGCACCATTTTGACAGCGCGGTCGGTAGCGGCTATCGAATCGCCGCCGTGGCCGTTAGTGGCCTCTCCAAGGAGTATCTTTTCGGCGACACGCGAGGCTAGCGAGATCTGTATGTCGGCAAGAAGCTCGGTTCGGGTCAAAAGCCAGTCCTCGCGCAGGGGAGTAGGGGCCACCATTCCGCCCGCATGACCCCTTTGCTCGATACTGGCAAACCAGATTCTCTCGCGATGGCCGCTCAGGTAGTGAAATGCGAGCGCATGACCGGCTTCGTGAACCGCTACGCCCCAGCGTCCCTCATCGCGCTCGAAGGGCCCGTCACTTTCGCCGTATTTCACCCATAGCATCGCCTTCATGAGGTCTTTGAAGTGAACAGTACCCGAATCTTCGCGATCGTCGCGATAGGTAATCAAAAGAGCTTCATTGACGATGTCCTTGATCTCGGCCCCGGTACCCTTGGCGTGGTTTCTGGCAGACCATTCGACGTTTTCCGGCGAAAGATCGTTCTGAACCTTGCCGAGATAGCCCTGATAGGTCTTGAGGCGGCCCTCCTGCTTCGGAAACGTGACGTGAATCTTCCTACCGAAGCGCCCGGCACGCAAAAGCGCCGGATCGAGCCTATCCATCATATTCGTTGCGCCCATCATCAGGTACTTGTAATCGGGCGGCTGAAGGGGTTTGAAGCCCAAAAACACCAAAAATCGGTTCAAAACACCCCTTGGCTCCTCCATTCCGTCCATGGCGGACAAAAAGGCTTCCAAAGTCCCCATTTGGGCCGTTCCGATGACCATTTGCCTCGGTTCGCTAGATTTGGCCTCCCAGGGGACGCATCCTGGGGCTTTTTGGGGCTGAATTCCTTTATCGACCTCCCCGCCACGGCTTCCGAGCGAGTCAATCTCGTCAATGAAGACGATTACGCCTCCGTAGCGCCTCGCAAGCTTCCGAACGTGGCGAAATAGCGTCCAGACCTTCAAAAGGTTGATTCCAACGAAAGTAGCCTGAAATGCGCCTGGGGGGACCAAAATCAGCGGTTTCGAGCTGTAATTGGCGGCCGCTTTCGCCAAATACGTCTTTCCTGTGCCCGGTGGACCGTATAATAGCAACCCTTTTGGCATAAAACCCCCCGAACGCTCGACTGCGTCCGAGTCCTCCAGCAATTTCACCTGCTCCAGGACTTTGGCCTTCGCCTCGTCCTGTCCCCAGACATCATCGAATGTCACGCCGATGGTGCCGGGCATCACGACCTTATAGCTGCCCACCTTGACCATTGCGTAGAACATGATCCCGAGCTGGAAGAGCGTCAGGGAGACAAAAACGGCAAACTGGAGGAAGACCGGGATGTTCTCGATCGCCATGCGCGGGGCGAGTACGGCACACTGAACAGCGCTGTCGCAGCGATCCGTCAGCATGTTGAGAACGGCGCCGAAGACATAGGCGGTGACCACCCAAGTGACCACACGGTAAATCCTGAGCCAAGTTCGTTTCGAAACTTTCCCAGCGCGCTCGCGCAGCCGTCCCTCGGCCCTCTTAGTCTTCTCGACCCAGCCAGAGTCTACTTCTAGGCGAGAATGGTGAATCTCGCGCAGCACGAAGAGAACAAGTACGAGTACGGCGAGTCGAGCCGGGAAAGAGTTGTGGAACGGAAAGGGATCTGCCCACTCACTAACCCCGATGTACGCGAGCAGGATCAGCGGGATTTTGAAACGATCGAAAAGCGGCTTGGGCGGCTTCATGGACTCATCCTAGCATGAACCTCCAAAGTGTGCTATGCTGCAAGTGACCCTACTAGGAGGAGACATGAAGCTGGAGCTAACCAAGGAGGAGAAGCGGGTTGTCAGGCGCGTGCTCAAGCGAGTTCAGACGACTCACTGGATTCAGAACTACTATGAGGTGCGGGTCGGCCGCAAGAGATGCAATTGTCTCGTGGGCATGGTCAATATCGAGACCGATATGTGTGTCAATGACGCTTCCACGTGCCTGAATTCCAATTTAGTACGAGAATCCGTGCTCTCCAATATCAGGCTTCTAATCGCACGCCGGCAGAAGAAAGGCCTCAAAAATATCTACATCGAGGAGTGGAATGACTCTTGTGGGCGCACGCGCGAGGATGTGGAGGGCTTGCTGCTAGAACTTCTCGATCCATTAGCGTACGATCTGAATTGCTGTGCGAAGATGGTGCGGCCCAAGTAGCATCTGCCGCAAGCCCAAAAGTCATTCCATGCGGGTTTCAGCCCGGGGCCCGAAGGTCTAGACTCTAGGGCAAGTAAGCCTCTCGCTCCACGTTCGCCACCCCGGCCACACCTTATGTTCGACCATTAGCTTGATAATCTCGTCTGCGGTGGTATAAATATTCAGTTCCAGGTCGTGATTGAAGTATAGATCAAGCACTCCGTTTATGCCCACCCTCATACCCCACTCTTCGCGTGTCAATCCCATAGTGTTATTCTTCTCTCGTTTGTGATATTTGCCGCAAGTCCAAAAGTCGTACTCTCGTGGGTGAACGCCTGCATCTGCATTGAACCTCAACACCACGCTCGCTTCGGGGGGGTGGCACCCGGCGTTGTTCGTCAGTAGTTTCTACTGATGTGCACATCCTCCACCGAACGCTTGTTCGCCTACCCTGCGGCTAGGAAGTCTTGATAGCGACGCGCGCGCTCTTGGCGCTCAGCGAGTGTGCCCTTGCGGTCAAGGAACGCGGCTAGCGCGCGATGCGCCTGCGCCGCCATGGCGTCCGCTGTGCCGTAGCCTACCTCGGATGTCACGCTCCCCATGCGATCCGCCGCCGTCTGCCTCTCGGCCTGTGTACGCTTCTCGGAGGTGTTGTAGCCATAGTGGGATAGGATGGCTTGATCGCGCCCCCCGCCGGTCAGACCAGCCCATGGCTTACCCTCGTCCATCTCGGCTAGCTTGTCCCTCTCACGCTTCTGTGACATCCGTTCCGCGCTGGTGCTCATGTGACGCCTCCCTCTCGAAAATGTGACGCCCCCATGCTAATCCTCTCCCTGGACGGTTCCACCATTGCCCCGTAGAGCGGCTACGAGCGCGAGCGCCTCCTCTTTCGTGGCATAGTGCGGCTGTTCCAGCACCACGGGGGATGAGTCTGTGCGCGGCTTGCCTAGCTGCCTATCCAAGAGCGTGTCTATGGCCCAGCGCGCATCAGTACTGCTACCGGAACGCAAAAACCTGATCAGGCGCTCGACGATCTCGACTCTGTTCTCTTCTACGGCGGCGCTGAGAAGATCACGGAAAGCGGGAGCGCGCGTGCACTTGCGCTGCCTACTAGCTTCCGCTGCTGCTTGCTGAGCCTTTACCTGGTATTCCCTGCCTCTGGGGCCATGCATGTTACAGAGACTCTGTCCACGGGGCGGCTGGCTGCCGCAAGGCTGGCCCTGCTTGTTTACGGCGCTACAGCGGCGCTGGCCGTCGAACGTGTGTTCGTCAGTAGTTTCTACTGGACTTTCGGTTTTCACTTGACAGCCGCCTTCGGAGAGTGTTTACTTTGTCAGTACAGAACGAACGAATGGAGGGATTATGAGCAGCGCAACCATTGACCCGCCACGCGATGAAGACTACGGGCCGAATGTCTGGGCGGGTAACCCGGATACGGACAAGTTCTGGGCACACGAGGAGCGTAATCTAGACCACGCCGATGGTCTTATCCATGCCGTCGCCCTCTTGTGGTCGGAAGCCCTTGCCCGCGTCATGAAGTAAACCGTCTTGTCCCGCCCAGCCGCACTTGTATAGAAGGAGGAGAGAACATCGTGATCGGAGAGGAGAAATCCATGATCCATGTTGATGTTCGCAAAGAGGCGAAGACTAGAAATTACCTGCTCGAAACGTCCGTTGACGGAGGCCCCTGGACAGTACAATACCTGGTCGATCCAAAGTTCTACGCTTCAAATGTCGATGTCAAATTATATGCTGAGGATCTAGCGCGCGCATTCATCAGCGGTTGCCGATTCTGCGGAGCCGACGTTCGCGCGACCAGCTGCGGATACGAACTCTAATGAGCAACGACAACCTGATCGAGATCCTAAGAGACCATTGGCTTACGCTCGGGGTCTTGGCATTCTTCGCCCCACTTTATTGGGCGCTTTTCAAGGGGGCTTGGGAATGGGTACGAGAGTTCGTTGGATGGCTGAAGTGACAACCGTTGATCTAGCCATTGTATACGGAGCCTGGTGCGCGGGCTTGCTGCCCGCGCTGGCCGTGGCAATCTATATCTGGGTGAAAGGATGGAACTGATGTACCGCTACGATGATCACGATGACTCCCTAGAGCCCTACGACTGGGACGACCCGGGGCCTCCCGTATTCCCCGAATCCTTGGAAGTTAGGACAGAAAACATAAACAGAACTGTCGATTCATTGAAAACCAAAGGATTCCTGGTCGAGTCTGATAACGGCGACATCTCCCTAACCAACGCTGGCCATCAGCAGATCACCCAAGAGCTTAGAATGCTCGTGGAGGCATCGTTCGAGCTTTTCCGCATCTGGGTAACGATGACCAGGCCCAATCCTTACGTCCTAGGAAATGGCACCGAATTCATGGGATGGCTCATGGAGCAATGGGATTCTCATGGCCTCGCGTAGACGCAAGGTACAGGTTCGCCTAACGGAGGAGGAGTATCAGCATTGGATATCCCAGGTTCCGCACGGAAAGCTTTCCTACGCCCTTAGAGAGGCTATGCAGGATCTCTTCGGGCCAGGGAAGACAGTAAGCCGTGTCTCAGACCCTACATGTGAACACGGAACGGAATATGGCCGCTTCTGCTACTTGTGCGGCCGCCGTCCCGAAAAGAAAGGATGAGCAATGCGCTTTCCCATGAAAACCGACCAGAAGTGTGGGATTTGCGGTAGGGCCGTGCCCTACGTCAAGGTTGACGGCGTACGTACGATCGACCCAACCGTTATCTACTCGTCGCGTACGGGAAACCACTACTGTCCCTCGCGGTTGTACGACGAATGCTTACAAGTGGCGAAGAAGACGAGATCCACTTGTGCGTAAAACGCCCCTAAAAAAGAAGGGATGACCATAGAAAGGATGAGAAATGAAAGTCCCGAACAGCAAAATCGAGAAGGTCGCGTCGCGCGACCTCTCCCGCCCGGTCCTCTGCGCGCTTCACCTGCGCATCTCTGAGGACAGAAAGGTCGCCCATCTTGAGGCGACGGACTCCTACAAGGCCGTCAGGATTCCGGTCGAGATCGAGGATCAGGATGAAGCCGGCCTCGTCTCCATCGACGCTATTGCAGCCGCACGCAAGATCAAGGGAACGGACGCGCAGATCGTTCTTTGCGGGGAAGACCTGAACGTGCCGCTCGCCGGACAACGCTTCACACGTCCTGATTATGGAGAATTCGCAAACCTGCCACAGCTTTGGCCCGAGCCGGCGGAGCTATCCTCGTTCGAGGTCGGCCTGAACGCAAAGTTCCTATACGAACTCGCTCAGGGGCTTGGCAGCGATACCGTGCGGATTCGGTTCCACG
>ERZ1292623.4261-Hain-H51-01um-R1-4261-length-11784-cov-9_pt1 | contig 11784 bp, 15 predicted proteins | sample MGYA00564398_ERZ1292623 | MGnify/ENA primary metagenome ERZ1292623 (study PRJEB36523, sample SAMEA6512633) | groundwater metagenome | collected 2019-01-07 | study: AquaDiva: Metagenomics assemblies of 32 groundwater samples | reverse complement strand
AAAAAAGAAATAGAAGGGGATAAATCTTTACCCTTAATGCAGTCAAGCCTCGTTTTCGGAGAAGGGGATCCAAATTGCAAGATTCTTTTCATTGGTGAAGCGCCGGGAATGAATGAAGATCGCGAGAAGAGGCCTTTTGTCGGCCGAGCAGGGCAGTTGCTTCGGAAAAATATCCGCGACCTCGGCTGGAGGGAGAGCGATGTGTACATCACAAACATCGTGAAGCGCCGTCCGCCGGAGAACCGCGACCCAATGCCCGAAGAAATTGAAGCGTACAAGCCTTATCTCGCGCGACAAATAGACATCATCGCTCCGAAAATGATAGTGCCGCTCGGGAGATTTTCTATGAATTATTTTCTGCCATTTGCCAAGATTACTCGCGACCAGGGCAAACTTTTCAAATCGGGAAATCACTTTATTCTGCCGATGTTGCACCCGGCGGCAGCACTCCGAGGTACTGGGGCGATGAATATGTTTGAAAATACTTTTAAAAAATTACCGGATGCTTTGAAAAAAGTTAATGGCGAAGAAATTACCGAAGAGCAGGTCGTGGAAGAGCCGAGCAAGAAAGAGAAAAAAGTTGAAGATGTGCAAAAAAGTCTTTTTTGACCTCACCCCCAGCCCCTCTCCGAATCTCGGAGAGGGGAGAATTTATGAAACAGCCAGAAAATATTTTAATAATCCACAATGTCCGGAGCGTGCAGAATGTGGGCGCGATGTTTCGGACGGCCGATGCGGCTGGGATAAATAAAATATATTTGACGGGGTACACCCCTGCGCCGCTTGATAGGTTTGGCAGAAAAAGAAAAGATTTGGCAAAGTCAGCGCTCGGGGCGGAGGAGTTTGTGCCGTGGGAGCAAAAGAAAAGTATTTTGCCTCTCTTGTCTGAATTAAAGAAAGAAAAGTTTTTAATTATAGGCATCGAACAGGATGAAAATTCGGTTGATTACAAAAAAATAAGGTCGAAAGCGAGGAATGCTTTCATCGTCGGCGCCGAAGTCGCCGGGATTCCGAAAAGTATTCTAAAAAAATGCGATGTTATTGCCGAAATCCCAATGCGTGGCAAAAAAGAATCGCTGAATGTTTCTGTGGCGCTAGGGATTTCACTTTTTAGAATATACGGTCTATAGAAAACGAAATATCAAAATTTATAAAGCAATCTATCTGGGCTTGCTAGCCCAGCGAACTGCTCGGCGCGTCCGCCTGCGCAAGACTTTCTAAATTTTATATTTCGTTTTCTATATTTGATGTATGTTACAAAAATGCGCGCTACGGCCGTTTATTATTTTTCTTTTTATTGTGCCGCTACATCCTCTTTTTCTGCATTTTTTGCCCGTGCGCCTATATGCTTCGTGATGTAGCTGGAATTTACCGGGCAGGCCGTGGATGTTGCGATAGTCGGACATTGAATCTCCGCCGAAGTTTATGCCTTTCGCTAGAGTTTTTTTGATTGCGGTAAAAATTAGTTTTAATTCTTTTTCTTTTAAACTAGACACTTTGCGTTCGGGATTTACGCCTGCCTGCCATAGGATTTCATCGGAATAGATATTGCCGATGCCGGCGATGATGCTTTGGTCCATGAGGACTGTTTTTATCTTGCCGTTTTTTCTTTTCATCAATCCTTCCTTAAATTTCACGATCGTGAAATTTTTATCCAAGGGTTCAGGTCCTATGTTATTCAGATGTTTTGTGTCATGCGCGACTTTTGTATCCAACAGGGTAATTTTCCCGAATTTTCTCATGTCAGAAAAATACAATTTTTCGCCGTTGTTGAAACTAATCGTGAAGTGGATAAAGCGGTTAATCGGGTCTTTTTTATAATCACCAAAAAGTAAGTGTCCAGTCATTTTCATATGTACCAAAATCGTTTTCTGATTATTTAAATTTATCAGGATATTCTTCGCCCGCCTTTCCACCGACAAAACTTTCTTATTTAGAATTTCTTTTTTAAAAATAATAAAATACTTCGGATTCGCGATTGCGTCCCTTTGCCTTTTATCCTTAGTGGACAAGTCAGTCCAGGCATTTTTTATTGTGCGCCCGACAATAGTGTTTCTTAATCCTTGTGTGGTTGTTTCAACTTCCGGTAGTTCCGGCATAAAATAAATATACGAATTAACGAATAATCCTTTTATTTCGTAGCAAGAATTTTTAATGCCTCCTTAATCTTTTTATTTGTGTCCAAGTCCGCATCAACTTTTTTCAGCGCCTCGCGAGATTCGTTTTGCGAGTAGCCGAGCGACCGGAGCGCCTCGAGCGCATCGAGTTCGCCTTGCATGGAGCCCCCGTCCGTTTCGCCAGCCGCTTTTTCCATCTTATCTCGCAATTCTATCACGATTTTTTCCGCCGTTTTTTTGCCGATGCCGGAAATTTTGGTGAGGTAAGAAATGTCACCGGTTCCGATAGCTTTACGCAAAGTCTGGAGTGATGCCACGCCCAAAATGGCAAGCGCGCCCTTCGGTCCGATACCGGATATGTTTATGAGCATTTCGAAAAATTCTAATTCCGCCCTATCCAAAAACCCATACAAGTCAAGCGCGTCCTCCCGCACATGGGTATGAATCCAAAATGACACTACTGTGTCATTTTGTCCCGAGCTTTTTCGAGGGGCAAGTCTAGAAATCGTATCCTGAGATACACTTACTTTATATCCGATTCCTCCCGCCTCAACTATCAAAAATTTTTCCGTTTTCAGTATTATCTTTCCCTTTATGCTGCCGATCATGAATTTATCATAACATAAAATTCAACCCCCTAATCCCCCTTATCAGGGAGACATAAATTCTTCCTCCCCTGACAAGGGGAGGTCAGGAGGGGTTGCATTTTCGAGATTTTTCTGTTAAGTTAAATTCATGCCAATAACACAATCAGCAAAAAAAGCAGTCAGGGGATCTTTGCGTAAGAAGTCTGTTAACGATCGCAAAATGCGGGCAATGAAAGAGATAATCAAGAAAATCGAGAAAATTACTAAGACGGACAAGAAGGAAGCTGTGAAAATGCTTTCTAGCGCTTTTTCTATAATAGATAAGGCGGCGAAAAGTAATGTCATCAAAAAGAACAACGCCGCTCGCAAGAAATCTCGCTTGGCCAGAATAACTAAGTAAAAAGATGTCCCATCTTTTAGAATTTTATGGAACCGAATGCCCGCATTGCGTTTCTATGCATGCGCTTGTAGAGCGTTTGGAAAAAGAGGAAGGAGTCAGGGTGGAAAGTTTGGAAGTCTGGCACAATAAAGAAAACGAGAAAAAATTACTGGAACTCGATAAAGACTTATGCGGCGGAGTGCCTTTTTTCTATAATACCAAAACTAAAAAATGGATTTGCGGGGAAGCGAGTTATGAAGAATTAAAAAAATGGGCAAAATAAAAACCCCGTAATACGGGGTTTTTATTTTAATTGTTATGCGCGCTGCACATTTACGGCATTCAATCCTTTTGGTGATTCCTCTGTTTCAAAAGAAACAGCATCACCTTCCTTGAGTTCATCGAAAGTTACGCCGACAAGAGCGTTGCTATGAAAGAATAAATCTTTCGTAAGCCCTTCTCCGACGATAAATCCGAAACCTTTCGGAGTCAGTCTTTTTATTGTACCAGTCATTGATTTTTACAGTTAAGTTGTTAAATACAAAGATATACCTAAGAAATCGACTCTATGTTACTCTTCTTGCACCTACTTTGTTTCTTAAGTATAGCATAAAGTTTGGTATCTTGTCAAGCAAAATTCGCTATTTTGTATGAAATAAGCTAATCTGTCAAAATGGTTAAAGAATTGCAAGAAAATCAAAAAACGCAGGAAACTATAGTTAGATTTGACAATGTCTCATTTGAATGGGGTGTAAATAAACCTATCTTAGACGGGGTTAGTTTTACTGTACGCAGAGGGATGAAATTTACTTTAATGGGACAAAATGGCGCTGGCAAGAGTACTATCTTTGGACTCATTTCCGGCTCGAGTGTTCTAGAATCTGGTGTTATCAATATAGTGAAAGGCGTTAGCATCGCTTCGGCTCAGCAAGTGATTCCTCGAGACCAGTTAAATTTAACTGTACGGGAATTTTTTGAAAAATGTTTTAAGCAGAAAGTATATGACATAGATCCAAAGATTGACGATGTTTTAGAAGTGGTAAATTTAAAAGGGCATACAAAGGTGCATGACAAAAAAATGAATACTTTTTCGGGCGGACAGCAGGCGCGGCTCCTTCTTGCTTCCGCTTTGATACAAGACCCCGACCTGCTTCTCCTAGACGAGCCGACAAACAATTTAGACAAAGCAGGTATCACCCACCTGACGAATTTTTTAATTAATTACAAAAAAACTATCATTGTCATATCTCACGATGCGGAATTTTTAAATGCTTTCACTCAAGCCGTTCTGTATTTGGATGTGTATACCAAAAAAATCGAGCAGTATGTCGGCAACTATTTTAATGTAGTCAAAGATATTTCCGCGCGAGTGGAAAAGGAGAATATGAAAAATGCCCAATTACAGAAAGAAATTCAAGCCAAAAAGGATCAAGCAAATGTATTTGCCTACAAAGGCGGGCGCTTGCGCTTAGTCGCCAAACGCATGCGCGAAAAAGCGGAAGAACTCGAAGAAGAAATCGTGGAAGTGCGAAAGGAAGATAGAGCTATCCGACCTTTTACTATTCCAAGTCAGCCGGACTTGATAGGGGAGATTTTAAATATTTCTTCTTTCTCTATAATGAAAAATGGAAAAATTGTAAAACATAAAGCAAAAATTTCTTTGAATAAAAATACACACTTGCTCTTGCAGGGACCAAACGGAATAGGGAAGACAACCCTGCTGGAGAGGTTGGCTTCCGGTCATGCTGATGGCGAAAAAGTATCCGAGGGAATCCGCATTGGATATTATCGGCAAGATTTCTCTACCCTGAACTTTGAAGATACTGTGTATCAATCGCTCGCGAGCGCGATGCTTGCGGGCGGGGAAAGATTGGATGAAGAACGCATGCGCTCTGTCGCCGCTGGATTTCTAATTACCGGAGAATTTATCCGCACTAGAATCGGAGATTTGTCCGAAGGGCAGAAAGGGCTGGTGGCATTTGCTAGACTTGTTCTTCAAAAACCCGGACTCCTTATCCTAGACGAACCGACCAACCACATAAATTTCCGACACTTACCAGTAATCGCGAAAGCGCTCGACGAATATAAAGGCGCAATGATTCTCGTCTCCCATGTGCCGGAATTCGTGAAGCAAATTAGGATTGACGAAGTACTTGATTTAGAAAAGTAAAATTAATCAGAGTTTTGGTGAATTATAGAACTAATCAAAGTCTGATAGGGCAACCCTTTTTTAAAAGCCAAAGCTTTTACTTTCCACAAATCTCTTTCAGAAATTCTGATATTAATATTTTTGGTTTTATCCAAAGTAGCTTTGGCATACTTTTTTAGGAGTTTTATCTCTGCTTTAAGATTTGGGTTTGGAACGATTTTTCTTCGATCGTAATCCTTTAAAACCTCCTTTTCATAATTGTCTAGTTCAAAGTATTTCATATAGTTTATTTTGAATTAATTATATAATGTTTTGTTGCTTTTCGGCTGGGTATAATGGTTTTAAAAAATATTTTATTAATATCTACTACACATGGGACCAAGTAAGCATAATTATTAATGTTTATCACATATACTGTTTGATTTGGGTACTTTTTTAAATTTGGATGAGGGTAATAGTCTAAGACGTTGTTTTCATTTATTGCAATTACAATATCGTTGAAATCCATCCCTCGTTCTATTTTCAATTGCTCATTCTTTTCAGCGCTCCAATCGAAATACTTCATTCAGGTATGATATTACAAAGCATATTGATTGTCAATCACTATTTGTGGAAAACCTTAAAGGCATAATGATCCCAGTCTCGCATGTACCCGAATTTGTCAAACAAATCAGGATTGATGAAGTACTAGATCTAGAAAAGTAGTCATCCCAACAAGAACTGGGATGACTAAGTTAATGGTAATATGTTGTGTATGGTTGAAATTGTGATATTATTGAATGATATGAGAAAACCATTTAGAGTTCTTGTTTATATTACTATCTTTATAGTTACTACATACATATTTGGTATAGCTGTAGATTATCACTATGCTAGTGACGGTCTAGACAACAACAGCGGGTGGGATGGATTTGTTGAGATGATAATATGGTTTTTTGCGTGGGGACTAATCTTGATTTACTTTCTAATGAAAAAGATGACTTCTTATGTCTCAAAAAATAATATGATAGACGGAAATATCTTGACACAGAGTAAAAACCAGATCAGAAGTATTGCCGCAGTATTGACTATACTTATACTAATAGCTTTGTGTATATATTTAGGCGTAATTTAAATATTTTTACAGCATACACTCGAGTCAGTTTCAGCATTCCAGCAAGGACTACCTTTACTGGAAATTACTGATTAAGTAATAACTGAAGAAAAGTAGCCAGTTCCTCACCTTTTATTTCGCGCGTGGAGTTTGAACCCAGCTTGCCGAGTTTGATATTCATTATCCGCTCGCGCTTTAGATCGGCAACTTCTTGGAAAAGATTCGAGCACATCCGACGGATTTGGTGCTTTTTACCTTCGGTTAAGGTGACTCTAAAAGCGAAATCATTTAAGATTTGAACTTTGCAGGGCTTTGTCATGTAACCCTCGATATTTACGCCGGCTTCCATTTTTTGTTTGAAGTTTGAGCGGAGTTTGTTTGAAGTTTTTACAAGATATTCTTTTTCATGGAAAAATTTTGGATTCAAAAGACCGTCGGTGATTCTGCCATCATTAGTCAGTATTAAAAGTCCATGCGAAGCTTTATCTAATCTGCCGAGCGGAAACAGATTTTCCCGCGGAGAATTTGTCTCAATTCCAACTGGCTTATTATAGGCAAAATATACATACTTTTTTTCCTCGGCGCCTTTTACTTCAACTTTGTCTTTTTCAGTTACTTGATCGCCAAGAACTGCCAGTTTTCCATTTATGAAAACCTTTTTTTGTTTAACGAGTTCATCCGCGCCGCGCCGGGTGGAAATTTTTTTAAGAGCCAAGTATTTATTTATTCTTATTGGAAAAGATTCCATAATTTTATTCATATCTTAGTGCGTCAATCGGATTTAGCATAGCGGCGCGGCGGGCGGGGTAGTAGCCGAAAATTATGCCGATGCCGGCGGATACTCCGAATGCCAAAAGCACGGAAGATATAGAGACTTGTGTTTTAACGAGACCTGTCGATGTCACTATAAAACACAAGAGCCATCCAAGCGCGACCCCTATAATCCCTCCCATAAATGTGAGCATCACAGCCTCTGCTAAAAATTGCATGTTAATATCACGCCTTTTCGCCCCGATGGCTTTCCTAAGCCCGATTTCGCGGGTGCGTTCGGTGACGGTAGTGAGCATCATATTCATTATGCCTATCCCGCCGACTAAGAGCGAAATGGAAGCGATGGCCGCGAGAAAGAGCGTGAAGGTGTCTATCACAGTAGTAAGTGTGCCCAAAATATCTTCCTGCGAAATGATTGAAAAATCAGCTTCAGCCACCCGGTGTTTTTCCAAAAGCGCGAGTGTTGCCAACTCTTTTACTGCAGACATTTTTTCTTTATCCGTGACAGACAGGCATATTGTTGAAAGATAATCTTCCCCGGAGAGAATTTTTTGCATTGTAGAGAGAGGAACGAAGATCATGTCATCCGGTCCAGAAAAGCCGACTCCTCCCTTTTTTACCAGCACTCCAATGACATTAAAATTAATTTTATTAATGCGGATAGTTTTTCCCAAGGGGTCTTCTTCTCCGAACAAGTCGGTTGCAACCGTGGCGCCCAAAACCGCCTGCCTACCGATGCTTCTCTGATTCCCGTCGGAAATAAAATTGCCGCTTGAGAGACTTAAATTGTGAACTGTAAGATATTCCGGCAATGTGCCAGTCACGGTCGTGTTGGTGTTATTTCCGGCGGCGACTATTTGAAAGCGGCGAGCGGATTCGGCGGAGACCATGCTTACTCCGTCTATCTCTCTCAAAATATCAATATCTTCATTTTTTAATGTTTGGGCGCTGCCACGACCGGAAGAAACAATACCTCGTCCCGGCTGGATGACTCCGGGAAGAATGGTCAAAAGATTTGAACCCAATCCTTCAATACTTGATTGGATGGACGCTTTTGCTCCGTTGCCGATGGAAACCATGGCGATAACAGAAGCAATGCCTATGACAATGCCAAGCATGGTCAGACCCGAACGGATTTTGTTGGCCGCAAGCGCACTCCATGTTTCTTGTATTATATCTTTGAATTTCATGGTTCGGTTTTACTCACTATGACCTCTTCGAGCCTGAGTCTCAGAGCGAATGGCCTGAGAATTTCTCGAATGGGTCATTTTATTTTTCTGTCTTCAACCAGCTTTCCATCTTTTAAAAAAATAATCCTGTTGGCGTATTCGGCTATTTCTTGTTCGTGAGTAATCAAAATGATTGTTCGCTTTAATTCTTTGTTTAATTTTTGAAAAGTTTCCATCACGATTTCTCCGGTTTTAGAATCCAGGTTTCCCGTCGGTTCGTCGGCCAAAATGAGCGACGGATTATTTACTAGCGCTCTCGCGATAGCCACCCGCTGGATTTGCCCGCCGGAGATTTGATTGGACATATGGTGGAAGTGTTCCTCATCCATACCTGCGGCAAAAAGCGCCTCTTTTGCCTTTTCCATTCTTTTTCCGCCTTGCACGCCGGCATAAACTAAAGGCAACATCACATTTCTGAGTACCGATGTTCTCGGTAAAAGATTAAAGGCTTGAAATACGAAACCGATTTTGTTGCGCCGAATATCCGCCAGTTCATCATCGGGCAGGACAGACACATCTTTTCTATCAAGCAGATAAGTTCCAGAAGTCGGGCTGTCTAGCGCCCCTAAAATATGCATCAATGTTGACTTGCCGGAACCCGAGGGTCCCATAATCGCCACAAATTCTCCGTCCGTTATGGTGAAAGAAACATTATTCAATGCTTGAAATTCCATATCTCCCGTCTTGTAGATTTTTGTGATATTTTTTACTTCTATCATAAAATTTTATCGAGTTTGGAATCTAACTGTTCCTCCAGAGGTTCTACTTCCTCCCGCGCCAAAAATACTGGGAACTGAAGTTGCAGGCGCGCTTGCCGAAGGCAGGATTGTTCTGACAACGATTTCATCGCCCTCTTTGATGCCGGAAACAATCTCACTTTGTGAATCGTTTGATAAACCTACTTCAACAAAAACCCTGCTAGGGACGGCCGAAGATCCCCCAAATATTTCCACATAATTTTTGCCGGTTTGTCCCACCCCAGAATTGGCGGGCAGGGATTTTACCGAGCTGTTCGGTATCACCAATACATCCCGTTTTTCGTCCGTAATAATCTCGGCAGACACACTCATTCCTGATTTTACTCTGATATCTTGGGCATCAAAACTTATTTTAACAATATAAGTTACGACTCCCTGTGACACAGCGCCGATCGTATCAATGTCGGCTACAATTCCAGAAATTTTCAGGTCGGGAACTGCATCAAAAGCAAACTCAGCTTTTTGCCCGATTTTTATTTTCGCCACATCAACTTCATTAAGAGAAATTTCCGCTATTTGTTTTTTGGTAATTAATGTGGCAACCACGGCGCCCGCGCTCACACTATCCGATTTTTTGATATTAATCTTTGCGATAGCGCCTTCAAAAGGGGCGCGGATAAAATAATCCGCCAGTTTATCCTTCGCATCTTGGGACGCGTTTTCTTTTTGTTTCAGGGATAATTCCGAAGATTTTATATCCAAACCGGCATTTTGGAAAGCATCCTTATAGTTCTTTATACTTGTCGTGTTTGAAAGAAGATTAACTAAATGCGTGTTTGTTTCGGAGGTGTACTCGCTCAAAGTCGCCTTATGTTCTGAAATGATTGAGGGCGGGCTGAAATTATTTTTTTGGATTGAATCATTTACGAAATCAATGAAGTTATTCGCGTTTTTGATAGTGTCAGAAATCAGCGTTGTGCTGTCGTAAGTTTCCGCGATGAGCGCCTCAATGGTTGTATTATCAGAAGCTCGCGCGCTGTTTTTATAATTATCAAAATTTGCTTCATAAGATTTTAGCGCGGTGTGATAAGAATCCACAAAATTTTGTTTATATGTTTTAGTCCTGCCGCTGTCAGTATTTTTGACTTGCCCTTCATACCAATCCACATTCCATTGTCCTGTGCTTAAATCGCTCTCGAAAAACATATCGTTTAGACCGGTCATAATTTCCGGCAGGTCCAAAAAGACATTGGAAACGGTATTAAATCCGTCATTATAACTCTTCGCCAAATCCGCATCCATATTTTCCCGCGATTTTTCTATTTTCAGTTTTTCTAGACTGATTTTAGCCGATTCTAAATTTATTTCCGCATCGCGCACGGTTTTTTTTGCGTCCTTGTCGTCCAACTGTGCAATCAATCCTCCCGCCCCTATTTTTTCTCCGTCTTGCATGGCTATATAAAGCGCGTTTCCGGACGCTTTTGCTCTTACATCAACTTGATTAAAACTGGAAACCTGTCCACTACCCGAGACGGAAATGGCGATGTCACCCCTTTCCGCTTTGGCTGTTATGTAGCGGATGCCGTCATTATCCCCCGATAATCTAATATATCCCCAGTATCCGGCGCCTAAAAGCGTAATCAGGGCAATGATGCTCAATATTTTGTGGGAAATAATATAGGACTTTACTCCATTTAAGACTTTCTTCATTTTATGTCGCATGAGAATAATTTCACTATAACACACATTTTTAGGAGTGTCCGGAATCGGGCGGTGACTTTTTTACAGCAAAATCAAGATACAGATGTTTCGCCAGGATTATCAGAATAAGCAGGAGGATAATCAAGACAGACCATCCCAAAATACTCTCTGGAAAGAAAGAACCGGAAGCAAAAACATTTGCTGAGAGGGAAGATACCTTTTCTTTTTCTGCCGGTGTTGTTGGCGCAGAATTTGTTTTAGTTGTGCTGGGCGCTTCCGAAACTGCTGCGACTGCTTTTGCTCCGCTAGTAGTGAAACTCAAAACATTTCCATTGCTTCTCGTCAAGGCATTTTCCGCCATAGCGCGGAAATAGTAAGTGGTGCCGGGCGAGAGGCCTGTCAGCCTATCGGCGCGTTTGACGGCTGGCAATACTCCGGTTTGCGTCATTGTGGTCCTGTTTCCCAAATTCCCGTTTGTTCCCCATTCAAACCAAGTGTTTGAAGAAGCGCTTGTGTCGTTATACACCAAAGCATGAAGCTGGACGCTCGTACTTCCGAGGTTGCTTACAGGTTCGGTGATAGCGGAAAACGGCTGGGCGGGATTATTAGATACATAGACATTATTTACGACAGGGTAGCTGTATTGAGTGGTAAACAAGTAAATATTGCCATAAGTTCTCCCGTCCATATTTTGAGCCACGGCGCGGAAATAATAAATGGTATTTGGATAAAGTCCCCCGATATTCGCGACAATGTTGCCGCTGTTTCCGGAAGTGAAACGATAGGCGGTTGCCGAAAGAGAACCTCTAAGGCCACTGTCCGTACTGTATTCAAACCAAACGGAAGTCGGCATATTGTCCGCGTTCACCGAGCCATTCAAGATGGCAGTACTACTGGTGATGGCAGTCGCGCTACCAGTAGTAACATATGGACTGTAAGCGTAAGCAACGGCAGGGGAATAGACAAACAACACAGTTCCCAAAAGGACCATCGCGCCTAATTTAACTGGTTTTTTAACCATCCTTCCATTATAGCACTTTGTCTCCAAAAAGTCAAGGTG
>ERZ1292623.432-Hain-H51-01um-R1-432-length-45577-cov-22_pt2 | contig 11788 bp, 10 predicted proteins | sample MGYA00564398_ERZ1292623 | MGnify/ENA primary metagenome ERZ1292623 (study PRJEB36523, sample SAMEA6512633) | groundwater metagenome | collected 2019-01-07 | study: AquaDiva: Metagenomics assemblies of 32 groundwater samples | reverse complement strand
AATTGACGGTCCGGTTGAACCTTTGGCCTCTAATCCGTAGATAATCGGCGGGCCGGAAAAACCTTCCTGGATTGAAATCAGTTTGCCGACTCTGAAACCACCGGCTTTAGCCATTGATTTTGCTTTTTCTCTGGCTTGTTTAATAGCTTTTTCGCGGGTTTCGTTTTGAAGTTCAACTGGATCGTCAACCGTAAAATTAGGTCCGGAAACAGTGTTGGCGCCACGCTCAACCACGCCGGCTAAAATATCGCCGGCCTTTTTTAAATCTCGGACTTTAACCAAAACACTCTGATTGATGCTGTAACCGATTATTTCTGACGGCGGACAAGGCCGACCAACTGAAACTCCATCAGGCGTAAAAGGAGGCGGACAAGAAAAAAATTGATAACGCGGCAAAATATTATAATATTGAGTCTTAATATCCTTTTCATCAATCCCCTGCTCTTTCAAATAAGAAATAGTTCTATTTATCCTTTCGGTGTTTTCTTTCTGCAAATCGTTTAAGTTCTTGCCTCCTTCAGTCAAAACCCCGAAATTTATTTCAGCTACATCCGGCACAGCCACAGTTTTCCCTTCGCCCGAAACCGCAAAACTTCGCTCCGGCACGACTGATCGCGAATAAACGCTTACATACCAAAAAACGGCAACCACAAAAAGAAATAAAAGGATAATTTTAGGTAAGTTTTTTATTTCGTTTTTCATATTCTTATTCTACTTCTCTCCGTAGATTATGACAATCCGGTCCCCGTCTTTCATTACGAGTTTTTCGTATTCTTCGCTTCTTTGCCCATTCACGGTCATGATGATTTCGTGGTTTTCGTCGGCCTGATAATCAAGAAGCTGGGTCTGGTTAAAAATCTTGCCCCAAACCTTGAAAAAATCTTCCAGCGGAAAATCTCTTTTCCTTCCCCATTCAATATGGAGGGTGCCGCTTTGATCATGAGTATGAACCGGCCTCATGCAATCTAAGGACTCAATTCCGATATTGGCCGGGATTTTTTGCTTTTCTCCGTTAATCATTATCTCCAAATAAGGATGAATATGAAGGCCGAGATTGACATGGTTAATACATTTTTTCATCACATCAAAATTCGCTTCTCTATTTCCTGCGGAATTCGAATTCATCAGCCAAATAGCCGATAAAATAACGGCGATGATTATTAATAATTTAACTAAAAATGACATATGGTCGGTGCTTCATATACAGATATCCTAAATCAAGAAGATAAACGCCGCTTTACTTTTTTCTTTTTTTAGAAGCCCAGGAGTTTCCCGAAATTAGCCCAAGTATTTTCGATTGCTCTAGCGAGAAAACCTTCTGGCTGGCAATAGTTGCCGTCCCAAACCCGGTTAAGCCCAACGCAGTGAAGACTGGCAGAGTGGTTATAAAGAGCGCTGGTTGGAGGCGGAGGTGGCGGAGGAGATTCGGGCGGCGGCGAATAGGTGCTTGGCGGAGGGCTATAAGGCGGAGGCGTGTATTGAGTTGTCGGGTAAGGAGTATAAGAAGTGGTTCCTCCTCCGCAGTCTGATGGGCAAGAACTGGCTGTTTCGCCTGAACTGCAAACAGCGTCCCCGCAATAACCGCTATAAGGAGTGTAAGACGGATATGGGGTATAAGTGGTCGAGGTTGTAGATTTACAAGCGCCACTGATTGAATCCCAAGATTGGCCTGCCGGGCATGATGGGTATATTGATTTACAGGCATTGGTTGCCGAATCCCACCATTGACCCGAAGGGCAGGATGGAGCCGGAGTATAAGTATAAGTTGAATTTGGTTTACAGGTGCTGGTCGCCGAATCCCAATAATACCCGGCGGTGCAAGAATTGGTTGAACATTTGTTCATTCCATAATCCCAATATTGACCAGCTGGACAAGAAGGGGCTGGAGTGTAGGTTGTCGCGATAGAAGTACATTTACTCATTGCCGAATCCCACCATTGGCCCGAAGGGCAAGATGGATAGGGAGTATAACTTGGACCAGGCGTATAAGTCGGTTTTGGACAAGTAGTTGTTGACTTACCATCAGAGGTATAGCAGATTCCGGCGTAATCCTCCCGGTCGTTCATACAGAACCCGCCGCTTTCGCCATGATAGTGATAACCGGCCGGACAAGAACCGATGCCTGGACTAGGCCATGGACTTGGGCTGGTTGAACCAACACAGTATCCTTTGGCCGGATCCCACCATTGGGGCGGAGTGCACTGGCCTGTTGGCTGGGATGGACACTTGATTGTTGTCTTGCCATCAGCGCTATAGCAGGTACCGGCATAATCCTCCCGGTCGTTCATACAGAACCCGCCCTGTTCACCATGATAATGATAGCCGGCTGGACAAGTGCCCGGACTTGGGTAAGGCGAATAAGTTGGATATGGACCCGGTCCGTCAACACCGCTTGAACATCCTGGCGTTGTTACAGAATCTCCTTCTTTGGCTGATTTGGTCATTGGCCCGTCGCAGTAAATCTGCCGGCCCGATAAATCAGTGTACATCTGATGACAACCGTCACCTAAAAGGCTAATTAGTGATTTAGAACAAGAAGACCCGCCGGGACCGGGAGAATAAGTCGGTCCGGGTGAAACTCCTGGCGGCGGATAGTATTCATCATAATCGTCAGGACCGTAGCAGCTTGAATCTGCCGGATAATCAATCTGACCGTCGTTATCATTATCAAGACCGTCAGAACACTGAGGCTTAGTGCCGGGACCGGTCGGGTAAGGAACATAACCTCTAACTTTACAATATCCCGAGCCGCCAACTGGTGGATATAACCAGTCGCATCCAGAATAAGACAGGCAGGACTCTTTAGTTAGATTATTATCGCAAATTCCGCCGGGACCGTATTTATCAGGAGAATATGTCGGATAAGGAGAATAAGTCGGTATCGGCTTACAAGGCCCGTCTATAAAACATCCATCGCTATTCCTGAATGATTCGTGGTACTGGCCAGCCGGACATTCTACATAAGGCGAGGCCGGGCAGATTGGCGGATTGGTTGGATAAGGAGGCTGACCCGGACCGCCAATACCGGTATCGCAAACTTGCTTAGCGGTGGCAAAATCTCCGGACGTTATTGCTCTAAGGCATTCAGGGCTTGGCCCGTATTGAGAACCGCTTCCCGGAGGCGGATAGAGCTGATACCCCGTTGGTCCAGGACCATAAGGAGGCTGGCCCGGCTGATAAATAGCATCTCCATAAGGCGGAAAGCCCGGCGGAAAACCCCTATCAGTAGGCGGCGGCCCACCTTTAGTTATATATTCCGCCTCAATAGCCGACCTATTAAGGCTGTAGTCGTATTGCTGGTACTTGGTAACTGCTTGATCGCCGGTAAAACCGGAAAGTCCTTCTTTGGAACCGAAAGCGATGCATTCCGGACCGTTCGCAGGATTAGAGCAGTAAGTGAAACATTCTCTTTCATTCTTACAGCCCCCTGGCCCGGCAAAAGTTCCTCTAGTAAATTGGTCTTTCTTTTGAGCCAATTGGTCGCCTCTCTGAAGATGGCTTTTGATATCTTCGACAATAAATTGGACTTCAGGATTCTGCGAAGCTAAAGCCTGAATTTTTGGCAAAGCCCGCTTGCCACCTTCTAAACATTTTATGCCGATGCTTTGGTCAAAATTACCCTGTTCGCAAAGATCGGGGCTAAAACCAAGCTCCTGCCTCATTATGTCAAAAACCTGATCCATTACGTCAAAATCATTCTGGAAATCGTCATTGATGAAATCTCGGCAGGCCTTGGGATCCTGGACGCAAACGTCAAAATTATTGACCCCGCCCTTTTCTCTAAACTTGCCCACCATTTTAACGGCAAAATCTTTATCGGCTTGGGTGGCAAAACCTTGGGCAACCATAAAATCCATGCCCTTTGAAACTGCTTCGACATTGCCGGTCTTGCCCTGCTCTTCCATATATTGGCCGATCTGGTCAGGACTGGATAATGTCCGACCGTCCAAAGTGGTAAAAACTAAATTCTGGGCTTTTTTGTAATAATAATCTGCCACCCCGCTGACCCGGTTGTAAGAATTCTCAAGTTCCCTAATTCCTTGAGGCCCAAAAAATTCTGCCGCGATGCCTTTACATATCTCGGGGATAGCCGAAGTTCCGGCGGCCCTTGCTTCGGCTCCCGGATTCAGACAGAAATTACCGCAGCCAGAAACCGTATTATCGCCGCACTGATATTTGCCGCTTGATAAAGCTTCTTTAAGCTTAATGGTTCTATCGGTGGAATCGGCAATCGTGTCAATCTGGGCTCTGGCCTCGATTGGAACATATTTTCTAACCTTGTTTTCTTTAGATAATTTGGCGCAACCTCTCAAAAGTTCAACCGAAGCTGTGTCAGGATCCATTTCAATACATTGGTCAATAGTCAGGCCAGCGCTTTTGGCTAGCTCCACTATTTCTTTTTTTTCCCGGACTATGGTCGGAGTTAGATCAATTTGCGAAGCCAAGACCGAATCTTTTCTGCTTATCTTTAAAGCCAAACCTTCAGCCACGCCAACCAAGCATTCAATGCTCTGACAGCTTTTAATCTGATCAGCCACTTGACCCTTTATTTCATCCAAAATTGTATTGACTTGAGCCGTCTGCTCTACCGAAAAAAGATCATGCGCCTTTCCGATTTCAGCGCAATCAGCAAGATACTTATCCATATTACAGATATCCTTAGCTTGAGCCTGGTTCGTTACTTCTTGGCCATAAACCTGACTTAAATCTTTAAGGGCCGCGTCAACCTGCTCTTGGGTAACGCCTTCAGCTAATTCAGCTTGGACAAAACTAAAAACAGCCGCCAAAGAAATTAAGACAGCCATCATTAAAACAATAAAGCCAATTGGACTAAAGCTATACTTTTTATTCATAAAAAAACCGCATTAAAACGGATTAAGAATTTTCTTAGTTTTTTCAAAAGGATTAGCCTCGACTCCTCCCAAGGGATTGGCTGCTCCGAAAGGATTGGCCGCCTTGGCGGCATCTTCGGCCGCTTTCTTAGCTGATTCGGCCTGAACTTTCTTTATATCGGCTTCGGCTTTTTTGTAGCCCCGGCTCTGACCTGACCAAAGCCCGATAGAAAAAACGACTACGACCAAAACTACGACTATAATCAACTTGTCTTTTTCCCACATAATTTTTATTTTAAGTTTCTTAAAAAAACGACCTTGAATTAATTTTAATTCTTTAAAAAAAGTAAAACAAATTAAATTGTGGATAACTCTATACTTTAAATTCTAAACGATGGAATTTATAACCGTTATACTCGCCCGGCTTGTCTAAAAGCCCGGATTTGCCGATCTGATATTAATTATTTCATTTTTTATGATAATTTTCTATAAAAATATATGGCCAAAGGAATAAAAACAACGAGGATTGCGAAAATCCAAAAAAGAGACTGCCAGACATAATCAGAAACCGGTCCGCCTAAAAACAAACCCCTAACCGAATTAGCAGTTGCGGTTATTGGATTTATCTCGGCAAAAGTCTTAAGCCCCGAAGGCATTGTTTCAACCGGCACAAAAATTGAACTAGCAAAAACCAAAGGAAAAACCCAAATGAATCCGGCTGATTGAGCGGTCTCGACATTTTTAACCAAAATGCCAATGGTCGCTGAAATCCAGGAAAAAGCAAAACCGAAAAGCACAGCCAAGCTCAACCCAAAAAAGAAATTAAAGAATCCGTTTTCGTAACGAAAACCGATTATATATCCAACTAAAACCATAAGGGAAACAACAAAGATATTGCGCAGAATGTCTGAAATGGTCCGGCCCGCCAAAACAGCAGATCTGGCCATCGGCAAAGATCTAAAACGATCTATCATTCCTTTGGAAAGATCGTCGGCTAAACCAACACCGGTCATCATTGAACCGAAAAGCACGGCCTGGACGATTATGCCCGGAAGAAGATAAGAAATGTAATTTTCGGTCTGAACCATGATTGCTCCGCCGAAAACATAAGTAAAAAGTAAAACAAACATCACTGGCTGAATTGTGGAAAAAACCAAAAGCTGAGGCAATCTGGCATAGCGCTTCAAATTGCGCTTAGTCATCTCGGATATGTCTGAAATTATCCATTTGATGTTCGGCATATCAAAAAATATCATTAAACTTTTTCTTCAGTCCGATGGCCGGTTAAAGCAAGAAAAACATCATCGAGAGTCGGCCTTCTTAAAACAAGATCCTGAATTTTTATGTTAGCTTCATCAAAAAGCCTTATTGCTTCAACCGCAGTTGAAGTCCCCATCCCATTTCTCACCGGAATAACTATCTTTCCAAAATCAAATTCAATTTGAGGAATCTCCCGGCTCAAAGACTCTATTGCTCGAGCCGCTGAATTCAGTTCTTCTTTGTTATGAATATGAAACTCCAAAACATCGCCGCCAATCTGGGTTTTAAGCTCATCCGCCGTTCCTTTTGCAATAACATTTCCATGATCCAAAACAATTATTGAACCGGCCAGATTGTCAGCTTCTTCTAAATATTGAGTGGTTAAAATCACAGTTGTTCCGTTTTGGGATAAATTTCTGATTATTCCCCAGAGTTTTTGCCGGCTAGCCGGATCAAGACTGTTGGTCGGTTCATCCAAAAAAAGAACTTGGGGACGGCTTATGAGGCTGGCAGCTAAATCAAGCCTTCTTTTCATTCCGCCGGAGTAGTTTTTGACAATTCGTGAGCTGGCTTCCAGAAGACCAAAATCGTTCAACAACTCAACTGCCCTTTTTTGAACGCCGCCTTTATCAAGATGATAAAGGCGGCCAATCATATTAAGATTTTCAAAACCAGTAAGATTTTCATCAATGCTGGCGTATTGGCCGGCCAAACCGATTATCTCTCTAACTTTATATGGTTCTTTAAGCACCTCAAAACCACCAATATTCACAGCTCCTTTATCCGGCTTAAGCAAAGTGGTCATTATTTTAATCAAAGTCGTCTTGCCAGCGCCGTTTGGCCCCAAAAGAGCAGTAACTGTTCCCTTTTTTATATTAAAATAGATATCCTCAAGAGCCTTGATATCACCGTAGTTCTTGCTTACTCCGTTTACTGAAATAAAAAATTCTTTCTGTTTAAACAAATATAGACTCTGGTTAAAATCATCAATCAAATCAACAAAATGAGAAATATCCCAGCCGCTTTTTTTAAGCGCAGAAGATATTTCTTCGCTGGTCAGGCCAGCTTTTTTAGCTTGAAATACATAATCAATAAGTTCTGTATTCATGGATATTTGCTGGAAAATAATAACATTATCCCTTCATCACCGACTTTGATGCTGTTTCGATTCGCGAATCCGGCATTAACCTCAAGAATGTATTTAGCCGGCGCTTCTGATTTGAATACTTCCGGAAACGAATCCGGCCGCGCGTCTTTAACAATATTCACAACCCTGTAATTCTCGTCAAGCCAAATCACGTCTATCGGAAATTTCATATCTTTCATCCATATTCCGTAAATACCTGGTTCTTTGTAGATAAAAAGAAGACCCGCGTCTTCTTCCAGACTTTCTCTGCCGGAAAGGCCCCTGGTTTTCTCTTCAGACGTTTGAGCTGTCTCGACTTTAATTTTTATTTTACTTTTCCCTTCCAGAAAGAGGGGGAAAAAGATCCGGGTCTATAGTCCGGCTAAAGCAAGTCTGGCCAGCCTCATGGAGCCAGTTTTCGTCAAGGCCAAGATAATAATCCGGATAATAAGCCCCGCGGGGAGCCAAGGGCATTGGTTTTACTTCGCCTTTAACCGGACTCTCTTTGTTTGAAGTCTTGAAAACAGCGCAAAGCTCAAATTCCAAAGGCCCAAGGGTCTTATACATATAAGACTGCCCTGTCTCGGGGTCTTTGGCCGGGCTAAAACCGCGGGTGCTTGAACGAAGCTGATCTAAAGAGAAAGGCAAAATCTCTTTGGCTTGCCAATAATTTATTACTTCATTCTGAATTGACTGAAGATCCTGGAGCCGGCGTTCATCAAATCTCCGTTCCCGCTCGCTAAAAGGAGAACCGGCATTGAAAAAACCGAAAACAATGAAGAAAGCAGCCGAAGCAACAACGCCCCGGACAAACCATTTCATTTTCGGATGCTTCATCGCCGGAACGCTTTTACGGATATTCCAAAGATAGTAAATAAACACCGCAAGAGCGATAAAGAAAACCGCCAGGATTTTAAGGACGAACTGAACAGTCAGATCGCCGTTTAAAAAACGGAAAATCAAAGATACCAAGTCGCCGACAATGACGATTGCCGCCGCAAAAAGAGTAAAATGCAAAAACCACTTCCTTGATCTAAGCTCTTTTTTCTCGGGGTTTTTTTCAAGATCTTTCTGAATATAATAATTCCACCAGATAAAAAGCGGGAAAACGATAACCAGTATCGCCAGCGGCCACCTTAGAGATCCTTTCGCAAACCGGCCGTAGTCGTAGTTTAAAACATCCGGAAAATACAAATTAACCAGCCCGAAAATAAGAGCCCCGAAAGCGATCACCGAAACATAAAGGCCGATGATGGCCAAGAGCTGGCCAAACACGTCTTTGGGCCCGGTTTTATTTTGAAAATCCATATTTTTAAATTATACTAAAAAAAGAAAAAATGCAAAAATCTACTTAAACCATTCTTTCAAATTCTTAGGCCAACCTATTAAGAGAAGCAGCGCAAGCGGCGCTCCCCAGTTAGCCCAACGTTCGATAAAATCCCAGATAGGCATGCCGACAAGTGGACGCAAAAGCGCGGTCCAGAAACCCCAAAACACCATCCACAAAAGCGCCAGCCGAACCGGTTTAATCAAAATGAGAATCGCCAGCGCAATATCTATAATCCCAATAAGAAAAAGCAATTGTGTTGCAATTCCTGCATCGGATATACCAAATTTAGCAAACCATCCGATCCAATCTTTTTTACCCTCTAAAGCGAATGCGCCGTGGCCGATAAATTCGCCGGCAACGGCAATACGTAAAACCCACTCAATAATTTTAGAATTATTCATACCTTTACTTATTTGAAATTTTTTTCCAGAGCCAAATGCCAAGGAGAACAAGATCGACTACCGCCACGAGCCACGTGATGAAGCCGAGTCCGCTTACTCCTCCCATCATGCCCCAGTTGCTGTATCCCATCATTACTTTTTATAATACTATACACGATAAAAATTTAACAGCTATAATCTTGCTTTTCTTAAAAAAACGGCGTTAACAGCCACAATTACTGTCGAAAACGACATAAAAAGAGCCGCGAGCGCAGGCTCTAAAAGAATCCCTTTTGACGCAAAGATGCCGGCGGCAAGCGGAATCGCGGCCACATTATAGCCAGTTGCCCAGAATAGATTTTGGATCATTTTGGTATAAGTGAGACGCGATAGCTTGATGATTTTTACAATGTCTCGGGGATCATTGCGAACAAGAATAATACCGGCAGATTCAATGGCGACATTCGTGCCGGCCCCGATAGCAATGCCAAGATCAGCTTGAGTGAGAGCCGGCGCGTCGTTGATTCCGTCGCCGACCATCGCCACCCTATTCCCTTTTGACTGAAGAAATTTCACTTTCGCCGATTTCTCCTGCGGTAGAATTCTTGCGAAATACTCGTCAATGCCAAGTTCTTCCGCAACCCATGAGGCAACGGCTTCCGAATCTCCGGTGACCATGGCAATTTTTACCCCCATTGTTTTCAAAGCTTGGATTGCTTCACGCGACTCTTCTCGAATGAGATCAGCTAAGGCGAATACGCCTAATACTTCTTTTTCTACCGCTACGTAAATAATCGTTTTGCCTTTTTTATTTTCGTTACTGACTTCTTCCTGAATCTCCGCCGGGATCGAAAGGCCCAAATCATTAAGAATTGCTTGCCCGCCCACAAAGCTGACAACTTCGTTGACAATGCCCCTTACTCCTTTTCCGGGAATCCGCGCGAACTCTTTTATTTCAAGAAGCGACACCCCGGCCTCCTCTGCCCTTTTTACAATAGCTCTTGAGATAAAGTGTTCGGAATGGATATCAACCGATGCGGCGATTTGCAACAATTCTCTCTCATCCTTTGCGCCGACGGTCCAGATATTCGTCACGCCATATTCTCCTTTAGTAAGCGTTCCCGTTTTGTCGAAAAGCACAACGTCAATTTTTCTGGCAAGCTCCAAAGCCAAACGTTGACGCACCAGAAAACCGTTTTGGGCAGCCATGGTAGTGGAAATTGAAGCGACAAGCGGCACGGCAAGCCCCAAAGCATGCGGACAGGCAATTACAAGCACTGCTACAAGACGCTCAAGCGCAAAGCCAAATCCGGCTTTTGCGACAAGCCACAAAACAAAAGTAAGCCCGCCGGTAACAATTGCAATGACGGTAAGATAAAAAGCGGCCCGATCAGAAAGAATTTGAAGCCGGGACTTTGAAGCTTGCGCTTCCTTGATCAAACGCATGACACCGGCAAGAAAAGTATGCTCGCCGACTTTTGTCACTTTTATCTTAAGTGAACCATCGCTGTTTACAGTGCCAGCGATAACTTCACTCTGAACATTTTTAACAACAGGAGCTGATTCTCCGGTAATCATCGCTTCACTCACTTCAGACTTGCCTTCGATTACAACGCCGTCGGAAGGAATTCTTCCGCCGGGACGAACAAATACTATATCTCCTTCGCGCAATTCAGAAAGTGCAATTGTTTCAATTTTGCCATTGCGGATCACCTCGGCAATATCAGGAAGTAATTTTGAAAGTTCTTTAAGCGCTCCCTGCACCCCTGAAACCGCCCGCATCTCAAACCAGTGGCCGAGAAGCATGATTGTAATTAAGGTGGTAAGTTCCCAAAAAAGCGCGTGCTCCGGCGCGCTGAAAGCCGCATATACGCTATACAGATAGGCAGTGGAGATAGCGATGCCGATAAGCGTCATCATTCCGGGAAGCCGCGCCTTTAGTTCGCGCCATGCTCCAATAAGAAACACCCAGCCACCGTAGAAAAATACTGTTGAACCGAAAACCAACGGCAGATAGCGCGAGCCGGCAAAATCAGGAGCTTGCCAGCCGAGAATCTTTTGCACTACATCAGAATAAAGCACTACGGGAATAGTTAGGACCAAACTTATCCAGAACTTCCGCAGGAACATATCCGTGCTATGGCCAGCATGCTTGTCATGCACTGCATGCATTCCATGTTTGACCATTTTTTCCTTTACCGGTATTAAATTCATACCGCACTCCGGGCAGATGCCGGGAGTTTCCCGCTGGATTTCAGAATGCATCGGGCAGGTATAAAATCGTTCTTGATGTTGATAAGACACAAATAATGTTAATCAATTCGACAAGCATCGCAGCTGTTGTTTAATTTTTTTGATGAAAATAAAAGGGACATTAATAGTAAGGCGATTGATCCAAGCACTACATAAATCTTGTTATTGACTAAAAAAATTACAGAATTAGCGCCTAGGAACCCGAATAAAGCTCCTACACAAAGACTGCAAGTCGCCGTGCCAAATACTGATGAGGTTATCCCTGAAAATAATCCCGTACTACCAAGAACAGTATTACCCGCCATAGTTCTCACCGACTTTACTTGCTTAAGTATTTTTACCTGCATAATTACGATGAGCGAACTTAAGAATGAAGCAATTCCCAAGAATAGGTAATCTTTAAAGCCAAAAATAACTGCCTGAAAACTGGAGCTGTTGCCAGGCACAACTTTGACAGGAATATAAAACATGACACCGAACAAAATAACCCACAAAACAAAAACTCCTAATATATAATTTCGGTCTTTTAAAACCAGTATGATAGCTTTTGAAATCTGAATCTGAAAGATATATTCATCTAATTGTTGACCAATTCGACTTTGCTCAG